>ERZ1463034.358-NODE-358-length-10855-cov-9.166019_pt1 | contig 10855 bp, 18 predicted proteins | sample MGYA00564480_ERZ1463034 | MGnify/ENA primary metagenome ERZ1463034 (study PRJEB39244, sample SAMEA3635122) | Helicobacter pylori | study: EMG produced TPA metagenomics assembly of PRJEB11511 data set (Assembly of a 5300-year-old Helicobacter pylori...
ATCATTAACGAGCCTGCCGCACAGCTTGGCCCGCCACCCAAGGAGGTCGCTGGTGCTGGCCGAATGAACCCTAAGGGGTTAGCCGCTTTTTATGGAGCCTTTGACCGGAAAACCTGCGTCGCCGAGCTTCGCCCCCCAGTAGGAGGACGGGTCGTCAGCGGCAAATTCAAATTCACAAGACCAGTCCACGTACTGGATTTCATCGCGTTGGATGAAGCGTACGAAGCGAGGCCATTGAGTACGTTTGAAGCCGCCTACGAAGAGCAAATGGGTAGACGCATTTTCTTGAAAACGCTCCACGCAAAAATTACCGTTCCGGTGCTTCCGAATCAGGAACACGAATACCTGGCTACACAAGTCATGGCCGAATACTTAGCTACACAATTCGACCCGCCGCTGGACGGTGTACTGTTTGCATCGGCTCAAGTGCGGAAAGGAACTAACCTGACCCTGTTTAATCATGCCGTGGTGGCTTCACTCGAGCCTACAACTGCTTTCGCGAACCTAGATGATATTCTTAGCAACTGCCCATCGCAAACGCCTGCGATTGAATATGTTCCTGACACACTGGTGAGGCATAAGGTTTGTCGCGTGAGATTCATCACCGATGATCTGACGCGTAATGATGGTCAGCCCGAACTTGATGAGCACTACGACGACTGGGATGAGTATTGATTCGAGTCCGCTGTTACGGGGGCAGCCCAGACCGGTAGATTTATACAATCACCTAACCCAAGGAGGTAGCCCACCTTGGATGCTGAGCATCTTTATTTTTTTGCTTTGTCTGCCGCGCTTGCTGCTCGGGTAGGCTCACGACGTTTCAACTCATCGGCGCAGTTGCGTTTTCTACATCGATTTAACCGATACTACGTCCACGTACTTGTACTTCTTCCTTGCAGCTTTCACAGCCTCCTGCTCAGCAAGCAACGAGCTCAACGTATCGGCATCGTGAATCAACTCGATCATCTTCCCCTCAAAGTCGTTTCCGACACGTAACGTGACCCTCAGCCTTGGCGTAAATGCTTTCGCCACCTTCTTCTTGGCTGCTGGAGCGACCACGGGTTTCGCGAGCACAACTTCTTCCACAGGCTCCTCTACTAGAGGAGCAGACACCTGCTCTTCGGGCTGAGGCGTACCGAATAGGGCACGACGCATTTCTTCTTCAGTTAATTCAGAGCTCATAGAACATCTCAAAGGGGGCGGTAGTCAGCTCGACGAATCCTACTAGGATGGCGGCTCCAGGTGTCCTCTGGAAGCATGTATGGCCATTGTGAATTCGGGCTAAGTGGTAACAACATTTCAACGTGGTAGTGGGCTTGATAGCGATAAAAATGATGCAACGTAAGCTATGCTATTGAGGGCTTAAGGGTTCATCGCAATGGTTGTCTGGCTTCGTCTTCGACAACCGAGTGAACTGCTCCAATGCGTTTTGGAAATCCTCCAATGCAAAGCTTACCGGCTTGCTCTCGGCGTTCCATTTTGTCGAGATTCCAACTTCCAGTTTGTCCGAAATACTTCGACCGAAGCGCCGCCAGTGTACGGTGTCAGCATCGATTACCTGCTCTGCGACCAAGACGATACAGTCAAAATTCATGTCATCGCTACAGACCAGCACCGGCACGATTGTGGAGCTTCCATCCACCGCCGGGATGATGCGACGGTTCGCAAGAGCGTCTTCGTCTTCTTCGATAAGCCAGATCAGAGAAAGACCAAGGCTTGCGACGTCTGACCATTCGAGATGAGTGGACAGCCATTGCTCAATTCCAATGCCGTCAATCATTAACCATGCGCAAGCGCTCCTGGCGAATCCAGGTCGGTAGTAAGCGGCGCTGATAACTTGATGCATCGCGAAGTCCTTCAATGCAGTGCGGCGGTGTCACAGAGAATGATGATACTCCAGTGATATCACCCTACGCGTCAGATCGCTACTCTCGGACGCTTGAAGGGCAGCCTATATTGCACCTGGACGGACGGGCAGATTTCAACCTTGGTACAACGATGAGGACGAGGTCGGATTGTGAGCATCTTTTCCCGTCGGGCTTCCCTGACAAGCTGCTCCTCCGATTGTAATCAGTTACGATCCTGACGACTCATCAACAATCGAGATCGTGTCATGCAAGATGGCTGCTGGCCCTTCCATCTCTTCGGTGCCAAATTTCGCCACTGAATCCGAGGCGAAGAAATTTGTGTTTGAGCAGTGGGAGCCAGAGCCCCCTGAAAGCGTAAGCGAAGCCGAGTACATTTCGTGGGAAGACCGCAATCCAACCTGGCGTCTAGCGGAGGAGCTGGGGTTCTCTATGGATTCAGATTTCGTTGAGCTTGCCGGCACCCCACAAGACGTCATAGCGCAAATCCGCAGTCAGTCCGAGAGAGCGTTGGTCAGCTCTAGGGTAGGAGAGTTCACGCATTTTATAATGGTGGGTTCGAATGCCATCTGGGGTGACCGTCGTTCGACTTCTACCCAAGTAGAGCCGCTGGTGCGCTTGCCGGAGAGCACTGCAACCATCACATATCTCGGCCTGTTCAACTGAGCTGACGGCCTCATAGGTTAGGCCCGTTTTTGACCAGGGGCGGGCACTGGATTAAGGCTAAAATTGTCCTCATTAGGGGCGGATGACGATTCAACCAGACGTGAAATTATGACCAGACAGCTTGTCTACCAACGAATACGAAATCGAATTGTCGAGCTACTTGAGTGGCTGATTGAGTGCGAGAATGAGCCACCTCGGTGTGGTATGAATGAGTTAATCAATTCATGGGAAGATTGGGTGCCAACTCCGTCGCCAAAAGGATACTTCGTCGATCAGGGGTTCACTCCAATGCAGAGCGTTTTTTTGGTAAATGTAAGCGCAGCCATCGAGGATTTTTGCGAAGCAACACCTGAACCTATAGAGAACGATGCTGCGGCAATTACGCTCCCTCAATGGCGACTTGTCATCGCTGCTGCCAAGCCGACGCTATCTGCTATGAAAGCGAGTACCAAAATGTCGGAGGAGAGTGACGACAGGCTCGAGCGTTGAGTTGCTGGCTGTTTAAGCAAGGTATTGCGTACGATTTTGCCAGGGTGCAGCAATCGGTCAGAAATAGGTAAGCGTCCAGTCAAGTCATCTACCGATCCAGCTATCAGCACGAGGATGACTGCTTGCCGCCCATGCCGTAAGGTTCGCTACCAAAATCGCCACAGCCTTCCAGTGGTGGTGATACAGCAAGGAGAGCGAACAATGAGCACCTTCAAATCATCAGTTCAAAACGTAGCTGCGGCCATAGGCCTCATCGCAGCAGTGACAGTCGGTGGATGCGTCATGATCCCTTACGACACGCCGGAATCAAAAGCCCAAATCCAGCGCGATCTGAAAATTGCACCATCGGATATTCAAGCCGTATCGGAAACTAACTGGTGCTTGTTCCCATATGGAAGCGAAGGCAGCTGCAGGGCTACTCAAGGCCTGGGAGTGTTGACCAGCAAAGGCCTGATCCTCAGCCTCTACAACAACCACACCTACACTGAAACCGCACGCATCCTCCCAGAACAAGTGCAGTGCGTGAAGACAGTTGGTGGTCGCACTGGAGTCGAACCGTTCGTTGTATTCACCAAAGACCGAGCGATCATGCTCGCCGTCATTACGCCGGGTGGGCAAATGAATGTGCCTGTGAAAGTCAGTTTCTTTGATTATCTGACGAAGCCAGGGCAGCACGTCTTCACTGGGACGGATGGCGGATATGTGCGCAAGTCGGGTCGAAAGCAAACTGTAGGCGGAATGGTGTCAGGCACTGCCATCCCGTGGCATACAACACTCGACGTAACCGAGGTTTTTAACCCTTGCCCGCAGGTTACAGATTAACGAGGACTGGCGCGTTCCATCGCAAGCGGTGCGCGCATGCCGAAGCCCGTAGGTGTGAAGGATGAATGCCCGAAGGGCCGAGCCCCCCCGGCGGCTCGGCTCGCGAAAGCCGCCCTTGAAGAGGCTGGGTTCGAATGCCATCTGGGGCGACCGACGTTCGACCACTACCGATGTAGAGCCGCTGGTGCGCTTACCGGAGAGCACCGCAACCATTTCATATCTCGGTCTGTTCAACTCAATTTGACTGCTCGAAAGGGCATGTCTGCGTTTGCATACGACTGCGCGCTTTCGACCCTAAGCAGTCGGTCTCGGTCAGCTTGAATAAGGCAGCAAGAAACGGATAGTAAGTGCTGGACGAATTCCAGCCTGATACGACTCCAACCAATAGGAGTTTAACCATGGCGTTTCGTATAACTGGCCTTTCCCCCGAGCCATTCCAGTCACTGTTTGGATTGCCCGACCAAGAGCTAGCATCTCTCGGGATAAAGCGTTACATGGTCGACAGCAACCCAGGCTTTCCTGACCGTATCGAAATAAAGGATGCAGAGCTAGGTCAGAGTGTGCTTTTACTCAACCATCTCTCTCAGCCAGCCGAGACGCCATACCGTGCCTCACATGCGATCTTCATAAGGGAGTGGGCTACGCAAGCTTATGACGCAGTCGATCAGATACCCGAGTCTATGCGAATCCGTCTGCTATCACTTCGTGCATTCACTGATGATGGGATGATGCTCAACGCCGACGTCGTTGATGGAATAGCGATAGAACCTGTTGTTACTCGGATGTTTGCTGATCCAGAGGTTAGTTACATTCACGTTCACAATGCCAAGCAGGGTTGCTACTCCGGGCGAATAGATAGGGCGTAGTCGCCGCAGTCTCGGTGGCTCGTTCCTCTTTCGACTTTTCTGGTCACCAACTTTCCGCTATTGGCCGATTTCTGCCTGTCGTAGCGGGCAGCAATCGGCCAGAACCGGATGTTTAAACCTGGGACAATGAACTCGTCGAATTTCTTCCCGCTTTAAGAGTTTGCCGACGCGCTTTTACACACTCTGGGCTGGCAAGTAGAGTTAGGAAATCAACTCGTCCCTTTTTATAAAGTAGGTGCAAATGGTGGCTCCCTTCGTTCTCCAGGACTTTGATGTTGGATGGGTCGCCACCGACGCCGTCGGGCAGGTTGCGCTCTTCACTACGGGGGGGCCGGGGCCGGTTCCTGATTCCGCAATGCCCTCCGTCGAAAACTCCGAAGAATTTGTCCTTTCATTGCCGGAGGTGTCCGATGTAGATCGGGTCACTGCCAGGGCTGGCGTAAACGCTTTCGTTGAATTTGCCAAACGTGGGTTCTTCGCGTACGACTGGTCAGACGTTCATCGCGATTCACGCCAGGCCTTGAGGGGGTATGAGCTGCAATGCCGCCCACTGAATCCACTGACACTTTTCGATTTGCCTGCCCCTTTACGGGCATTAGCTGAGGCTACTCGGCTATCTGATGTAACCTTCGGAGCACCCATCATAGTGATAGGTGATCAGGTTTCTTAGCCTTCATTCGGTGATTCGGAGCCGCTTTTTTTGGGCCGGAAGCTTTCAGTTGCGTACCGCAGCTCCCGGCCAATAGCTGCGCTTCGCGATTGACGACTTTCGACCCATGGCGGACGTTCAGCAACCTTTCGGCTAAGTACGTACGGTCAAAACGGCACAATCAGTTATAGCCCTAGCGCCCGCTTCAAGCCGAACGCTTAGACTAAAACAACAGCCCTGACCTCTTTAGCTTGTTGAAGGACAAAGCTGGCACCCTGCACTGTGCAGGATCTTAATCAACGTACAAGGAGGCGTGAGGTGCGCGACAAGCAGATTTGGGAACTGACAGAAAACGATCTGCACGATGTTGGGGTATGGTACTTTCCGATGGACGAGTCCGTTGAAGATGAATGCACAGTCCGACCTTGTGTTGAGGAAGTAGGCTTGGCGATGATCGTGCGAGCCGAATTTTGCGATGCCGATGGCACTCGCTATCTGGGGTACGTGCACTGGAGTCTGGTTGAACATATTGGCCATCGACAACCCACTCTGTTCCTCAATGACGGCACAGCTGTCTCGTTCTGGGGAGGAATTGTTAAACCCTCCTGGGATGAAGCCTCAGATGAAGCGAAACGGATTTCTTTCCCTATCACATTTAAGTCTGAACCATTGCTCGGGCTTACGCCGATGGTTGGCTTCCTAGATGGGATGTATTACTTAGATAGCAATGACCAGATTTCTTGCCTTTCGATAGGTTAAAGGTGAGGACAATAGCTACCCTAATCTGACTTACACCAGTGCTTGAAAGCGGCAAAAAAGCCAGAGCGAGTCGACCGGTTCTGGCCGATAACAGCCAGACATAGGATTTAGCCCCATGATTTTACCTGCCAACAATCCTGCGTGCTCTATGACGGTGAGACTGAGACAGCGTTTTGTCCTCGGCGTAATGAGCCAAGAGCTCGGTCAGCGCAATGTCTACAGGAAAACCATCCTCCAACCATTTAAGCGCCAGTCCCGACCAATATTCGGAATGCGACGTCAAGGCTGTGATCACCAGCGGCTGCAACGCAATGTCGGCAGGTAGCGTATATTTTTTGCTAAGAGCACTTGCCGCATCTGGCAAATCGAGTGCAGCCGTTTCGAAAGGTTTCTCAAGCAACGGTAATAGCCAGACATAGCTGAATTCTTCGTTCATCTTCTCCCCCGATTATTGGTCGTTTTTTGCCCTAGCACTAAGAGGAGAAATCAACCCAGCGGAGAACAGTCAGCACCAATGGCGTCAGTATCCGGGTGCGCCAAAAACAGATTTTCTAGAAGGCTCAAGGTTTATTTTCCTTGGGCTTGTGAGTCCAGGCGTCCAAGGTCGTAGTAATTCATGAATTCGCGCATAGTCGGTGAAAGTGTCTCTTGCGAAGCAATCTGCCAGAATTTTCTTTCCCCGAGAACCGGCTCAAACCGCTTGATGAGTTCTTGCGCCGTATTGTGATGGCCAGCACGCAGCCAGTGCCTGAACATGTATTCGTTTTTCTGCCTAGGTAGCTGTGCCGCTTGGAGTAGTCTGAGTGAGTACCGAAAGTTCAGTGGCCACAGTTGCTTTAAAAAAACGAGTCTCTCAGCGATTGGAAGGCCCACTAACCATTGCCTCACATCCTTATCCACCTGAGCATTACCAGATCGCAACGCCACCTGCTCGGGTGTGAAACGAGAGTCGAAAAACATAAGGGAAGGTCACATTCTGTCGTATGCATAGGAATAACGGGCAGCTTATTTTTACTCCTCTTGCATGCTATTGGCCGTAAGTGGCCCGTCACAAATGTCGGCTAATGGGTGTGAGCTTGATCTTTAAACGCAATAGAAGGTCTAGATCGGCCCGCCGGCTTATCCGCGACCATTCCTGCGACAGTCGTTTCCGCATGAAGCCTATGTGGTGAGGTAGGACGTCACAATGTCTTCAAGCATGCCCACCAGTTCAGGATCCATGTAACGGTAATCATCTGGAATATCGAGAGAGTGGAGCCGTTTGTGTTCAAGAAGGCGGGCGTATTCAGCCTGAAGACGATTAAGGTGTTTGCGTTCCATGACAAAGATCACATCAGCCCAGCGAATATCCGCTGGGCTGATAGGTTTACGTGCATTTGGACTGGTTCCTGCTGAACGGGCATTAAAGCCGGGACGACGGCGCCAGATCGCTTCCGCAGTAGGACTACGCCATTGGTTACGGCTACAGACGAACAGGAGGTTAGTCACTCTTGATCCAGTAGTTGACGGGTTGTGCGGATGGGATGGCTCATCCCGAGTTGGTGTGCTCTGTACAGTTTGGCTGCGCGGGTGTGCATCAGTTTCCAATGCTTTTCTGGCTTGCACTCCAGCGGACGAACCGTATTGTCGCCTCTGCATTTAAGGGCCTGCATACGTCTCCAGGCGCGGGTTCTTTTCATCGTTATATCCTCGTGAGTACCGGATTCAGCAGCCGCAGTAATACGAGTTGGAAATATAGTAAACGTGAATCGATGCAGGGGCTAGATAGGTTGAGCGCTTGATACTAGCAGCAGCTAATGACTGTAGGCAGTCTCAGCGCCAAACGGCCGACTTCTGCCGGTGCCGGAAGGCTGCTCTGGGTCGATAGCAGCGCTTCATTACAGGCTACTACCGACCCGTAGCGGACGTGAGTCGCTCGATGGATAATCCGACGAGCTACTTATGACTTTGAGCGGAGGAACCCATGGAGCTTCATGAGCAATTGGATCAGGTCAAGGACGCCAATACCTTTCTGGCTTTTGCCCACGCCCTGGCGGAAGACAAATCGAATGGTGACTGGGAAAACGGGACGATAGAAGCCTTCCTGGACGGAGCTATTGCATGGGCCGAGGCCAGTAATTTTGGCGTCGATCAAGGGCTTCAAGCCTCCAATCCTTGGGGGCAATTCGCTAATTTTTTGTACTGCGGAAAAATCTACGAGTAAACACGTGAAGTGTTTATTCGCTTTAAGCGTTGCGTCTACCGGGTAGCGGAACGGGCTCGGCTCCACCTCACGATCGACCGATTCTGGTCGGTCACTGCCAATTGTCACTGGCTGCGTTGGGTCGTTTTCAGCCGGTCGCGACAGGCAGTAATCTGCCAGAAGCGGACGTAATGGCGTTTGTGTAGTATCTGCCTCTCTTCCCACCTGTATGAGGTGCCCGATGTCTAGCCGACACTCCCCATCCCCTACAAGAGCTGCCCTAGACCTGCAAAACGCACGTTCGCTTTTGGGAAAGCGGCTGAGCGTGCTGCTGCACGATCAGTACTATTTCAACGACGAGAAAGATCTGGGAGACATAGGTTCTCTAGAGTGGCGTTTTGGCGAGCGAGAAGTTCTATCCATGTATCTCTTGAGTGATGGCGAGAGAGTAGGCGCGGACTTGTCGCCTTCTGATACGCCGGCTTCCTTCGAGATAGAGCCGAACGTGATCTGCTCCTGGAAGAGGGAAAACCTACTTGCAGGTCTATCAGCAACCCACCTCGAGAACACAAAAATTTGCGCAGTTGAGGGAATTCTTGACTCTTTCAACGGGCAAGAGCCTTGGCTGGCCGGATTCAGAGTTACGTTCGAGACCGGTGACTCGTTGATCTACCTTAACCAGGGCGACGACGCCGTCGTATTGATTAATGCGCTACCGCCAGTAAGTGTAGGCCTCGAAACCCGCTTCGTTACCTCAATTTAATGACAGCTATGGGTCGATTACGACAGGCAGCTATTGGCCGACAGCTGCCGGTGACGAAGAGCCGCAATCGACCCATTGCGACCATTCGCAGGAGCCACCAGAATCGGGGGACTTCTGGTGGTGAGGTGACGCATGGTGAGGATTGAAGTATCAGAAGAAGCCGACTGGACGCTTTTCGAGGACGTGGCCCGGGCTCTTGAGCAAGGGCTGGGAGGTTGCTGGAAAGAGAGGCTCGATGGTCAAGACCAGCGCTACTGGGATCTGTTGGTAGATGAACATACGCTCACCCTGCACCTTGAACACTATTTAGGCATTTCAGTGGTCATTCCCGATGGCGCAGATGACATCGCTCGAAGAGTATGTGCGTTACTCAAGCAGCCTCCTTGCGGGTAAGTCCGCTCCAGCAAAGATCACATCTGATCTAGACGGCAGCAGTGGGTCGATTTCTGCCTCTAGCCAACTTCAGCTTTGGGCCGAAATCTGACAGGGTCAAGGGTTTCTGAGCTGCATGATGTGCGTCGCCTGAGCGTCTTCAGTTAGTGTGAAGCCGCAGGACAGATAAAAAGCGCTTCCCTGCGCAGTGTCGGTGTAAAGGCGCACAGTTTCAAAATGCAAAGCGGCGTGGGCGAGCAAGGCGTTAACCAGTCGTCTGCCAACCTGTTGTCCCCGTGAAGCAGGGGTCACATAAACACGCCGCAGCCTTCCTGTAGGCGTTTGCGTGAACAGATCAACAGACAATCCGCCAATGCCCACCAGTTGGCCGTCTAGATACGCTGCCATCAGGCATTCGCCTGGCGCATCGAAGTGATTGATACCTGAATGCCATTCCGAGGTCAGCCGGGTGATGAACCTAAAGCCTTCTGCCACTGCTTCTTTCTCAAGGTCGGGAGTTTGTGGCGGCAAGTGCGTGACCTGATGAATCTCCATTTACGGTCAATCCTCCCTGATTGGATACGAAAAACTTCTGAGCTGCCAAGGATCTTGATCTGCGGACTGTGGGCACGCAAGTGTGAGCTTTTGGGCGATTTCTGCCCGCCGCGACCGGCTGGAATCGACCCAATGGGGACACCAGTGGCCGGAAGAAATCGGCGAAAAGCGGCTTCCGATCAACAGTGGAATCTCAGCTTCTGTGATTCACACCTACAAGCCGCATAGGAGTTCGCGCCTCACCTGAAGAGCAATTGCTGCGAAGCCCTTTCCAGTACCGCGCTTGTGGGGTGCGTAGTCCTGATTAGCAGAAACATCCTCCCATTGACTCACCGATTCCACGTACCTATGAGTGTCATCGGTATCAATTTCAAACTCTATGAACCGCTCTGCGTGAGTGAGCAAAAGACCATAAAGGCTGGGCATACCGGGAAAGTCGACTTCAAGATCTAGTACGACGGTTTCTGACCATCTAATGCCTTTCGACTCGCCATAGTTTTTTAAGGCTAGGGGAATCCCTCTGGCCAACCAAGCTTTGGCGGTTACCATGAGTCTGTGGGCCACAAGAGCATTTTGCTCTTGCACGTTCAGTTGCCGCTTTTTTAACAGCCGGTCAATGTCCACTTCAATCTCCTCAAAAATCGTTGCTTCCAGAATGACGATGACCTATCAAACGCGCAACGACTCAGGCGATTTCCATCTCCACGCTGCTACCCCGTCCGCGCGGGGCGTAGCGACGTTCCGATGTCTTTACCGAAAGACGTCTTTCGACCCAAAGCGGTCTTTCAGCTGCTTAAAGATCGGCCAAATCGACGATGGAGATCGGAAGAGCGTCGTGTAGGGAAAGAGTGTTCGCAGGGTGTAGAT
>ERZ1463034.360-NODE-360-length-10834-cov-5.991279_pt1 | contig 10834 bp, 18 predicted proteins | sample MGYA00564480_ERZ1463034 | MGnify/ENA primary metagenome ERZ1463034 (study PRJEB39244, sample SAMEA3635122) | Helicobacter pylori | study: EMG produced TPA metagenomics assembly of PRJEB11511 data set (Assembly of a 5300-year-old Helicobacter pylori...
CCCTACACGACGCTCTTCCGATCTCGTCCGCCTGCTCCTCTCACTGCACGCGACTGATCCTCCTTCTTCTTAGCACTCAATACCTACGAAAGCGATCGCACCTGGGACTGCAACAGCCTTCTACCTTCCCTCCCATTCTCTCGTCCCGATCAAGCCTGAACTCGCCGTCCCAACTCCAACGCCGAAGAAGCAGTCCGAGGTCGCCGAAGACTTCTCGAAAGCAAAGCCGGGAACGCAGATCGCTCACCACACCTTCCACACCTGGGCCGAGGCGTACCTGCGTCCCTTTGGCGAAGACGACCTCGCGTTCCTAGCTCCCAAAGTCCGCCTCGTGCTCACCGTCAAGCCGGAGCTCCCGCTAATGCGTTCTTCTCACAGCCCGACGACATCACGCCTTACCTCATCCCTTCTCTCGGCAAGCACTACCTCGAACGGTGGGAAGACGAGGACGCCGACATGCCGCTCGCCTCGACCTCCTACGTCTCGCCTCTCGAACCTCCTCCGCTCGCTCGAGTACGCCCGGACGCGCTAACGGAGGACGCGCTCGGGATGGAGAACGTTTACCTCGGCCCGCTGAGCGAGCGGCTGATGGCGGCGTTGGCGTTCGAGGAGGAGGGCGAATCGGGGGATCTGGAGGAGAAGGAGAGACCGGTGGCGGTGGTCGAGACGGAGGACGACCCGTATAGGCCCCTGCAGCTCGATGCGGTGGATCTCGAGGAGAGAATCAGGAAGGAGCTGAGGTTCATCGGGCTGATTGGTGAGGAAGAGGTGGGTTCTTGTTCTTTCGTTCGCAGTTGCCGGCATGCTGACGACTCTCGCTTGCATTACAGGTCGACTGGTCGGCAAGAGAGGACGACGAGGTCTCTTCAGCACTCCGCGCCTGCCAGCTCCTCCTCCAACGCGAGACGATCACGAACGACGCGCGCAAGTCGGTCCTCGGCTCGATCGTCAAGGACCGCATGGCGTTCCAGGACTACGAGACGACGCGTGACGCTCAAGAGCGAGCTATCGAGAACGGATGGACGAAGCGGCAGCGCGCGGGCAAGAAGAAGGGCAAGGGCAAGGAGCGGGACAAGCCGATCGAGGGGCCGAAGCCTCCTGTCAGTTTGGCGCTCCTGAGTGCGGTCGAGAAGCGGCATCAGCTCGTTAGCCAGTTTATGCCATTCTTCGAGGATGACGAGGACAAGGGGAGGTTCTTTGGGATCCCGGAGGAGAGCGTGTACGAGGGGTTGGAGGTCGCCGAGGAGGGGGAGTCGGCGCTGTTGGAATGAACTGCGACGTAATTGTTGAACGAGCGCGGATCTCTGCGGTACTCTGGTCAGCTTTGTCTTTTTGGCCAGAGTCGGTCCATCGCAGCACTGCGGAGCAGACCGAGGAATGGAGAAAAGACGAGGATTCGAATGCGCAGCGCCGCGGGATTTGAATTTCGAACAGCTCACCTGCCTGTCGGCGTCCTCCCCTCCGTCTCCTCCTTTCCTCGTCGCCGGCGCTTAGTACACGCAAGCCCTCAGCTTCAGAAGGAACAGATTCAAGGATGGCGGCGATTCCCAGGGTTCTCGCCTTCCTGTTGCTCCTGTCAAGCGTGCAGGCGAGTCTCTCCTTCGTTCGAGGGGTGTGGGACCATCTGACGACCCGTTTCGAAACGCACAGGCTCAGGTCAACCCTTCCTCTCCTGCTATTGCCTTCTTCTGGGCTACTCCGTACCAGAACGAAACCGACTTCAGCGTTCCCGCGTGCTCGACTCTGCGCCTCTTGACAACGGCCAACCCGGGAAGCTCAGTACAGCCCGTCGCTCCTTTCTACTTTACTTCCGTTGCTACGGGTGGAGTCGTGAGTCTGGCGGCGACTGGTGGGGGTGGAGCAGACAGCTGACGCCTGACCTTGCAGCCCGAGGTACGACTGGTTGAGGCGCGACTGGGCGGCGCGTTCACTTGGGTTGCGAATCTTCCGGTGGTGTGTGAATCCGCTGAAAACGTGCGTGAAGGCGTTGAAGCTGATATGGTGCTTGCAGGGAGCAACCTTCTTGCTGGCGATGACGGATAGCGGGGGCAACACTGGGGGAGCAGCGGGACCTTGTGCGTTTTAGCACGTTGGCGACGATGAAGCCCAACTAAGTGCCCCTTCACAGACACAATTGTTGAAGGCACGTCTAACTGTACGGCCGTAACGTCAACGTCGGCAATCGCCTTCACGCAGAACCCTCCCAGCAACGCTTGCGGCGAGATTGACATCACCGTTGTAGGAGGCGTGAAGCCCTACTCCGTTTCAGTGCTCGCCCCGTACGTCAGGTTCCTCACGCGAGGTGATCAAAAGAGGCTCACACGTCTGTTCAAAGATCCCTCGGACTCTACGGCAACCTCACGAACCAGACGTCCTCGCCCATAAAGCTCGGCAACATCGTGACGGGAGGGTCCAACTACCAGCGTAGGTTCACATTCTTAAGCTCCGCTGAGCCTTCTTGCTGACCAGCCGTTGCCTCACAGTCTTCGTCACGGACTCGACAGGAGCAGCTTCACAACTCTCCAACATCACGAGTTCGGGATTCGGATCCGCCAGCTGCACGAACCCCACTCCCCCTCCCTCCGACGACTCAATATCTCTCGGAGCGATCGTGGGCGGAGCCGTCGGAGGTGTTCTCGGCGCGATCGCCCTCCTTGCCCTCGCCCTCCTCTTTTTCCGCCGCAAGAAGGCTCAGCAAGCTGTGGTCGCGCATCAGCAGGAGCTCAACGCGTCGGCAGAATACCGCATGGCCGATGGCAACGCTCCCCTCGTCACGCCTTTCGTCGTGCCGACTCGACTGCCGCTGAGCAGCCCTGGAGGGAGTGACGAAAGCAGGTCAGGGGCGCTGTTGGGCACGCGACGGAGCAGCAGCCTCCATGGGTTCGGAGACGAATCGTCGAGCGCTCAAGGCTCCTCCATGTACGGCGGTCCCACCAGCCCTTCGTCCTCGCAGCACCCCTCCGCCTACTCCTCCCACCCCTCCGCCTCCCTCCTCCCCTTTCCCGGCGCACCTCTCCCCTCGCCCTCACCCTCTCCCACCGGCTACCTTCCGTACGACTCCCATTCCTCCTCGTATGATCCTCAACTTTCCAGCCCAACGAGAGACGGACTCGCCGACCCGGACGACTTTGCGTACCGCGACCATCGCGGCTTGCTTCCCCCTCCTGGGCTGCCGCAGTGGGGGCACTTGGCGCAGGGTCGGAGAGGGGATGCATACGAGTAGGAGGAGCACGTAGACGCGGGCACTGGATATTCCGCGAGCATGTTCGCTGCGGGCAGGCCCTCGACGCTGTATTTACATTTGCCGGATAAACAACTTTCCGCACTCAGCTTCAGGTCGCGTTCTCCCGTGGCTCGTCTTCCTCTTCTCTCCGCCGCCGTGGGTGAGTCCATAGGATTTGACGCCACGCGCGCAGCCCGTCATCGCGGGGAAGCCTCGCAGCTCGCAGCAAGGACCAGAGGAGATTTCGTGGTTTCACGACAGCTGCGACATCTCGCTCTTGCTCGTTCTCCCCAGTCCTCGTCGTTCCTCCTCCAGCGCGTCCAGCATGGCTCCACCCGCCTCCGCGCTCCCAAGTAGCGTCCACTCCTCTCCCTCGCTCCCCTTCTCTCAAGCGTCCCTCTACGCGCACAAACCCTCCTCTTCGTCCCTCCCCTCCCTCCTCCAAACCGCCCCTGCCCGCCCCTTCCGTCTGCTCGCCTGGGGCTGCGCTCTCCTCTTCTCCATCGGCCTCCTCTCCCGCTGGACGGGGGTCGGTCCGGCGTCTCGCGTCCAAGGTTTCGCGGTGGGTGGGAGGGGGGGAGGGAAGATGGCGGGGGCGAGTTCGGGGTCGAGGGAACGACCGACGAATGACGAGCTCGTCGCGCCGCAGTTTGTGCTCGATGAGAGGACGGGCTTGAAGTACCCTCCCGAGGTGTACCCTGCGGCGCTGAATATATACAAGAGAGCGAACGCGGGGATTGTTTCGTTGGTACGGAACGGGGAGCTGCAGCCTATGAAGGAGAGCATGAGGGATGTTGAGGATAGGTTCAATCGCAAGTTCGGGTACCCCTGGTACGTTGTCCCCTTTTGACAGCGCCTGTTCTGCGCTGATGATGTCTGCAGGATCTTCATGAACGACGTCGAGTTTACCGCCGAGTTTAAGGAAGGAGTGAGGGCCGAGACGAGGAGTGAAGTCGTTTTTGGTGCGCCGGACCCTTCCACCTGGCTCTTTAGTCTCTGACGTCTGCTCTACAGCTGTCGTGCCCAAGGAGCACTGGAGCTACCCTCCGTGGGTCAACCAGACGCTGGCGGCGGAAGGTCGGCAGGCGATGCTCAACAAGGGCATCATTTGTTCGCGCTTTCGCTCTCCTTCCGCACTCGCCTCGCTAATCTCTCCGTTCCTTCAGATGGCGGCTCCGAGAGCTACCGTGCGATGTGCAGGTACAATTCGGGTTTCTTCTACAAGCAAAAGGTCCTCGAACCGTTCGATTACTATTGGAGGGTCGAGCCCGGGATCCGCCTCTTTTGCGACGTTGACTATGATCCTTTTCTCTTCGTGAGCTCAAATTGACGCCCTCGAAAGTAGTGGCTAAGTTCTCTTCCTGCAGATGCAAGCCAACAATAAGAGTACGTCTCCTCCGGATCCTCGCTCCGCGTCTCTCTGGCGACGACCTCTCCGCTAGTTCGCTCACCGATTGTCTTCGCCAGTGTACTCCTTTACGATCGCAATGTACGAGTACGAGGCGACCATCGAAACTCTTTGGCCGACCGTCCGCGAGTTCGCCAAGCTTCATCCGGAACACATCGCCGACAAGAACGCGCTCGCATTCCTCGTCGACGACGTCTCGCAAGGACTCGACGGGGCCTATAATCTTTGTCACTTCTGGAGGCGAGTCCTGCCACCTGCTTGAAGGGATCGCGCTCACAGCTCATTGTCCTTAGCAACTTCGAGATTGCGGACCTTCGCTTCTTTCGCAGTCAGGCGTACGAGGACGTGAGTTGCTCCTTTCAAGCCCAATTTTCTTGGCTCATAAACTATCTCGGCAGTTCTTCAACTATCTCGACGCGTCGGGAGGTTTCTTCTACGAGCGGTGGGGGGACGCGCCAGTGTCAGTCTCTCGCGTCTTCGCAAAGAGGCCCGCTGAACGATTCTCTCGCAGGCATTCGATCGCTGCAACACTCTTCCTCCCAGCCGACCAGCTGCATCAGTTTGACGATATTGGCTACCGGCATAATCCCTACACGCACTGTCCCAGCAACCCCAAGTACCGAGCGAGCGGGAAGTGCTCTTGCTCGCCCTCGGAAAGCTTCGACACCGATGGCTACAGCTGCATGCGGTACGTCGTCGCCGTCTTTCCTGGGTGACTGAGTGTGGCTAACGACCGCGACACAGGCAGTGGTGGCGGATAGGAGGGAAGCCTGAGTAGAGCGACGCTGCGACGGGTTGGAGTCGAGCTGACACGAAGGCGTTGTCCGCGCGTTGGGAGTGAGGATCTGTTTATACGCATTTCGCAAATCGTTAAGTACACACAGTATCACCGTATTGCAAGATCCAGGAAAGAAAAGAGAGGAGCGACATCTTTTGGCCCCTAAACTTCGACGTCCGCTGGGACCTCTTCCTTTCTTACCTAACCTGACCCCGTTCCTGGACCTAACCGCCCGGCGAGAAGACTGCAAGGAATGTCAGGCGCCAGCTCACCTGCACGCACTCCTTCCCCACTCGCCTCGCTCCCCGTCGACCTCCTCCCCTCCCTCCTCGAACCTCTGGCCTTTCGACGCGCCGACCTCCGCAACCTATGCCTGGTCAATCAGCAGTGGAATGCCGTCGCCACGCCGCTGCTCTACCGTTGGATCAGGATGTTTGGGCGGGACCTCGTCAACACTCCCGCGCTGTTCGAGCAGCTTGCCCAGTCTCCGCGGCTGTGCCTGCTCGTCCGCAAGCTCGAAATCCGGGTCTTCCCCTTGTCGATGATCCTCAAAGAGCGGTGGGCGATGGAGGAACAGGCGGTCAAGGTACTGCGCCAGGCGAGGAACGTGAGGGAGCTGATCTGGACGAGAAAAGGCGCCATGTCGGACGAGTTGCGTCTGCTGCTCCCTGCTACGACTGCAGTTGCTGATTCCCTACCGCGCAGCATACTTGAAGCCATCACCGACCTGCCCAACCTCGATTCCTTCGAGTTCAACGCCTCCGCTGGCATCGCCTGGACACCCACACTCCTCCTCAAGCTCCCTCGCCTGCGATCGCTCTCCGTCATCCTCCCCGACCGCACCGTCGCCTCCCTCCTTCCTTCCATCCTCGCCAACCAGCAAAAGCTCGCCGAAGGAGACGGGCTAGGACTTGAGGAGCTCACCATCCTCTGCCGCGAGAGCCCCGTCGTGAACGACAAGATCATGCTCGAATGCGCGACGGCTCTCGCCCATGGATCCCTTACAAACCTCGCGCTGGCAGGCTGCGCGAAGCTCACCAACGCACACCTTCTCCGCCTCCTTCCCTCGCTCCCGAAACTCCGACATCTCGCCCTCGAAGCAACTGGCATCTCCCCCTCCTTCTACACCCTCGCCGCACCGCACCTCTCCTCACTCCTCTCCCTTAAAATCACTCATCCAGGACCTCGGCACCCGCTTCTCGCCGAATTCCTCCCCTCCGTCGCCCATCTTCTCCGACATACTCCTCAGCTCCACAGCTTCACGTTGTACCATTCCGGCTCCAGCACGGGGGCGCAAGGAGTCCGCGAGTGGCCTGTCGTCGGGAGCGAGTTCATCGAGGACTTGGTGGCTTCCGTCGGTGGGGGACTGCGAAAGTTCGAATGCAGCGGAGTGTTGATGCGCATCTCGACGCTCGTGGCCCTGACGGATGGTGCTCGACAGCTGAGGGATCTCGTCGCGCATCTAGGACACGAACTGGAATTGGTGCGTTCCCACCTCTCGCTTGAGTGTCTTGACCTGAATATCTACCGTCACAGGACCCCCTCGGACAAGGCTTTGCGAATCTACCCCATCTCAAAACGCTCCACCTCCTCTCTCAGCGCGACGACGTCCAGCGCGACGACGTCCTCTCCCTCGCAAAGCAGTTCGTCCTCATCCCTCCTTCCTCGCTCTCCCTTCTCACCTCCACCACAGTTGCTCGCGCACGCTCAACCAAATCGGCTTCCGCAACCGCGTCTGGAGCATCAAGCGCGTCCCGCTCGAAGCAGGCGAAGAGACGAACAGCGATGACGACGAGCTTCCGGTACGCACGTCTCTCGAGCGCTGGGACAGCCCGTTTTGGCCAGAAGCGCTTCTCGTCGTTCGGACTTGAAGGTCAGTAGGGGCTGTCCTCGCTGATGCCTCGCTGGGACAAGGGGCTGACGGCTCCTCCTGCGCAGGTGTTGGCGGACGAGGGGGAGAGGAGTACGCTGCGGTTCGTCGAGTCGGCGGAAGCGTTTGGGGCGTTTCGGAGGGGGAGGTATGGAGCCGAGGAGGATGCAGACGAGTAGGAATGCGAGGAACCGAGCAGAAACCGAGCGCCTCCTTCGCAACGTCTGTGACAGTGCCTCCTTGCAGCTTTTGGTTACGCAATACACTCCTGCCCTCCATCGCCCCTCGGCACCCTTCTCTGCCTCTCCGTAATCCCCTCGCAACGCAATACAACGACCTCCGACCTCCGATCTAATGGAACCCAGGTGGAGGAGGAGGCGGCATCCCATACTGCTGCTGCTGCTGCTGCTGAGGAGGGTACGCTCCAAACCCAGGCGGCGGGGGCGGGGGCGCCATAATCTGTCCTCCATAGCTATTGGCCCCCGTCCCGAACCCCTGAGGCGGAAGCAGAGGCGCCTGCATCATGCCCGGCATGCCAAAGCCCTGTCCTCCCATCGACGGCGGGGGCTGGTACATCATCGAAGGCGGCGGAGGGGGGATCATCCCGCTGCCGAGGCCCGAGGGGGGTAGGGCGTTGTTCTTCCGCGCTTGAGTGGCGAGGAGGCGTTCGGCGGGAGTACCGTGGCGTTCGCCCTTGCCGTCCTTCTTGAAGGCGTAGCCGACTGTGACGGGCTTGTTCATGAGGAACTGCCCGCTCATGGATTCGATCGCGGCGTCCGAGGCTTCGAACGAGTCGTACGAGATGAAGCCGTAGCCCTTGGAGGCACCTGTTGTTGGGTCGCGAGCGATCTGGAAGGGGGGAGAGGTTCAGCAAGGGGAAGAGGAGGGAGAGGGAGAGGCGTACGTTGGCGGTCGAGACGAGGGTACCAAAGCTGGCAAAGGTGTCGAAGAGCATCCGCTCGTCGAGGTTGGGGTCCAGGTTGCCTACGAACAGGTTCGCGCCAATGTCGAGCTGCTTGCGGTCCGACGAAGCCTGCGCGAGCACACACACGCGAATCAGCTCCTCCCACTCGCTTCGATTCCGTTCCTGAGCGTACCTTGTTGACTCGGATAGGCTTTCCGTACAACTTGATCTGGTTCATGATTTTGCATGCGTACTCTGCGTCCTCCTCGGTCAAGAACTCGCAGAAGCCGTAGCCTTGATGCGACATGGAAATGCGGTCCTTGGGAAGATGCACGTTCACTGCCCCAGCGTCGTCAGCCCCTCCTTCCTCCTTCTCTTAAGCCATGCAGACGCACCGACCGGACCAGCTTGCAGCATCAGCTCCCACACGAGCGCGTCCGTACAGCGTTCATCGAGGTTGCCCTGCGCGCAGAGAGTCCGTTAGCGCCCGGCGGTCGTCCACCTTTCGGCTTGTCGCACGCACCATGTACACCGTCGCCTCCTGATTCCGGTCCTCCTGAGGCTTTCCTGACATGGCGGGCTAGAGGGAGGGAGGAGAGGGCGGAGGAGGTAGAGCCTGGAGGGGCTGAGACGGGAGAGTTGGGCGAGCGGAGAGAAAGGGGAGGGCGAAGCTGTTGAGGTCGTCGGCCTGGAGTTCGCGCCTTCCTGTGCTTCTGGTGGTTCGGGCAGGAGCAGGGCAGTCTCGAGGCGAGCGAGGTTGTTTGGGAAAAGAATTGCGCGAGCTGCCTGGCTAGCTTTGACAATTAATTGCGAATCAACAACAACTCCACGGGGTACGTTCAGCCGCTGGAGCGCGCTCAGAACCCTTTAAAAGCTGCTCAGCTGAACGGGCAAGCCTCCCACGAAAGAGGAAGCCAGGGAGCCCGGGCGCCGTCGCTGAGCCCAGGGACTTGGGGCCGATTTTTGCGCTTCGACTCCTTGCCCTTCCACCCCCTTCGTCCACCGCCGTCCTTCCCCTCGAGCAGTGATCCGTTACCCGCGTGAGCTCTACTCCTACACACTCCAACAACCAGAATCAAATGGTGAGTACTTCGTTCGACCCAGCCCCGCCTCGCCCACCTGACTCGCCTCTTCTTCCTCCCAGGCCGCCGTCAACCCCAAAGCCTTCCCCATGGCCTCTGCTGAGCTCACGAACCAAATCTTGGATCTCGTTCAGCAGGTGCGCCTCTTGCTCTCACCTGTGGGAGGAGGGAGCTGACGAGACTGGTGGCGCAAACAGGCTTCTCACTACAAGCAGCTCAAGAAGGGTGCCAACGAGGCTACCAAGACTCTCAACCGTGGTATCTGCGAGTTCATCGTCATGACCGGAGGTGCGTTGTCCCTTTGAGAGGTAGAGGAAGGGAAGCTGACCCCTTCGCCTGCAGACACTGAGCCCATTGAGGTATGCTCTGCTGCAGTCGAGCGCAGATGGATGAGGAGCTGATCACCTGCGTCTGCAGATTCTCCTCCACCTTCCCCTCCTCTGCGAGGACAAGAACGTCCCGTTCGTCCTTTGCCTCTCACTCCATCCAACTTTGACTAACCCTCTCTCCCCCCCACAGCTACGTCTTTGTCCCCTCGAAGACCGCCCTCGGACGTGCTTGCGGAGTCTCCCGCCCCGTCATCGCCGCCAGCATCACCACCAACGAGGCCCGCGAGCTCAAGGTCCAGATCGACACGATCAAGGTACGTTCGGAGCGCATGTGGTAGCGACTCAAGCACGGGAAGCTGACTTTGACGTTCGTTTGTGCAGGCCCAGATCGAGCGCCTCCTCATCTAATTGAGTAGAGCATGTAGAGAAGTGGAGAGGAGGACTTTGTTGTTCTGCCTCGGTCCGCAAGCCATCTTTGGTTCTCAAGACTGGTCCTGCCCCGCTCGTTCTCCCTGCTCGTGCAGCCGCTTCGGCACTCGCCTTTGGCTGTCGCTATCCCCCCTGTCTCAGACACTTCAAGGCCTTACAGCACGTCCTGGCAACACTCTCGTTCGCAGCTTTCCCAGCGTCGGTGGCTGCTCTCTAAACGACTCTAATCCACGCTCCTCGTCTAGAACACCAACCCCCTCCTCAGCACCTCCTCATACCTCCTCCCCATCCACTCCGGTACTCCCCTCCCCTCACTCGCCAACCTCGCCAACCCAATCCCCACCCCTCCCACCACTCCAACATAAGCGACTCTCCACCCGTTCCGCCCATCCCTCCTCCTCCTCAACCCCCTCGGTGCCGTCGGGTCCGCCAACCTCCTGATGCCCGCTAGAGCGTGGTACGACCCGATCGAGAGGACTGCGACGTAGGCGATTGACGAGGCGAGAGCGTGCGAGGAGGAGAGGGAGTAGGAGACGAAGGAGTAGGAGAAGAGGGTCGGGGAGAGGGAGGAGATGGGCGGGGAGGAGGAGGAGGGGAGGAGCCGGTGCAGGTAGGCGTGGTGTGCGGCGAGAGGGAGGAGGAGGTAGCCTGTGATTTGGTGCAGCGAGATTGGGGGGAGGTAGGCTAGCGCGGAGGGAGGAGAGGCGGGGGTGGAATCGAGCGAGAAAGATTTTGATTCGTCGTCGTCGTCGTCGTCGTCGTCGAGATCGGAAGAGCGTCGTGTAGGGAAAGAGTGTTCGCAGGGTGTAGA
>ERZ1463034.361-NODE-361-length-10809-cov-11.533476_pt1 | contig 10809 bp, 8 predicted proteins | sample MGYA00564480_ERZ1463034 | MGnify/ENA primary metagenome ERZ1463034 (study PRJEB39244, sample SAMEA3635122) | Helicobacter pylori | study: EMG produced TPA metagenomics assembly of PRJEB11511 data set (Assembly of a 5300-year-old Helicobacter pylori...
GCTGCACAATGCGTTCACCCACTCGGTTTTCTTGACCGACCCAGCGCCCGTGGCCAGCCCAGCATCGCCCGTGCCCAATAACGGCGGCGCGCTTGTGGGGTGGCGAGGAACTCCTGGTACATCATCGGCGCCTTGCCCCGGCGTATGCCTTCGCTGTCCCGGTAGTCCGGGATACCCGACGACGTGCTGATTCCCGCCCCGGTCAGCACCAGAAAACGCCGTTCGGCCATGGTCCGGTGCAGGATATCGAGGTGGTCTTCCTGATGTTCGAGCAAGTCGAGCATGGGGTCTCCTATTCGCCGCGAATATATTGCTCCAGTTGCTTGATCAGGTTGGCTTGTTCGGCAATGGCCTCCTTGACCAGATCGCCGATGGAGAGCAAACCCAGCAGTTTTCCGTCGACGACCACCGGCAAGTGGCGCAGGTGACTGTCGGTCATGATGTTCATGCATTCTTCGACCGTTTTATGGGCATCAACCGTTATGACTGGAGAACTCATGACCTCATGGACTTTGGTGGTGACTGAAGAGAGGCCTTTGAGTATCAGTTTTCGTGCGTAGTCACGTTCGCTGATGATGCCAACCACCTCGCCCTGCTTGACGACCGGCAAGGCCCCGACATTTTTCGATGACATCACCACTAACGCTTCGAATACGGTGTGGTCCCATTCAATGGTGTGGACTTCCTGGTTTTGCTTGTCTTTGGCTTTGAGTACTTCTGAGACGGTTTTCATGGCGGCCACTCCGGTATTGTTGTTGGGACGTCTGCAATCCCCTACAGAATCCTAGACGGCCCGCGCGGTAGCAAGGACCAAAGCGGCGTTAAACCCGTCAAAAAACGTCATACCCCGGATTTATTCATGGTTTACCCGGTACTTGTCGGCTTTTTCGCTCGCTTCGGGCTGGCCGCCGTCTTGCGGGGTGCGGCCGTGCGCTTCTTTTTCCACGGTGTGGCGCCGCGGCCTGCCGGGCTGGCAGGGCCGGTAATGGTCATGCGCATGCCGTTGCAGCGGGCCACTTGCTTGCTCATCCAGGCCGCTTGTTTGGCGACGAACTCTTCCAGGCTCATTTCGCCGCTTTGCACCATGTCCAGCGCCTGTTCCCAGATCGCGGTGGTGCCCGGGTCGGCGATGGCGCGGGGCACTGCATCGATCAGGCTGAACGCCGCCGGGGTGGCCGAGAGTGCCTTGCCGTTCTTCATCAGGTAGCCCCGGTCCAGCAGGCCCTGGATGATCCCGGCGCGGGTGGCTTCGGTGCCGATGCCGGTGGTGTCCTTGAGCTTTTGCTTGAGCAGCGGATCTTCCACCAGCTTGGCGACGTTTTTCATCGCCTTGATTAGGTCGCCTTCGGTGAAGGGTTTGGGCGGCTGGGTCCACAGGTCCTTGAGGTTGACCTTGGCGACGGCGTAATCCTGGCCCTGCACCAGTGCCGGCAGGGCTTGCGGTGCCGGCGCCTCACGGCCCTTGGCCGGTGCAAGGGCTTCGGGCAGCGCGCGCTTCCAGCCCGCTTCGATGACGACTTTGCCCACCGCGCGCAGCGCCTGGCCTGCACAGTCGAAATCCGCCTGGGTGCGATCATATTCATGGTTGGGCAGAAACTGCGCCAGGTAGCGCGCGCGAATCAGTGTGTAGACCGCCCGATGCTTGCCGGTGAGCTGCCCGACATCCTTGCCGGCGCCGGTGGGAATGATGCCATGGTGGGCGCTGACCTTGGCGTCGTTCCACGCCCGCGAGCGGCGTTGGGGATCGATATGCGGCATCAGTTCGTTGACCGCCGCGTCGGCACGGCCCAACGCGGCAAGGATCTTCGCCGCGTCGCCATGCTGACTCAAGGGCAGGTAGCCGCAATCGCTGCGTGGGTAGGTGATGGCCTTGTGGGTTTCGTAGAGCGATTGGGCGATGTCCAGGGTTTCCTGGGCGCCGAGGCCGAGCTTCTTCGAGCAGATTTCCTGCAGCGTACCCAGGTCGAAGGGCAGCGGGGCGACCTCGCGCATGCGTTCGGTGCGCAACTTCACCAGTCGCGCGCTGGCAGCGTGGGTCATGGCGTCGGCGGCGTCTCGGGCGAGTTGCGGGTTGAGGCAGCGGCCTTGATCGTCACAGGCGTCGTCGGTGGCGCGCCATTGGGCGGTGAAGGTCATGTGCGCGTGGCGCAGGTCGACATCGATGGCCCAGTAGGCCACCGGTACGAAATCGGCGATGCTGCGGTCACGGTCCACCACCAGGCGCAGGGTCGGGGTTTGCACGCGGCCCACCGGCAGCACGCCCTGGTAACCGGATTGACGGCCTAGCAAGGTAAACAGGCGGCTCATGTTCATGCCGATTAGCCAGTCGGCGCGGGAACGGCCCAGGGCCGAGTGGTACAGGCTGAAGGTTTCGGCGCCGGGTTTGAGCGCAGCCAGGGCCTTGCGAATGGAAGCGTCGTCCAGCGCCGACAGCCATAGCCGCTGGATCGGCCCGCGATAGCGGCAATGCTCCACCAGCTCGCGGGCGATCATTTCACCCTCACGGTCGGCGTCGGTGGCGATCACCAGCTCCTGGGCTTCGCCCAGCAGGCGCTTGACGGCCTTGAACTGGCTGGCGGTCTTGGGCTTGACCCGCATCTTCCATTTGTCCGGGATGATCGGCAGGTCGGCGAGCACCCAGCGCTTGTACTTGGCGTCGTAGGCATCGGGCGGGGCGGTTTCCAGCAGGTGGCCGATGCACCAGGTGACGGTCATCCCGTTGCCCAGCCAGCAACCGTCGCCACGGCGAGTGGCGCCGAGCACGGCCGCAATATCCTTGGCCTGGGAGGGTTTTTCACAGAGGAACAGCCGCATGGTCATCACATCAGATCGGGTTGATGCCTTGCAGGATGCGGAGTCCGAGGGATTTGAGCAACCATTATCTGTATGGATGTACAGCAATTTGTGTGGCGCCGCAGAACAGATGTGGGAGGGGGCTTGCTCCCGATGGCGACCTATCAGTCAATGCAAAGATAACTGAAGCCATCGGGAGCAAGCCCCCTCCCACAGGGGACCTACGGTGTTCAGGAGGTCGGGTCAGTTGTTATCGATATCCACGTGCCGCGTTTCCTTGAGGCAGAACATCCCTACAATCAGGCTCACCCCGGTCACGACCACCGGATACCACAAGCCGTAGAAGATATCGCCGGTGTACACCACCAGGGCAAACGACACGGTCGGCAGGAACCCGCCAAACCAGCCGTTGCCGATGTGGTAGGGCAGGGACATCGAGGTGTAGCGGATACGTGTCGGGAACAGTTCAACCATCAGCGCCGCCAGCGGGCCGTAGCACATGGCCGCGATCAGGATCAGCACAACGATCAGCACCACCACCATCACCTTGTTGACCTGGGCCACATCCGCCGATGTCGGGTAGCCGGCCAGGGTCACGGCAGCGCGCAGGGCCGCCTCGTCAAAGCCATCGATGCGCACGTCGCCCACGCTCACCTGCACCGGGCTGCTCGCAGGGGCGGCGGCGCTGCTGTAGGGCAGGCCTTGCTTGACCAGGAAGGTCTTGACCTTGTCGCACGGGCTATCAAAACGCGCCTTGCCCACCGGGTCGAACTGGAAGGTGCAGGTGGCCGGGTCGGCCAGCACGGTGATCGGCGCTTGGCGGCTGGCCTGGTCCATCGCCGGGTTGGTGTAGTGCGCCAGGCCCTTGAAGATCGGGAAGTACAGCGCGGTCGCCAGCAGCAGGCCGAGCATCAGCACCGGCTTGCGCCCGACCTTGTCCGACAGCCAGCCGAAGAAGATAAAGAACGGTGCCCCAATCACCACGCTGATGATGAGCAGCATATTGGCCAGGGCCGGGTCCATCTTCAGGAACTGCGTGAGGAAGAACAGCACATAGAACTGTGCCGCGTAAAAGGTCACCGCTTGTCCGCCGTTGATGCTGAACAGCGCAATCAGCACCACCTTGAGGTTTTCCCACTTGCCGAAGGATTCGCGGATCGGTGCCTTGCTGGCCTTGCCTTCCTCTTTCATTTTCAGGAACGCCGGCGATTCATGCAGGCTCATGCGAATCCAGGTGGAAATGCCCAGCAATACGATGGAAAACAGGAACGGAATGCGCCAGCCCCACACTTCGAACTGGTCACCGGTGAAGTAGCGGCAGGCCAGCACCACCAGCAATGACAGCAGCAACCCCAGGGTAGCGGTGGATTGAATCCAACTGGTGTGCAGGCCGCGCTTGCCGGCGGGGGCGTGTTCGGCCACGTAGGTGGCTGCGCCGCCGTATTCACCGCCCAGCGCCAGGCCTTGCAGCATGCGCAGGGCGATCAGAATGACCGGCGCGGCAATACCGATGCTGGCATACGTCGGCAACAGGCCGACACAGAACGTCGCCACGCCCATCAGGATGATGGTCACGAGGAACGTGTACTTGCGCCCGATCATGTCGCCCAGGCGACCAAACACCAGCGCACCGAACGGGCGCACCACAAAGCCGGCCGCGAAGGCCATCAAGGCAAAGATAAACGCCGTGGTGTCGTTGACCCCGGCAAAGAACTGTTTGCTGATCACCGCCGCGAGGGCGCCATAGAGGAAAAAGTCATACCACTCGAACACCGTCCCCAAGGACGAGGCGAAGATGACTTTTCTCGATTCGCTACCGGTGCTCGCGCTGACCGCCGAGCCCAGGGTTTGAGCATGTTCTGACATCGGGTATCCCTCACAGTGATTATTTATTGTTGTTCCACTGTCGGCGCCAGGTGTGGCGCCGCTATTCAGATTGCATGGACCAGTTCTCTCTCCGGGGCAAGGCTCCTTGTGTTCGGCGAAAGGATCAGTTGCGCGGCTTTCTCCGCAATCATCAGCGTCGGTGAGCAGGTATTGCCGGACGTGATGCGGGGCATGATCGAAGCATCGGCGATGCGCAGCCCCGGCACGCCGTGGACCCGCAGTTGCGCGTCGACCACCGCGTCCTGGTCACTGCCCATGCGGCAGGTGCCCACCGGATGGAAAATCGTCGTGCCGATGCGCGCTGCGGCTTCGTGCAGTTGCTCTTCGGTTTGCAGTGCATCGCCGGGCAAGTATTCCACCGGTTTGAACGGGCTCAGGGCCGGCGCGGCGACGATGCGTCGAGTCAGGCGAATCGCATCGGCGGCCACCCGCAGGTCTTGCGGATGGCTGAGATAATTGGGCTGGATCAGCGGCGCATCCGCCGGGTTGGCCGAGCGAATATCGACACGCCCACGGCTTTGCGGGCGCAGGTCGCAAACCGACGCGGTAAACGCCGGGAACGCGTGCAACGGCTCGCCAAAGCGCTCCAGGGACAGCGGTTGCACATGGTATTCAAGGTTGGCCGAGGTGTGTTCCGGGCCCGAGCGGGCAAACGCGCCGAGCTGGCTGGGCGCCATCGACAGCGGGCCGCTGCGGTCATACAGGTAGCGCAGGCCCATGCCCATCTTGCCCCACACGGAGCCCGCGATCTGGTTCAGGGTGCGCGCGTTTTCCAGCTTGTAGATCAGCCGCAGTTGCAGGTGGTCCTGCAGGTTGCCGCCGACGCCCGGCAGTTCATGCAACACATCAATGCCGAGCGGTTTGAGCACGTTGGCCGGGCCAATCCCCGAGCGCTGCAGAATGCCAGGCGAACCCACCGCGCCTGCGCACAACACGATTTCCTTGCGCGCCTTCCAACTGAGCTGTTGGCCGTGCTGACGCCCGAGCACTGCCGAGGCGCGGCCGTTCTCCAGCAATACGCGGTCGACTTCCACGTCGGTCAACACGGTCAGGTTCGGCCGCCGGCGGATCGGCTTGAGGAACGCCTTGGCCGCATTCCAGCGCACGCCGGCCTTCTGGTTGACCTGGAAGTAACCGCAGCCTTCGTTATCGCCCTGGTTGAAGTCGCTGATGTTGGCGATGCCGCTTTGGGCCGCAGCCTCACGGAAGGCATCCAGAATCGGCCACGACAGCCGTTGTTGTTCAACCCGCCATTCGCCGCCGTCGCTGTGAAATTCCGAACCGCCGGCAAAATGGTTTTCGCTTTGCTTGAACAGCGGCAGCACGTCTTTCCACGCCCAGCCGGCGTTACCTTCGGCTGCCCAGCCGTCGTAATCCTGGGCCTGGCCGCGCATGTAGATCATGCCGTTGATCGACGAACAACCGCCGAGCACCTTGCCCCGTGGGTAACTCAGGGCACGGCCTTGCAGGCCGGCTTGGGCTTCAGTCTTGAAGCACCAATCGGTGCGTGGGTTGCCGATGCAGAACAGGTAGCCGACGGGGATATGAATCCAGGGGTAGTTGTCGCGTCCACCGGCTTCAAGCAACAGCACACGGTGGGCGGGGTTGGCGGACAGTCGATTGGCCAGCAGGCAGCCTGCGGGGCCGGCGCCTACGACGATGTAATCGTATTCAGCAGTTGCAGTGGGCATCTGAGGTCTCGCTTGTTTTTCTTATTGGCTCCATCCTAGTTGTTAGTTTTCGTCTTAAAAATGTTAGTTTTTACCCAGCCGCTGTGCGTTTTTAAACAGTGCGGCCCAGGCTCACGGATTGGAGGCGCTATGTTCGACTGGAATGACCTGCGGTATTTTCTCGAGTTGCAGCGCAGCGGCCGCCTGCTCACCGCCGCGCAACGCCTGAAAACCACCCACGCCACCGTGGCGCGGCATATCGAGGCCATTGAGAAAAGCCTCGGCACCGCGTTGTTCGTGCAGCACGCCCACGGCTATGAGTTGACGCCGTCCGGCGAGGCCCTGCTCAAACATGCCGAAGCCATGGAAAACGTCGCGCTGCTGGCCGAAGACGAACTGACCCACACCGCCGCACCCCTGGGCAAGATCCGCCTGGGCGTGGCCGAAGGGCTGGGCGTGATGTTTCTCGCCAGCCGCATGGGCGGGTTGTTTGAGCGCTATCCGGGGTTGGAAGTGGAGCTGGTGGCCGTGCCGCGTTTCGTCAGCATCCTCAACCGCGAAGCCGAAATCAGCATCCACCTCGAACGTCCCAGCGTCGATCAACTGGTCACGCGCAAACTCACCGACTATCGCCTGGCGCTCTACGCCAGCCGCGCTTATCTGGCGCGCAATCCGCCGATTGAAAAACGTGAAGACCTCGCCGGCCATGCCTGGATCGATTACGTCGATGACCTGCTGTTCAGCCAGGAACTGAAATTCCTCAGCAGTTTCTGTCGCAACCCCAAGGTGGTGTTCCACAGCACCAGTGTGATCGCCCAGCACCAGGCAGCACGTTCCGGCCTGGGGATTGCTGTGTTGCCGTGCTTTATGGCGGCCAGTGACACGGAGTTGGTGTCGTTGCTGCCGGGGGAGGGGATTGAGCGCAGTTATTGGATCAGCTCGCGCAGGGAACTGCACAAGTCGGTGCGGCTGCGGGTGCTGTGGGATTACGTAGTGGAGTTGTGCGCGCGTGAGCAGCCGCTGTTGCTCGGCGAGTCCACCTGAAGAAACCGGATCAAAAATGTGCGAGGGGGCTTGCTCCCGATAGCAGTGTGTCAGCCAAAACATGCATGACTTCATCACCGCTATCGGGGCAAGCCCCCTCCCACATTGGATCTGTGGTGTTGCTTGAACCGAGTCAGTCGCGCAGTTCGAATTCCGCACTGCCCAACCGTTCCCCATTCACCAGCACATGCACCGCGTGCTTGCCGGGGTAGTGCTTGCGCGTGGTCAGTTCACGGATATGTTGTTCGCGGCTGATGCGCTGATGCTCGCCTGCGCCAAGGGTAAAGGCCTTGAGCTTGAACACTTTGGCCGCGCTGTGGCCGGCGCTTTTTACATAGTCGATGGCGTAGTCCACCACCAGTTTCTGTGGCGCAGCGGCGGTGGATTCGAGGCTGAAGGTCAGGTTGATCCGCTCCCCCAGTTTGATCACCGCCGGGGTGACGCGCAGGTGATGAATCTTGACCTCGGCCTTGGCTCCTGCGCCGATGATCGTCAGCGCGCGGGTGTTGCCTTGCTTGATCAAGCTGCGCAGCGCATGGCGCGCGATCCACGCAGTGTGCGGGTTATCCAGCGACCAGCCTTCGATCAGGCTGAGCACCCAATCGGGGTGGTCCTTGGTGATGTCGTTGAGGTGGTTGGCCACGGACTTGCGCACATACAGGCTGCTGTCGGCCTTGAGGCTGTCGAGGATCGACGCGCACAGCGCGGGGTTGGCCTGCACGTCGGCCAGGCGAAATGACCACGGCAGTCGCGGTCGCGAGCCTTCGCTGGCGAGGCGGCGCACGTGGTCGTTGTCATCCAGCGACCACTCTTGCATCACTGCCAGGGTGCGTTGGAAGTCGTGCAGCAAGAAGTGCCGGATCGCGAATTCGGAGGAACCAAAGGTCGTGAAGTATTTGAGTGCAGCCATGGAACGCTCGAAGTCATCCCGGCCATGACTCGCCACGTAGTGCGGCAGGAACAGGCTGACAAACCCGCTGTTCAAGCGCGGTGCGAGCGCATAGAGCAGCTTGAGGGTCTGCGGGTAGTCCAGCGGGATCACCGCATGCAGGCTGTCGCTGACCCGCGCCATGCGCTGCATCACCGACAACTCGGCCAGCCCGGCCTTGGCGTGCTTGAGAAACCCATTGGCGTCGAACGCCGGGTACACCGCCGTCATCTCGGTGGCGATGTGTTGCAGGCGTTCGAGGTTGAAGATTTCCTTGAGGGCCGGGGCGCTTTGGTCGGTCATCGGTGATTCCATGGGGGGTTAGAGAAACCAGCGGTATTCCCGCGTGTTGATCTCCTGTTGAAACGCCAAGTGGTCCTGGCGTTTGTTCTCGCAGTACACGTCGACAAATTCTGCGCCCAGCTTATCGCGCAATACCGCTTGATGTTGCATGGCGCGCACGGCCTCGAGCATTTCCAGGGGGAAGTCGCTGCCGCTGTTGCGGTCATCATTGAGTGGGGCGATGGGTTCGCGCTGGGCTTCAAGCCCGTGCTCCAACCCCGCTAGAATCGCCGCCAACACCAGATAGGGGTTGGCATCGGCGCTGGCCAGGCGGTGTTCGATGCGCAGGTTGCGCGGGTCGGATTCCGGGATGCGCACGCACGCATCGCGGTCTTCAAAGCCCCAGCTCGCACGGGTGGCCGCGTTGACCGTACCACCCAGGCGGCGGAAGGCGTTGTGGTTCGGCGAGAAGATCGGCATGCAGTGCGGCAGCAGCTCCAGGCAACCGGCGACGGCGTGGCGCAGGGGCTGCTGTTGATGGGCGGCGAGCAAGTTGTTGCCGGCGCCGTCGTACAGGCTGACATGCACGTGCATGCCGCTGCCGGGGAATTGCAGGTAGGGCTTGGCCATGAAGCTGGCGCGGTAGCCGTGTTTTAGCGCCACGCCACGGGTGCTGCGGCAGAACAGGGCGGCCCAGTCGGCGGCGCGCAGGCCATCGTCCAAGTGGCCGAAGTTGATCTCGAACTGGCCGGGGCCGAGTTCGGCGGTGATCACCGTGATGTCGATGCCTTGGTCCTTGGCGGTTTGTGCCATATCGTCGAGTACCTCGCTGAAGCGCGACAGTCGCTCGATATGCAGGTTGGGCTGGTCGTCGGCGTCCTCACTCAACGGGTCGCGGGCGAATTGCGGCAGGCCGTTGTCGAGCTTCTTGTCGAACAGGTAAAACTCCAGTTCGAAGGCCACCACCGGATGAATGCCCTTGTGGTGCAGGCGTTCCAGGACCTTGGCCAACACTTCTCGCGGTTCGAATTCGATAGGCGCTTGCGTGCCGTCCGAGGTGATCAGCATCTGGCCCAGTGGCTGCGATTCCCAGCTCACTGGTGTGAGCGTGCCCGGCACCAGGCGGCGGTTGGCGTCGGGGTCGCCGTCGTTGAAGCAGTAGTCACCGATCTTGAACAAGCCGCCCTGAACCCCCAGCAGCACGGCGTTCTGCGGCAGCTTCAACGGGCCGCCAGCGGCGACTTTTTCCAGCATCTCCACCGGGTAGCGCTTGCCGTAGAAATGCCCGGGGATGTCCAGGGCGATCAGGTCAACGTAACGCACGTCGGGGTGGTTCTGGCGAAAGCTCCGTACTTCGGCCAGCAGCGTGGAGGAATGGCTTTTCACGGGTGTAGCTCCTAGTTGTAAACCCACAGCACGCGGGCGGGCAGTTCGGTCAGGTTGGCGTAGCGGCAGCGGGCGAAACTGGCCAGGTGGAAACTGTCGCCTTGGCGCAGGGTGACCGAATCGGCTTCACCTTCCCGCCACAGCGTCAACTCACCCTCCAGTACAAAACCGGCCTGCTCGGCGCGGTCGCTCATGGTCTGCTCACCGCTGTTGGCGCCGGGGGCCAACAGGCTGTCGAGCATCGAAAATGCGCCGTTCATACTGGGGGAGACCAGGATGTCGGTGATGCCATTGGCGTAATACACCGTGCGCCGCTCGTTGGGGCGCGTCACCCAGTTGATGGCCTTGGGCTTGCTCAGGCTGTAGAAATAGGTGGTGGGCACGTCAAGGGCGTGGCTGATGGCGGTCAGGTCCGCCACGGTCGGGCGTGACAGGCCGCGTTCGACCTGAGACAGGAAGCCCACCGAACGCTCGATCTTTTGTGCCAATTGCGCGAGGGTGAGTTTCTTGTACTTGCGCAGGTCGTGGATCAGGATCGCGAGGGCTTCGAGTTCTTCTTGCTGGTTCATGAAATTTATTTCGTTAAATTTCATGAAAAATTACATGAATATTTTCACGATGGCAATGGGTGATGGCGTTGGGCAGCATTTATTCGCACTGGCGCAGGCGCTGCGGCGAACACCTTGTGGCGAGGGAGCTTGCTCCCGTTGGGCAGCGAAGCTGGCCTCATCCATTCATCGCGTTTGTCCGGGTGGTTCGGGGTCGGGCCTTTTCGAGCTGCTGCGCAGCCCAGCGGGAGCAAGCGCCCTCGCCAGATCG
>ERZ1463034.362-NODE-362-length-10768-cov-6.414076_pt1 | contig 10768 bp, 17 predicted proteins | sample MGYA00564480_ERZ1463034 | MGnify/ENA primary metagenome ERZ1463034 (study PRJEB39244, sample SAMEA3635122) | Helicobacter pylori | study: EMG produced TPA metagenomics assembly of PRJEB11511 data set (Assembly of a 5300-year-old Helicobacter pylori...
CGTGCTCCATGAGGTTGGCCAACCCTGAATCAGCGTACACCGCCGAGTTCGGTCGAGGTCGATTCGCAGAAGGCTGGGTCGTGGCCGTAGCCAAGGTCAAATCGGCCTCCTGATCCTCCACCATGATGGGGCGGGAAAGGCCGGTGGACTTCTCGACGGCGAAGACAAGCTGCGGGAAAAGAGTTCGTCAGCGAAGCGTCGGCGCAGCGTCGACACGAAACTCACGTCGAATTCGGCGAGGAGCAGGCTGAAGAGAGGAGCCTGGAGAGGGTTGAAAGGACTTCAGCCGAGGAATCGTGCCAACGCGGCTGAGAGACTTACGGGAATGGCGAGAGTGGGGGAGAACACGATGCCGAGGTTCCTCAGTCCCATCTTAGAGACTTCGGCATTCTGCGCGATAACACAAAGGTCTGACAAAGCGACGGCTTAGCAACTGAGGCCAACTCCGCTTCTGGAAAAGCAAGCTTACGTGCGAAGCTGCAAGTGAGAGGACGAACGTCACCACGTTCAGTACTTGCGAGAGCGGAGGAGGCTGAAGGGCCTACAAGAATCGAAAGAGCGTGTACTCCTCGATGGGAAGCCTTGCGACGAGCCTTCCGAGAGCGTTGACCCGATCCTTGCGGCCGCGAAGATCTGCGTCGCGCAAGTAAGTCTCCTGCCTTCTTCCTTAGGCGAGCGGAGCATACCGATGACTTGGATGAACTCGGGGTGAAGCTCGCGCGTGAGAAGGTGGACAGGAAGCTCCCGAAGGTAGGTTTTGAGGAGGCCAGCGATCGCGTGCGTGTCGTAGAACTCGTGACTCGCGAGCAGGTTGAAGTCGCCCTCTGCACGGAGTGGTTAGGGAGTCGACGGGCGGAACGGCGACGACCAGAACGCACCTGCGTTGAAGCGATCCTTGAGAGCCTGCGTAGGGAGGCACGATGAGCGAGCGGAACGAACGGCAGCGACGAGGACTCACCCGGATGACATTCGCACTCCCGCTGAGGCGGAAGATGCCTTCTTCGCTCTCCGCGTTCTACAAGATAGCGAGACGGTGAGCACGCCTTGGAAAGGGAGCGCAGCAGCGGAACGTACCTTGGCCTCCAGGAATTCAACGCACCTGTAGACCAGGGCGGGAAGCTCCAACCCAGGTCGAATTCGCGAAATGGCGACAGCTTCCTTCAAAGGCACGCCGAAGACTGGCCGCAATGGCGACTGAGCAGTAAGCTGCACCTGCTTATCTCCTGCTCCTCCTGCGAAAGAGACTGTCAGCGGGCGCAGACAGCGGCTGCATCGACAACGAACCGGCTCCTCGTCCAGCAAAGTTCCAGAACGATTTGGTCTTGCGTCGGTCCGCCTTCTTGAATTCGTACCCCGTCGGGAGAGGCGCGGCGTTCATCGGGCCCGAGACGTTGCTGGCGAGGAGCTTCGGAGGGGGAGGGGCGTCGCCTCGACGATCCGGCGTCGGAGGTCGCTCTGCGTCGAAGGACAACTTGTGGTGGCGTTCGTCGTCTCGTCGCGTCGGCTGTAGCTTCGAGCTCGAGCGTTCCCGCAAGTCGGCATACTGCCCCAGCTCCGAAGCCGAGCGCTTGCCTTGATCGCTTGCCGACCTCGCCATGGCGTCGAGGCTGTTGGGGAGAGAAGCCGAAGGCGGGAGGTCGGTACTTGCTGACCGCTTCGCGAGGAATCTTGAGTCGACCTCGGGAAGATTCGACGGGACGGAACCGAAAGAGCGCTCGCGTCGATGCGACGACAGCAGACCGTCGACAGCAGGATCGCCAGCTGAAATTCGCTCTCGGTCAAAGCTGGAGCTACCAGTCGATCGCTGAGGACCTTTGGCGCTCTGAACGCTGGTGAGGGCGACGACCCAGCCGTCGCGCTCTTCGTCGTTCTCGGCGCAGAGGATGTGGTCGGCTTCTTGCTCTTTGTCATCCTTCTTGCTCGTGCGGATGAGGAAGGCGTGAAGGTAGGCGTCATCCCCGGCGACGGCGTTTTGAGAGGACTGCCGGCCAATCGCGGCGTGCGCGATGTTGATCTCCCCAAACTTGCTTCCGCCCCGCTAGAGGAGACGCCGGTGTCAGCGATTAAAGACTTGAAAACAGCTGCTCGTCGTACAGCGTCATAATACGACAAGGCGCCATGCGCGAGGACGTAGTACCGTTTCTGAAACGATATAGACTCAGTTACGCTTCTCGCAGAGCAGGGCACGAATCGACTGACTTGCCAACCGCCAAAGTTGCGACCGCGCTTTGTCAGCCAGCCCTCCATGCTCCCGGAAGACGCGGGCGGAGGCGGAGCTTCCTGAACGACGTCCGTGTTGAAGAAGCTGCAGACGCTGGATCGATCGCGGAGAGGGATGGTGATGACGGTTTGAAGGTATCGCTCGAGAACCGCCTTGAGGAGGTCTTTAGCGATTGTCGGGTGCAGGACTAAAGACGCTGCTTGCCTTGCGCTGGTCAGACTTATGCGGCGCGTGGTCCTTGAAAAGGCTCTTGTCGGGGAGAGATCCGATGCCCTTGATCTCCTGCTTCGAAGTCTTCGCCTTGATGGCCGCGTCGAGTCCGAGAACGTCGCTGTAAGACTTCTCGACGCGCCATCGCGCCGTTCCTCCGTATCGCTCCGGATCCGCCTCGGGCGGCACGTTGACAACGATGTCGATGAGGAAAGAGATGACTTCCTTGGATCGTTCGTTCATCCTGATGGTCGAGGAGGCGACTCGGACGCTGGTGAAGGGGAGGAAGACGGGGGAGAAGGTTGGCCGTGGTGATGCGTCGGGGAGTCCCGTTCGTGCGGGTTGCTTTTGGCTCTGGGAGGAGTAGAAAGGTTCGCTTTCGTTGAAGTGTTGACGAGGAGCGTGAGAGGAGTGTAACGGAGGGACGTCGATTAGAGGGGAGGATAGGGTGGGAGGTGGGTCGCGCCGTTGCTCGTGCGTCGAGGGCTTGGAATCTTGCGGAGGCGGTGAAGAGTATGCGGAGGAGCTGGAGGGCGTTAAGCTACTGGGTGCGGTTGGAATGGCGGAGGTAGGGGGACCTGGGATTGGTGCGGGCGAGGTTCCGGCCGAGGACGACGTCGAAGTGTTCGACGGCGTGCGATTTCGTCGAATGGCGTCGGAAGAATGTGGTGGGTGGAGCTGCTGATCCGGATAGGTGTAGGTGGGTGAGGGCGCCGAGAAAAGTGACGCTTGATCGTGAGCGGACACGGGGGAGAGGGTGTCCTGGGGATGCTGAGCGTAGAGAGGAGAGACGGGGGCAAGAGGGGAGAGTTGTGGTACGAGTCGCCTGCTTCAGACATCAACGTAAGAGCCTTTCGAAAGAGTACGAGGAGAGACTTCGACGGACCTGTCAGGAGTATGCGGAGCGATGGTGGGCATACTGGCCGAGTAAGGTAGCCTAGCAGTCCCATTCTCCTCGCCTTGCGTCGATGGAGGGGGAGGAGTCCTGGGGATCTCCCCGGGCGTCGAAGCTCCTGGCTCCTCCGGTTGTGCACGACCCAAATCCAACGAGCCAGCCGTGCGAAGCGAAGCGTGACTGGCTGCTCGCGAGGGAAACCGTGAGGAGGAGGTGACGGGTGGGGTTTCAGCGGGCGTTCTGGACGGAGTCGAGAAAGGAGACGGAGTTGGGGGAGCGTCGAGCTGGTCGCGAGGGGCCGCACCTTCCGTCGAGAGCCCTCTTCGCAGGGTTACCGGAGGACTGCTCCCGGTAAGCTTCTCCCCCGTAGCCCCTAGACTCTTCCCTCCATCCCTGCCGCTAACACTATCGCTGTTGTGCCGCGAAGTAGTCGCCGGCCGTGGGCTGCCTCCCGCCGCCGTGCCCATCGCCTTGAGCGACCGCCAAAGCTGGTGGTTCTCCACGCCCATTCGTTCAGCCGCCTTGACCGCCGCGTCCTTCTCAAGCTGCAGTGCTGATGCTCGGAGAAGGAGGGTCGAGTGGTGCTGAGCGAGCTCGTTGTGCCGCGTCACGAGGGCGGAGAGAGCTGAGTGCGGATCGTCGTGGTGGGCGGCGAGGAGGTCGTCCAGGGTCAAGACCTTGGGAGAGGTGGAGGGCGTGGTGCTCATTGTGGGAGGAAAGGGGATGTCGTGAGGAGAATGGGACAGACGCGAACGAGGACGTGGCTCAGCGGACGATGGATGCTGCAACACGGAGAGAGCGGCATCAGCTTGAGTAGCTCCCCCTTGCTTCCACCTCCCAGCTGAGCTTTACCTACTCCTTGCTCCGCCCTCCAGCCACACGGGCGGCCTGAGCACCAAGCCGTCAGCCGTGCGTCTCGAGCGAACCAACCCGACGTTTCTCAGCGTTGCTGGATTCTTTACCTTGCGAGATTCGAGCGCGTTAACGAGGCGAGTCTACCTGAGCGGCCCGACTTGACGAGGAGAGAAAGGGGGACGGTTGCCAGGGCGAGGGAGGTCGCCGTGATCCCAAGGCGGCTGACGGAGTGACGGGGACAGACGAGGGGGTCCGGTGGGCGGATACTAACGAATAAAGGTGACTTGAGTCTGGCGAAGAAGTCGGAGGAGGTCGAGAGCTCAGAGAGGAACGAACGCAGCGGCCCAAGCTCCCCCTCGAGACGACTCGACTGCGACACGATTCTCTCTTCTCGAGTGGAACGAGCGCCACAGGAAGATGGACGGCAATAGAGAACGTGTACTTGCAGCGCAGGGAAGTACTCTTAAAATTAGAGGAACCTTCTCCCCACGCTCGTTCTGACCAAACCTTTCCAAACCCTGTGATCGCACTTCCCCTCAGACCATAGAGATGAGGCGTCGAATGGCGTCCTCCTTCTCCACATCACCGTGCGTATCGATGGTGTAGCGCACCTCCGAAACCCGGAACCCGTTGAACTACAGCAACGAGGAGGAGGTTCAGTTTCGTCACAAGGAGCGGGCAACGAAGGAACGCACCTGACTCGCCGCACAGATCGTGTAGGCGCCCATCTTCTCCCACCGGAGCCAGTCTCCCACTCGCAGGGCGTCCGTCGGCAGCGAAGCGTTGGCCTGTACGCAGTCGATCGAGTCGCACGACGGTCCCCAGAGCGAGCACTCGTTCATCGGTGCGTCCGGGAACGTCGGCGAGGGGAGATCGCCTCGACCCTGGAAGACGTCCGAAAGCGTCAAGACGTGCGGCTGAACGACTTGATGGTCGAAGAGTATGCAGTTGAACGCTCCGTACACGCCGTCGTTGACGTAGTCTGCACCGAGAGAAGCAAGTCAGAAGGGGTTCGCCGCGTGCTAAGAAGAAAGCAGCTTACACATGACGGTGGGCTTCTCAGAAGTCTCGTCGTCCATGGTCGCGTCGAGCATGCCCTGATCGTCGTTCGTTCCCTCGCGCGCGGCCCGTCGAGCGATGATGTTCGTGGCGAGCTCGAACGCTCGGCTGACGTAGTACCGCCCTGGCTCAGCGATGATGCGAATGCCCTTGCCCTCGTTGTCGAGCGGGAAGTGCGTGTCGATCGCCTCGCGCAAGACGGCCGAGATCGCCTCAAAGTTCTCGTCCTCGAAGCCGCCTCCAATGTCGAGCAGGCTGAAGTCGAAGCCTTCCTCCGCTCCAGCGTCGAACGCCCAACGCGCGCGCCGCACCGCGTCTCCAAAGAGCGCCGGGTTCGTGCACCCGCTCCCGCAGTGAAAGCTGATCCCAGCGACCTCGACTCCGAGCTTCTTCGCCGTCTTGAGGAGCGTCCGAACCTCGCGGAGCGGCGCGCCAAACTTGAGGCCAAGACGGCAAAGGCTTCCCGAATCGTCCGTGAGGATGCGAAGGACCATCTTCGCGTGAGGGTGGTACTTCTTCACCTTGGCGAGCTCGTCTCCGTTGTCGAACGTCATGAAGTTGACTCCGTTCGCGGCGGCGTGGCGAATAAAGGACGGGGCCTTGCACGGGTTAGCGTAGATGATGCGCGACGGGTCGACGGCGATGGGAAGCGAAAGGACGGAGGTGATCTCGGGCTGAGAGGCGCAGTCGAACCCTAGTCCCAGGGCGGCGAGAAGGTGGAGGACGTGGGGATCGGGGTTGCACTTGACGGCTGAGGGACGCGCGGAGGTTTGGTCAGCTCAAAAGTTAGTCCAGCGCAAGCTGGAGCAGACAACGTACCGAAGAACGCCTCCACGCGATAGCCAAGCTCCTTTGTCCACCTCATATGCTGCCTCCACACCTCGGCGAGATCGCAGACGAAGAACGCGTTCTCGCCATGCGCCTCGCACTCGTCCATATCGATCTCCTTCAAGGCGACCCGAAAGTTCTCGACGATGGATCCAGAGTGCACCTCGGGGAGCGGCGCTGCGGCAGGGACGATGGGAGTCGGGCGGTTCGCCTTGGTCGGCACGAACCTTTCGACGACGAGGTCGTGAGACGGGGGCGTGGGAGGGAGGTAGGGCGCAGGGACGGGCTTCAGTTCAAAGTCGTACTGCTCGATCGAGGCGAAGGACGGGGTCGGCGGGGCGGTGATGGGGAACGCCTGGGAGGGCGAGAGGGGGAGCTGGATAAAAGGCGGACGGGAGAGCGGCGAACAGCTCGAAAAGGCCTCCTCGGCTCGAGAGGCGAAGGGGATCGCGATGGCGGCCATGCTGACGACGACGGGTTCCTTGGTGGTTGGCGGTGAGGCTGAAAAGGGGGCGGACGGGGAGGGGCGAAAAAGGTAGGGCTCCTCAAAGGCGGGTGAGCGCTTGGATCGGCACTGAGGAGACGGGCCTGGCAAGGCCTGTCTGCTTTGAAGGGCGCTGATGCGGCTACGGTTGCTTCGCCCCTGTGCGAAGGAAGTTGCGGGACTGGTTTTGAAGAGGAGGAGGGAGAGGCGGGAGTCGGCGGCTCTGTCAAGGAGGGAGGCTGTCACAGGGACGAGTAAGTGGGTCTTCCTGGTCAGTCGTGAAGAGGGCGTGGCGTACGAGATGGGACCTGGTGGCGGCGGGGGGAGACTGGACGCTTAACCAAGTCGAGGGCGGAGAGAAGAACGAACGAAGGAGGACGAAGGGGGGAAACGAACAAGAACGACGACAACACCTCAAAATTCAGTCCCGCCGACTCGCCCCCGCAGTCGAACGACGTCGAACGTCGAATCGGCGCCTCTGACTTGCAAACTTCCTGATCAATTGCCTGTAATAACGATGGTGCAGGGACTACATGAGGGTATCCAGAGGGGAAAGTGACGGACAAAAAGAAAACGACTGCTGAAGAGAAACGAGGGGAGTCGTGTGAGGAGGGGAGAGGTTGGAGTCGTGCGTCGAGGAGACTCTTGCCCCCTTCCTGCAGGAGCTCGTCGAACGCTCGACCCTGGTTATCCGGCGTACAGAGGAACTAGCTCGTAAAGGACGTGGAAGGCCCCCTCCCTCTTCGAAACGTGAATCCGCCGGTCGATATCCTCCTCCTGCTGGCGCGACGAGTTCCTGATGTCGACGACGCCAGAATCGACGATGGCAGCGCCATCAAAGGTGAGGGCGATGTGAGAGCCGGTGATGACCTGCGCGAGGTGACCGGTGAAGGCATGGCGGATCTCGATGATCGTGGGCGAGAAGGCATCTGCGAAGGTTTCTCGTCAGCTTGCGTTGGACGATGTCGACGCGATATCGCTTGAGCCTACAGATGTAAGGGAAGTGGAACGCAACCTGCTCGGGCTTGGTCTCCCACTCGAACCCGGTCGAGACGAAACTGCCATACTTGTTGACGTGAAAGGCCATTTCTGATGGGAAGGATCGATCAGGACGCTGCTCGTCACAAGGCGAGAGGAGAACCGGGAGAGGGAAAGGACGGAGTGCGACGAACCGTCGTAGACGAGAAGGAACAAGTTGTCCTGCAGCCTGAACATTCCGAGAGTCTTGGACTCCTCGCACTGGCGCGCGAGATGCGACACAACGGGGTCGCGCTGATGAGATGAAAAGTCGGGTACGCTCATCGTCCTGCGAGATCGAAAGCTGTAAGTTAACGCCGTACGAGTCTCGAGGCGCAAACACCCACCGAAGACTCTCGAGGTCCATCACTTCGACTCCTCGCGCGCAGATGATGGCCAGCTTGCTGCGAAGAAACTGGACCGAGAACACCTGCGAGACAGCGATGTCAGTCCTTGTAGAGAGCATCGAGCCATGAGGAACGCACCATCGACGGAATGAAGAAGTCTGATCGCGAAAAGCTTCGTCAGTTCGGCATTCGCCTCGCGGAGGACAGTACCAGCGTACCTTTGTAGGTGCGGAACCAGTCGGGCTTGTTCTGGCCGAAATTGAACAGTCGGTGACCTCCGCCTCCGCGATTTCGATCTGCGCTGGCGACCGGTTCGAGTGCCTTGAAGACCGACTCCTTGACGCCGCTTTGCTTGACGTCTGCGCTGATGTTGAGCTCCGAAGCAGAAGCTACCGACGTCCAAGGACTCACAAATGACAAGCGTCCTCGGATCGATGTCGCCAACCTTGCCAACTCGGAAGAAGAGCACGTCCTTTTGCCCGCTGAGGCGTTGAGGAACCTTCGACGTCGGTTCCGACTTCTTGCCGGAGGGTACGAGTGCTTCGAGCGAGTCTATATTGCGATGATAATCAGCGACGGGGAGCTGCGGACGCTTGAGGCGGAAACACGTACAGGCGATGAGAACTTTGCTCGCCACGACGAGGATGAAGCCAAACTCCTGCAGGACGGCGCACTGCGTGATCCCTGCGAGATGCACGACCTGCTTCATCGAGCGAGGCTTTCCTCGGAAGCCGATGAAGAGGCCTTCCGCACAGCCAGCAACGATCAGCGAGACCGTCGACTGCCCGTCCGTCGTCGTGAGCGGGACCGAGCAAGTCGGGCGTCCGAATTGCGTCGAAGCTGGCGCTTCGGGGGTCAAACTCCCGATCGCCGTCGTCGCACCGAACGTCTGGTCACTCAAGACCTCGAGGCGGACCACCCGGTTCTTCTCCTGCGTCCGCTGCCCCAAAGCGATCGCCTCCTTGAACTTCTTCTCCCACTCTTGACGCACCGCCGGCGTGTCGACGTAGTAGGTGACGGGACCAGAGTAACGACCAATCTGGTTGAAGAAGATGGGGTAGACGAGAGGGGAGGCGTCCTGACTGGACGAGGGAGGGCCGATCGCAGCGTCGTTCGAGTGTCGTTCCGACCCGAATCGAGCGCTTCGGATGTGGAAGCCAGAATTGCGAGGAACGGCCGGACCGGAAAAGCTGGAAGGCTTGAGCTGGATAAGATCGAGAGGGACCGCCTGCGTAGTCGTCACGAGTCAGCAGCGCTTCTCAGAGGACGCCAAAGGAGAGCTCACTCGTCGAGCGATTGGGAATCGGTTGTGACCACGATCTTGACGAGCCGGCTTCGTGACGACGACTGGGTAGAAGCGCATCAGTCGGAGGAGAACGGGAGATGCGCTGGAGCAACTCACGATAATGGTCAAACAGAATCAAGTGTCCCTCTGCCCACTCTGTGAATCCGCTCCCGTCCGTCTTGCGGTACACCTTTCCAGACATGAAGTGTCGTCGCTGGTCGTTAAGAAGGTCGAGGTCCTGCACGCGCCGAAAAGGTCAGCCTAAGCAGCGCGGGACGAGGCGAACTCGACGAACCATGGTATCAGTTGGTTTCTGCTGCAAGTCGCGAGCGTAGTCGCGGCAAGCGACCTTGCTCTTCGTCGTTGCGATCCCCTCGTTCGCATCAAGCGACTGCTGCTTGATTACCGCTATCGCCTGCTGGAGGTAGTCGCGGTCCGGGTCTCCCTCGGGCGTGTTCTTGAGGATCTGCTCGAGAATGAGAGTGTAGCGCAACCCCCGGAAGGTCGGTCGCGACTGGAAGGTGTCAAATCCCCGCTTGGTCGACTCGGGACGCTTCTGAAAGTCCTGCGGGGAAGAACGCGTTAGTGGCGAGCGTGCGAAGCAGCGCGCTTGACGAACCATGAGAAAGTCCTTGAAGCGGGGGTTGCGAGCCTTCTCCTCCTTGTAGACCGAGTCGGCCAGCGGAAATTGGATCGTGAAGGACGTGTACGCAGGGCCCCAGTCCAATGCGGCAGAGAGAACGACATCTCCGATGTTCTTGACGACGTACGGCGTTTCGCGTTGTCGAGCGAGCAGAGCGGCGAGTAGCGTCCGACTGTGCTCGCGAATGTCGGAGAGGTTGAGGAGGATCTCCGAGAGGAAGGCGTCGAGGTGTTCTGGAGCGACGATGGGAGGCTGAACCGTGCGTAGAGGTTGAACGAATCCCTGCCAAGCAGAAGGTAACGAATGAGGTCGATTGGTCGCCATAGAAAGAGAAACGCACCTTCTCGACGAGGTCCAGATCGTTTAAGTAGCTCTGTTCACCCTGGATGAGCTCGAAGATGAGGCTCTGGCGCTGGATCTCGCTCTTCGAAAGCGACTCGACGATCGACTTGGGGACCGAGGTCGCCCAGTTTTCGGCTTCTTCCGCCTGAAAGAAGAGTCCAGTCAGGTCGGTAGGAAACTGGTACAACGAGGAGAGGACTTGCGCTTTCAGCGGTGGAATGCGTCGAGACTAAACTCGGTCGCCGTTGGAGCTGATTCTGCAGGAAGTAGAGTGAGCTCACACGGCCACTGGGCGCTCGACAAAGACTCACTTCGGCCTTGTTGGGGCACGAGTAGGAGTAGCATTGAGTCGAGGACCCTAGCGCGTTGAGCTGCCCGCAGTACGGCGACAAGCACGGCGTCAAGCTTGTGAGGACTCCCGTAGGAATCTCGTCCATGTCTTCGACATCGGCAGTCGAATCGACGCCTTCGTCCTGCGGGAAGACGTAGACCTTGCCCGGGGCGTCCTTGATCGCTCCTGGATCCCAGTCGACCTCGTGGTACCATAGGGACTGCTGGAGCGACCGAGCGATTTGTAGTGCG
>ERZ1463034.363-NODE-363-length-10749-cov-12.646624_pt1 | contig 10749 bp, 2 predicted proteins | sample MGYA00564480_ERZ1463034 | MGnify/ENA primary metagenome ERZ1463034 (study PRJEB39244, sample SAMEA3635122) | Helicobacter pylori | study: EMG produced TPA metagenomics assembly of PRJEB11511 data set (Assembly of a 5300-year-old Helicobacter pylori...
GAGTTCAGGCGATAAATTTTCGGTACTCATTGCTATTTTCCTTTCGATAGTCCGGTATTTGAACCGAAGTCTCGCGGTGTTGTATTCAAACCGCCGTTTTGGATAACCCCTTTTCGGACACTTCCCCAGAGCTGAGAAATAGGGGTCATGAGAAATAGAAAGAAATAGGGGTCAGACCACCATTAAAAATCAAACCAACAAATAAAAAATCGTGGTCTGACCCTGTTTTCCCCATCTCCAACCCAGGTTTTACCTAACTGATTAGCTTCGGAAGATGTGCCTTGACCTATAGAAAAGTTCGGATTTTTCGTTCCACTGCCGTTCACAGCCGCAGCTAATCTTGAGTCCTGGGCCGCAATATTGCTCAGGTTTTCCTGTATCAGTTGATCCTTCAGCTTTGGATACAAGGCCGCATTTTCAGCGCCGGAGCTAGCAGCTCCACCTTTTGGACCAACTAATCAGTAATAACCGCTTCTACCTCTCCTCCCCGAATTATGACCCGCCCCCAATCGCCAGACAGAGTATAAGCACCATCAACTCTAACAAAACTGTCTATATTTCCATAGTCCAAATCACCTGTACTATCTACAAACCCTATGCGTCTTCTATCAAACCATTCGATAGAGTCCGCATTAAAAAACCGCAACAGAACCTTGCGATAGCAATACTGCTCTCCGTTTTTCGGCTCCTCATATTGCGGGTGATTCTTAGTAAGAACAGCATCCAATTCAAATATAAGTGATCCTGCCACCTCATCAATCGACAAAACGTAGCTATCTTCGAAATAAAAATTTGAGAGTGATAGAATTTCATAATAGTTCATGTCGATTCTCACAGATCGAAGTTAATTGAGGTGTGATTGCCTGGGCTTTTCCTAGTTACAGGATTACCAAAGGCATCGGTTCTTTGACCTGTAGCATCCTTAAATTCAACATGTGGATCAGAACTTCCTGGCGCGCGCGAGCTACCTTGTTTGATTGTCACACGAGGAATGCCATTCTCGTCAACGTATTTGAGGGGGCCACCATCGGTCTGAGAGGGCTTCCAACCTTGAGCCTCCGCGTACTCCTTTAACTCACTTGCTTTTGGCGCGCGACCGGTTTCAAAAATTTTATCAATGCCTTTTGTACCAACTAGCTAAGTCAGAATGACTCTATAATTTTTTTCGCTAACCATGCCTCACTTTTATCTATAGATATGTAGCACCCTTCGAATGAGCCGCTTGTCAAAACAAGTCTATGCCCTCCATATTCAATAGTAATCAGAATTGAGTAAGGGCCTTGCTCACGCTTTATTTCTTCTGCATTTAGCTTTTTCAAAACAACACCAACAAATTCCTCAAAGCTTTCTTCTTCATACTCATTAAAATAAACAAAATGACCAAGCTCGGAACTAGACTCAGAAAAACGATTCATGCTCACATCCCCAACCCATTATTCACGCTTGTTCTAGATGACTGGGATTTTTCGATAATTTTGCGCCACAAATCATCCCCAGAAAGACCTTGTGACGAGTATTTATTAGCGATCTCCGACCACGTTCTATTGGGATCACTCTTATTCAAAGAATCTGCCAAATCTCTGTTAGACATTAACTCTCTAGCTGTAGACCTTAAATCATTCCTCATGGCAAACGCCTGTTTAGCCTGATCTTCCAGCGACAATCCTGCATCAATTCGACTGGGGATTTCTGCCTCTTTGGATAAGTACCAAGCCCTAGCCTCTCTATCAGTTAGAGTCTTAGGTTGAGCAACATTGTCCCACCACTTTGTATAGGCAGTAGAATCATCGATTGCTTTTGCACCTTGCACCGCACCAGTTGCATCGGCAGCGGCGGCTACCTCCTTCGCCGCCACACTCCCAAATCCTCCCATGCCCAGCGCTGTACCGCCAGTGGTCGCAGCCCCAAAGGGCAACTCAACCGCCGCAATGCCAAGCTCCGTACAAATTGTCGGGTTCATGCCGCAAGCGAGCATCAACTCCGGCCCCAGTAGCACAACCCCTGCAGCAACCCCGGTACCCGACAACACAGCGACGACAGGTCCGCTTTCATTCATGATTTTTTGGCTGTAGTTCGACCGGCATACATCTGCTGCCACGCCGCCACAACTTTGCTCTGCGTAGTCGCGATAGCGCTTCTCTGCAAGCAGGCGACTGCCTAGCTCATTGTTCTCTGTTGCGTTTTTGCCTGATTGAGCGCCAGCCGCCGCCCCAGCCAAGTCGCCGCCCACCGCGCCACCGATAAAGCCTGCCGCCAGTGTTGAGAGCGCCGAGATTGTCTGTTTCTGCGCCTCGCTCAAATCCTCACGTTTAATAGACGGATACAACTGAGCAGCAATCAACTCTCCTGTAGCGGCGCCCGCCGCCCCCGCCGCAGCCGAATTCCCCTGAGTCTTGGCAACTACTGCGCCAAGCACCGCCTGCGCCATGATCCTAGCGGTGTCGTTGTCCTCCGTTTGCTGCTTAATAAAATTCGCAAGATAGGGGGCAGAAGCCCCCGCTAGGGCTGATCCGATGTCGCCTCCTGCCAATCCTTGCAGGGCCGCCGTCACGGCTTGAGTCGCACGTTGATAGTCGCCCCCCGTGCCGTATGGCTCCATAGCCTCCTTATAGGACTTCGCTGCCCGTATCTGCTCTTGGGTAGGCTTTTCATTACCCTGACTGGCCAGCTCTTTGCGCGCGACTTTTTCCGCATTGAGCTCACCCTGGGTGCGAACGATGTCCGAGACCTGAGTACCTATCTCACTGATCAGTTTTACCTGTTGTAGGCGCTTCTGCTCTTTCTCTTTATCGAAGATTGGGCTGATGCTGTCGTTGGCATGTTCGACGTCGTGGCTAAGGGTCGCCACATTTTGCTGTTGTTTGGCAGGGTCGCGAATATCGAGGGTGCCATTGGAGACGGCCGATGAGGTCGTACCGCTGGCGCTGCCACCATGGTTGTAAGCGATCAAAGTACCGCTGGGCATATTGCTGGTAAAACCGCCACTGCCGTCACTGGAACTGCTGACGCTGGCACTTTGCATTTGGCTCTTGTATTCGGCCTCGTTCTTGATATCACTCCAGCCGAGAGTGCCTGTACTCAGCCGATTCTTATCGACCTCTGCGGTACTTGCTATGACGCTTCCATCAAGTTGTGTGTGATTACCCACATCAACCTGATAACCACCTTTACCCGCGTATAAGCCGGTCTGCTCCTGCACGCTTTGGTACTTGGAGTCGATCTTGGTTTGGCTGACGCTAAGACTGGCTGAACCGCCTGTACCGATGATCGTGACACTCACGCCGCCACTCACATCAGTTTGCTTGGACTTATAATTGTCGGTGTCTTGAAGGCTCTGCAGTGTCAGGTCGCGACCAACACTGGCAGCGATCTTGTCGGCACTGACTTGTGCGCCCTTAAGGGCCGTGTCTCGCCCACTGACCAGGTTAGCCTGATGTCCTGCATCCAGCGTGGTTTCAGTCCATGTGGTGCCGGTACCTTTTTCATTACCTGTGCCTTTATTAGCGTTGGCGAAGATACTCAGGCCACCGCCTTGAGGGCCGACCCCCAAACTAATCCCGATTGCGCCACCGCCACTATTGTTTTTGCCGTCCAACTTTTGGCTATTGGCGGCTGCTTCAAGACGGATATCCCGCTCAGCGGCCAGCGAAATGTCGTTGACTGCTTTGAGGTTACTGCCTTGAACACGGATATCACCGTCTACCCCAGGAGTACCGTTACCGACGGCGACAATGCCGAGATTGTTGCCGCTGGTCAGGCTACTGCCTTGGCTAATCGTTTGTTCTTGGGTTTGTTTTGAACTCGACTTCTGCGCACCGAGGGAGATGCTAATACCGACAAACTGCCCAGCGTTGTCAGCAGTCATTTCGCCGCTCTGCTGAGCAGCCTGCCAAGCCTGAACACCGGTTAACCCTGCTTTGATACCTTGTAAGGCGGATACACGGCTGTCGTCTTCCTGCTTAGCTTGCTTGGCCGTTTGATAAGCGGTATCGACCGCGCTGCCGACGGTTCCGGAGAGTGCCAGCGTCAATCCACCGCTTTTGCTTTTAGAGGTTTGCTCGCTCTTGTTGTTATTTTCGGCAGCAATAATGTTGATGTTTTGGCCAATAAGGTTGATGTCCTTGCCTGCAATAACATCGGAACCTTTTATGGTCAGATCTTTACCGGCCTGAATATCGACGCTGCCAAGCACGCTGCCGACGGTACTGGCCTTACTACTCTCAGTAGTGCTGCTCGAGGTATTTTGAAGGCTAGTCGAACCTATGGTGAAACCTATACCACCAGTCCCCAACAGACCGGATTTTTTACTCGACGTAGAATGGCTTTGTTCGAAGGTTTCCGTCGCCCCGTCAATCACCACATTGCGTCCGGCAATCAGGCTGGTGGCGTTGGTGGAAGCTACGTCACTGGCGGTAGTGCCAATGTCCCGACCGGCACGGACGACCACCGTGTCGGCACTGATGGAGGAGCCCTGTTGAGTGATAGAGCTGCTGCTGTCGATGCGTGTCTTCTGGCTGCTGGACAACAAACCGCTGCTGGTCTTGGTTTTGCGGTAGTAGCTGTAATCGCTGTTTTGCGCCGCGTTCAGGTCTAGATCGTTTCCTGCGTACAGGTAAGCTTCCTTCCCGGCACTTACACGACTGGCGCTTACCAACAGATCCTGGTTCGCACTCAAGGCGACGTTGCTTCCGGCTGTCACCGTCGTGGAAACCTGTTGAACATGATCCTCCTGACTCGTCACCTTCTTCGTCTTACCGTACGAATGCTGCTCATCCGCCGCCGAAGCCAGGGTCAGATCACCCACCGCACTCATACTCACATCACGCTTGGCAGCAATCTGGCTGGCAATCGCGGTGACATCCCGGCCAGCGCTGACCTTCAAGTCTTGCCCTGCATCGACGGTCGAGCCGTATTGGGTAATGGTCTGGTTCGTATGCAAACCACGCACGCCGCTGGTGACTTGTTCAGCAGAGACAAGATTGACGTCACGTCCGGCAGCGATCGCGGTGTCCGTGCCGCTTTTGAGCACGCCGCCGGTGTTGTTGACGTCTCGCCCGGCGTTGACGGTCAGGCCGTTGGCGGCTTCGATACGGGCGGCGTTGTCGACGAAGTCAGTGCGTTCGGTTCGGTAGCCGCTGCTGCTTTCGTGGGTGGTGACAGTGCGTTCGTTGATCACGTCGCGGCCGGCCGTCAGTGAGACGTCGCGGCCGGCGATGACACCGCCAGCCTTGTTGATCAAGTCGTTGCCGGCCAGCAGGTCGAGACGATTGCCCGCTTCGACCAGGCCGCTGTTCACCAAGTCGTTGCCGGCTGTGGCGGAGAGGTTGTTGGTGGCTTTCAACGTGCCGGCGTTGTTCAGGTCTTTACCGGCGATCAGGGTCACGTCACGGCCCTGGATAAGGGCGCCGTTGGCGGCCAGGCGATTGTTGGCGTTGGCCAGGTACAGCACCGGCACCAGCACTTGCTCGCCGTTCACCTCGGCGTTTTCCATCCAGACAATGTCGTGGGTCAGGGCCGCGACTTGCTCGGAGGTCAAGCTGACACCAAGCGACAGGTTGAGCTCCTGTTTGCTGGCGACGGCGTTGTTCATCAAATACTTGAACATGCCCTCGTCGGAGGTCTGGCCGTCGATGAAGCGCTGGCCGGTTCGGGCGACTACGGCTTGCTGAATCAGGCTCTGTTCATAGAGACCATCACCCAGGCGCTTGGCGCTTTGATCGGGGTCGTAACCGAGGTTGGACAACAGGTAGTCCGAGCTCATGAACTGCTTGAGGTCGGTGAGTACTGGGTTGGTTTCGATCAGGTATTTCTGCGGTTTGGACTGACCGCTGCTGGCGGGCAAGCCCTGGACGCGATTAACGGTAAACGCCGTGGAACGACTGGGCAGTGCTGAGCTATCCGCGTCAGCGGCCGGCGTGCTGGCATTGAATGCGCGGGCCCCAGCGCTCACGTTTGGCGTCTGACGATCTGTCGCGCTCAGGTCTACGCTGCTGGCCGAAGCCTGAGCGTTGTTGCCCAGTTGAATGTTGCGGGACTGAACATTGGGCAGTGCTTGCTGACGCAGGTCCGGATTGACGGCGCCGCCGCCCATGGTCCAGCTCTGCGCGCCGGTCTTCGCTGGGGCGCTGCTGTCTTGAGCGCTCAAGCGGAACAGGCCGTTTTGCCCGGTGGGCAACGCGAAGCCCGGCAAGGCCAGCGGGTTGACTTGCTGCTGGGAGAGGTTGGGCGGCAATTGCTGGTTGAGGCTGATGCGCGTGGAGAACGCACTGCCCGCCGCCCCCGTATCGGTGCGCGGACCGCTGCCTACATAGGTATAACCAGGGCGTACGGCACCGTTACCGATAGTGTTCTGAGCGTTGACGTTGACCGCGCCGCCGGCCTGGATGATCGCCGCGTAGCTCTGGTCGCCGGAAGCCAGCTTGCGGGAGCTGCCCAATCCCGGCAGTTCAGTTTCGGTCATGCCAATAAAGTTGGCCATCCCGCCCAGAAGGCCACTCAGGTTAGCGGCGTTATAGCCGCTGCTTTGATACCAGTACTGGTTCGTGAAGGCATTCGCGGCGTCGTACCAGCTGCCCGCGTCGCGGACTCGCTCGGACCTATAGATACGGGTAGTTTCGGTTTCACCGGTTTCAACGCCGCTGTTGGTCAGGTTGACCAGTGTGGCGCTCAAGTTGCCCCCCGTTGCGATGGTGCTGCTCTGGTTCAGCAGGTCACCACCGTTCAGGGTAAGGTCGCCGCCAGCCGTGATGCTGGCCGCAGCGCTGGCCGCAGTGACCTCAAGTTTCTCGCGCTGGACGATCTCCCAAACGTGGTTCTGTTTTCCGCTACAGTCACCGGCGTTGTACCCTTCGATGCAGGTCACTTCTCCGATCCTGGCGGTGTAGATGCCTGCGTTGTTGACGGTGAGCACGTCCCGAGTGTTCTGGATGGTGCTCGCCGAGAGGCTCATGCTGCCGTCGCTCTGAATCGACGCGGAATTATTGAGGATGCTGGTGGCCTGGGCGCCTTGGCCGTCACGGTCAATCGTGAGGTTGCCCAAGCTGTAGATGTTGGCGTAGTTGTTGTTCAGTGCATTGACCCGCAGGCCCATGTTGCCGCCACTGAAGATCAGCCCGCGATCATTGACCAGCGTGCCGGTGGTCACGGTCAGCGTTTGAGCGCTGCCCAGCGTACCCTGGTTGTTGATGCCCCCAGCGTTGACGGTCAGGTTAGTCGCCGACGTCAGGCGACCGACGTTACTCAGTTGGCCGCCGACTGACACCGTGGTATCCCCGCCGCCGGCAATGCTCGAAGCCGCGTTCAGGCTCACTTGCCCGGCACTCAGTCCGAGTGTCCCAAGGCTGCTGAGCCGGCCATTGCCTGCGTATGTGCCACCGAGGTTCAGGCTCAGCGCACCGTCACTGGCGATCAGTCCGTCGTTGGTCCAATTGCCGCCGCTACCGACGAGGCTGGTGGACGCCAACAGTTGGCCGCTGGCGGTCTGGGTGAAGTTATTGACGTTGACGTTCAGGCGCGCGGCCTGGATGACGTTGCTGTTGCTCCAGCTATCGGCGTTAAGCGTCAGGCCGCCGCGAGTGACGATCGAGCCGCCGGCGCCCGTGACGTTAGTGGTGGAGATGTCGAACGTGCCGTCGCCCACATGCAGCAAGCTGCCGCCATCATTGAGAAAGCCACTTGCAGCCAGGCTCAGGTCGGTGTTGGCGCTTTCCAGCGTGCCGTTGCGGTTGTCAAACAGCCCGCCAATCTGGAAGTCGGTTTTACCGCTGCTGCCCAGGGCACGCAGTTGGCCAGTCTGGTTATCGAGGCTCGCGGCCTTGATCGCCAGGGTGCTGTCGCTTTCGATGATGCCCAGCCGGTTATTCAGTGCGCCACTGAGGTTGAGGTCGATCTGCTGACCGGCAATCTGGCCATCATTGTCGCCGCTGTTGTCAAAATCGTTGCCGGTGACGTTGATCTTGCCTTTGGCGTACAGGCCGCCGTTACGGTTGTCGAAGTTGCCGGTGGTGATGATCGCGTCACCGCTTTGCGCCGAAACCCGTCCGCCGTAGTTATCGATGCCACCCAAGGCGGTCAGGTTCAAGCGCTGTGCCTGGGTCACGCCGCCCTGACGGTTGTTGTTCAGGTCATAGCCGTTTTTCAGCACGCCGGTCAGGTGCGTGGTGAACGCTGCTTGCAGGCTGGAAAGCACGCCGCCGCGGTTGTCGAGGTTGTTGGCGTTGATCGACAGGTCACCGGCCTTGGCGATAATCCGGCCGCTCTGGTTGTCGATATCGCCGCCCGTGATGACAGTCAACGCGCCCTGGCTTTGCAAGGTGCCTTTGGCGTTGGCGAGGTTGGCCGCCTGGATATTCAAGTCGCCAGTCTGGCTGTAGATCAAGCCGTCGGCGCTGTTCTGCAGGGCGCCCGGCGTGGTGAGCGTCAGCAGATCGTTGGCCGCGACGGTACCGCGATTACGGTTGTCCAGGCCGCCGGTGAGCAGCGTCATCAAGCCTTGGCTGGCGAGCTGGCCGCCCTGGTTATCGATTTGCGTTGAGCGCTGAACCCGCAGCGGGCCGACGCTGGCCAGTTTGCCATTGGTGTTGGTCAGCGCGCCGAGCAAGTCGAGGGTCACCGCCGCGTTGCCGACCAGATTGCCACCGGTGTTATCCAGCGCGGTGCCGGTGAAGCTAAGGCCCTGCTGGGCGTTGATGGTGCCGCCGGCATTCCCCAGCGTCATCGCCTGAATCACCAGCGCCGCGCCGCTGTCGATCAAACCGCCTTGGGCGTTTGTCAGCAGACCGCTGAGGGTCAGGGTCTGGGCGCCGCCACTGGAGATCACACCACCGTTGCTGTTATCCAGATTCGCGGCGTTGAGATTGAGGTCTTTCCGGCTGACGATTGCGCCTTCGCCGCTATTGAGTACTTCACCGCTGACGGCGACGGAAACATCGCCGTCGCGACTCGACAGCGTACCTTTGTTGCGGTTATCCAGGCCGTTGCTGGTCAGGCTCAGGCCCTGCCAGCCAGACAGCAAACCACCGAGGTTTTGCACGGTGTCGGCATTCACTGTCAGCACGTTGTTGCTGATCAGTTTTGCGCCGGTGTTGTCGAGTGCCCGCGCGCTGAGATCGAGGCTTTGAGTGCTGGAGATTTCGCCGTTGCGGTTACTCAGGTCGCGTAAGTGCTGAATGCTCAACACACCTACGGTGGTGATCAGGCCGCCGCTGTTGTTCAGGTCTGCTGTGGCCGCACCAAAATCGATGGCAATTGCGCTGCCCAAAAGTGAGCCGCTCTGGTTATTGAGGCCGCGGCTGTTAATGGTCAGACCGTTGGTGGCGTTGATCAGCCCTTCATTCTGGTTATTCAGAAGTCCGTCGAGGCTCAAGTCCAGATTGGCACGACTGGTCAGCGTCCCGCCGCTGTTGTCCAGGCTGGTGGCTTTGACGTCGAGTGTGGCGGCAGCTATCAGCCCTTTGAGGTTGGTCAGTGCCTGATCGACGCGCAGGGTCAGGGCCTGATTGCTCAGTAACTTGCCATTGCTGTTGTTCAGGTTGCGAGCGGTCACGTTGAACGCTTGGGCGCTGGAGATTTCACCGCCATCGTTGTTGATGTCGGTGAGATTTTTGAGCATCAGCAACGGCGCACTGATCAACCCGTTCTGGTTGTTCAATTGGCCCTGGTTCACGTCCAGCGTCAGGGCGGCGTTGCTGTACAGTTGGCCGCCCTGTTGATCCAGGCCAGTGATGCTCGCGGTCAGAGCGCCGGAACTGGCGATACGGCCGCCGTCCTGGTTGGTCAGTTGGCCGGTCGTCAGGTCCAGCGTATCGCCGCTGTTCAACCGTCCGTTGTGGCTGTTATCCAGCGCTCCGGTGTTCACGCTCACCGCGCCTTTGCCACTGATGCTGCCTTTGTTGCTGTTGTCGAGGCCGGCACTGTTGATCGCCAGGCCTGCATCGGTAACGATCTCACCACCCTGGTTGAGCACGACGCCTGTGGCGGTCACTGTCAGCGGGCCTGCAGCAGACAGGCTGCCGAAGGTATTGGTCAGGCTGGCTGCGGTCACGTCCAGCACACCTTCAGCACTCAGCAGGCCTTGGCTGTTGGTCAGAGCGCCGGAGAGTCCGGCCTTGAGGTTTTTCTGGCTCAACAGCGAGCCGCCGCTGTTGTCGAGATCCTGCCCGATCAACGTCAGGTCAGACTTGCCCGACAGCAAACCTTTGGCGCGGTTGATGACATGATCGACTGTCAGCGCCAGCGCGCCCTGCGCAACCACCTGACCGCCATCGCTGTTGTCCAGGCGGTTGCTCACCAAGGTGATGTCGGATGCACTCGACAACTCGCCCCCACGGTTATCGATGGAGCCGACGCTCAAGTTCAGTGCGTTGTTTGCTCCGACAAGGCCGCCGTTGCGGTTGTCGAGGCTGGTACCGGTCAGTGTCAGGCCACCGGTTGCAATCAGTTGTCCGCCCTGGTTATTGACGTTTGCGACGTTGGTCGTGACATCGGCTTTACCGGCGATCTGGCCACGGCTGTTGTCCACGCTGTCGGCGCTGATTTGCACATTACCGTCAGCAATCAGGGTGCCGTCCTGGTTGACGACCTGACCGTCTACCGTTACCCCGAGGGTGCCGCGGCTGCTGATCAGACCGCCACTGTTGTCGAGATGCTCGCTGCGCACGTCCAGCGTCTGGGCCGACATCAGGCCTTTGATACTGGTCAACCGCTGATCAATGCGCAGTGTCAGGCTCTGGTTACTGATGAGTTTGCCGT
>ERZ1463034.364-NODE-364-length-10736-cov-6.297163_pt1 | contig 10736 bp, 16 predicted proteins | sample MGYA00564480_ERZ1463034 | MGnify/ENA primary metagenome ERZ1463034 (study PRJEB39244, sample SAMEA3635122) | Helicobacter pylori | study: EMG produced TPA metagenomics assembly of PRJEB11511 data set (Assembly of a 5300-year-old Helicobacter pylori...
GAACACTCTTTCCCTACACGACGCTCTTCCGATCTCAAGGTACATGTCCAGCTCCTCCTGAGCTCTACACACCGCTCCGGACGTCCCACCGAGGCTACCCCGCGCCTGTCACCCTCCCCAGCAAGTCGGCTTCCCTGGCTCCTCAGATCGTCCCTCCTTCACCCGCGCAGCGAAGAAGCCTTTCCGAGTACACGCGCACTCACCTCCTTCCTGCAACCGCGCCAGAACGCTCTCGAACCCCTCCTTGTCGTCGTCCTGTGCTCTGCCCTTGCCCTTTGCCTGGCTCGGTCCTTGCGAGGAGAAGAGCGGTGGCAGCGGCTTTGCGTGCGCTCCTGCTGCTGAGGACGGCGGTGCGGCGTGCTCCTCGTCGGGAAGCTCGTCTGCGCCGGCGGTCCCGTTCGCGTCGGCGAGAGGTGCAGGAGCTGGAGGAGAGAGTCGTCGCTTTTTGCTCGCCTGTTCATCTGAGAGGGACATGGCGGGGCTTTCGAAGGGTAGGGGAGTCGAAGGAGCTGTCGTAGTCGCGGTGGTGGGTGGAGGAAGCCTCGACAGCGCGCCTTCCTTGCCTGGGACGCGCCGTGAGGGCGGGGGAAACTCTGGGAGATTGATGGGCTGTGAAAATGTCGCTGCCCGAGCTCTTCATGTAGCTCCCTTTACAATGTCGCTTGGGATCGTGGATCGCACGTGAAAGGCAGAAGTCAGCAAGAGATGCATGATCAAAGAGAAAAAACACATGATACGCAAGAGTTTGCGAACGCTGATTCCCCTTCCTCCCGTCGCTCACAAGGTTGTTCTCCTGACTCGAAAGCTCCCTCAGCTTCATTGAAACTCGCTCGAGATCGCACTCGGGCATCTCCCTGGACGCAACGACCTGTTCTCCAAATCGCGGATCCGCGCGAACGAAGAATCGACTGCCGTCGCAGCGTCCTCGCTCCGCGAATGGTGGGCAAGTTCAGGGTGTGACGAGTCTTGCTCCGCTTGACAAGGACCGAGGAATCTCTGCAAGGTGTAGGTTGTCTTGTGATAGAGACTGGGGCGGGGGCGGGTAGTCGAGTGAGCAGCGCCGGTGGGGGAGGGAGGGAAGGAAGGAGGAAGGGAGAGGTGTTGAGTGCTGTGGATAAAAGCGTAGGAGGTGGGAGAGACGGGTGGGACGGGTTGACGAGGAGCGAAAGGTGAATGGCAGGGGTAGGAAGAGCCAGATGTGCCGATGTTGCGAGGGACTCGAATCGGAGGGGAGCTTCCTTGTAGCCTCCTCCTCGAGTGGCCGGACTGAACTGATGCGAAGCTGGAACTGATGCGACGCTGGGAGAGAACGGAGGGTCACATCAGGGTAGCGATGGCAACTATGCCGCCGGAACACAAAAAGAAAAGACCGTGTGCGGCAAAAATATGGAGACTGAGGGAATTGAACCCGCGACCTCTTCTAGATTCGTGCGAAAGAAGCGTTCTACCACTGAACTAAACCCCCGCGCTGTTATGAGGGCGTGTTTGCAGGCATAAATGAAGTAATGTCTCGCGTCACTCAGTCTCTCCCTGCTTCCCTTGTGAAAATGATTTGGCGCAGCCAAACACGGGGCCTTCAACCCCGCCGGAGAGTATGTGAATCTTTTTTATTGAACTGGCTGGAGACTCAGGCCTACTACATAGAAGAGAAGCTGACAGGCTCGTCTTTGGTGGGTTTCAGCGGTATTGGTGAGCGGTATTGCTTACTGCTACCGCACCTGCTCTGCTCTACACAAACAAGGTTGACGTTCAAGGCAGTTCAAGCGGTCTGAGGTCTTGAGAGGTCAGAAAAACATTGTGACTGGTGAGGATCTCGTTTACAGGAGGTACCGTGCTCGCACACTGCACAAGAACTCAGATGCTCCCACGTGTGCGTACTTGTGTTGATTTACACCATATTGACCAGTTGCTGGGAGGAGCGTGTAACAGATGAAGATGAGCCAGGGCATTGATGGATCAGGAAATGCTAAGCTAAAGAGCCACTGTCTGTGCTGTGCATGCCTGGGAAGAGTGCAGAGAGTGAATCGGTGTTGTACCGTGCTGTAACCTCCCCATTCCAGTCCTCTGGACATACACACAACGACGGTGAGAGCAAAGACCAAAAAATAGAGGACGGAGCCGGGATCGAACCAGCGACCTGACCCTGGTTGCAGTTCTGCAGGGGCCCGCTCGTACCACTGAGCTATCAGTCCGTTTGATGAAAGAGAGGCTCAAGTTTGCCAATAGAACTGCGAGCAGACTTCTCATGGTCAAGCAACCGTGCGTGCGATCGCGCGTTTACGGTAACGAACCCCAAGCGGGGAGAGAATACGCTCCTCAGCAGAGTCCCGTCTCTCCTCAGCGGTCAATAAATTCCTCCGCTCCGTACTCTCGCAACCCTTTGTCCCTACAGCCTCTCGAGCTGCTTCCGGGGCCCTCGTACCACTGAGTTACCGATCCGTTTCTGATATAGGACGCTCTCGATCTTGCCATCTCGGCAGCGAGCAGATTTCCATGTCAAGCAACCTTCCCTCGGTGGAACTACGAACCCGAGCTGGACAGAGTAGCCTCCTCAACACAGTCACCTCTGCTCTGATAAATTCCCCGGCTCCTCGATCTCACAGCCGTCTATCGCGCCTCGTATGCTGCGCCTAGGGCCACCTCCCGCTACTCCCAAGCGGAGCCTTGGGTGCAGCGCATGAAAATATGGGGAAGTCGAGCCCTCTACTGACCTGAGAGGACGAACTGGCGGCGCGTTTGCTGCAAAGCGAGGGAGGGGTGTGGGATTGCGAAGCGGGATGGCCCAGGAGGGAAGAGCGGGAGAGGGGGCAGAATGAGAGCAGCAGATCTTTGGGCTGTGTGTTTGCGTTACGCAAGCCCGAGACTCCTGCTTTATACCGCGTTGACGAACGAGGATCGTGGGCCGTTGGATCCGGAGTCCGGGATCCGGGCACGCGGCCGACGTCACGATATTTCCTCGCTGGAGTCCCCTGCAAATGCACCTCTCGTCGGTCTACCCTCAACGACGACGCAGCGATGCTTTCGACCTCGCCGACGTACGCCAACCTGTCGGTCAAGGTCACGACTGCGTTTACGGGCGCCGTCGAGGCCTCCCAGATCTCTCTGTTCGCGCCGACGACGTCCTCGACCACGACCGAAGGATACAGCCCGGTCCAGCAGCTCATCCACATCTGCCCCGACCTCGAAGACAAGCCTGGAGCTCCACCCAAGACCCCAGACCTCGTTCATCAGCCCGACGACGATCCTTTCACGGCATCGACGACGTTCGGACCAGGTCAGCTTATCGAAGAATTGGACGACCATGTTCTGCTCAACAACGAGAACGCCCTGCTGAAGAGTACGTCTGCGCTGGGCGAATCCGAGGGGCGAAGCTGAGGCCACGGCAGACCACTTCATGATGGTTCGGCGCGAGTTCCGTGCACAAGCGGCCGACCTCGAAGCTACCGACCTCCTCGCAGCTTTCCAGGTCGTGCAGTCCTTTGCAATCGCAGGTCAAGACCTCCTTTGCTTCTTCAAGTGCGTCTGTTCAGCTTCCGGCTGGGTCCCGAGCTGACAGGGGCGGCAGCGGCGGACCACTCGCAGGGGCCAGTCAAGCGCACCTCCACCTGCAGTTCTGCCCGTTCCAAGCAGCAGGACCTCCAGGAACCGAAGCGTTAGCACGTTCATGCCCACCGAACCGTGCGTCGGCTTCTACGGTCAGGAACACGCGCTGATCCTCGCTCTCGCAGCGCACAACCTTCTTACAGTCCCCTACCTCCACTACTACTCCCGACTCTCGCTCGCACCTCAGGACTCTCTTGGCGAAACGAACGCTAGCCTCGCCTATCTCAGCAACTCCCTGTTCAACACCTATTCCAAGCTCCTTCACCAGGCGCGTTCGCAGTTCGACCTTATGGATCCGGCGCTTCTTCCGCCCGCTGGAGCGAAACGGAACTCGTACAACCTCCTCCTCACGACCGAGTTCATGCACTTCATCCCGCGGACGTCGCAGGCCGTCAAAATCCCGGTCTTGAAGCGCGACGGCGAGGAGTCCAACGACGAGACGACCGAGGTGGTCTTGAACGGACTGGCGTATGCGGGATTTTGGTTCGTTGGCACGGAGAAGGAGAAGGCCGAGATCGAAGCCTACGGACTGTCGAGGATCCTTGCCGAGGCCGCGTACCCGCGAGAGGTGCGTTGGCGATCCTACATAGCTCGAGCGGGTGCTGACTCGCGCAGAAGGTCACTTGCGACGAGGAAGCTTCGGAGCGCCTTCCCAACCGACAAGTCGAAGGCCAGCAGTAGTGTACGAGCGAGGAGTGACGAACGAGCAGCAATGCAGTGATGGCGATACCCTGGAACGAAAGCTTCAAGGCTCTTTTGGATAACTCGCCACCTCGAAAGTCTCCGTCCATCCCCACGTACTCCCGCCACCCCATACCATCTCCACCTCTCCAAACGCCCCGACGACCTTCCCTTTCCGAAACCCCAGCTTCTCAAACAGCGCAATCGATCCCTCGTTCGTCGTCCCTATCCGCGCAAAGAACGCAGCAGGGGGCAAGTCGAGTGCCGAAGCAGCGTAGCTCAAGAATGTCCGAAGAGCTGCAGCTCCGTAGCCTCGTCGACGAGATTCGGGCAGAGCAATCATCAGCTCGACCTCCGCCTTGGTGCGTCCCTCATTCGCGGCGGCTGCTGGCGCCGCCTCCTCCTCCTCCGAGTCGTACGCCTTTGAGAGAAAGATGTTGACGTCGCCCAGCATCCGGTCGAGGCCGTGCTGCTCAAAGAAGGTCGGGTCGGAGGGGAGGAGGTCGGGTAGTCGCCTCAGGACGATGAACGTGAGCTCTGCGGCGTCCTGTCAGCGTGCGGTTCCGCCGACCGAGGGCCTTAAGCTCGCTTACTATCCTCGTCCACCCTCCAGGAAGCTGCGGGACCACCACTCAGCTGCCTTTCAACGAGGAGGAGACGATCCACTCGACGCACTCTGCATCGCGTATTCCTCAGCCAGGGAGAGCTCCTCGCTGGCCGTAGCTTCCCGAATAGCCGGGTCCGACATCCATTCGTGGTAGCGCGGAACGTGGGATGCCCTGGGAACGCGATGGCGAGAGTCTCAGCGGGGAATGTTTGGGAAACGCGTGCGGGGGCGCGAGACTCACCGATACGGCACGAGCAAGACGCTTGAGCCGACAAGAGCTGTAGTATCGTTGAGGAGCATGCTTGGCGCGGAGGGCAGGGAGAAGGAGGGAGGAAAGAGAGTGCGGCGTGCGCAACGACGACCAAGAATTGCAAGTTCCCGCAGTGCCTGTCGAGTGCTTCCTCTCTGAACGGCAACGCAGTTCGAGCACGACAAATCAGGATTTCACGAAAGCTAGCAGGTTCAGCTGTAAAGGTCCTCCTCCTCCTCAGGCTCTCCCCCAAACGCCGCTCCTCCTTCTCCGGCCGCCGCCGCCGCTCCAGCTTCTCCTTCGGGGAACTTGAACGTCGAGCCGAACGAACGCGACTGCTGCAAGTTCTGCGCAAACAGCTCGTAGCGACGGATGTCTTGGTCTGCTCGCGGGAAGTCGAGTTAGCTCCAAGCGCAGAGAGAGGAAGATGACTAGGAACGCACCACTGACGGACCGTCGAGCAAAGCGCATCGCCTCCTCAAAGTGCTCGATCGTGATCTCAGGAACGGGGTCGTCCTCCTCCTCCTCGATAACGTCCATCCCCATCTCGGCGTCCTCGTTCTTGACCGCCGCGTCGTCCTCTCCCGCCGCCGCCGCCTTCTCCTTCCTCTCCCTCTCCTTCTTCATGTCGGCCTCGATACTGGCGCGAATCGCGAGCTTGGCGGCGCGCTGACAGATCTCGGTAAGATCAGCTCCGGAGAAGCCGTGCGTGTTCTTGGCGAGGAAAGTGAGGTCGACGTTCTTGGAGACGGGGGACCTCTTGAGGACGGCCTTGAGAATGGACATGCGCGAGGGCTCATCGGGCTGCGATAGTCGAGTCAGCGAGAAAGAAAAGGCGAGCGAGAGGACGAGAGGAACGGACAAGGGGGATGTAGATGAGCTGATCGAGACGTCCAGGACGGAGGAGGGCAGGGTCGATCTGATCCGGTCGGTTGGTAGCTCCGATGACCTGCAAGCACGGCGTCAGTCCAAAGCACCCGCAGCGGGAAGTAGAACGGCGCGTACGAAGACGTTCTTCTTCGCGTTCATTCCGTCCATCTCGGTGAGGATCTGGTTGAGGACACGGTCTCCAGCTCCTCCAGCATCTCCTCCTCCACCACCACGGGACTTGGCGATCGAATCGAGTTCGTCGAAGAAGAGCACAACGGGAGCGCTGCGAGGTTCGATGTCAGCTCATGAGACTTCGCAAGAGCGAACGGGACGCACGCAGCACGAGCCTTGTCAAAGACGTCGCGGACGTTGGCCTCGGACTCTCCGAACCACATCGTAAGAAGCTCAGGTCCCTGTCGACGCGCAAATCAGTCCGCGATTCCCGAGGACGAAAGAGCGAGACGCACCTTGATCGAGATAAAGTTGGCCTGGCACTCGTGAGCGATAGCCTTGGCGAGGAGCGTCTTTCCAGTTCCAGGAGGACCGTAGAAGAGAACACCCTTGGAGGGAGACATTCCGTACTTGAGGAACTTCTCGGGGTGCTCGACGGGGTACTGGACCGTCTCCTGGAGCTCGATCTTGACCTTCTCGAGACCTCCGACGTCGTCCCAGGTAACGGTGGGGATCTCGACGACCGTCTCGCGCAGGGCAGAGGGGTTGGACGTTCCGAGGGCGAAGCGGAAGTTGTCCATCGTGATGCCGAGCGAGTCGAGCACCTCGGCGTCGATCGTGTCCTCGTCCAGGTCGATCAGGTCCATCTTCTCGCGAATCTGCTGCATAGCGGCCTCGGAGCAAAGGGAAGCGACGTCGGATCCGACGTATCCGTGGGTCTCGGACGCGATCTGCGAGGAGACGGGTCAGCGAAAGGGCGAGACGGCGGGGCGGTCGAGTCGAAACGAACCTTCTCGAGGTCGACGTCGTCGCCGAGCTTCATGTTCTTGGTGTGGATGCGGAGGATCTCGAGACGACCAGTAGCGTCCGGGATGCCAATGTCGACCTCGCGGTCGAAGCGACCGAAACGACGGAGCGCGGGGTCGATCGAGTTGGGACGGTTCGTGGCGGCCATAACGACGACGTTGGAGCGAGCCTTCATGCCGTCCATGAGGGTGAGGAGCTGAGAGACGACGCGACGCTCGACTTCTCCGTTGGTCTGCGTGCGCACGTCAGCTCCCGTTACTCCCCAACAGCCTCGAGTACCAGAAAACGCACCTTGTCACGCTTGGGAGCAATCGAATCAATCTCGTCGATGAAGATGATGGCCGGCGAGTTCTTCTCGGCCTCCTCGAACGCCTTGCGGAGGTTGCTCTCGCTCTCTCCCGCCATCTTGGACATGATCTCGGGTCCGTTGATGAGGAAGAAGAACGCGCCCGTCTCGTTGGCGACCGCGCGAGCCATGAGCGTCTTTCCGGTTCCGGGGGGACCGAACATGAGGATACCGCGAGGAGGCTTGATTCCGATCGACTTGAAGAGTTGAGGGTGGCGAAGGGGAAGCTCGACGAGTTCGCGGATCTGCGCCATCTGCTTGCGGCAGCCTCCAATGTCGTCGTAGCCGACGTCGGCGAGGTTGCCCTCCTCGTCCTCGCGCTTGATGGGGTCGCCCTCTGAAGGAGCAAGTCGAGTCAGCACTGGCGAGCGCGGCGAAACCGCTGAAACGCACCGGTGTGGATGACAGTGTCCTGAGCGACGATGCAGTACTCGGCCGGGTCAGTCTCGACGACTTTGAACTCGACGCTCCTAAAAGTTGGGAGAGCTGTTGAGTCAGTAGATCGTGGGGAGTGGAACGAGCGGACGCACCTTGCGGCTCCCTTGGCCAAGAAGGTGTCGCCCTTGCGAACGGGGCGGTACGACTCGAGGAAGTAGGGCTTGAGGAAGACGTTAAAGATGTCTCCAGTGAGACCTGAGGACCACGTCAGCTCCAGTCCACTCCCCGCGTTCGCCCCCAGCTTGCTCAAGGACGCCACTCACCCTCGATGGAGTCGTCAAAGGGGAGGACGTGAATTCGCTTTCCGTACTTGATGTCGTGGCAGGCGTGAACGGTGGCAATGTCTCCAAGCTTGACGCGGAGGTTGTTGCGGGCGACTGGAGGCACGGGTCGCGTCAGCGAGCTATCTGGTCGAGGAGCCCGGGGGCGGAAGCGAAGAGGACGTACCCTTGTTGATCTGGATCTTGCCCTCGTCGACGTCCTCGGAAGAGAGCACGATAAGGACTGGCGGAGGAGGCAAGGCAACGCGTCAGCTCGCTGTCCGTCCCAGAGGTTCTATCAAAGTCCACCAGCACTTCGGAACCACTAAACGCAGCCCGATCTTTTCCTCCAGGAAAGAACAGCTTCCCAGCCTCCTTCTCACCGCGCCGGGCGAGCTCCCCCTGCTCGGACTCGCGCAAAACCCCGATCCCCACCCTACCCTCCTGGTGACGGGAGCTCGAACGGGACTCTCGACTCACCTGTGTCCTTCCTTTTCTTCCCACGCACGATGATAGTATCACCCCTGAAGAGCTGCAGGAGCTCCATCGTCGCCGGGTTGAGAGAGGCCACCGAGTTGTCGTCAGAGGACGCCTCATCGACGACGAGGCGGTTCGGGCTGGATCATCAGAGACAAGGTCAGCGAGGGCGTTCTGGCGCGTCGAGTCAAGCGGCGTCCCGGTGTGCTCTAACGAGCGGGTGGACTGGAGAGAGGAAGGAGGAAGCTCACCTCTTCTTGGGTCTCAGGATGGCGGTGGCGACTGCGTCTCCGTCCTGATCCTTGACCTTGGAAGGGTCGTCTGCCATGATTGTCTAGTTGAGTCGGTTCGAGCGAAGAGTGTGCTGAGTTGTTCCTGAAGCGGTTAGAGCGGTGAGGGAGAGCGGAGCTGAGGATCAAGCCCAGCGCGAGTCGCAAGCGTTCAGGAAATTAGAATAATTTGTTAACTGCAAAGTACTTAAATTTAATATTCGAATATAATGGGCACCTGCTCGAGTTCCCTTTCCTAGCTTCCTCTCTTCCAGACTGGAACGAAGAGCTGCATTAGTTGAAGCGCGTCGAACGACCAGTCACTTGCTCCGAGAATCTCCCTCCGCCGCCCTTGCTCCACCCGGCTCTTGCGATCCAGCGCAGAACGTTCACGGTGCGAAGGACGTCCTGCCTGCTCCTTTCTTTGTGCGCTCCAGAGTCTTGTGGCGACAAGGCTACCTTATCCTCCTGTCGCACGCCTCCCAGCCCTTCGCTCAGCCGCGACCTTCTCTCGACGTCCTTTCCCCCCGCGTCATTTCGTGAGAGATAGGGCGGCTGCGCAAGACGCAGTCCTTGAGTGTGCCCATGTTCGGTGGTGATAACAATCAAACCAAGTGGCCGAGTTACGCCCCGTGTACGCAGGTTATCAAAGAAAGTAGACTCAGAGCTGGTCGCAGCGGAGCGAGCTGTGCCTGCCCCGACCACGCCGCGGCGTTCGAGGTCAACAAACTCCTTCTCTCTCAGACTCTCCCTCTTTCCTCACACAAACTCAGCCAGCCTGTCGCGCGCCACTTTTCCCCCTCTCTCCCTCTCTCCGCGCCCTTCCATGCTTCCTCACCGCTGGAGCCGCTTCCTCCCCTCCTTCACGTCCTCCTCCCCACCTCCGTACGGGATCCTCGCCCTCTCCGCCTCCTCCCCTCCCTCTCCCGAACTCGGCAACCCCAACGACAAGCCCTTCTTCCGGCGTGGCAGCACCAGGCTACCCTTCCTCCTCCAGCTGTGGCTGTACGTTTCGCCCTTGATCGTGCTGGCCCTCTGCGCGCTACTCTGGGGGCGGAAGGACCTTTCCAAGCTGGATCTGCTAAATCCTTACGTCTGCAAGACGAAGAGCTTGTACTCGAGCCTCGCGTCGATTTGCGAGGACGAGCCTCAACGGCCAGGTTACGGAGACGAGGTCGGTGGCGTCTTGGTCTTGGGTACGGGGACGAGCTGATCGGCTCTTGGGCACAGGTGGAAAAGTTCGAGCTCGGTATCGATAGGCACCTCACGTCGGCTCAGTGCGACGCCGTCTTTCCAGGGCTGTACCTGTGCGTTCGAGCCTTTAAACGCGTGGAGAAGCGGGGTCGCTGATTGACCGATGGCGTGTCTCCAGGGAGGCGGATAGGGCGAGGGATTACTACAAGGCGCGTGGAGGAATCAACTTTACCGACCTGGACGCTGCGCAGGTCAAGGGGCAGGGGAGAGCCAAGATCATCAACAACCGGGTGCGTCGGCGGCCGTCTGCCACCTCTCGTGAGGGCGCAGAGGGAGCTAACCAGGGTTTGGTCAACAGCTGTACGTCACCTACTTTGCAAAGGAGCAACAAGGAACACGTACGATAGCGACTCTCGCAGCTATCAGTGCGCTCCACTCCCGCTTTCCGCTTTGACCGCGCTGATCCTCCTCCGCAGACGAAGCTCTCATCACCTCTCTGGAGCCTCTCCCGGACGTCGAATTCGTCCTTCAGACTGGCGACACTGGCTTTGTTAACGGCGCACCCTGGGTCTTGGGCCGTAAAGCAGCGCAGGAAGGGCTGGTCCTCATGCCAGGTTCGTCCTCCCCTGCTCCTTTTCGAGGCTCTTCCCTAACGTCTTTGCACACAGACTATGGCTTCTACTCGTCCGTTCTCTTCCTTAGCTCTTTCTGCGAGGAGACAGGTGCTAACGGACCTCCTCGCGACGATAGATGGCCCGAGCCC
>ERZ1463034.365-NODE-365-length-10690-cov-5.671462_pt1 | contig 10690 bp, 16 predicted proteins | sample MGYA00564480_ERZ1463034 | MGnify/ENA primary metagenome ERZ1463034 (study PRJEB39244, sample SAMEA3635122) | Helicobacter pylori | study: EMG produced TPA metagenomics assembly of PRJEB11511 data set (Assembly of a 5300-year-old Helicobacter pylori...
CGCGTGCTGGAGGAGAGGGTTGGGGAGAGGGAGGGGTATGCGCCGATTGCGGAGGGGGAGGCGGTGGAGGTGCTGGGGGTGGAAGGGGAGGAGGAGAGGCCGCAGTACGATGGGGATAGTGATGTTGAGAGCTTGGGGTTCGGGGAGGTGGAGAGTGAGGAAGAGGGGGAGTGGGAGGAGGCGCGGGGTTTGGAGTTTGGTGAGTCGGTGTCGAGCTGGTTTGCGAGGGAGGAGGCTGATGCGCGAACGACAGGCGACTTTAACTATCCGATCGTCGATGCGTCGAGGGAGGAAGCTCGTCGCTGTATGCGCGAAGAGGAGGAAGGGATCCTCTACGGCAAGTCCCGTCGCAAGAAGAGGGGCAAGCACGTCGCCGGCCGCCCTCCCCGCCCTCACCGCTCCTCCTACGGCCACCTCGCCGAATCCCCCGACTCTCCCAGTACCGCTCCCCACGCTGTCCCGCCTCCCGAACGTCTCCCGAACGCCCCGTCCACTTCCAAAGATCACCCTCCGCCCGAAGGCCACACCCTCGTCGACGGCGCGCGCCACCTCCTCCACACTGTCGCAGGCGACGACGCCTCGGACGACGAGGAGTCAGCCGAGAAGCGACTCGTGGACGAGGCGACGAAGCTTCCTCCGGACGCGGTCGATCTCGTCGTCGAGGATATGGTCGCCGAGGAGGAGGAGATGATCCGGGATCGTCGGCGGGGAGATCCTGGTGGAAAGCGGAAGCGCGTGTATCGTGTCAATTACGCGGCGGGGGAGGAGTCGACGCCGGGGACGCCGGGGGAGCGTGTCGGTGCGGAGTTGCCGGTCAAGGTCGAGGTCAAGGATACGGTCACGGAGGGCGAGGAGAAGGTGCTGCGGCTGCGAGTGGAGGAGGAGGTGCAGAAGGCAACGAAGGTCGAGGTGCCCGAGGTGTTGCAGGAGAGCAGTTTAAATCCTTGGAATTGAGTCGTCGTCGTTCGCATCATCGTGTGCAGTAATCTTCAAGCTGAACAAGGGGAACGAGTCCATGCACAAGGCTCAGACAATCCCGACGAGCTTGCTGCGAAGGCGCTCGAGCTTCGACAGCGCCATTCGCACGGGTTCGGCGCTCGGCGGCGGCGTAGGAATGTCTTCTGGTCGAGCCGACATCACTGGCGATCGTAAATTAGCCTCGCTCGAGGAATGTGATGGAGCGGGAAGACCCACGCCGAGCCGTCGCCAGAATCCGCTCCGGAAGAACCTGCAGCTCCCTCCTCAGATCCACCATCCCGCTTAGTAGCTCTGTGTGGATCTCGTCGTCGCACGCTTTAGCGACCCGCATCGTTCCGTGCAGATGAGCAATGGAGCGAGAGACCTCGCGCGTGACGTTCGCGAGAGCTTCGCTGTCCTGTCGGTGGGTGTGATCGAGGAGAGCCTCGATGGCGATGTCGAGCTCGGGAAGGTAGTCGGCGAGGGGTGAGCTGGGAGGGCGTGAGGAGTTCTGCGCAGGCCTGGGATCAGGTTCGCTTCGCGCAGACGAGCCTGGCGACTTACGCGAGATGATCCGGAGCGAGAATTGCTGACGTGCGAAGGCTTGACGGCCCTCGAAACCGAGCCGCAAGACTTTGACGAGCTTGATCGTACGTCGTTCCGCTGCTCCTCGATTCCGCCCTGCAAGTCGCGAGAAGGAAGTCAGCTCCGCTCGCCGTCGCGCAGTGCAAGACTCACCAAGTCGTAGTCTCGCAGGCGAGGACTCGTCTGAATTTGAGCGTCTCGATGAACCTGCGATCAAAAGTGAATGCGCGCGGGTCGAAAGGTGCGAAGAACGAAGGCGCTCACCGGTCGTGTGGGAAGTGCTGTTGGGGGACTAGCAGCCTTGCTCTTCGGCGTCGGGGGAGTGGAGCGTTGGTGAGCCCCATTCATGACCGGAGGAGACCGCTGCGACGTTGAAATCTGGTGAACGTGGTCGCTGGGCGGACGAGCCGACGGTGTCGACGAGCTGCGAGGCTCCTCCTGGAGCGCCACTGACGGTTTGAGGTCGTCGGGTGCGATGGGCGTTGGTCGAGGACTGGGAGCCTCACCGCTAATCTGTCGAGGAGAGGCAGAGAGCGGAATCGAAGGGGCTAGTCGAGAGGAAGCTGAGGCCGGAGAGGTAGGTTGCGCTTGGGGAGGTGGCGAAAGCGGTGCGCTGAGGGGAAGCGGCACAGCGTAGATGTCCCCAGGCTGCACAAGAAGTGAGCAAGCGCGGACCGAACGCGATAGTGAACGGATGCACGTCGATCGCTGGATGTACCTCCTGCTGCTGTTCCTCGTCAGACAGCTTCCTCCTCGCCGACGCAACTCTGTGATGAGCCTCGGCGACTACGTTCTCCGACAGCTCGGAGGGGTCCATTCGTCCCGAAGCAATGCGATAGCGAGCTCGCTCGGCCGTGTCGATCGCCGACTGGTACAGGTCCACCGCACTGGCAAAGTCGGGAGGTGTCTGGAAAAGTTCGCAGATCTGGCCAGCGTTGATGAAAGCCTCGATGGCGATGGCTCCCTCGGGTTGAAGGTGGACTGCGCTAGTAAACGAGTCCATCGCAGCAGAGAGTTCGTGAGCGACGCCTGGGGGAGGATTGGTGAAGATTCGACCAAGAGCGAGGTGGTAATCGGCATTGTCGGGGTCGAGAGCGATCGCGCGGTTCATGAGGAGCGCAATTCGTGTGAGCGGAGTCGGTAAGGGAGAGGCTGTAAGACTAACATCGCATCCACCGCAGACGCCATCTGCTGCTCTTCGTCGTAGCAGAGGCCGAGCTCGAACCAGAGGTGTCGCTGGGTATCATCTGCAGAGAAGACTCAGCTCGGTTCAGTCGATGGCGTCTTCGCACGCACCAGCCCGCAGAGATCGCCCAATCCAATTTACGTGCTCGAAACGACTTGCTGCGACAGGCTGACGACTGTGAAGCGCGGCGAGACGATTGAACAGCGAAACCGAGATGTCGCCCGAGCTGAGATGAACCAGCCGCTCGAGGCGCAGCTTCTCCTGCTTGAACTGGGCGAAGATGAGAGAGTCAGAAGAGCGATGGCGGAGAACAAAGGAGAATAAACGCACGGCACGATACGACTGCCACGCCCTCGCGGCTTCGACGCCTTTCGTTTCCCAAGGCGCGAGTCCAAAGTCGACCGATTCGCCCGTCTGCCTTCGCCGAAGCTGCTCGGCCTTCTCCTCGTTGGTGAGCGGCGGAAGCGAGCGGGACGGCGTCCTGGTTCGTGCGACAAAAGGCCGAATGGGAGGAAGCGGATCGGGGGAGGCGAGGTTGTGGAAAAGGGTGTGGGAAGAAGGAATGCCGGAGGTGCTGGTGCGGGGAGGGTTGGCGCTCGAGCTGGTGGCTGCAGGCTCCCAATTCCGAGATGCGTCGACAAGCGTCGAAGGGCGAAGTGCCGGGGTGGCGTGCGCTGCGAGCTGTTCGCTCGTGGACCGACGTCGCTCCGAGGCTGAGTCGCGGCGGATGGAGGCGGCGGGTGCGGGAGAGGACAACGGCTCGCGCGCTCGAGGAGATCTTGACGAGGAGTACCCGTCGTCGGGAGAAGGGACTGCGGAGGGAGCTGGCGCGATGACCTCCGAACGCAAAGCCGCGCCCTCCCGTTCCCCGAACGACCGCCTCGCCTCGAGCAGCGTCTCCTCCGACACCTCCTCATCGTTCTTCCCCTCCTCGTCCGATCTGCCGGGACTTGTTCCTCCTACGGAAGCCGACGCCGAACTCGCCGCTCCAGGCTTAAGCATCCGCGAGGCCTTCTTCGGCGACTCCTCCTCGTCTCCTTCGCCTCCTCCGAACGACCCCAAGTCGAGCCCACCGGCTCCAAAGGGAAGTGTAGACGACTTCGTGGCAGGCGGAGGAGGGACCCTAGCCGAGCGCATACGGTCGAGCTGCTGCGACAGCGAAGGGAGGTCCGAAGAGGTGATGGCTCGGCGGGGTCCAGGAGGGGAAGTGGAGGGCGATCGACGAAAGGAGGAAGAGGTGGTCCCGAGTCGGAGGTCGCCCTCGGCTCCTACGCGACCTTGTCGACCATCCCGCGAACGAGGAGATTCAAAGTCTGTCGAGCTTGCGAGATCCTCGAGCCAAGCGTGAAGCTCGCCGTTCGCACTACTCGTGACCGAGCCTGGGCTGAGAGGAAGGCGAGGAGAGTCGAGCTTCGCGAGCGCGCTGGCGGTCAGCGGGCTTCGCGGCGTGCAGGTTGGCGGAGAGGGGACGACGACGGTGGCGGCTCGCTGTAAGGACTCGAGCGCCTGCTGCCGCTTCGCTTGTTCCGCTGATCGAGATTTCGGTGAGTCGCCGGCGAGAGCGTAGTCCTGAGTCGCGAGGGGAGATTTGGCGCGTACGGCGGCGGCTGGGATCGAGCGAGCTGACTGGGCGTCGGAGAGGACAGTAGTGGGGGAGAAGGCAATGGAGTGGATAGAGGATCGAGGAGAGGCGATGCTCGAGAGAGAGGGTTCCGTTTCGCTGCGAAAGAGAGAAGTCAGCGAGCTCGCAACGCAGGACAGGGAACGTAAAGACGCACGCTCGGATAGGACTCAGGATCGTGCGTCCCCAAGTGCCCTCGACCTGGATTGGAGCTCGAAAACGATCCCTCCGCCGGCCCGCGCTGGGAATTTTCCTCGTCAGCACGGACCAATCCTGCTCTCCGTCCGTGTCGAGTCGGTCGTTGACCATGACCGGGTAGAAGACGCCGTCGATGGAGAGGTGCGTAGAAGCTCTGCTGGAGTTGCCTGGAATCGGGTAGAGGCTTCGTGCGGGAGGAGGCGACATCGACGACACGAGCGTGCGTCGAGCTGAGGGTAGGGGTTCGTCGGTCGAGCTGTCCATCTCCCTCTCCGTCCCTTCCCTGCGCGACGACGGCTCCTCGTATCCATCGCGCACTTCGATTCTCCCGCGTTCCTGCTCTCGTTCAGCTCTTCGCGCATCCCTCTTCTCCATCGCGCGCAAATCTCTTTGCTCCTCCACTCCGACCGAACCGACCCGCCTCGTCTCCGCCTCCCTCGCCTTCCTGCGCAACCTCTCTGCCGCGCGACCGGCCTCGATCTCGTCCCAATCATCAGGTCGCTCTCCTTCCTCCCGAGGCGGGTAGTCCCCTTCTTCCGGCGAGCTTGGAATTTTTTGAGTGACGACAGGAGGACGTGAAGAAGGAAGACCGGAGCGAGGCGGAGACGCGACAATCGATTTGTCGGCCAGCGCGAGAGGCGGAGCGGCAGAGGCACTGGTGGAGGAGGTGGAGGAGAAGGAAGTGATAGCGGAGGAGGAGGAGGGGACTCGGTTCGTTGAAGTGGAGGGGGGAGAAGTGTGCGGAGGTCGAGAGGAGCCTGTCGACGAGGGAGGACCGGCTTTCGTCGAGTCGGTGCGATGGGAGCCTCGGGATGGCTCGACGGCGGGGTTGACAACAACGTAAGACGACGTTTGTTCTGCTGGCGGATCAGCTACAGCGTCGAGAGCGCGAAAGTCGGAGAGCTCACTGCGACGAAGCCGCTGCTTGTCAGCCCGCTTCTCCTCCGCTTCCATACGCGCCATCGCCTCCAAAAGCTGCTTCTCCTTCTCCGGTGTAAGCTGAAACCTGTCCAGCGGGTGTGGTTTCCGCTTCTCCCCGCCGCCCTCCGCCGTCCGTGCGGGCTCGGCTGCGGTCGCCTCACCCCCTCCCCTCGCCAGCTTTTCCCCAGCCCTGTCCCCGGTCGCCAACGGCACTGAACGCGGCGTGAACGGCGCAGAGGAGCCAAAGAGGCTCATGCCGACTCCACCGAACCACCCCGGAGCGCGAGCCGACTTGGAGACGACGGGAGAGTCCAGTTTGGGCGGCGAGGGTGGGGAGATGTCAAAAGGGAGGGAGGAGGTGGATTCGGATGAGAGTGGATTTGAGTGATGGCGTCGGAGAGAGGGCTTTGTCGGCATGCGGGAGGGGGAAGGCGGTGTTGCTCCTCAGAGGTGCAGCGGTTGTTGAGGTCGGCCTGGAGGGGCTACGAGGGGTGGGGAAGGTAGCAGAGCCGAGTCTGTGCGAGGTCTAGTTGGGGATGGAGAGAGAGGAGACAAGAAGACGTCGCTCGCTACCCCAACACTTCAGAAGCAACTCCCGCTCTGTCCTCGACGAAGTGGCTCCACCGAAATCAACGGAGAGCGGTGCCAAGTCCTTGGAGAGGTCAGCTTGTGGAGCAGAAGAGCTGATGAGCACCGACGAGCAGATGGTGTGCTCGAAAGTGCGCTCGAGAGAGGACAGCAGAGCGTGCGAGTGCCAGATCGCGAGAGCAGGTTCTTATCCCTTCTCAGCTGCAGTTCGAGATCAAGTCCAGCAGGAGTTCGCAGCGCCTTTCGTTGTTCAACACACGATCCGTAGAACTGCGTAGGCAGCCCTTCCATCAGCTAGCTTCCCAGCAGCACCCGAACAGCACAGCAGCTCCTCCCCATCCGCACTTCCTCCTCCCCTCATGCACCGCACCCTGCCAGCACGAGGTGCGTACGCTCACGTACCCACTCCACCGCACGCCGAGCCGTCTCGCAGACCCTCCTCGTCTGCGCCGCTCGCAGCACCGGGTCGAGTGAACGCGTCCGCTCCTCGAAGAAGGCAGTTCGCTGTTGAGCGTGCGGCACGCCGAGAGATTGGCAGAGGGCGTGCAGCGCTTCCTCGAGGACGGCGGGGAGGAGGCCGGTGGTGAGAGCGCAGGTGAAAGTGGTGAGGGTCGTGCGATGGTGGTTGAGGGCGATAGGGATGGGATCCGAGGGAAGGAGATCGGGCGGATGAGCGAGGCGGAGATGGCGGGAGGAAAGGGGCGAGGAGTGGAACAAGGAGAGGAGGGGGAAGGTGTGAGATGAGAGGCCGTCGAGGGAGAGGGAGGTGAGGAGAGGAAAGGTCGAGCGAGGCGCGATAAGCCGCGCCAGGCTGGGGACGTGGTCCAGGCTGAGCCTCAGTTCGAAGCTGGACAGAGCCGACGAGGAACGCTCGATCAAGTCCCAAGTGCTCGTCAACAAGACCCAGGGTCGCAGTCCCGGCTGCGACATGTCAATTAAGAGGTGTCGAAGGGTACATCCTCCGAAGGCGTTTCCGGTGAGGGCCTTCGTGCAGACAAAGGCATGCGGCCCAACGATGTGGAGGTTTTCAAGGGCGGGAAAGAGTGGAATGGTGAGGTTGGCGCTGCGCCCATCGAATCGTCGGAGTGTAAGTGTGCGCACTCGTGAAGCGAGGAGGCGGAATCTTGCGGCCCTGCACTCGGCGGCCCCGGCGGCTTCGGCGTCCTCGCCTCGGTGGGGAGGAGCAACTTGGGGGAGGACGTAGTCGATAAGGGGAGCTGTGGGGTCGAATGTGTCGAGGTGAGGGGAAGTGGAAGAGGAGACGAGTACGATGAAGGAGGTATGTCCCCTCGAAGCGTCGGACCCGATAATGACTTTGCGCAAGTGCGAGGCGTAGAGGTCGCGGATGCGGAACTCGAAGACGGGCTTGTCGCAGTGCTTGACGTTGATGACCTGGCTACCTGGTTAGCTCCGTCCATCCCAAATCTTTCCTTTGAGAAGACTCACTTCGAAGACGTACGCAGCCGCCAACCCGCTGAGCTCCTTGTTCACGAGAAACAGAGCATTCGCGCTCCGCCCGTGCCACGTCCGCTTGAGCAGCTCCAGAGTCTCCTTATCCTTCCCAACTGACTCGGCCACACGCTGCTGGTATGCGAAATCTTGCTGCCTTGCGAGCTTGACGAGGTAGGCTTTGATTTCGGTAGGAAGGGAGAGGAGGGTCGAGCGGGCGTGGGCGGCGGCAGGAGGCAGCGCAGGTGTAGGGGCTGAGGCCATTTCATGTTATGAGAGTCGAAGGAAGTTCTGCAGGAAGCCCGTGTCAGCTGTCTACTTCGATGTCGAGTGTTGTCCCTCAGCTGCAGCCCCTTTCGCAGGGAGCGCATTGCTGCTTCCGCCTACCCCTTCCCAAGCACTCTGCTCCACGTCGAGCCTTTGCTTACTCACCTGCCGTTTCCTTCGGGAGGGGGAAAGAAGGGAGCGGATCCGGAGAGAGGTGTCGATTCGAAAGCTTGGGGCCAACTCTTGTCTTTCTCTAGTGGGCTTACTTCAGGCTCAGGGCCTGAGCCACGTCGACGAGCTCTCCCTCCGCCAGCGATGTGGCTAACAGATGCGCAGAGTGAGCAGATCCTACCAGAGCCACAGCCTGACTCCAGCTGACCCAGCTTTGTCCCCGCAGAAATTGGCGTACGCTGGACCTCCCCTCCCCGCCCTCTCACCGAGCTGACGCGCCAGCACTCCAGGTCGGCCTCACCTCCTTCGGGACCTTCTTCATGCTCCTGGGAGTCATCATGCTCTTCGACGGCGCGCTCTGCGCGCTCGGGAACGTACGTCTCTCCAGGGATCGAGCGGGAGGAGCGGGGAGCTGATGCGCGCGTCGCCAGATCCTCTTTGTAGCGGGGCTGCCGCTGGTGATAGGACCTCGGAAGACGTTCTACTTCTTTGCGAGGAAGAACAAGCTGCGAGGAAGTGCGTCGTCCCTCGGTCTGCTGCGAGAGGAGGGGAGAGTTGACGCGCCTTGCGCCGCAGCGTTCTGCTTCCTAGCAGGGATCGTGCTGGTGTTTGTCAAGTACCCGTTCATCGGAATGATCATCGAGACGGTCGGGTTCCTAAACCTCTTTGGGTCCGTTCCTGCTCCCCACGAGCCGCGCGAAGAGCTAACGGCGACCCCAGGGACTTCTTTCCGGTCGTGCTTTCCTTCTTGCGGCAAATCCCAGGTATAGGGACGATCCTGAGCCTCCCCGTTGTGCGACAAGTGAGCACTCTCTTCCTCTTCTACAGTCGCGACAGCTGACACCCATGTGCGCAGGTAACAGACCGAATAGCCGGCGTGCGCCAATCCCCCGTATGAGCTCCTCCCCTCCTTCGTGCGCCCACGCTTTGCGCGCAGATCCGCGAGAAGCAACTTATACGTTCGTGTGGTAGGCGTAGGTTTGATACCGGGCGAACGAGGATGGGGGAGCCACGAGGACAGGCGCGGGGGTGGGAGATGGGAGCGGACGTGTCTAGGTCAGTGCAAGCAGTGAGGTATGTGCGAACGTGTTGAGTCGGGGAAGGTATTGCTTCCTGCGAAGCTAACTCTGCTCCCGAGCTCTCGGACTTCCACTTCCTCTGCTCTGAGCTTGCCTCCACTCCCTTACCTCCTCACACTGCGTGACTTCCTAACCGCTTTCTCCGGTGTACAGGCTAACTGAAAGGCAGGACTACGGCAAGCTACTTCCTACAGAAATCCACCCCTCGTCACTCCGAACCGTCTTATTCAGCTCAGGATCATCCTCCGACACCCTACTCCCTCCTCCCTCGCCCACCACGTCTGTGTCGTACTTGTCCGCAACATAGCACCCACACCTTCTACTCCTATTCTCCGTCTCCATCCGCCGCATCTAGAGCGCACACAACCTCCTGAGCATCGAATCCCTAACCTGGGGCGTCGTGCTCATCGTCCACCCGAGCCCCGCGCTCTCGAACTCTTTCGCCAGCGCCACAAAGTCGTCTAGTCCTTTTCGACAGGGTCCGACCGAAACGGAGTCGTCGAGGAAGGCGTCTTGGGAGAAGTAGAAGGTGATGTCGACGAGGCGTGAAGTGGCGTGGTGGAACAGGGCGATACTGGGTCGGCCGCACGAGGTTAACGCGAGTGGAGAGAAGCGGCAAACGCGTGACGGACCTGAAAATGTCGGCTCGAGTGTGAAGATACGAGATCGAAGGCTGCTTCTCGAGGAGTCGGTCGAAGGACGTCGTGAAGGCGAGACTCTCGTGGGCGATAAAAGTAAACGCTTGCAGTGGTTCGACGAAAAGACCTGCGAAAGAGTCGAGATCGATGCCGCTGGGGCGGATCTGGGCGCCAGCGAGGACGTGGAAGCTGGCAATCGGGGGTAAGTTCGAAAGCGGCAGAGCGCAAGAGACGGAAGGTAGCGTACGCCTGAAGGTTGGGGCATGCCGGAGGAATCGCGACGAGAAACGCGTGCTGGAGAACACAGCCTGCAGAAAACGAGAGCTCGCGAAGCCCACCGCCGACGACGCCGCTCTCGGGAAGTTTCTGAACGGGGAGTGTTAGCGACGTGGGCTTCCCGATGCCGCAAATGCACGCACCAGCAGCGCGTTCATCTTGAGAATCTCGATAAGTGAGTTGGCGAGGCCGTCATCGAAGATGAGCTTCCCGAACGAAAGCTCGCGGAGACCGGGGAGGAGAGCGAGGGCGTCCAAGAACGCTCTGACATGCTTCCTCGATGTCGTCAAGGAGATGGAGCGCATGGAAATGATTCCGTGGGCTGTACTTCGAGTAAGCGGGGCCTCAGGTCGCAGGTACTGAGCAAGACTCGAGCATACGTGCGTACGCGAGCGCTGCCGTGTCCGCGAGATATCGCCAAGTCTCCAATGAAGCCGACTTCTGGTAGGCACCAAACTGGATTCGTTCCAGAAGTCCGCATCGCTCAAGAATGTAGTGGATGTTGACGAAGGAGCTGGCCAAGGTGAGGATGAGGGTCTGGACGTGGCAGGACAGCATGTGCCTCGGAGGGTGGGTCAAGCGAGGGCGGACGGCCGGGCGGGTTTCGAGTAGCTGGCAGAACTGCTTGATAAAGCGATGTCCGCCGAATAAGACCGTGTGCCTTCACAGGTACGGGAGCGCCTGATAAGACGCGAGCGAAGCGTTTTCCGTACGGAGATCGGAAGAGCAAACGTCTGAACTCCAGTCACCCAGG
>ERZ1463034.366-NODE-366-length-10686-cov-6.591007_pt1 | contig 10686 bp, 21 predicted proteins | sample MGYA00564480_ERZ1463034 | MGnify/ENA primary metagenome ERZ1463034 (study PRJEB39244, sample SAMEA3635122) | Helicobacter pylori | study: EMG produced TPA metagenomics assembly of PRJEB11511 data set (Assembly of a 5300-year-old Helicobacter pylori...
AACACTCTTTCCCTACACGACGCTCTTCCGATCTGACATGGTGGGCAGGAGGTGCTGCAAGAGTCGCGGTCGGAGGAGGAGGAGGTTCGAGAGCTGGATGAGCTGTCGGAGGCGTCGGAGAGGTGCCAGAGTTTGGTGGAGAGGGCGGTCCTGAGCTGGCTGACTCTACTCTCCTTTTCGTAGCCCTGCGCAAGGTCGTACGCTTTGAGTCAAGGACGTCGACTGGCTCGAGGGAGGGAGCTCCTTTCTCAAAATTAAAGAGACAGGTGCTTGGGCGAAACCGCCGTCAAATAAATACGCGTACCCTCGCCATCTCTGCCTCTGTGCCTACCAGCCAGACGATACGGAAGCCCGTCATTCCTGCTGCCAAAAGAAGAAGATCGAGTCAGGAGAGGTGAAATTAACGGGTGTTTATGTTTTTTGCGGTTTTTGGGCGGTTTGAAGCGCGCTGCTGACTTCCCTGCTTGCTCTCTGCTGTACGGCACTTACAGTCTTACTAATCTTTATATCTTAACTCGAGCTCGAAGGTGCGGAATCCCCTTCCTCTCGTCCTCCCACGCTCCGCTCTCTGCTAACCGAGCTGCCGGTGCCGACTTGCCTCCCCAGCTTCTCTCCGCACTTGTCTGTAACCCTAACCTTTACCGCTCGGAATCTCTCGCGATGGATCTGAACAAAGCCATCGGTGAGTCACAGCCTGACCCCCCGCTGCTCGCACCCGCTGACCCTCTTCTCAACAGGACACGTCTCCCCTCCTCAACCCGTCAACTGGAACCAGCGCGACCTTCTCCTCTACGTCGCCGGCGTACGTCCAACCTCACCTCCCTCCTGTCCTAGCTAACCCCCCAAGCGCAGATCGGATCCAAGCGAGACGAGCTCTCCTTCCTCTACGAGCTCGACCCCACCTGGCACCCTTTCCCGACCTACCCCCTCGTCCTCGGGCTCAAGGGAGACCACACGGATGTGAACAATTTTGGAGAGATGAAGGACGCGGGAGGAGCGACGCCGGGGATGCCGGCGCTCAACCCGTGCGTGCTGCTGCGTTTCTAGGTGCGGGGTAGCTGATGAGGGCAACGCAGGGAGAAGCTCGTTCATGCTGAGCAGAGTATCGAGATCCTCAAGCAGATCCCGGCGGTCTCGGGACCCGGGTGGACGCTCCGCAAGCAGTTTGTCGGCGTCAAGGACACGGGTTCGTCCTCGCTCTGTCTTGCTTCCCTCACCCCTCGCTGACCCGCTAAACACCAGGGAAGGGACTCATTATGGACAGCTCGCAAGAGCTCATCAGCCCCTCGGGAGAAATCTATGCCCGCATGGTCGTACGTCCTCCCTCCCCCTCTTTCCTCCCCTCTAACCCCCCACACAGTCCTCAGGCTACGCGTTCGGCAACTACAACGCCGGAGGTTTCAACAAGTCCATCGCGCCCAAGCAGCCCTACACCGCTCTCTCCAAGCCCCCGACTCGTGCGCCCGACGTCGTCTTCAGCGAGAAGACGACCGAGGAGCAAGCGATCCTCTATCGCCTCAGTGGGGATTACAACCCACTCCACATCTTCCCCGGGATTGGAAAGAAGCTGGGTTTCCCGGGAGCGATCCTTCATGGTATCTGCTCGTACGGTATGTCCCTTCTTTTGTTCGGTACGGGGGAGCGAGCTGACGAGCAACAGGCCATGCGGCGCGTGCGATCGTCCTCAAGGCCGCCGATGCTGATGGCTCTCGTCTCGGGTACATGAGCGCGCGCTTTACCTCGTTCGTCCCCTCGCACTCTCCTCTTGCCTCCCAGCTAATCGCGTGCAAAGGCCCGTCATGCCCGGCGACGAACTCGAGACGAGCATGTGGTTCACCGAGGAGCCTGCTGGACGCAGGGTCGACTTCGTGCAGAGGATCAAGGGGAGTGGGAAGGTGTGCCTTGGAGGGGGTGTCGCGTTCATCAAGAAGAAGGGCGCGGAGAGCAAGCTTTGAAGAGGGATCTGAGGGGAATGCGAAGGGAATACAACGGTTTGTTCTGGAAGCTGGGTCGAGAGCGCTCTTGTGACGTATAGGGAGTTCTCGCTGGGGATTCCTCTCTTCCATCTGCGGGAGTGCACGTCGTCCAGCTCGAGCGTGTACGCGTTCGCGGACGCCTGTCGGAGTCCGGTTAACCTCATCTTCGATCGTCGCCTTCACTTCCAGCGGCAAAATTGTACGACGACAAGCTCGCTGAGTTCAAGACGTGCAGAGCGTACCGGCAAGGGCAGAAAACGAAAGAGGAGGACAGGCAGGCGGAAGGTCGTCGGAAGCGACAGCTCGAAGCGAAGGGGCGCCCTCTCTCCTCGCTAGTTGACCTCGACGACAAGGATGACAGACAGCTCTTGTCGTCCTCCATCCAGCTCCAGGGCAGCGACCATGGAGACTCCGAGTACACCACCCTCCCCGGGTACACCCCGCAACTCCCTCCTCTCCTCCCTCGCCCCTCCACAGCCCTACGCCGTGCACGTCGACAACCTCACCATCGTCGCGCCCGTCCCGCCGCTCGTGATCCCACTCGCGATCCCTATCCCGATCCCAGGGTTTGTTCGCAGGTGGAGCAAGAAGGACTTCGTGGCCAGGGAGCTCGTGAGAGGGGTGAACTTGAGAGTCGAGCCGGGGGAGGTGTTGGCAATGTGAGCTGTTTTCGGCTGGGCTGGGTGCTGGGGAGGCGCTGATGGCTTGCGTGGTGCAGTATTGGAGGTGCGGTTGAGCTTCTGAGGCGCTGGGAGGAGAGGCTGAGCTGAAGTTGTTGTTTTTGCTTTGTTGCTCAGGATCGGGCAGTGGGAAGAGTGCGTCCTCCCTTCTTCTCCTTGAAACGCAGCCTGACAAGCTCCCGCAGCTACGCTACTCAACACGATCGCCTGCCGCCTCTCGAATCTCGAGATCACCTCCGGCGCCGTCTCGTTCATCCCCTGCTCCTCCTCCGGTCCTTCCCACTCGAGCGCGACTCCATCGAAGCTCAAGAACATCATCGGTTTCGTGCGGCAGGACGACTTCCTCCTGCCCTACCTCACGGTGCGAGAGACGCTCACGTTTGCGGCGGCGCTGCGGTTACCAGCGACGGTGTCGAAGGATATCAGGGGGCTCATCGTGGAGCAGACGATCTCGGAGCTGGGACTGACGATGGCGGCGGACGTTATTGTCGGAGGGCCGTTTAGGAAGGGGATCTCGGGAGGGGAGAAGCGTCGGTGGGTCTTTCTCGCTCAGGTCGGGCGAGAAGGAACTGATGCGTGCGACAGGCTCTCCATCGGCTGTATCCTCGTTACGCTCCCTTCGGTGCTCGTGCTAGATGAGCCGACCACCGGCCTAGATTCTTTCACCGCTTTCCAGCTCCTCGAAACCCTCTCCCGCCTCGCCAAACGCAGCCGCAGCGTCGTCCTCTCGATCCACCAACCTCGCTCCGACGCCTTCCCTCTCGTACGTCCTCTCTCTCCCTCTTACAACCATACTAACCTCACGCACAGTTCGACAAAATCACCCTCCTCTCAACCGGCTCCGTCATCTTCTCCGCCCCCTCCTCCGCCCTGCTCTCCCACTTCGAATCCCTCGGCTACGCCCCTCGCGCCCATACCAACCCCCTCGATTTCGTCATCGACGTCTCCTCCCTCGACACGCGTTCCGACGCCGCTGAGCTTCGGACGCGCCAGGCCGTGGGAAGGCTGGTAGTGGCGTGGAGAGCTACGGAATTGGCCGCAGGGAAGGAGAGGGAGGAAGAGGGGATGCGTGGGATCGAGAGGGTTACAAGTAGGGGAAGTCGGTTGGAGCAGAGGAGGCCGGAGGCGAGGCCTGGGTGGGCGACGCAGACGGCGTTGTTGACGAGGAGGAGCTTGCTGAATGTTTCGAGGAATTGGGGGCAGAATGTTGGGTTCTTGTTTCAGGCGCTTGTGTGCGTCGTTCTCTCTTTCGAGGAGGGAATGAGGATAACTGACGACAGTGCAGGATTGGAATCTCGTTGGGTCTGGCGTTCTACATGCCCCCCGAGACGCCCGGTGGGATTCAGACCCTCAAAACGATCGTCTACCAGTCTACGTGAGTCCTTCGCAAGCTCGCGGTTCGATCCCAGACACTGTAGCTGACGAAACTGCGACGAAGGCCCGCCTATTTCTACCTCTCTATCATCGTTTCGGTTTTCATCCAGACCACCGAGCTCATCGTTTTCGACCGCGAACGCGAGGACGACCTCTACGCGACGATCCCCTACGTCCTCGGCTCGTTCCTCTCGTACCTCCCCGGGAACGTCGTCTTCCCGACAATCTACGCTCTCATCATCTACTTCATGTACGCCTTCAGCTTCCCGTCAAAGAGCTGCGGTGCTGACGGTGGCTCGGACGCAGGTGTGGATTTACGAAGCAGAACTTGGCTGTCAACCTCCTTAGCTTCATCGCACAGGTCCGTTTTCGCTCGCCCTTGTCGCTGTCTTCAGCTAACGCGCGGGGATCAGTGCATCATGCAGCAGCTCGCAGCCTGCAGCTACGCTCTGCTCGCTTGCTCCATCAATCGGTCGTTCGCATCTGCGTCCTTGCTTGCGAATGGTGAGAACCCCTCGTCGCTCGCTCGAACGCCACTGACGAGCGTTCTCCAGGCTTTTCTATCCCCTTCATCCTCTCGTCTGGATACCTCATCCCTCAGCTCCCGAACTGGATCGCCTGGACGCGCTGGATCTCTCCCTATTTCTACGGCAAGTCGTCGCTCTCTCCAGCTTCTCTCAATCCCTAACGACAACATCACACACACAGGCTTCCAATGGATCGCCAGGCTCCAATTCAACGGCCGGTCCGTCCTCCCCTCCCTCCCTCCACCCCCACTCACGCGAAATTCGCAGAACCTTCGCTTGCGAAGGCGTCACTGGTCCCGCACGCAACGCCTGCGACGGTACCGCCGTCCTCGTCGGCCTTCGCTTCCCCCTCGAAACGCCTCTCTTCGTCTACCCGCTCGGCCTCCTCGGGTTCATCATTGTCACCGAGGCGTTTTCGACGATCGCGCTTCAGTTTTATCATCCTGGAGGCGTCAAGCATGCGGCTCAGCAGGCGAGTAGCGAGAAGACGATTCAGGTCGTCGCGGAGGAGGAGGAGAGGGAGAAGGAGGGGCTGAGGGAGAGGGTGCATGTGCGTGTTGAGGGACTGGGGTTGGTCGTTCGGCGACGGTCGTTGGTCAATCGAGGAGCTTGGGTCGAGAAGACGATCTTGACCGAGGTCGATTGCAGCTTTCCTGCGGGACAAGTTTCGGTCATCATGGGTCCTTCGGGGGTGCGTAGACTGCCTGGCTTCGGGCAGGGATTAAGCTGATGCGCGTGCGTTCACAGGCAGGCAAAAGCTCCCTTCTACAGCTCCTTGCAGGACGCCTCGGCACCGGCGCGTCGTCCGATTTCAAGTCGACTGGCAGCATCTTTCTCAACGGACAGCGATTCGACTCCTCGATGGCTGCTCTCGTCGCGTTCGTCGAACAGGAGGACGCGCATCACCTCCCGGCTTTGACGGTGAGTCCTCAGCGCGGGGAGAGCGCGCATGGGAGCTGATTGCGCTCTAGGTTCGGGAGACGTTGCGGTACGCTGCCGCTCTGCGAATGCGCGGTGCGACTTCGGTGGAGCAGAGTGCGCGAGCGGAAGAAGTCCTTCGCATGCTCGGTCTGAAGCTCTGCGCTGATAACCTTGTCGGCGGCGAGGTACGTCCTTCCTGTGCGCAGCGCGAACTCTGCTCAGGGTCGTCGCAGCTTCTCAAAGGTATTAGCGGAGGAGAGAAGAGACGACTTTCACTCGCTGTTCAGCTCATCTCGGACCCTGCTGTACTCTTCGCCGACGAACCTCTGTCTGGCGCGTTTTGTCTGCCGCGTTCCGTTCTCTTGGACCTCGCTAATCAGCTCTCTGCAGGACTCGACGCCTTCACCGCGCACAACGTGATGCAGACTCTCAAGTACATCGCCTCAACTGGCCGCACCGTCATCGTCTCCGTCCATCAACCTCGCTCAGACATCTGGCAGGCAAGGCGAGCAGTCTCCTCTCTGCGACGCTCGGCTGACTTTTGCTCGCACCAGCTGTTCGACAACGTCCTGCTTCTCGTTAAAGGCGGTCGCACTGCTTACTCGGGACCTCGCGAGGACATCCTCCAGGTCTTTGAGCAAGCTCACGCGGTCTGCCCGAAGGACTTCAAGTGCGTCTTTCGCGCCTTATACCTTTGCCTTGCCCACGCTAAAGCTTCGCTCGCCCACAGCCCTGCCGACTTTATCCTCGACTGCATCTCGGTCGATCATCGCTCGGCCGACCTTGAGCAAAGTACTGAGATCCGCGTTGCTCGCATCCTCGCCGCCTGGAAGAACCGCACGCCGAACAGCAAGGCCGATTCGACGAACCAGGTTGCAGTGGCCGACGTCCACAATTCGAGGAGGATTCGCAGCGCGCCGTTCTTTACTGCGTTTCCCGTCGTGCTCGCTCGGTCGTTCAAGTGAGTTTTTTGTGAGACTGTGTCGTCGGTCGTTGTGGCTGATACTGCGATAAAGGAACCTACGGAGGCAGCAGGAGGTGTTCGTCGCGCGCCTCATCAACCCGCCGTTCCTTGCGCTGCTGTTCTTGCTCTTCTTCGCTCGGTGAGTCCCGGCCATTGTCGCCTGTTGTTGCCACGGCGGACGATGCCTTCGCAGGCTCGATTTGGGACCGAGCAGTGCTCAGACTCGCGTTGGACTTCTTCAAGGTACTTCTCCAAGCAGTTGTCGCCGGGATCTCACTCACCGTCGCGTGCGCAGAAACCACCGCGATACCGTTCGTAGGAATGCTGGCCTGCATCGCGATCTTCCCGACCGAGAAGGCCTTGTTCTTTCACGAATGGAAGAGCAGCGGCAGGCAGTCTGTCCTTACCTTCCTCAGCGCCTACACCGTCCAGGAGACGTCAGTCTCCATCGTCGCTTCCCTCGTGAGTCCGATACCCAAACCCCCGAGCCCAGTTGACCCTTTTCGCAGCTGTTCTCCCTCATTGTCGTATTCGCAATCGGCCTGCAGTCGGCACCGAGGATCTTCGTCGAGTTCTGGTTCACCATATTTTGTCTTCTGAATGTGGGAGAGAGCGTCGGGGTGAGCAAACGCGCCGTGCGTGTACTCGCGTCTGGCACCTTTCTAATGCGTACGTGCAGATTGCCTTCTCGGCGTTCTTCAACAATGGCGGACTCGCCGTTTCGCTCGTTTCCGCTGGGATCACGATCCTCTCTCAGCTGAACGGAATCATCTCGGTTACCCTTCCTCGCTGGCTTGAGATCGTCGGCTGGTGAGCTCGTCGAGCACAGGTCGCAGTGCAGGAACTAACGCTTCAAGCAGGGCATCCCCCATGAAGGCGCAAAGCCGTATCGAGATCATCAACGAGTTTGTAGGCCTCCGCTTCGAGTGCACGCCCGAGGACATCTCGACCGGCGCGTGCATCGCAGCTACAGGCGAGCAGCTCCTCGCTACCTTTTCTATCGTGCCAGAAGCTACCGGTGCGTCTTCTCTTGTGTCCTTCGCTGTGAATCTTAGCTGACACTTTTCGCAAGGCAAATACATTGCGATCCTCATGTCGCTCGTTCTCATTTTTCGTGGCCTCGCCTTCCTGGCCCTTCGCATCAAAGTATCTTCGATTTGAGTGTACTCTCCCTTCTTTTACTCCCCCACCCTGTGCATCCGCACCATACCCCCGTAACGCTGCAAACAACCCCCGGAATCCGGAAAAGGAGCGCGGTTGTTCCTCTCTCACTGTTCTACCGCTCCTCCTTGACATGTTCGCAGCTCCTTTCCTGATCTTCCTCGCGCCACGGTGGGGGCATCGCACGAGGAAGACGATCCTGCGCGCTAAGAGACCGTGAGAGAGCTGAAATTATGATCGTCAGTGGCTCGAGCGCGCTTCGAATCGAACGAGTCGACTTGAGGAGTGAATTCCCTCTCTCTTCCCAGTCGACCACTCACCTTCAAGGAATGCTGCCCGAAGCCATTTTCGCCTTGGTCTGCCTCTGGCTGGCCCATCGAGCGCTCCTCATCGCCAAATTCCTCGCCGTCAACAGGTTCGCATCTTCTTCCAAACGGAAATAGCACGCAGCGGGCTGACCCCAGCGCCCCCAGAGGAGTCTTCCTCGTCGTTCGCCCCTTTACCCTCCTCGGCGAAATCCTCCCTGCCTGGCGTGGTGTCAACCAGAACATGTCCAGAGCCTGGGTACTGAAGTTTGACTGTGAGCGCGTCAGGATCAAGGCTGGGAGGGAGCGGGAGCTGATGAGGCGCAGTGATGGAGCAGCTTGGGTGCTCCGTGATTCAGTACAAGGCGATCTTTCCGTCTCCAGGGACGCAGTGTGTGGTGGCGGATGCGGAGGGAGCGAAGGAGGTGTTCAGCAACCGAGCGTTTGGGAAGCCGATAGAGGACTATGGGTGAGCTTCCAGGGTGTGGCTACGTTGCGCGAGCTAACTCTGCTTTCAGGTTGCTCAAGTTCATGGGATCGAACGTCGTCGTGACCGAGGGAGAGCAGTGGAGGCGACATCGGCGGTTGACTGCGCCGAGCTTCTCAGAGGTGGGTCGCTATCGCGGGAGCTCTCTGGGATCAGCGCTGACGAGGATTATGCAGCGGAACAATGCGATGGTGTGGGACGATTCGCGGAGAGTGGTGCAGGAATGGTTCGCAGTTCTCGACCTGACCACGAACGCGAACGGAGCTTGCGAAGACGCCGACACGGTCCAGTCGACGTTGCGGATGGCGCTGGTAAGTCTCTCCACGTACAGTACTTGCTTCTTCGGAGCTCAGAGTCTGTTTAGATGATCATCTCGGCTGCGGCGTTCGGCCGGCGATATCCTTGGCCGACAGACGGCTCCTCTGATCCCCCTCCTCCTGGACGTCAACTCGGCTTCATTACGGCGCTCAAGGGCACCCTAGACGGCACCTTACTCAAGCTGCTATTGCCCAACGTTCGCTTCTCGGCTCCTCGCGCAGGTTTCGCGACTGACTAGGGCGTTCTACGCAGTGGGCCTATCAGCTTCCTCTCAAGTTTCCCAAGCACGTCCGGCTGTGCTTCGACGAGCTCGAGGGATTTCTGCATGACATGGTTAGAGAGCGGATGGAGGAAAAGGCTGGAGGAGCGGAGCACAAAGACCTTTTTTCCGCACTGGTGGACGGTGTCAACGACGAAGAGGGAGAGGGGATACTCACCACCGAGGAGCTTCGTGCGTGTCTCCCTACGTGCTGTGCCGGTGCGCGGACTGAAGTTGCCGGGCAGTTGGAAACATCTACATTTTCCTGCTGGCAGGACACGAAACGACGGCCCATACGCTCGCCTTCATCTTCACCCTCCTCGCGCTCTACCCCCAGCACCAGGAAACACTCTTCGCCGAAGCTTCCTCCGGCTTTGGCGATCGCGAATCGACCTACAGTGATTACAGCTCTCTCGTTCGTCTTCTCGCTCCTGGCCCCCGACTCGCGCTAACCTCTCGCACAGCCCTACGCACTCGCCACCGTCCAAGAGGCGCTCCGGATGTTCCCTCCCGTCCTCTTCATCCCCAAGATTGCTCTGGAGGACGCCATGATCCCCGCGCATACGGCTGTTCCTGGCGACGAGTCAATGCGGACCGAGGTGTTTGTGAAAAAGGGGACGCGCGTGGCGATAATGTCCAGCTCGCTCCACTTCAATCGTTAGCCTGTTTCTTGTCTCGACGTGGCGAGGGAAGCTGATTCGTTGTGCACGTCAGCGATGTACTGGAAGGAGCCGTTCGAGTTCCGTCCTTCAAGGTTCATCGATACGCCCGAGGAGAAGTGGAATCGCGACGCCTGTACGTCCTCTCCCTCCTCTGACTCTACACGCCTAACGCCTTTCCAGGGGTTCCCTTCTCCGGCGGTTCTCGCGCCTGCCTCGGCCAGAAATTCGCTCTCGGTCCGTCCTCCCCTCCTTCTCCTTTCGACACCGCTGACCTCTCTCGCAGTCGAATCCGTCGTCATCGTTTCGCACCTCTGCCTCAACTACACGATCCACATCCCCCCTTCGCGCGTCGAGGAGTATCGCCTTCGTCCGGGGGAGTCGGAGAGGGAGAGGAGGGAACGCGTCTTCAGGCCTACGAACGGGATCACGCTTACGCCCAAGTCGTTGCCGTTGGAGTTTAGGAGGAGGGGGAGGAGGGCTTGAGGGTGGTTGCGGGATCGGTGTAGCTTTCTTGCGGTAATCGGTGTCGTTCAACTACGAGCGGCCACGCTGTCTCTCGGGTATCTTTCTCGCTAACGATAGGTCTGTTGAAAGGCGCTTCTCTGACTTTCATGTCAAGCTGCTGCACTGTACCCAGTCTATCCATCTATCCAGTCTAACGCAACGCCATCTGCGCGAAAAAGGCTCGGTCAGCGAGCCGCCTTCTCCACCCCGCCAGCAGACTCACCTCGATCCTCAAAGGTACGACGCCAGCTTCCCTTCAAACAACTCACGAATCTGCTCCATCCCCATCCCACTCGCAAGCGCGAGCTGCAATTGCAACCGCGCCTTGACGGGGTTAAGGAACCCGCTCGAGATCGTCCCCGTTCCTCCTGAGGGAGGCACCGCACCGGCGTTAGTCTTGCTCGACACGACGACGGGTATCCCGGCGGCGAGAGCAGCTTGGACGTAGGGTCCCGCAGCGGTGGTAAGAGATCCTGCGCCGGTTCCTGAGTGGGGGTCAGCGAGCTTCGTGCGGAGGGTGGGGGGACGGACCGGCGATGATGAGGCCT
>ERZ1463034.367-NODE-367-length-10680-cov-15.817318_pt1 | contig 10680 bp, 10 predicted proteins | sample MGYA00564480_ERZ1463034 | MGnify/ENA primary metagenome ERZ1463034 (study PRJEB39244, sample SAMEA3635122) | Helicobacter pylori | study: EMG produced TPA metagenomics assembly of PRJEB11511 data set (Assembly of a 5300-year-old Helicobacter pylori...
TTCCCTACACGACGCTCTTCCGATCTATATACGCATCCGTCGCAGTGATCGCCACCCCACAACCGTAGCTGTGGGTCAGCGCCACCACGTCATCGACATGCGGGTACTTGGGCAGCAATTCGTCCTTGATGCGTTTGACCGCATGGTCCAGCACACCGGTGACGCACTGCACCGTGGTGGTGATGCCGAGGATATTGCGCGTGCCGACCGTACCGTCGGCATTGCGATAGCCCTCGAAGGTAAACCCTTCCAGCGGTGCCTGGGCCTCAGGCACCTCGGTAGACAGCGGCAAGCTGTCCAACGGCGGCGCGGTGGGCATGCGCAGTTGATCTTCCTGCACCCAACTGCCGCGTGGGATCGGCGCCAAGGCGTAGCCGATGGTTTGGCCGTAGCGAATAATCCGGCCGCCTACGGGGATATCTTCGAGGGTCACTTTGTGGCTTTGTGGAATGAAATCCACGGTCACCAGGCCGTCCGGGAATTCGGTCCCGGCCGGTACACCCTGGTCATTGACCACGATCACCACGTTGTCGCGCTCGTGCAAACGAATCGAGCGCGGCGAGTCGGCATGTTCAATCAACTGCATCACTCGGCCCCTTCAGGAATGCGCTTGGGTAAGGTGGGTCAACTCGGGCCCTTGGCTTGGCGGCTCTTTGAGCACCACGCGTTTGATCGGGCCGACAATCACCAGGTAACTGAACACCGCCACCAGCGCATTCGCGCCGACAAACACCAGGGCCCATTTGAACGAACCAGTGGTACTGATGATGTAGCCGATGACAATCGGCGTGGTGATCGACGCCAGGTTACCGAAGGTGTTGAACAGGCCGCCACTGAGGCCAGCGATTTGTTTCGGCGACGTGTCAGACACCACCGCCCAGCCCAGTGCGCCAACACCCTTGCCGAAGAAGGCCAAGGCCATGAAGCCCACCACCATCCACTCGATATCCACGTAGTTGCAGGCCACGATGCTGCTGGAGATCAGCAGGCCGCCAATAATCGGCGCCTTGCGGGCGAAGGTCAGGGAATGGCCTTTGCGCAGCAGGTAGTCGGATATCACCCCGCCCAATACACCGCCGATAAACCCGCAGATCGCCGGCAATGAGGCAACGAAACCGGCCTTGAGAATGGTCATGCCACGGTCCTGCACCAGATACACCGGGAACCAGGTCAGGAAGAAGTACGTGATGCCGTTGATGCAGTACTGGCCCAGGTACACGCCGAGCATCATGCGGTTAGTCAGCAACTGACGGATGTAATCCCACTTCGGACCGTCGGTTTTCTTACCCTTGCCCTTGTCCTGATCCATATCGACCAACGCACCATTGGCCGCGATGTGATTGAACTCGGCTTCGTTGATCATCGGGTGCTGGCGCGGGCTGTGGATAACTTTCAGCCAGACCAGTGAGAAAACAACGCCGATCACGCCCATCACGATAAACACGTGCTGCCAGCCGAAGCTGTAGACGATCCAGCCCATCAGCGGCGCGAACAGCACCGTGGCGAAGTACTGCGCCGAGTTGAAAATCGCCGAGGCCGTACCACGTTCGGCGGTGGGGAACCAGGCGGCCACAATCCGTGCATTCCCCGGGAAGGACGGCGCTTCGGCCAGGCCGACCATAAAGCGCAGCATAAACAGCGCCACGACCGCCGTGGAGATACCGAACTCACCGACGTAGCCTTGCAGCACGGTGAACAGTGACCAGGTGAAGATGCTCAGGGCATAGACTTTTTTCGAACCGAACCGATCGAGCAGCCAGCCGCCGGGAATTTGCCCGGCCACGTAGGCCCAACCGAATGCAGAGAAGATGTAACCGAGGGTGACCGCGTCGATGCCGAGGTCTTTTTGCAGGCTGGAACCCGCTATCGCGATGGTGGCCCGGTCGGCGTAATTGATCGTAGTCACCAGGAACAGCATGAGCAGGATCAAATAGCGGACATGGGTCGGCTTGGTCGCTTGCATATAGAAGTACTCCCACTAATTATTTTTTTTGCGGGTAATGCGTGTTTTGTCCAGTGGTCACCGGCGCCTACACAAGCCGGTGACCACTGGGTGCTGCGTGTTACGAGCCGATGTAGCTGGTTTTCACCACGGTGTAGAACTCTTGCGCATAGCGACCTTGCTCACGCGAACCATAGGATGAGCCCTTACGGCCGCCGAACGGAACGTGATAGTCCACGCCAGCCGTCGGCAGGTTGACCATCACCATCCCGGCCTGGGAGTGGCGCTTGAAGTGGTTGGCGTATTTGAGCGAGGTGGTGGCAATCCCCGCCGACAAACCGAACTCGGTGTCGTTGGCCATGGCCAGCGCCGCCTCGTAGTCCGCCACGCGCACTACGTTGGCCACTGGGCCGAAGATCTCTTCACGGCTGATGCGCATGGCGGCTTCGCTGTCGGCAAACAGCGTCGGCGCCAGGTAGTAGCCCTCGGTGTCGCAGGTCACCAGGCCGCCACCGCTCACCAACCGCGCACCTTCGCTCTGGCCGATGTCGATGTATTTCAAGTCCTGGTCCAACTGGGCCTGGGAGACGACCGGGCCGATGTCGGTGCCGCTTTTCAAGGCATGGCCGACCTTGATCGACTTCATGCGCTCGGCCATGGCCGCGACGAACTGGTCATGAATGCCGGCCGTCACGATCAAGCGGCTGGAGGCGGTGCAACGTTGGCCGGTGGAATAGAACGCGCTCTGTACCGATAACTCGACGGCCTGCTTGAGGTCGGCGTCATCGAGAATGATCTGCGGGTTTTTGCCGCCCATTTCCAACTGCACCTTGGCTTGGCGCGACACACAACTGACCGCGATCTGACGCCCCACACCGACCGAGCCGGTGAAGCTGATGCCGTCGACTTTCGGGCTGTTGACCAACACCTCGCCGACCACACGCCCGCTGCCCATCACCAGGTTGAACACACCAGCGGGGAAACCGGCGCGGGAGATGATTTCCGCCAGGGCCCAGGCGCAGCCCGGCACCAGCTCCGCCGGCTTGATCACCACGCAGTTGCCGTAGGCCAGGGCCGGGGCGATTTTCCACGCGGGGATGGCGATCGGGAAGTTCCACGGAGTGATCAGGCCGACCACGCCAAGGGCTTCGCGGGTGACTTCGACATTGACGCCCGGCCGCACCGACGGCACGTAGTCGCCGGACAGGCGCAGGCACTCGCCGGCGAAGAACTTGAAAATATTCCCGGCGCGGGTCACTTCGCCAATGGCTTCAGGCAGGGTCTTGCCCTCTTCCCGAGCCAGCAGCGTGCCAAGTTCTTCGCGGCGGGCGAGGATTTCGCTGCCGACTTTATCCAACGCGTCATGGCGGGCCTGGATTCCGGAAGTGGACCAGGCCGGGAACGCAGCACGGGCAGCATCGATGGCGGCGTTGACCTGGGCGACATCCGCCTTGGCATATTCGCCGACGACATCGGACAACTCCGACGGGTTGAGGTTGACGCAATAATCAGCGCCGGCCACCCATTGGCCGTTGATGTAGTTCTCAAAACGTTTGGCTTGGGACACGAATCTTCTCCTGACGCAAAAGGCCGCTGATTGCTCAGCGGCCTTATAGATAAGTTATTGCGGACCTTGCTTGTCGATCAGCGCGGCCAGGGCTTCGTATTCTTCCGGCAGCAGCTCGGTCAGTGGCGTGCGTACCGGGCCTGCGTCGTAGCCGACGATTTTGGCGCCTGCCTTGACGATGCTCACCGCATAGCCGGCCTTGCGGTTACGGATGTCCAGGTACGGCAGGAAGAAGTCATCGATGATCTTGCCGACAGTGGCGTGATCGTCGCGGGCGATGGCGTGATAGAAGTCCATCGCGGTTTTCGGGATGAAGTTGAACACCGCCGAGGAGTACACCGGCACGCCCAGCGCCTTGTAGGCAGCGGCGTAAATCTCTGCAGTCGGCAAGCCACCCAGGTAGCTGAAACGGTCGCCCAGACGACGGCGGATCGACACCATCAATTCGATGTCACCCAGGCCGTCCTTGTAGCCGATCAGGTTCGGGCAACGTTCGGCTAGGCGCTCCAGCAATGGCGCAGTCAAGCGGCAGACGTTGCGGTTGTACACCACCACGCCGATCTTGACCGACTTGCACACCGCTTCCACATGGGCGGCAACCCCGTCCTGGCTGGCTTCGGTCAGGTAATGCGGCAGCAGCAGCAAGCCTTTGGCTCCGAGGCGCTCGGCTTCCTGAGCGTATTCGATGGCCTGACGGGTCGAACCACCAACACCGGCGAGGATCGGCACGCTGGTGGCGCAGGTATCCACTGCCGTCTTCACAACCTGGGAATATTCGCTGGCGGCCAGGGAGAAAAACTCACCGGTGCCGCCGGCAGCGAACAGTGCAGTGGCGCCGTAGGGGGCTAGCCACTCCAGACGTTTGATATAGCCGGCCTGATGGAAATCACCTTGTGCGTTGAAATCGGTCACGGGGAAAGACAGCAGACCGTGGGAGAGGATGGACTTCAGTTCTTGTGGATTCATTATTCGAACACCCTGGCAAAGACTTTCTATCGAGAGGTTATTGTTGGTTCTGGTTATGTCATACGTCATCGTACAACTATAAAATATTTCGTCAACTGCAATTCATCGACGTTCATCGAACCGCCTGTTGAGACAGCGCGTGTTGACGTAGGATTTTTTTCCTCTATGCTCAAATGACTGTATATGTATACAGTAAAAAAGGAAGGTCCCCACGACATAGCAAGGAGCTAACATGTCCGGTCTTGAACTCGCAGCACCCGAAAAAAACCTACCCACCCTGCGTTTCGAAGGCGCTGAACACACCGCCATCGGTGACGACACGCTGTTGCGCTTCGCCAAGGACGCCCCGGCGATTGCCGCCCGACACGTCGAACTGCACCTGCCCAACGGCCTGGCGCTGACCTATGGTCAAGTGATCGCCCTGGGCGGTGACTTCTATGGCATTCCCGGCCAACCCATCAGTGATGGCACCTCCCCTGCCGAGCGCGTGCAACGCTTTAGCGCCGCATTCAACTCGCTGGCGGTGCTGCCGGCGTCACGGGAGGAAGCACCGAAGATCCTGGCGGTGATGCAAAAGGAGATCAACGCGGTCAACCAGGCGATCAAGGACGGCAAATCACCTCACGACGCCTACGCTGCGCTCGGTGATACGTTGTCCGAGGAGTGGAACCGCATCACCGGCGGTGGCAGTGTGGTTTCGGCGCTGTTTCCCCTGGGGCGTTACTTGAAGCTGGCGGCGGACAACGCCGACCACTTCGGCGAATGGGCGCTGTCGGCCTACCTGGCCGGGCATACGGCGGCGCTGCAACAAGCGGTCATCGCCCATCAGAGCGGCACCGACCAGGCGCTGGAACTGGCCTATGCAATGAACAGTTTTGCCGATCACTTCCTGACCGACCTGTTTTCCGCCGGCCACCTGCGAGTGCCGCGCAAACAACTGGCCGCCGTGGTGACGCCCGGGGATTTGGGCTCACTGGTCAGCCGCTTCATGCACGATGAAGACAGCAAGTTCGGGCTCAAGGTACGCAATGCCGTCGGTGACGAGTGGCATGCCTACGGGGATAAACGCTACTTCGATGCCGACGACGCGGCCAACCGGGCCCAGGTCCAACGCGCCGTGCAGGCGTCGGCCGATGAGATCTTCGACGCGTTTATCAGCGGCGTCGCGCCCTCCCCGGCCCACTTCAAGGCGCCGCTGTATGTGCCGGATCTGAATGCGGCGCAGAACCCGGCGAATAACTTTTCGCCGTTGTTCAAGATGCAGGGAGACCAGGTGCTGCGGCGCAAGGACGTGAATGACTTGAACGACAAGCATTGGACCGCTGATTGGTGGGGGTGGAGTACGTACTTGCTGCTCAAGGACTACACGCCCAATACACCTGCTTGAGGCGTACCGTTTGTCGTGACTGCATGACTGTCCTCAAGGGCCAAGTCCTTGGCTCTTGAGGCTTTTCATTCCCGTCATCCGCAGACGCAGAGCCAGGCAGACCCGTGGGTTCTGGTAACGGCTAAGTACATCTTCATGGCGGCACAAATCGAGCAGAACGTGATCGTGCTTGATGCCTTGACCACAGCGCCGCCTACCGACATTCGCCCACCGGCGGTTTGATCACTCGGCCCGTTCTGCCGCTTCATGGGCATGGCGCAGCCGCTCCCGACTGTTCGTCAAATGCAAGCGCATCGCCGCCCGCGCCGCGTCCGAATCCTGACGCGCGATTGCTTCATAGATTTCTTCGTGTTCGCGGCTCAAGCGCTTCATGTAGTGCTGCTGGTCATCCTGGGCCAGGCGCGCCGAGTTCAGGCGGGTACGCGGAATGATGCTAGTGCCCAGGTGAGTCATGATGTCGGTGAAGTAGCGGTTGCCGGTGGACAGGGCAATCTGCAGGTGGAACTGGAAGTCCGACGCTACCGCATCGCCGGCATGGGCGGCGCTTTCATTCAAGGCGTCGAGGGCGGCACGCATGCCGGCCAATTGTTCGTCGCTGCGGCGCAACGCGGCCAGGCCCGCAGACTCCACTTCCAGGCTGATACGCAGTTCCAGGATCGCCAACACATCACGCAGGGTCACGACGGTGGCCGGGTCAATGCGGAAGCCGCTGGGGCTTGGCGTGTCCAACACAAAGGTGCCGATACCGTGGCGGGTTTCCACCTGTCCCGCCGCCTGCAAGCGCGAGATGGCTTCACGCACCACCGTGCGGCTGACGCCATGGGCCTCCATGATCGCCGATTCGGTGGGCAATTTGTCGCCACGCTTGAGTTGGCCGTCGCGGATCTGCTCGGACAACACCGTGACCAATTCCTGGGCAAGGCTGCGGCGCTTGCGGGGAAAACGCGGGGCGGTGTTGGTGCTTTCCATGTTGGGTCATCTTTCTTGGTGAACTGAAGACGCATCATAGCCCATGGCGGTTGTACGATCACCGTCCCCGGCATGTCTTTCATCTACAACGACCAGGCAAAAAAATGCCCCGGCAACCGCCGAGGCATTTTTCAGGCTCGCCCGAAGGCAACAGCCGCTTACTTCACCACTTTCAGACTGGGCCGGCCGCTTGGACGCGGTGGCTCGGTATCCGGTGGCGGCACTTCATCGTCGTCTTCCCCTTCGATCGCGTCGTCATCCTCGAAAGGCGACTCCAGATCGAACACCATGCCTTGACCATTTTCCCGGGCGTAAATCCCGAGGATGGCGCCAATCGGCACGTACAGCGTATGCGGCACACCGCCGAAACGCCCTTCGAAGCTGACGGCTTCGTTGTCCATGTGCAGGTGGCGCACCGCACTCGGCGATACGTTCAGCACAATCTGCCCGTCACTGGCAAAACCCTGCGGAACCTGAACCGCAGGAAACTCGGAATTGACCAGCATGTGCGGGGTGCAATCGTTGTCCACAATCCACTCATAGAGCGCGCGAACCAGGTAGGGTCGACTGGAGTTCATCAACGGCTCCTTAAGCCTTAGCGCATATCGCGTTCGACACCAGACAGACTCGTCTGGAAAGCCTCACGCGCAAACTGGCGCTCCATGTAATCAAGCAGCGGCTTGGCCGGCCGCGGCAGTTCAATGCCCATAATCGGCAAGCGCCAGAGTATGGGCAATAGGCAGCAATCCACCAGGCTTTGTTCCTCGCTGAGGAAAAAAGGCTTGTCGGCGAACAGTGGCGAAACACCCGTCAGGCTCTCGCGCAATTCCTTGCGCGCCACGACACGGGCCGCCTCTTTGCTGCGCGAATCCAGAATCAAATCCACCAGCCCGCACCAGTCGCGCTGAATCCGATGGATCAGCAGGCGGCTGTTGGCACGCGCCACCGGGTATACCGGCAGCAAAGGCGGATGCGGGTAACGCTCATCCAGATATTCCATCACCACGGTTGACTCCCACAACGCCAGGTCACGATCGACCAGGGTGGGCAAGCTGCCGTAAGGGTTCACTTCGATCAGTTTCGGCGGGTGACGACCCACCTCCACACTGATGATCTCGGCGCTGACACCCTTCTCTGCGAGCACGATGCGTACTCGGTGGGAATAGTGGTCGGCGGGGTCGGAGTAACAGGCCAACCGATTGGTCACGCCCATGGCGGTCCTCCTCGCTTGTTGAAATTATCGGAAGCTCAAAAACGAGCGCGCCCAGAGAGCATCTCGGTAGTACCTGATGACCAGGTCGCTACGGTTTAGAGATGCCGCTGGGCGCGCAAGATTAACAGCAATTGCTTACGGTTGGATCAATGCACATCCTTCCAGTATTCGCGCTTGAGCAGATAAGCGAATACGAAGAAGAAAGCCAGGTACAGCAAGACATACGTACCAATGCGCTGGTGCTGCAGTTTGACCGGGTTGGCCGAGTAGGCCAGGAAGGTCACGAGATTCTTGACCTTCTCGTCGAACTGCTCTTCGTTCAGCGCGCCGGACTTGGGCACGATGGTCAGTTGATCGCACGCTTCATGTGTCAGCGGCGTGCCGGTCAACGGGTCAAATTGCTTCTTGCCGCCATCTACTACCTGAACCTGCTTGCATCCTATCACTTGGCGACCCTGCAGGCCGACCAGAACGTTAGGCATAGCGACGTTCGGGAACACCACGTTGTTCACGCCCCATGGACGTGCAGGGTCTTCATAGAAGGATTTCAGGTAGCCGTAGAGCCAATCGGTGCCGCGAACCCGCGCCACCAGGGTCAGGTCGGGCGGCGGAGCGCCGAACCAGGCCTTGGCGTCCGCCGGCTGCATGCCGATGTTCATGTGGTCGCCAATCTTGGCGCCGGTGAACACCAGCTTATTGAGCATCACCTCGTGCGGAATGCCCAAGTCATCGGCCACGCGCTCGTATCGCTGGAACTTGGCGCTGTGGCACCCCATGCAATAGTTGGCGAACGTGCGAGCGCCGTCCTGCATGGCCGCTTTGTCAGACACGTCGATAGCGACTTTTTCCAACTCGGGGCCTTGCTCGGCAGCGAAGGACAGTAGCGGCAGCGCCGCAAGCATCAATGCAACGAATAATTTTTTCATCAGCCAGTCACCCTTTCCGGAACCGGTTTGGTCTTCTCAAGCCGGGTGTAGAACGGCATCAGAATGAAGTAGGCGAAGTACAGGAAGGTGCAGACCTGCGACAGCAACGTGCGCTCAGGAGTCGGCGCCAGTACACCCAGTACACCCAGGATAACGAACGCAATGCAGAACACCCACAGCCAGATCTTGCTCAACCAGCCCTTGTAGCGCATGGACTTGACCGGGCTTCGGTCGAGCCACGGCAGCACGAACAGCACTGCGATGGCGGCGCCCATGGCGATCACGCCCATGAGCTTGTCGGGGATCGCCCGCAAGATCGCGTAGAACGGTGTGAAGTACCAGACCGGGGCAATATGCACAGGCGTCTTGAAGGCGTTGGCCTGTTCGAAGTTAGGTTTCTCCAGGAAATAACCACCCATCTCCGGGAAAAAGAACACGATCGAGCAGAACACGAACAAGAACACGACGACACCGACAATATCTTTTACGGTGTAGTACGGGTGGAACGGAATGCCATCCAGCGGGATGCCGTTCTCGTCCTTGTGCTTCTTGATGTCCACACCATCAGGGTTGTTCGAACCCACTTCGTGCAGCGCCAGGATGTGCAGCACCACCAAACCGAGAATCACGATCGGCAAGGCCACCACGTGCAAGGCGAAGAAGCGGTTCAGGGTGATGCCCGAGATCAGGTAGTCACCACGAATCCATTGGGTCAGGTCGTTGCCGATCACCGGGATCGCGCCGAACAGCGAGATGATCACCTGGGCGCCCCAGTACGACATCTGGCCCCACGGCAGCAGGTAGCCCATGAAGGCTTCAGCCATCAGCGCCAGGTAGATCAGCATGCCGAACACCCACACCAGCTCACGCGGCTTCTGGTACGAACCGTAGAGCAAACCACGGAACATATGCAGGTAGACCACGATGAAGAACGCCGAGGCGCCGGTGGAGTGCAGCAGGCGCAGGATCGAGCCGTACTCGACGTCACGCATGATGTATTCGACGGAAGCAAACGCCTCCTCCGCCGACGGGGTGTAGCTCATGGTCAGCCAGACGCCGGTGACGATCTGATTGACCAGCACCAGCAGTGCCAGGGAGCCGAAGAAGTAGAAGAAGTTGAAGTTTTTTGGCGCGTAATACTTGCTGAGATGGTCTTCCCACATTTTGGTGGCGGGGAAGCGCGCATCGACCCAATCCATGAACTTACTCATCACGCGTTCTCCTTGTCGAGGCCAATGACAATGATGTCGTCAGATTCGTAGTTATGCGGAGGCACGGGCAGGTTCAGTGGAGCAGGTTGCGATTTGTAGACGCGGCCGGCCAGGTCGTAGTGCGAACCGTGGCAGGGGCAGAAATAACCGCCGACCCAATCCTTGCCCAGGTCGACTGGCGCCACTTCAGGGCGGAAAGTAGGTGAGCATCCCAGGTGGGTACACAGACCGACCAGCAGCAGAATCTCTGGCTTGATCGAACGTGCTTCGTTTTTGGCGTAGGCGGGTTGGTCGGAAAACTCAGATTTTGGGTCAGACAACTGGCCTTCGATCTTTTTCAGATTTCCCAGGATTTCCTCCGTTCGACGAACAATGAAGACCGGCTGACCGCGCCACTCAGCAATCATCTGCTGGCCTGGCTCGATCTTGCCAATATTCACTTTCACCGGTGCACCTGCGGCTTTCGCCTTGGCACTGGGAAACCATGACCCCACGAACG
>ERZ1463034.369-NODE-369-length-10664-cov-10.798662_pt1 | contig 10664 bp, 10 predicted proteins | sample MGYA00564480_ERZ1463034 | MGnify/ENA primary metagenome ERZ1463034 (study PRJEB39244, sample SAMEA3635122) | Helicobacter pylori | study: EMG produced TPA metagenomics assembly of PRJEB11511 data set (Assembly of a 5300-year-old Helicobacter pylori...
TCAGGCCGATCTTGTGCCCGACCAACTTGCGCCCGTCCTTGATTTTCTGTGCGACCCAGGCGCGTTGGATCGCGTAGGCGTCGTCAATGGTGATCGCCGGGTAGTCCAGCGAGAATTGGCGGACCTGTTCGCGTGAGCGCTCGGCTCGGTCCAGGTGTGCGGCGGCTTGCAGAATCTGCTGTTGATCGAGCATGACGAAGTTCTCTTACTGTGGGTTGACGATGGCCGCCGGGGTACGCAGGACCAAAAAGCCGCCAAGGGCGATAAACAGCGCCAGCACATACAAGGCCAGGCTGGCGCTTTGGGTGGTGTCACGCATCCAGCCGATCAGGTAGGGCGCGAGGAACGAGGCGATACTGCCGAACGAGCTGATCAGGGCAATGCCGGCCGCCTGGGTGCTGTTGGACAGGAAGGCCGGAGGCAGTTGCCAGAACATCGGCAGCGCCGCGCTGGCCCCCATGCCGGCGATCACCAGGCCGCACAACACCAGGGTCGGGTTGGCGGGCGACAGCCCGGCCACCGCGATACCGACGGCCGACATCAGCAGCGGCACACACAGGTGCCAGCGTCGCTCACGGTTGCGATCGGATGAGCGCCCGCAGCCGATCATGAAGAAACACCCGGCCAGGTAAGGCACCGCACTGAGCAGGCCGACCTGGCTGTCACGGCCGATGCCGGCGCCGTGGATCAGGGTGGGCATCCAGAACGCCAGGGTGTTGACCGCGAGCATCACCGCGAAATAGATCGCCACCAGCAGCCAGACCTGCGGGTCACGCAGGATGCCGCCGAACGAGGTGATCGATTTGCGCTGCTCCTCACTGCTCAGTTGTGTACGCAGTTGCTGTTTCTGCAGCGTGCTGAGCCAGTTCACCGTCTCGAAGCTGTCCGGCAGGCATTTGAGCACCACCAGGCCCAGCAGGATCACCGGGGCGCCTTCGATCAGGAACATCCACTGCCAGCCGCGCAGGCCGCCAAAATCATGGAAGTGTTCCAGGATCGCGCCGGACAACGGCCCGCCGATCACACCGGCCATCGGCACGGCAATGGCAAACAGCGCGGTGACTTGCGCGCGGCGACGGGCTGGGTACCAGCGGTTGAGAAACACCAGAATCCCCGGAAAGAAGCCGGCTTCGGCCACCCCCAGCAAAAAGCGCAGCACGTAGAAACCGCTGGAGCTTTCGATCCACAGCATGCTGGCGGACAGCAGGCCCCAGACCACCATCAGGCAGGCGATCCAGCGCCGTGGTCCGACGCGGTCGAGGGCGATGTTGCTCGGTACGCCGAACAACGCGTAGGCAATGAAAAACAGTCCGGCCCCGAAGCCGTAAACCGTGTCGCTGAAGTGCAGGTCGGTACTCATCTGCATCTTGGCGAAGCCGATGTTGATGCGGTCCAGGTGGGCAAACAGATAACAGATCAGCAGCAAGGGCATCAGGCGCCAGGTGACGAGGCTATGGGTACGCTGGTGTTCGAGCAGGGTGGTGCTGTTGGCGGTATTGGCTGTGCTCATGATGTTGTACTTTTTTTTGAGTGGCCGTTGGCGGAAGGCGGGCAGTGTTCAGCTCGCCTGGTTTTTCAAGAAGGCATGCACGTTGTTTTGCTTGAAGTTGAGTTCGGGGTGCAGCTCGATCATCTCGAACGACAGCGCCAGCAGACGCTGCGATTGCAGTTCGGCGAAGTGTTCGGTGATCACGTTGAACAGGCGTTCGGCGACGGTTTTGCGCGTGTCCAGGTCGCGTCCGTGGCCGACCTTGAGGGTCATGTGGACGAAGGCGTAATCGTGCTTGCCGTCGGCCATGCGCCAGGTGTCCAGGCGCACGCCGCGGCTGCGGATGCCGCCCAGGGGGAACACACCGCTGTCGCCCAGCACGGTGTGGACCTTCTCGAACAGCGCGGGCAAGTCGGCCTGCTGCTCGATGTTGTCGGTGTATTCAGCAATGAAGTGCGGCATGGGTGTCTCCTCCCTTGATCGGTGACGCGGATGTGTCCTGTGGGAGCTGTCGGCCCCCACGTGGGTTCTTCGCCCTGGGTCAGAGGGGGAAAATGGCGTTGATCTGGCCGGTGCCGGAGCTGCCGAACAGTGGGGTGATGATCTCGGCCGGTTTGTTGTAGTCCGGGCCGCCCAGCAGGCCGAGAAGCATCGCGGTGTCGTGCATCTTGCCTTCGCCGAAGCAGTGCTCGGCGTAGTCCGGCAGCATTGCGCAGAACTCCTTGAAGCGGCCTTGCTTCCACATGTCCACCACATGCATGTCCATCTGCTTGTCGAATTCACGGGTCCAGTTGTGGATGTTGGCTTCGGCTTCGCGGTCGTCGGAGAAACGGTGGGAGAGGGAGCCCGAGGCCAGCACCAGGACTTTGCGGTCGCTCTTCTCGATCGCGCGGCGCACGGCGGCGCCAAACGTGAAGCTGTCTTCGAGGCGGTGCCAGGCGCACCAGGCGGCAATCGAGATCACCTCGAATTTTTGCTCGTCCGGCACGCCCATGTGCATGTAGCGCATCGGCACGAGGGTGCCGTATTCCAGCTCCAGGCTCGGGATGTTGTGAGCCATCGTGCGCACATCGGCCAGGTTGGCTTCAGCCGCGATCAGTTCCCCCAGTTCCGGGCAACCGGGGTAGTCGTACTCCATGTTCTTGATGAAGTGCGGCAACTCATTGCTGGTGTAGGTGCCCTTGAAATGCTCACCGCAGTTGACGTGATAGCCGCTGTTGACCAGCCAATGCACGTCGAAAACCACCACTGTGTCGGCGCCCAGCTCGCGGGCGCGACGCCCGATTTCCTTGTGCCCGGCAATGGCGGCTTCGCGACAACCATGGTGCTTGCCGGGCAGTTCCGACAGGTACATCGAGGGTACGTGGCAGATCTTTGCGGCCAGGACGACTTCGCCCATGATGATTCTCCTGAATAATTGTTTTTGTCTTGGAAGCATTGTGTGGCGAGGGCGCAAGGGCCCTCGCCAGCGGTCTGACTCACACGCCCCAGCGCGGAATGTGATGACTGCCCATGGAGATACACACGTTCTTGATTTCGGCAAACACTTCAAAGCTGTACTGGCCGCCTTCGCGTCCGGTACCAGAGCCTTTCACGCCACCGAACGGCTGACGCAAGTCGCGCACGTTCTGGCTGTTGATGAACACCATGCCGGCTTCGATGCCGTAGGCCAGGCGATGCGCCTTGCCGATGTCCTGGGTCCAGATATAGGACGCCAGGCCGTACTCGGTCTCGTTGGCCAGTTGCAGCGCTTCGGCTTCATCCTTGAACGGGATCAGGCACACCACCGGGCCGAAGATTTCTTCCTGGGCGATGCGCATCGTGTTGTTCACATCGGCAAACACCGTGGGCTGGATAAACTGCCCGCGACTCAAGTGCGCCGGCAGGTTGGCCGGACGTTCCAGGCCGCCGGCGAGCAGGGTGGCGCCTTCTTCTATACCAATCTTGATGTAGCCGGTGACCTTGTCGTAGTGCGCCTGGGTGATCATCGAGCCGACCTGGGTTTTCAGGTCTTGCGGGTCGCCGACGATCAGGCGTTTGGCGCGGGCGGCAAACTCGGCGACGAACTGCGGGTAGACACTTTCCTGAATGAACACCCGGCTGCCGGCGGTGCAGCGTTCACCGTTGAGCGAAAAGATGGTGAACAGTGCGGCGTCGAGGGCGCGTTCCAGGTCGGCATCCTCGAAGATCAGCACCGGCGACTTGCCGCCCAGTTCCATGGAGTATTTTTTCAGCCCGGCGGTCTGCATGATTTTCTTGCCGGTGGCGGTGCCGCCGGTGAACGAAATCGCGCGCACGTCCGGGTGGCGCACCAGCGCATCACCGGCGGTGGCGCCGTAGCCCTGGATCACGTTCAGCACGCCTTTGGGAATGCCGGCCTCGACGGCCAGGCGCCCGAGTTCATTGGCGGTCAGCGGCGACAGCTCGGACATTTTCAGCACGGCGGTGTTGCCCAGTGCCAGGCATGGCGCGGTCTTCCAGGTGGCCGTCATGAACGGCACGTTCCACGGCGATACCAACGCACAGACACCCACCGGCTGGTACAGGGTGTAGTTGAGCATCTGGTCGTCCACCGGGTAGGTGTGGCCGTCCATGCGAGTGCAGACTTCGGCGAAGAAATCGAAGTTGTGCGAGGCCCGTGGAATCAACACGTTCTTGGTCTGGTGGATCGGCAGGCCGGTGTCGAGGGTTTCCAGTTCGGCCAGGTGGGGCACGTTGTGTTCGATCAGCTCACCGAGCTTGCGCATCAGGCGGGCACGTTCCTTGGCCGGTGTGCCTGCCCACTTTGGAAAGGCTTCCTTGGCCGCTGCAACCGCTTGCGCGACTTCTTCGGCGCCGCCGCTGGCAACTTCACCGATGGCTTCGCCGGTGGCCGGGTTGTAGTTGATGAAGGTGTCTTTGCTTTCGACCTCACGGCCGTTGATCCAGTGTTTGATCATGCTGCTCAAGCCTCTTTACCGGCGCTGAAGAATTGCGCCTCGCTGACAATTCGATTGACCAGGCGCCCCACGCCTTCGACTTCCACGATGACTTCATCGCCCGGCACCACGTCGGCCAGGCCTTCCGGCGTGCCGGTGGCGATCATGTCGCCGGGTTGCAGGGTCATGAAGCTGGACAGGTATTCGATCAGGTACGGGATGTCGAAAATCATGTCTTTTGTGCTGCCTTCCTGGCGCAGTTCACCGTTGATCCAGGTGCGCAGTTTCAGGTTGCTCGGGTCCGGCACGTCGGCGACATCGACGATCCACGGGCCTACCGGCGTGGTCGCGTCGCGGTTCTTCACCCGCAGGTTGGGGCGGTAGTAGTTTTCCAGGTAGTCGCGGATCGCGTAGTCGTTGCACACCGTGTAGCCGGCCAGGTAGTCCAGGGCGTCTGCGCGCTTGACGTTGCGCGCCGGCTTGCCGATCACCGCGACCAGTTCGCACTCGTAGTGCATGTAGGCGACATTGTCCGGGCGCCAGGTCACTTGGTTGTGGCCGGTGTAGGTGCCGCGCGACTTGATGAAGGCCAGCGGCTCGGTCGGCGGCGTGAAGGCCAGTTCGGCGGCATGGTCGGCGTAGTTCAGGCCAAGGGCGAACATGCTGCCGGTGGCCGGTGGCAGCCACTCGACCTGGTCTTCGGCGAGCAGGCGACCGTCGCCCAGGCGCACGGCGTTTTGGGCTTCGACCAGAACCTGATGCACGGCGCCTTCAAAGCGAATACGGGCGTGTTTCATGACAGCTCCTCTGCCTTGATGTGGTTGATCAGACGGCCCAGGCCGCTGATCTCGACTTCAACGGTATCGCCGGGTTGCACATCCACACGGCCTTCGGGCGTGCCGGTGATCAGCACATCGCCTTCGTGCAGGGTCATGAACTCGCTGATTTCGGCGATCAGTTGAGGAATATCGCGCACCCAATTGGCGGTCGAGTTTTGTTGGCGAAGCTCACCGTTGACGAACAGCTTGAGGCTCAATTGGTTGGGGTTGTCGATCTGGTCGCGCCCCACCAGTTCCGGGCCCAGCGCGCAGAACCCGTCGCGACATTTGGCTTTCACCGCCGGGCGGTAGTAGCTGTCTTCCGGCAGGCTGAACTCGTTGATGATGGTGTAGCCGGCCACATGCGCCATCGCGTTCTCGACGCTGACGCGGCTGGCGCTTTTACCGATCACCACGCCCAGCGCCGGGCCGGGCTGAAGGCGTTCGCCGGTGGGCTGCACGACGCTGCCGTCATGGCCATTGCGGGTGTTGGGGGTCTTGATGAACAGCACCGGTTTGAGCGGCGGCTTCTGGTAAGGCGCTTGCTCGAATTCGGCGATACGTTGGTTCAGCAACCCCTGATAGTTCAGCGCAACGCCGAACAGGGTGCCGTTCGCACCATCATGCAGAGCACGGCTCATGCTTTTCTCCTGGCAGTGGCGGGGCAGAGACTGCTCCGAGGCATATTCGTTAACCTGTTAACGTTATAATTAAGATGTTAACTATCGTCAAGCGTGGCAAACTCTTTCGCGCCTGGCGAGCCGCTGAAATCCGGTGCAGGATGGCCTCTGCAGGTTGGTTGATAGCCCAATAAAAAAGAGAAATCCGCGATGATCGATCGTAAACCGATCCCCAATATCAACATCGGTCAGGTCTACGACCAGCGCTACAGTGATGCCGAAGTGCACTACGACAAACTCGGCAACCTGGCGGAGTTTTTCGGTCGCAACATGCCGGTCCATCGGCACGATCGGTTCTTCCAGGTGCATTACGTGAAGAGCGGCGCGGTGCGTGTTTACCTGGATGACCAGCAGTATCTGGAGTCGGGGCCGATGTTCTTTCTGACGCCGCCGACGGTGCCCCACGCCTTTGTCACGGAGGCGGACGCCGATGGGCATGTGCTGACGGTGCGTCAACAGCTTGTCTGGGGGTTGATCGATGCCGACCCGACCTTGGTGCCCGGTTCGCAGTTGCCGGCGGCCTGTGTCGCACTGGCGCAGTTTCCACGCGAAGTCAGGCGGCTGGAGTTTCTGTTCGAAGCGCTGAGCGACGAAATCAACGCTGCCGGCGCTGGGCGCAGTGCGGCGCTGGACAGCCTGACCCGCTTGATCATGATCAGCTTGCTGCGGCTCTGCTCCAACTCCCTGCAAGCCCGGCCGGCGCGCCATGAAGACCTGCGGATCTTCCATCGCTTCAACGCGTTGATCGAGGACCATTACCTGCAGCACTGGCCGCTGTCGCGCTATGCCGACGGTGTAGGCGTCACCGAGGCGCGACTCAATGACGTCTGCCGACGGATTGCCGATCTGCCGTCGAAGCGGCTGATTCTCGAGCGGGTCATGCAGGAGGCCAAGCGGCTGTTGTTGTTCACCGGCAGTTCGGCCAACGAAATCTGCTACCAGCTGGGTTTCAAGGACCCGGCCTATTTCAGCCGGTTCTTTCAGCGTTACGCGCAGATGACGCCGGGGGAATACCGCCAGCGGCAATCGGGGTTGCGGTGAAGCCGCCATAGTCTGTTCTCGATGGGCGTCGGTGCGCTCATGATGGTTGCAGTCACTTCCCCGAAAAATGGCTTTTACGAGGAAGTGATTGCACATTTCACACGGCCGCGGTCACCACAAGGCCAGGCTGTAGCCGACGATGATCCGGCTTTCGTCGATGTCGCTGGTCAGGCCGTTACTTGAGCGCAGGCTGGCGTTGCGCAGACGCACGTTGACGTTCTTCAGCGGGCCGCTTTGAACGGTGTAGACCAGATCGGTATCGCGCTCCCATTCGCGGCCATTACGCACGGTGGCGGTTTGCGCGTGGCTGCCGTCCACGTAGCGGGTCATGAACGTCAGCCCGGGTACGCCGAGGGCTGCGAAGTTATAGTCGTAGCGCGCCTGCCAGGCGTCGGTGTTGGCCTTGGTGAAGATATTGATGGTCACCAGATTGACTGAATACGGGTCTTGGCCCGGGAAGGCAAAGTCGCCGTCGCCGGAGAGGTTTTGATAGCCCAGGCCGAATTTGTGCGCGCCCACCGACAGGCTGAACATGCCGTTGAAAAAGCGGTTGTCGATCCGCCCGCCGTCAACCCTCGAAGGGCTGCGCAGCCGCGCGCTGCCTTGCTCGCGGGTGTCGAAATAGCGCAGGTCGCTGCGCAGGTTCACGCCTTCGGCCAGGGGCAGGTCATGCACCAGGCCGATGAAGTTCTGACGGTAGATGTCCTGCATTTGCGCGTAGTAATACGTCGCCGCCAGGTGCGGATTGATCGCGTAGGTGCCCCCGGCCAGGTCCAGGTGGCTGCTGGTGACGCCGCCGTAACTCATTGACTCGTTGTTGGAGGAGTCGCGCAGGTTGTGTTTTTCCAGGCGACCGACGTTCAGGGTCAGCCCATCGATGTCCTGCGAGGTGACCAGTCCGCCGTTATAGGTCGACGGCAGCAGCCGGGTGTCGTTGTAGGCCACCACGGGTAACAGCGGCTGCAAGGTGCCCAGTTTGAGCACGGTTTTTGACACCCGCAGTTTGGCGGTCAGGCCCAGCTCGCTGTAGCTATCAGCCGGTTCGCCGTCTGCGCCGGACGGCAGCAGCCCGGTGCCGCGCCGGTCTCGGCTGGAGTCGAGTTTCAAGCCCAGTTCTCCCAAGGCATCCACGCCGAATCCGACCACGCCGTCGGTGTAGCCCGACTCCATGCGCAATACAAAACCCTGCGCCCATTCGTCCGCCTTGTTCTGCGGCGCATTGCTCTGTCGAAAGTCGCGGTTCATGTAGAAATTGCGCAGGTCCAGAGTGGCTTTGCTGTCCTGGAAAAAATCGGCGTGGGCAGCCAGAGGGGTAAACGCGGCGCACAGGCCAGCGCTTGCCGCCGTGCGAAAGAGGCACGAATGCATGAGGGGCGTTCCTTTTGTTGTTTTTGTTGGTATGGCCCTCTGCTAGGTCAGGGCCTGGGATATTGTTAACATGTTATCGTTAATCCGGATAGAGCGTTTCGCGGGTTTTTGCCAATTTGTTTCGAAGTTAATGATTTTTCAGCGGGCCTGATTGGCACGAAATGGCAAGCCGTGTTGACACGCTCAGTCAAGCGGTGCGGGTGGCGTTCGCCTGTAATGGCGCTGTGCAGCGTTAAACCCTAATAGATCCCAAGAGGAGGTGCCCATGTGGACCAAACCGAGCTACACCGATGTACGCATTGGTTTTGAAGTGACGATGTACTTCGCCAATCGATAACGCCCTCGAAGGCATGGGGGCGATGTACTGCCGTCCCGGGTTGCGCTTCAATCGACCGGCTGTTCGGTGGTAAAGTCGCCGCCATGAAACTGACCCGCTCAGACCGCTCGCTCATTGCCTGGACGTTGTATTTCTGCGTCCTGTTCAATGTGTTCGCCTGCGGTTTGGCGCACGGACAGACGATGGGCCTGGCGCTCAATGGCGTAGGCGGGCAGTTCTGCTCGTCCCAGAGCAGCCCTGCGCCGGCCTCGAAAGCGGATCCCGCCGATCTGTCCGCCAGTGGCTGGGCCGGGAGTTTTGCCTGTCCGATCTGCTCGTCCGTGACCTTGAGCATCGCGTTACTGTTCTGTCTGGGCTGGTTGCTGCGGATCGGGCAGGTACGCCGGCCTGGCCGCGAACAGCGCTGCAAGGCGCCCCCGCGTTATTCCTGGCCCTCGGCCAACCCCAGAGCGTCCCCCGCACTTTGCGCATGACCGCGTTTGTCTAAGCCCCCTTGTGCCTGTCGACCCCGGTCAGCTAGGCGTTGTGGGGGCTCCACGGTTAAAGGTGACACGGGAAGGAGCACACAATGGCTCATGTATTGGTACGCCTCAATCGCCGGCTACTGCCAGGATTGGCTGCGGCCGTTTACGCAAGAAGACACGCAAAGTCCGCAACTGCGCCAATCGGCCGGAGGTCGCCATGTGCGCGCTAGCCGTTCCATCGGGGGCTTCGCGATTGGTCAGCAAAGCCTCGCGTCTGCGTAATCAAGCGGACTTCCTACTGCCGTTTCCGGATTACCCAGGTAATGCGCGCAGTTTCGTACACCTGGATGCCCGACTGCTGCCTTACTGGCACACCTTGTTCGATGTGTGCCCCGGCTTGCTCAAGCTCGATCCGCCCGATGGCCTGAATATATTTCGCGGCTTCATGACCTGGGCCTATCGCAATCATCCGCCGTTGAACTGGACCTATTACCTGAGCGTATGCCGCTGGCTCCTGGGCTCCAAGTATCAGGCGCGGATCAACGAAGAGCACATCGAGTCGTTTATGTGCGCTGCGGCGGCACGCTGGATCAATAGCGATGACAGCCAGGCTCGGGGGCTGGTGTTGGCCTGGCAGGGCGCGCCGGAAAGGGTGTTCGATTGGAAGCAGGCGCCTCGTCCGGTGCCCGGGCTTGAAGCTGATCTGGAGGAGTTTCCGCCCGTGCCCTGGGACTTTGCCTGGTGCCCGTTGACCGGCAAGGGCGGCGTGGGATTTCGCCGCTGGCTGCCGATTCCTTGACGCGGTGTTGACCCAGGGCGACGCCAGTGAGCTGCGACAAAGCACCACACCTGATCAGCATTGATCGCGCGCGCCGCCAGCACCGCGGATCGGGTCGATTAGCGCGTGCGATGTGCCCGATTGTCGCAGTTGTCGCCCTGAGACTGTGCTCATAAAGTGTGCAGGCTTTGAGCGGAGGCAGACACTTCCACGGTAGCTCGAGGCGCGGCATTTGAACCCGTTCATGTGCCGGTTGCCAGGCCCTCTTCCCAGAGGGCTTTTTTTTGCCTGATAAACCCGCTCATCACTCGCCCGCGTGCCGGTTTGGCGTTCATGAGCCCGGTTCATCGGGTTCGGTGCTGCGCTCGTTGCCGTTGAACGAGGAGCCCCAGTGCGACAGCCCGCCACAGTCAGGAGGGGAGAGCGCCAAGGCGTGGTTCTTCATTGTGCAATGAGGCGCGGCCTGTGGTGGTTTGTCGCAGGTCAGGTGGCGCGCACTGGCATGCTAGATTCTGCGTCGACACGGCATTTTCCCTTGGCAGGGTTTTGGTCGCGTTACTGAGCGCCAGGAATCGCAAGGTTCCTGGCGCTCCTTTAATGTGTGTTCGAGCCTCAACCGGCGGTTGCGGGCTCTGCACTGGCACCTCCACATGCCCCTACTTGACCTGCGCCTCCTCCAGCAGCCAATGCGCAAATGCCTGGATGGGCGCGTGGCTCAGCTAATCGCCCTTAGCGTTGGTGTCCGGAAGATGTGTCGCCCGGACGGTTAAA
>ERZ1463034.372-NODE-372-length-10632-cov-5.857616_pt1 | contig 10632 bp, 7 predicted proteins | sample MGYA00564480_ERZ1463034 | MGnify/ENA primary metagenome ERZ1463034 (study PRJEB39244, sample SAMEA3635122) | Helicobacter pylori | study: EMG produced TPA metagenomics assembly of PRJEB11511 data set (Assembly of a 5300-year-old Helicobacter pylori...
CTACACCCTGCGAACACTCTTTCCCTACACGACGCTCTTCCGATCTCTCCCCCTCCTCGACGCTGCCGACGCCTTCTGCCAAGGAGCCCTCATGACCGTTGTCGATGGACTCGGCGCACTCCCCGCGACGTCGGGTCTCTCGAAGGACGCTCTCGAGCGGCTGCGCGTCTCGAGCTGGCGCCAGCTTGAAACTCTCGTCACCGTCACGACCGCACCCGAAGCAGTCGCTCTTGACGTCCACGACGCCGCAGAGTCGTTCCACGTCGGACCCTTCGGCGTCGGCAAAGGAGCCCTTCCCCCAGCTTCCGTCGACTACACCCTCCTCGCCCCGACCACTCGTCTCAACGCCATGCGCCTCCTCCGAGCGCTCCAGCTTACCAAGCCGGTGCTGCTCGAGGGCAGTCCCGGAGTCGGCAAGACGAGTCTCGTGACGGCGATTGCAGCGGCGACGGGCCACAACCTCGTCCGGATCAACCTCTCCGACCAGACCGACCTCATGGACCTCCTCGGAAGCGATCTCCCCGTCGAAGGAGGCAGAAGCGGAGAGTTCGCCTGGAAGGACGCCCCGTTCCTCGCCGCCATGCAACAGGGCGACTGGGTTCTCCTCGACGAGATGAACCTTGCCTCGCAGTCGATCCTCGAAGGACTCAACTCCTGCCTCGACCACCGCGGAACCGTCTACATCCCCGAGCTCGACCGCACCTTCTCTCGCCACCCCGACTTCCGCATCTTCGCAGCGCAGAACCCGCTAGGCCAAGGCGGCGGCCGAAAGGGACTTCCCCGTTCCTTCCTCGACCGCTTCAGCATCGTGCACATGGAGGAGCTCAATAGTACCGACCTCAACGCCATCGCCAGCGCTCTCTACCCCGACGTCGACCCGGTCATCCTTCGCAAGATGATCGACTTCAACTCGGCGATTCATCGGCAGACCATGGAGTCGCGCTCGTTCGGAATGGAGGGATCGCCTTGGGAGTTCAACTTGCGTGACGTCTTGCGCTGGCTCTCTCTCCTGCGGTCGTCGTCGGGATTGGACCTTCGTCGGGGCGAGCCCGTCGAGTACGTCGGTCTCCTCTACGTCCAGCGCTTCCGGACGCTCTCGGATCGCACGCACGTCGCGAAGCTTTTCTCCGAGGCGTTCTCCCAGACGATCAACCCTTCCGAGCGCCCTTGGCCATCCGTCGGTCCTCGCTCCGCTCAGATCGGTCACTCCCTCCTCCACCGCGCGGACGATACCTTCGGCGGACGCCAGACCACCACCTCCCCCTTCCTTCAGCGATCTCTCCAGCCCCTCGAAGCCCTGGCCAAGTGTCTCGACATGGGCTGGCTCGCCATCCTCACCGGTCCCCGAGCCTGCGGTAAGACGACGCTCGTCCGCCAAGTCGCAGCTTTCGAAGGTCGAACCCTCCGCGAGTTCTCGATGAACGCCGAAGTCGACACTCTCGAGCTCCTCGGGAGCTTCGAGCAAGCGGAACGGTTCAGGGAGCTTGACCGAATTGCTCTCGACGCGGTCCGCCTCCTCCAAGACGCCCTCCGCGAGCACGTTCGAGCGCCGAGCTCGCTGGAGCTGCACGCGCCCATCAACAGCCTCGAGCACCTTCGCTACGTCCTTGGCGAGGGAGGACCGCACTTTGACCTTGCGGAAGCGACGACGACCATTCAGGCCGCGCTCGACGTCCTCGCAGCGACATCCTACGCGTCGCGTGCAGGAGATCTTCGCACGCGCCTGGACGTTGGGACTACGACGATCACGTCGGCGCGTTTCGAGTGGGTCGACGGACCTCTCGTGCAGGCGATGAAGAACGGCGACTGGCTTCTCATCGAAGACGCCAACCTTTGCAGCCCTTCGGTTCTCGATCGTCTCAACTCGCTATTCGAGCCCGGAGGACGACTTCAGCTGGCCGAGCGAGGTCCCGTCAACGGCGAGATCCAGATCATCTTCCCTCACGCCGACTTCCGCCTCGTCATGACCCTCGACCCTCGCCACGGCGAGCTCTCGAGGGCTATGCGGAATCGTGGAATCGAGATCGCCATCCTCGACTCAGAGCTTACGCCGGAGGACGCCCAACGTCTCTCCGCCTACTCCCGCACCCCGTCGTCCTCCCAGCAGGTCCCGATCAAACTCCTCGCCGCCGCCGCTCTCCAGCACGACATGACCGACCTCCTCACAGCCCCTCTCCCTGTCGAGATCCTCACCCCCGATAGCTTTGCGGAGCCAGGATTGGCACCCATCATCGTGACCGCCTCTCTCAGCCTCCTCTCCCCCGACGTCGACAGCGTCGCCCTGGCCCGTCACCTCCTCGGCACCGTCGCTACCTCGCATTACGGGCTTACGCTTCGATTCTTGCGAGCGATGGAGCTCCTTCAGGACGCCACTGTCGATTCGTCGGTTCGCGCATTCGGTCGCCACCCTCTTGTGCACCAGATCGACGTCCTTAAGAAGGCTCAGGCGGTGGCGCGGGGGGTCCCCTTCGGTCTCTTGCAGCTCCAGGTCCGTACCAATCTCTCGTCTCCCTCACTCCTTGCTGATATGGTACGCGTTCTTGTTTTACGCAGCCGACCGACTTATCCCTCAGTCCTCACGCCGAAAGCTCGAGCAACGACCCTCACTCAGTACCCTCGGTCCTCTCCTCGGCCGCCGACGCCCTCACCTCCCTTCTCCTCCTATCCGCCTCCTCAAAGCCCGACACGCTCCGCGTCGTCTCGGCCAAGTCAGCGCGATCGCTGAGCGTCTGGGACAAATCTCTTCTCGCCTCGAAGGGCAGACTGCGAATGGACGAAGCGGATCCGGCGATGCTTTCGCTGTTCCCCGTGAACGCTGCACTCGGAAGTCTCGTCAGTCGGATCGTCAGCTCCGAGCTGGTAGCCCTGGATGGGGCTAGCCGATTTGTGAGTCCTCTTCCGACCTTGTGCGTGGGCAGGAGCTGACGCAAGTGCTGCTATAGGGACTTGTTCAGTCGGCCAAGATCGTCCAATCTCTGTCTTTGGAGCTCGAGCACGTCTGCCGTAGTCTCGAGATGGACTTTTCGAGCATTCAGCTCATCGCAGCCTGGATCGCCAACGCCCTTCAGCGACTTCCCGCCGGAGCGAAGGACCTCGTCGCCGAGACTCAAGTCCAGCTGGCGCCCCTTCGAAGCTCGCTCACTCTCACGAGCGGCAAGGCGATGACGGAGATCTGGCGAGCGTGCTTGCCATTCCGTCCTACGGCGGACGGGATCGCAGATGCGTACTGGCGCTTGCTTGCAAGGGGGATGACCAACACTGGCGAGGTTTGGGAGCGAGGTACATTGCCTCCACCGTTCTGTTTGCTCCACTGACCTTACTCTTTCACCCAGCGACCGCCGACCTGTACTTGGACATCGCTGTCACGCTCGGCGTGCCGCAAGCCATCGGAGACGACGTCCACGAGGCTGCCGCAGCTGATATGGTCGACCGAATCCTGCTGGTGCGTTGAGAAGCGCCTTGTTCTTCTTTGATCAAAGCTGATCCGTCCCACAGCGCATTCCCGCCGCACCATCGCAGCTTGCTCCCGACGCGAGCCTCGACTTGACCACTTCGTCGAATGCCGTGTGCCTGACCGTCGCCGAACTCGCGGCGGTGGCGGGCGTCTTTGGCTCTGGAGACCAAGTGCGTTCTTCTTCATCAGCGAGTTTCCCGGTTCCGTGCTGACCTGAATTCATCGCAGTCAGCAGCTGCGATTCTCGTTCGAGTTGCTCAACGGAGTGGCGTCGTTTCGCTTGCGAGCATCGTTCCCGTCCACCAGCTCCTCTCATGGCCGAAGGGCTCAGACGGTGAGCTTCTTTCATCTTGCCGTTCCATGAGCATCCCTGACGACGACTTTCTCAAACAGCTCTCTCGCGGTCCAAGGCGTCGGTCGAGTTCAAGACTTTGCTCGGCTGGAGCGAGCATCTCGCTTTGGGCGTTCTCGGCACTGCTGTGGGTCCAAGTCTGCTGCTCTTTCAGGGGAGAGCTTTGCTGAATCCTTTGCCCTGTCTCAGCCCGACTCTCGTGCGCCGAGGTCATCTCCGGCAGACGTCGTTAAGCCAACCTTGCTCCGAGCGGTCGTGTCCCTCAGGTGCATAGCATCTCGATTCTTGCCCTGACTACGAAGTTGCTAATGCTCGGTTGTTACACCAGGGGAACCGACACCTCCAGCCTCGGCAACCTCATCACTCTTGCAGAGTCTCTTGGGCGTACCGCTACCCTCCAGACTTTGACGGCGTCTTCGGATTCGTCCTCGCGCACGGCGTCCCTAGCGTCCGCTCTCTTTGCATCCATTGCTCTGGTACGTCGCTACGACGGTTCCTTCTGCTTCTCGAGCTGACTTTTGTTGCAGACGCTAGACGCGTGCGAGACCGATGGAAAGCGCGAAGGAACAGCTCGTACGCTGCTCGGAGTGGATCGACAGCTCTCGCCAGTCGTCGAGGAGTCGATCGACCGCTACCTCTCCAGCCCCCTCGTCGCTCTCGCCGAGAACCCCGATAGTCTTGCGGCCGTCGGGCTGGGCTTCGTCGCATTTGCGAGGTCATTCTGGCACCTCTACGTCCCCAACCTCCCCTTGGACCCCGCTATCGGCCTTCGCGCCCACTCCAATTTCCTTGGACGCCAGCTCACCCACCTCACCAACCTCTACGCCGCCGTCGCGAAGGCCGAAGCCGGGCTCACTGGCAACGGGCAGAGCCTCAAGATGTCCCGCGTCGACCAGGAGATCGACGCCCTCCGTCGAGAGCTCGACAGCGCAGGTGTCGTCCCCGTGACTCGCGAGGGAAACCCTGCGATGCTGTCGGGCCTCTTCCGCGAGCTGCGCTCGTTCCAGGAGCAGATCACCAGCGACGTTCAGCTCGACAATCTCCTCGACGACCTTCGCAAACCTTGGTCGGCGGAACTCGCCAGTCGCGAGGCGAACCTTCAGCACTCCGTCGAGACCCTCCTGCGACGCCTCGAACTTGCGTACGGAGACCTCGGCGACATTTTGGGACCCATCCGGCTCGCCTTGTGCTCCGTCAAGATTGGATTCGCCCTCCTCCTCCACATCTCCCGGTTGACCTCCCTCACCACGTCGTCGACTCACTACACCTCTCTCCTCCGTCACCTCGCCGGATTCCCCACTGTCGCGCACACCCAGGCAGTCGAGTCCGTCGACCTTCCTCTCAGCATCAAGGTTGGCGAGGCCCCTCTCCCTCCCTCGCGCGCCACCCTCCTCCAAGTGACCGCCCTCGCCACCCGATTGGCGAATCACGCCGTTTTCGACCGAGAGTCCCTCCGGCGCCTCACGACGCTCTACGATCGTCTGCACTACCTCTGGAGCGCCGACCGCCGTCATGATGAGGAAGCAGCGCGCGAAGCCGAATCCCTCTACCGGTCGCGAGCGGACATCCAGCAGATCGCCAGCGACGAGGAGCTCGAAGCAGCCGAGTTCGCCAAGCTCTTTCCGACCTTTGAAGAGGTCGCAGACGACGCGCAACCCTCGAATCTCCCCAACGGCGCGGCTCCTTCCCACCCTCGCCTCCTGCAGCCTTCCGACCAGGCCAACCTCGCCAGGCTCCACGTTGGGATTTTCGCCGGCCTCGGGAGTCGCTTCTCCGCGTCCTGCAAGTCGGACTTCGATACGATGAGGTCCGCCAGCATCGCCACCCTCCTTCCGAAGCTTTTCGACAGCTCGGACGAGATCCTCGATCGCGAGAGCGCGGTCTACCGGATCCGGTCTCTCGTCGAGCTCAGCCAGGCGGCGGCTCCTTCGACGGCGGTGGACGCCCCGCAGCGGGACTTCTACAACGAGCCGGACGTGCGCGAGACGGCCAAGGCCGTCCCCGTCCTCCAAGCGCTCTCGTCTCGCCTCGCCGACCTCATCGCCCAATGGCCCGACCAGATGGTCCTGCAGAACCTGCGGGAACGCTGCGAAGCCATCCTCGCCCTCTCGTCAAAGTCGTCCATCGCCCAGGTCCTCACGGCGATCGAGCAGCTCCTCACCCACACGGAGGACTGGGAGAGCTACGCTAGCAGGGAGCACTCGATCATCATCGGCCGCACCGCCATCACCAGCCTCATTGTCGAATGGCGGCGTCTCGAGCTTACGTGCTGGTCTCGCCTTCTTTCGACCGTCGCTGCGCGCTTCGACGACCCGGTGTCGGAGTGGTGGTTCCGATTCTACGAGACGACCATTCGCGGAGCGCCAGGCGTTGATTCGGACGCGGACGAGGTCCCGACCCAAACTCCCGCAGAGTACTACCGGGATCTCGTCGCGCTGCTGGACTCCTTCCTCGCGAGGAGTTCTCTCGGCCAGTACCGCGCCCGACTCCAGCTGGTCCTATCGTTTGCGAACCTCGCTGCGAAGCTTGGGGAGAAGACTGCAGACTCGGAGGTGCGCGAGCTTCTCTCACGGGGTTGAACCTGCAACTGACGTGATCCTTTCCCAGCCCATGGCCGGCGCTACCTCCCTGCGCACCGTCAGCCAGCTCATGGTCAACGTCTACGGCTTCTACGACCAGTTTACGCCTCGAATCTCGGCGTTCTTGACGTCGGAGCGTGCTCGGATCGAGAAGGACGTTCAAGGACTCATCAAGCTCGCCAGCTGGAAGGACGTCAACGTCTACGCCCTGAAGCAGAGCGCGATTCGGAGTCACCATCAGCTCTACAAGAGCGTTCGCAAGCTGCGCGCTGTGCTACAGAAGCCGGCGAGCGACTTCTTCACCGTCCCGGAAGCTGACCGCATTCCCGCCACGAGGTGCGTACTCTTGTTCTTTCTTTGCAGTACCTTCACTAAGAGCTATCCTTGCAGCGCCTTCCAACCCTCCCTCGCAGCAGCCGAGTTCGTCGCCCCCCTCCCCTCCCTCCCCGCCGAGCTCGGTCCCTCGACGCACTCAGCCCACATCGTTCGCCTCGACCTCACTCTCACTCGCCTCACTGCCCTCGTCTCGTCCCGAATCGATCCCTTCGTCTCCGTCGACCGGGCCACCGCCATCGACGACCTCGCTGTCCAGATCATCACGACCTCGAAAGCGCTGAGAGCCGAATCGAAGCCTGGACCGGAGGAGGGCCGAGAGCAGCGCGTCAAGAACCTCGCGACGAGGAAGCGTCGAGCATGGATCGAGCTCCTGCGCGAGCTCAAACGCCTGGGACTCTCGCCTACGCCTACCCCCGACGTCGTCGCGCGTCTTCAAGACTCAGGCGTCGTCTACGGGTTGACCCCATCCCATCCCGTCCTCGCGACCGACCCGGCACTCCTCGCACCGTCCCTTCGCACGCAGCTTATCAGGTCGGACGACTACCACTTCCGCCTGCTTTCGGAGCTCCCCGCCCTTCGAGAGTGCCCCGCCTCGCACCACGAGGACATCTCGACCCGCGAGGTCCAGCGCGCCATCGGCTCGATCGAGAGCTGCATCGCGCTCAGCTTCGAGAACCGCAATCGCCTCCTCGCTGCCGTCGTCGACCAGGTTCGCCTTGGAGCGATCGCGCTTCGATTGGAGCTGGTCGGTAGCTCGGGCGAAATCCAGCCGTCCCTGCCGTCGAGGGAGCTGGGAGAGACCTTGCTCGAGCAAGTTTCGCAGGTCCTCCTCGCGCTCAAGGAGGCTCGCGAAGAGCTCGTCAACCATCGTCTCGCACTCGGCGGAGCTTGCGGCGACATCTCCAGCGTCGAATCTGCAACCAACGGCGCAATCTCGCTCCTCGAGGACGACACTCAGCGACTGGAGAACGCCCTCACCACGATGGCCGGACCTGTCGAGTTGAGCACAGCGCAGGACGTGGAGGCCTTCGCTTCGGCGCAGGATCACCTGACGTCCATCGTCGAGCAGCTCAAGAACTCGTTACCTCCGTCCTCCCTCCGCTACATCATCCAGCCTCTCGCAGACTGGTCCGCGACCCTCGCCATCCCCTCTGTGCACTCCCCCTCTGCCGAAGATGACGATGTCGCGCTCGAGACTCTTGATTCGAGCCACGCCACTCTCGTCGACTCGATCCTCGTCATTGCCCAGGAGCTCAAGAAGGTGCGTCGCCTCCTTCCGAATCTCCGCTCAAAGCTAACCACTTTCATCAGCTTTCGGACCAGGATGTTCCCATCAGCATCGAGGACAACGAGCTCCCGGACTTGGCCATCAAGAGCGCGGGCCGGTCGTTGCAGGCTACGCTCGCCGTCTTCCGCCTCCCCGAAATGCTGGAGCAGATCAACGCCTTCACGATCAACGCCCACCGCCTCGCGTCGACCCCTCGTTCGGCAGCGATCGTCGCGACTCTCTTGCGACGAGTGTCGCCCTTCCTCCGCCTCTTCGCAGACCAAGTCGGCCGTCACATCTCGTCGTTCCTCGAATGGCACAAGGCGTCGCTCAAGCTCGCCTACGTCCTTACCTCGGTCGTCAAGGAGCTCTCTGTCGACGGCTTCTGCAGGCCCTCGGACGACGACGGCAAGGGAGACGAAGCCGGCGCGAACGGCAAGACGACCGACGGCACCGGCATGGCGGACGGCCAGGGAGCGACGAACGTCAGCAAGGATATCGAGGAGGAGTCTCAGGTCGAAGGCCTGCAGAACGACGTCGAGAAGGAGAAGGAGGAGAAGCCCGAGGAGAAGGAAGGAGACGATGATGCTGTCGAGATGAGCCTGGACTTTGAGGGAGAGATGGAGGATCGCGGAGACGGGGAGAAGGACGAGAAGGAGGATGGCGACGACGAAAGCGACACGGAATCGCAACCCGACCCGGAGGAGCAGATCGCCGACGTCGACCCCCTCGACCCTTCCTCCGTCGACGAGAAGTTCTGGGGGGACGAGGCGTCCAAGGAGGGAGCGAACGAGGAGGTCAACGAGGAGACGACTAAGTCGGCCGGCGAGGCCGAGATGGCGGCCAAGGACGAGGACGCCAACGCTCCCCAGCCGAAGGGCGAGAAGGGCGAGGAGGTGTCCGCCGAGGATGAGAAGAAGGATCAGCCTACGGCCGAGGATGGCGCAGAGCTCGATGGCGATGGGGAGGAGGACGGCTCGAAGGAGGGAGAGGATGAGGACGAGGAGGGAGACGCAGCTCCTCAGGCGGACGATGGAGAGCGTCTCGACGAGCGCATGCCGGAAGCCGAAAACCTCGACCTTCCGGACGACATGCAGCTCGACGGAGAGGACAAGAAGGACGACGATTTCGACCTGGGCTCCGACATGGGCGATCTCGAAGGTGAGTCTTGGGATCCGCTTGCCTTTCTTCATCAAGCTGACTTTAATCTCTCCCCTCGCAGACCCTGAAGAGGGCGACAACGACAACAAGCCGAACGAGCTCGATGAGGAAGGCGAGTCGAAGGATCAAGACGTCGACGCCGACGATGCTCTCCCTGCACCCGAGGAGAACGCTTCCGACGGCGAGAATCCCGATCAGAATCCCGACGACGCTCCTGCTCTCGACCAGTCGATGGGAGGAACCGACCAAGGCGAGACCGGTGGCGAAGGCGCGCAAGACAGCGGTGCGTCCACCAAGCCCGAGACCGCCTCTGCCGACTCGTCGGAGCAAGCTGGCGCTCAGGTCGAGGAGGATTCTTCGCCCGATGACGCTGCGATGGACGACGCGAACGAGAAGGCGCCCGACGACGGCAACGACGAGCAGGACGACGACGCGGCAGACCCCTCTCCCAACGCCAAGTCGAGCTCCGCCGACGGTACCTCGAAGCAGCGCTCTTCGACGTCCGACCCCAGGTCGGATCCCTCTCGCTCTCGCCCCAACAAGCCCTCTCCCGCCGAACCTCAACGCAGCCTCGGCGACGCTCTCCAGTCGTGGCGCCGACGCCTCGAAGCCATTTCGGACCTCACGGAGGACGAGACGGCGGAGCCCGTTACCGAAGCTGGCGACGATGCCGGTCAGGAGGACGAGGTCGAGTTCGTGCAGGAAGGTGACGAGAAGGAGCAGGACGGGCAAGCGCTGGGACCGGCGAAGCAGGATCAAGTCCAGGGCCTCGAGAAGCTTCGGCTCGGCGAGGACGACGACGCAAACACGGGCTTCGAGCCCGACGAGATGGACGTCGGCGACGACACTCCCTCCCTTCCTCAGCCCTCTACGACTCTCGACCTCGAAGGCTCGTCCATAGCCGACTCGGACGCCAAAGCTATTCCGGCAGCTGAGCTCCGCGAAAACCGCATGATCGCGGAGGAGGACCGCGAAGGACTCGACGAGGAGATGCGCGACGAGGACGAGGAGCTCCCTTCGACTACTCTCGCTCAAGCCGTCGACCCCGAGATGGACGAGCAAGTCGAGCAGGCGATGCTCCAGTGGCGTTCCGGCGACGATCCCAACCTCACGGCGGACGGAGTCTGGCGCCTCTACGAGTCGCTCACGAGGGACCTCTCGTACGCGCTCACGGAGCAGCTTCGCCTCATCCTCGAGCCGACGCTCGCGACGCGCCTCAAGGGCGACTACCGATCGGGCAAGCGGCTCAACATGAAGAAGATCATCCCGTACATCGCCTCCGAGTTCACCAAGGACAAGATCTGGCTCCGCCGTACGCGCCCCAGTCAGCGCGAGTATCAGATCTTGATCGCGATCGACGACTCCAAGTCGATGGCCGACTCGCACTCTGTCCACCTCGCCTACCAAACCCTCGCCCTCATCTCCCGCGCCCTCGAGATCGGAAGAGCACACGTCTGAACTCCAGTCACCCAGGTTATCTCGT
>ERZ1463034.373-NODE-373-length-10626-cov-10.208117_pt1 | contig 10626 bp, 5 predicted proteins | sample MGYA00564480_ERZ1463034 | MGnify/ENA primary metagenome ERZ1463034 (study PRJEB39244, sample SAMEA3635122) | Helicobacter pylori | study: EMG produced TPA metagenomics assembly of PRJEB11511 data set (Assembly of a 5300-year-old Helicobacter pylori...
AGCAAGGCCTGGTCGCCGGCGACCGCGTGGTGCTGGAAGGCACCGACCGCCTGAAGGACGGCAGCGAAATCGAAGTGGTCAACGACAGCAGTCAAGTCCCGACCACCCCGACCGAGCACCTGCAAGGCAAGCCCGCCGCAAAAGGGGAGACCGGCGCTGACGCCGGCAAGGCGCAAAAGGTCGGTTCATGAACCTGTCGCGGCTGTTTATCCTTCGCCCGGTCGCCACCACGCTGAGCATGTTGGCGATTGTCCTGGCAGGGATCATCTCGTACCGCTTGCTACCGGTCTCGGCCTTGCCCCAGGTGGACTACCCGACCATCCGCGTGATGACCCTGTACCCCGGCGCCAGCCCGGATGTGATGACCAGCGCCGTCACCGCGCCCCTGGAGCGCCAGTTCGGGCAGATGCCCGGCTTGACCCAGATGGCCTCGACCAGCTCCGGCGGCGCGTCGGTGCTGACCCTGCGCTTCAACCTCGACATCAATATGGATGTCGCCGAGCAACAGGTGCAGGCCGCAATCAACGCCGCGACCAACCTGTTGCCCAAGGACTTGCCGGCGCCGCCGGTGTACAACAAGGTCAACCCGGCGGATACCCCGGTGCTGACCCTGGCGATTACCTCCAAGACCATGCTGCTGCCCAAGCTCAATGATTTGGTCGATACGCGCATGGCGCAAAAGATCGCGCAGATCAGCGGCGTCGGCATGGTCAGCATCGCCGGTGGCCAGCGCCAGGCCGTGCGCATCAAGGTCAACCCCGAGGCCCTGGCGGCCAACGGCTTGAACCTGTCGGACGTGCGCACGCTGATCGCCGCGTCCAACGTCAACCAGCCCAAGGGCAACTTCGACGGCCCGACCCGCGTGTCGATGCTCGACGCCAACGACCAGTTGGTGTCGCCGCAGCAGTATGCTGAACTGATCCTGGCCTACAAAAATGGCGCACCGCTGCGTCTGAAGGACGTCGCGCAGATCGTCGACGGCGCCGAAAACGAACGCCTCGCCGCCTGGGCCAATGAAAACCAGGCCGTGCTGCTGAATATCCAGCGCCAGCCCGGCGCCAACGTGATCGAGGTGGTCGACCGCATCAAGGCGCTGCTGCCGAGCATCACCGATAACCTGCCGGCTGGCCTGGATGTGACGGTGTTGACCGACCGTACCCAGACCATCCGCGCCTCGGTCACCGACGTGCAACACGAATTGCTGATCGCCATTGCCCTGGTGGTGATGGTGACCTTCCTGTTTCTGCGCCGCGTCAGCGCCACGATCATCCCGTCCATCGCCGTGCCGCTGTCGCTGGTAGGCACCTTTGGCGTGATGTACCTGGCGGGTTTCTCCATCAACAACCTGACGCTGATGGCCCTGACCATCGCCACTGGGTTTGTGGTGGACGATGCCATCGTGATGCTGGAAAACATCTCGCGCTATATCGAGGAAGGTGAAACCCCGCTGGCCGCTGCGCTCAAGGGTGCCAAACAGATTGGCTTCACCCTGATTTCCCTGACCCTGTCGCTGATCGCCGTATTGATTCCGTTGCTGTTCATGGGCGATGTGGTCGGGCGCCTGTTCCGCGAGTTCGCCATCACCCTGGCGGTGGCGATCCTGATTTCCCTGGTGGTGTCCCTGACCCTGACGCCGATGATGTGCGCGCGCCTGCTCAAGCGTGAACCCAAGGAAGCAGAGCAGAGCCGCTTCTACAAGGCCAGCGGGGCCTGGATCGATTGGTTGATCGCAGCCTACGGGCGCAAGTTGCAGTGGGTGCTCAAGCACCAGCCGCTGACCTTGTTGGTGGCCATCGCTACCCTGGGCCTCACCGTGGTGCTCTACCTGGTGGTGCCCAAGGGCTTTTTCCCGGTGCAGGACACCGGGGTGATCCAGGGCATTTCCGAGGCACCGCAGTCGATTTCCTTCGCTGCAATGAGCCAGCGTCAGCAGGAACTGGCGAAGATCATCCTGGCCGACCCGGCGGTGGAAAGCCTGTCGTCCTACATCGGTGTGGATGGCGATAACGCCACCCTCAACAGCGGTCGCTTGCTGATCAACCTCAAGGCTCACGGGCAGCGGGATTTGAGCGCAGCCCAGGTGATCACCCGCCTGCAGCCGGAAATCGACAAGCTGGTGGGCATTCGCCTGTACATGCAGCCGGTGCAAGACCTGACCATCGAAGACCGCGTCAGCCGCACCCAGTACCAGTTCAGCATGTCGTCACCCGACGCCGAGTTACTGGCCTTGTGGAGCGAAAAGCTGGTGCATGCCTTGAGCCAGTTGCCGCAGCTCACCGACGTCGCCAGCGACCTGCAGGACAAGGGCCTGCAGGTGTACCTGGTGATCGACCGCGATGCCGCCTCGCGCCTGGGCGTCAACGTGTCGACTATCACCGATGCGTTGTACGACGCCTTCGGTCAGCGGCAGATTTCCACCATCTACACCCAGGCCAGCCAATACCGCGTGGTGTTGCAGGCCCAGTCGGGCGAGACCCTGGGGCCGGATGCGCTGAACCAGATCCACGTCAAGACCACCGCCGGCGGCCAGGTGCGCCTGTCGAGCCTGGCCCGCGTGGAACAGCGCCAGGCGCAGTTGGCGATTGCGCATATCGGCCAGTTTCCGGCGGTGATGATGTCGTTCAACCTGGCCCCGGGTGTCGCGCTGGGCAAAGGCGTGGAGTTGATCAACCAGACCCAGAAAGACATCGGCATGCCGGTGGGCGTGCAGACTCAGTTCCAGGGCGCGGCCCAGGCGTTCGAAGCCTCGCTGTCGAGCACCTTGCTGCTGATCCTGGCGGCGGTGGTCACCATGTACATCGTGCTCGGCGTGCTCTACGAGAGCTACATCCACCCCGTCACCATCCTCTCGACCCTGCCTTCGGCGGCGGTGGGGGCGTTGCTGGCGTTGCTGCTCAGCGGCAATGACCTGGGCATGATCGCGATCATCGGCATCATTTTGCTGATCGGTATCGTCAAGAAAAACGCGATCATGATGATCGACTTCGCCCTCGACGCCGAACGCAACCAGGGCCTCGACCCGCAGACCGCGATCTACCAGGCGGCGCTGTTGCGCTTCCGGCCGATCCTGATGACCACCCTGGCCGCACTGTTCGGCGCGGTGCCGTTGATGCTGGCCACCGGTTCCGGTGCGGAGCTGCGTCAACCCCTGGGCCTGGTGATGGTCGGCGGTTTGCTGGTGAGCCAGGTATTGACCCTGTTCACCACACCGGTGATCTACCTGTACTTCGATCGCTTGGGTCGGCGCTGGCGCAAAGAGCCGCAACGCCTGGAGCCGGTTGAGTCATGAACCTGTCCGGACCTTTCATTCGCCGGCCGGTCGCGACCATGCTGCTGAGCCTGGCGATCATGCTGCTGGGCGGCGTCAGCTTCAATCTGCTGCCGGTGTCGCCGCTGCCGCAGATCGACTTCCCGGTGATCGTGGTGTCGGCCAGCTTGCCCGGCGCCAGCCCGGAGGTGATGGCGTCTACCGTGGCCACGCCGCTGGAGCGCTCATTCGGCGCGATTGCCGGTATTACCACCATGAGCAGTTCGTCCAGCCAGGGTTCGACCCGGGTGATCCTGGCGTTCGATTCCGACCGTGATATCAACGGTGCGGCGCGGGAAGTGCAGGCGGCAATCAACGCCTCGCGCAACCTGTTGCCCAGCGGCATGCGCAGTATGCCGACCTACAAGAAGATCAACCCGTCCCAGGCGCCGATCATGGTGCTGTCGCTGACCTCGGACGTGTTGCAGAAGGGCCAGTTGTACGATCTGGCCTCGACCATCCTGTCGCAAAGCCTGTCCCAGGTGCCGGGCGTGGGCGAAGTGCAGATCGGCGGCAGTTCCCTGCCGGCGGTGCGCATCGAACTTGAACCCAAGGCTCTCGACCAGTACGGCATTGCCCTCGACGATGTGCGCAACACCATCGCCAATGCCAACCAGCGTCGGCCCAAGGGCTCCCTGGAAGACGCCGAGCGCAACTGGCAGATCCAGGCCAACGATCAGTTGGAAAAAGCCGAGGACTATGAGCCGCTGCTGATTCGCTACCAGAACGGCGCGGCCCTGCGCCTGGGCGATGTGGCCAAGATCAGCGACGGCGTCGAAGACCGCTACAACAGCGGTTTCTTCAACAATGATTCAGCCGTGCTGCTGGTGATCAACCGCCAGTCCGGCGCCAACATCATCGAGACTGTCAAGCAGATCAAGGCGCAGTTGCCGGCGTTGCAGGCGGTGCTGCCGTCCAGCGTCAAGCTGAGCCTGGCGATGGATCGCTCGCCGGTGATCACCGCCACCTTGCACGAGGCCGAAATGACCTTGCTGATTGCCGTAGGGCTGGTGATCCTGGTGGTGTACCTGTTCCTCGGTAACTTCCGCGCTTCGCTGATTCCAACCCTGGCGGTGCCGGTGTCGCTGGTGGGCACCTTCGCGGTGATGTACCTGTTCGGCTTCTCGTTGAACAACTTCTCGCTGATGGCGCTGATCCTCGCCACCGGCCTGGTGGTGGACGATGCCATCGTGGTGCTGGAGAACATTTCCCGGCATATCGACGAGGGCGTGCCGCCGATGAAGGCAGCGTACCTGGGGGCCCAGGAAGTCGGCTTTACCTTGCTGTCGATGAACGTGTCGCTGGTGGCGGTGTTCCTGTCCATCCTGTTCATGGGCGGGATCGTCACCAGCCTGTTCCGTGAGTTCTCGATCACGTTGTCGGCGGCGATCATCGTGTCGCTGGTGGTCTCGCTGACCCTCACCCCGATGCTCTGCGCCCGTTGGCTCAAGCCTCATATCAAAGGGCAACTGAGCGGTTTGCAGCGTTGGAGCCAGAACGTCAATGACCGCATGGTATCGGCCTACGCCACCAGCCTGGACTGGGTGCTGCGCCATCGGCGCCTGACCTTGCTCAGCCTGCTGATCACGGTAGGGGTGAATGTTGCGCTGTATGTGGTGGTACCAAAAACCTTCATGCCCCAGCAGGACACCGGGCAATTGATCGGCTTTGTGCGCGGCGACGACGGGCTGTCGTTCAGCGTGATGCAGCCGAAGATGGAAATTTTCCGCAAAGCCGTGTTGCAAGACCCAGCGGTGCTCAGCGTGGCCGGTTTCATCGGCGGCAACAGCGGCACCAACAACGCGGTGATGCTGGTTCGACTCAAACCCATCAGCGAACGCAAGGTCTCCGCTCAGGCGGTGATCGAGCGTCTGCGCAAGAGCGTGCCACTGGTGCCGGGCGGGCGACTGTTCCTGATGGCTGACCAGGACCTGCAATTCGGTGGTGGCCGTGACCAGACCAGTGCGCAGTATTCCTACATCCTGCAAAGCGGTGATCTGGCTGCGCTGCGCCTGTGGTACCCGAAGGTCGTGGCCGCTCTGCGCGCGTTACCCGAACTCACCGCCATCGACGCCCGCGAAGGCCGGGGCGCGGCCCAGGTTACGCTGATCGTCGACCGCGACCAGGCCAAGCGTCTGGGCATCGACATGAACATGGTCACCGCCGTGCTGAACAACGCCTACAGCCAGCGGCAGATCTCCACGATCTATGACAGCCTCAACCAGTATCAGGTAGTGATGGAGGTCGACCCGAAATACGCCCAGGACCCAATCACCCTGAAGCAGATGCAGGTGATCACCTCCACGGGCGCGCGGGTGCCGTTGTCGACCATTGCCCATTATGAGAGCAGCCTGGCAGACGACCGCGTCAGCCACGAAGGCCAGTTCGCCTCGGAAAACATCGCCTTCGACATGGCGCCCGGCGTGACGGTGGAACAGGGCACTGCAGCCATCGAGCGGGCGATTGCCAAGGTGGGCTTGCCGGAGGACGTGATCGCCAAGATGGCCGGCACCGCCGATGCCTTCGCGGCGACCCAGAAGGGCCAGCCGTTCATGATCCTTGGCGCACTGGTGGCGGTGTACCTGGTGTTGGGCATTCTGTATGAAAGTTACATCCACCCGCTGACGATCCTCTCGACCTTACCGTCGGCTGGCGTCGGGGCCTTGCTCTCCATCTACCTGCTGGGCGGTGAGTTCAGCCTGATCTCCTTGCTCGGGTTGTTCCTGTTGATCGGGGTGGTGAAGAAAAACGCGATCCTGATGATCGACCTGGCGTTGCAACTGGAGCGCAATGACGGCCTGAGCCCGCTGGAATCGATTCGCAGCGCCTGCCTGTTGCGGTTGCGCCCGATCCTGATGACCACGCTGGCGGCGATTCTCGGCGCCTTGCCGTTGTTGCTCGGCAGAGCCGAAGGCGCGGAAATGCGCCAGCCCCTGGGCCTGACCATTATCGGCGGGCTGATCTTCAGCCAGATCCTGACCCTTTACACCACCCCGGTGGTTTACCTCTATCTCGACCGCGCGCGCCATCGTTTCAACGCTTGGCGCGGCGTGCGTACCGATGCTGCCCTGGACTCTGCGCTATGACCGATTCGACCTTTGCCACATTGGCCATGACCCGTGGTTCCCGCGTCGCCAGCTTGCTGCTCTGCGGGGTGTTGCTCAGCGCCTGCGCCGTCGGCCCCGACTACACACGTCCGGCCGTCATCGAGCCTGCGCAGTTCAAACAAGCCGAGGGCTGGCGCCAGGCCACGCCGAGCGATGCCCTGGCCCGTGGCGCCTGGTGGGAACTGTACGGCGACCGTCAGCTCAATGACCTGGTGCTCCGGCTGAACAACGCCAACCAGACCGTGGCCCAGGCCGAAGCGCGCTTCCGTCAGGCCCAGGCGCTGGTGAGCAGTTCCCGTGGGGCGTTTTACCCGACGGTGGACCTGAGTGTCGGGAAAACCCGCGCCAGTCAGGGCACCGGCAGCAGCAGTGCCAGCCTCAGCAGTTCCAGCAGTGGCATCCGCGATACCCTTAACGCGCAGTTGGGCGTGAGCTGGGAAGCTGATGTCTGGGGCAAGTTGCGCCGGGGCCTGGAAGCCAAAGAAGCCAGCGCCGAAGCCAGCTCGGCGGACCTGGCCGCGATGCGTTTGAGCCAGCAGTCGGAGTTGGTGCAGAGCTACCTGCAACTGCGCGTCATGGATGAGCAGACCCGGTTGCTGCAAGCCACGCTGGACACGTACCAGCGCTCCCTGCAGATGACCGAGAACCAATACCGCGCCGGCGTTTCCGGCAAGGACGCCGTGGCCCAGGCGCAAACCCAGCTCAAGTCCACCCAGGCCAGCCTGATCGACCTGATCTGGCAGCGCGCGCAACTGGAAAACGCCATCGCCGTGTTGATCGGCGAGGCGCCAGCCAACTTCAACCTGGCCGTTAGTAAGGACATCCCGGCCTTGCCGCAGATCCCGGTGAGCCTACCGTCGCAATTGCTCGAACGCCGCCCCGACATCGCGTCCGCCGAGCGCTCGGTGATCGCCGCCAACGCCGATATCGGCGTGGCCAAGGCGGCCTATTACCCGGACCTGAGCCTGAGCCTGGCCGGTGGTTATTCCAGCAGCACCTACGCCGACTGGATCAGCCTGCCGAACCGCTTCTGGTCGGTCGGGCCGAAGCTGGCGATGACCCTGTTCGACGGCGGCCAGCGCTCGGCGGAAGTCGACCGCACCGTGGCCAGTTACGATGAAACCGTGGCCAAGTACCGCCAGACCGTACTGGATGGCTTCCGCGAAGTGGAAAACTACATGGTCCAGCTCAAGGTGCTGGAAGACGAAGCCGTGGTCAGCAATGAAGCGCTGGAGGCCGCGCGCGAGTCGCTGCGCTTGACCCAGAACCAGTACAAGGCGGGGCTGATCGCTTATCTGGATGTGGTGACCGTACAAGCCACCGCCCTGAGCAACGAACGCACCGTGCTGACCTTGCTGCAGACACGATTGGTGGCCAGTGTGCAACTGATCGCCGCGTTGGGTGGCGGTTGGGATGGGCAGACTCAGGCGGTTGAAAAGGAGTGACGCCGGGCCTGTTTTGAGTCGGTGGATTGGCGTCAAAATGCCGGTGATGGTCCTGGGATAAATAATCACCTGTTCAAGAAGCAGTCTCGCTACAATCCGCGACTTTTCCATCTGGCACGGGCTTTTTCAGCCAGTCGGTCTAGCGTCGGCCCATGCTTATCGGTAGTGACTTCTCCTCGCTGGACGCATTGCCAAGGCCAAGGGCCGCGCCATCTGTTTGTGGATGCTGGGCGGGGTATTGGCGATGGGAGAGGGCGTGTGGCCCAAGCACTTTTGTCGGCATGTTGGCGCTCAGGCTGCCGCCCACCCTCGGCTTTGACTTGGACATTACCGCGTTGATCATGGGCGTGGGCATCAGCAGCATGCATTACACCGGCATGGCCGCGATGCGCATGATGCCGGCATCCGTTACCGGCGGATGGCTTCATGGCGGACATCCATCGCGCAGAAGCAGCGCTGACGCCTGACAAGCACAGCACTTGACGGGTATTCTTGGCGCCAACGCTAAACATTTGGTTGATTCAGGAGACTGTAGGCATGGACAAAGTCCTCATCATCACCGGGGGCGGTCGCGGGATTGGCGCGGCGACGGCATTGCTGGCCGCTCGCCAGGGCTATCGCATTTGCATCAACTTCCAGTCGGATGAAGAAGCCGCTCACCGCGTTCTCGAACAGGTCCGCGCGCTAGGCGCCCAAGCCATTGCGGTGCGCGCCGATGTGAGCATCGAGGATGAAGTGATCGCATTGTTCCACCGCGTTGACACTGAACTGGGTCGCGTTACGGCGTTGGTCAACAATGCAGGCACGGTGGGGCATAAATCTCGCGTTGATGAGATGTCCGAGTTCCGCATCCTGAAGGTCCTGAAGACCAACGTACTCGGGCCGATTTTGTGCGCCAAGCACGCGGTGCTGCGTATGTCGCCCCGGCATGGTGGGCAGGGCGGGAGTATCGTCAATGTGTCGTCGGTGGCGGCGCGTCTCGGTTCGCCGGGTGAATATGTCGACTACGCCGCCTCCAAGGGCGCGCTGGACAGCTTTACCGTGGGGTTGGCGAAGGAAGTGGCGGGCGAGGGCATTCGTGTCAACGCGGTGCGCCCCGGCTATATCTTCACCGACTTCCACGCCCTGAGCGGTGACCCGGACCGGGTCAGCAAGCTGGAGTCCGGGATTCCGATGGCGCGTGGCGGCCGACCGGATGAAGTGGCGGAGGCGATTGTCTGGCTGTTGTCAGACAAGGCCTCCTATGCCACCGGGACGTTCGTTGACCTGGGCGGCGGTCGTTGAGACCCCCGGCCATCAGGTTGGCAGAGGGCGCAGCACGTCATAGCCTTTAAGCGAGAACGCCTTGAGCAGGCTGGCTTCGGAGTTATCCAGAGTGCTGTAGCCGTCGTTGAAGAACCCATCGATACGCCCGTTGCGGGCATGGCTGCCGTTCAAGGTGCTGTCGTTCAGGTTATCGAGAAACCGCAGCACTTTTTCCATGTTGTGGGCCGCGTCAGCGCGTGCATCCGGGGCTGCGTTGGATGGGGTCCAATCACCGATCTGCGTCTTAAGGTCATCAGCGATCGCGTAACTGTCGCGGCCCTGCAGGAAACGCCTCATGACCGCGCTCTGTTCGATGATTTGCTCTGCCGAGCGATGGTCGCCGGCCGGTCGGCCTGTCGGACCGCGCATTGCGCGGACCTGTTTTTGTTCGGCCGCCTGCATGTAGTTGGGTGGAATGGGCAAGGGTGTAAGCCCTGCGGGTAAAGCAACGCGCATAAGGAATCTCCGATTCGAACCAGGAAAGGCGCCTCCTATGTGGTCCGTTCGGCCGTCTGGTTCCGGTTCAAAACGACCGCACAATCCGTCCCAAGGTCTCCATCGCTTTTTCCGATGCGTCGGACCACGGGCTGCCGTAGTTCAAGCGGATACAGTTCCTGAAACGCTGGGTCGCCGAGAAAATCGGCCCCGGCGCGATGCTGATGCCTTGGGCCAACGCCATCTGGAACAACTTGAGCGAGTCCGTTTGTTCCGGCAGTTCCAGCCAGAGGAAATACCCGCCGGCTGGCTGGCTGACCCGCGTCTGCGCCGGAAAATATCGGGCAATGGCCGCGAGCATCGCGCTTTGCTGTTCTTCCAGTGCATAGCGTAACTTGCGCAAGTGCCGGTCATAGCCGCCGTGTTGCAGGTAGTCGGCAATCGCAGCCTGAGCAGGCATCGATGGGCATAGCGAGGTCATCAGCTTGAGGCGCTCGACCTTTTGCGCATAGCGCCCGGCCGCCACCCAGCCAATGCGATAGCCCGGTGCCAGGCTCTTGGCGAATGAGCCGCAGTGCATCACCAGGCCCTCGGTGTCGAAGGCCTTGGCGGGTTTCGGCGCCTGTTGCCCGTAGTACAACTCTGCGTAGACGTCGTCCTCGATCAACGGCACCTGGTGGCGGCGCAGCAGTTCCACCAGTGCCTGTTTCTTCGCTTCCGGCAGCGTGGCGCCGATGGGGTTCTGAAAGCTGGTCATGGTCCAGCAGGCTTTGATCGGGTAGCGCTCCAGGCTTTGCGCCAGGGCGTTGAGGTCGATGCCGTCACGCGGATGCACGGGAATTTCCACCGCTTTGAGTTTCAGGCGTTCCAGCACTTGCAGGCAGGCATAAAACGCTGGCGCTTCAATGGCCACCAAGTCGCCCGGCTCGGTGACGGCCTGCAGGCACAGGTTCAACGCTTCGAGGGCGCCGTTGGTGATCAGCAAGATCGGAAGAGCACACGTCTGAACTCCAGTCACCCAGGTTAT
>ERZ1463034.376-NODE-376-length-10596-cov-11.402618_pt1 | contig 10596 bp, 10 predicted proteins | sample MGYA00564480_ERZ1463034 | MGnify/ENA primary metagenome ERZ1463034 (study PRJEB39244, sample SAMEA3635122) | Helicobacter pylori | study: EMG produced TPA metagenomics assembly of PRJEB11511 data set (Assembly of a 5300-year-old Helicobacter pylori...
GAGATAACCTGGGTGACTGGAGTTCAGACGTGTGCTCTTCCGATCTATATCCGCGTGGTCGCCACCACCAACCGCGACCTGGCCGGCGAAGTGGCGGCGGGGCGCTTTCGGGAAGACTTGTTCTACCGTCTCTCGGTATTCCCCCTGGCCTGGCGCGCACTGCGCGAGCGCCCGGCGGACATCATCCCGCTGGCCGAGCGTCTGCTGAACAACCACGTCAAAAAAATGAAGCACGCCCAGGCGCGGCTGTCGGTCGAAGCCCAGGCCTGCCTGATCAGCTACGCGTGGCCCGGCAACGTGCGGGAGCTGGACAACGCGATTCAGCGTGCATTGATTTTGCAACAGGGCGGCTTGATCCAGCCCCAGGACTTCTGCCTGGCCATGGGCAGTGGCGCCGCGCCGTTACCGAGCCTGGCGCCCGTGCCGCTGGTCGCTGAAGCCGAGTCTGCAGGGGCTCTGGGCGACGACCTGCGCCGCCGCGAATTCCAGATGATCATCGACACCCTGCGCGCCGAACGCGGCCGCCGCAAAGAAGCGGCCGAGCGCCTGGGCATCAGCCCGCGCACCTTGCGCTACAAGCTGGCGCAGATGCGCGACGCTGGGATGGACGTGGAAGGCTACCTTTTCGCCACCTGATCGGTAACAAGGTCGACAAGTTTTGTCGCCTTTTCTTACAAGTTGCTACAGAGCTGGCACCCTTGTTGCTACCACCCCTAGTAACTGCTGCGTAGTGTCAAAAAAATGCGGGTCGTCGGAGAGAGAAGGTCATGAGCCAGGGTATTGAGTTCAATCGGTTGATGTTGGATATGCGCTCCATGCAAATGGATGCCATGGCTCAACCGAAATCCGTCGCGCCAGCGCCGGAATTGGGCCAAAGCAGTTTCGCCGACATGCTCGGCCAGGCAGTCAACAAAGTCAGTGACACTCAGCAAGCCTCCAACCAGTTGGCGACCGCGTTCGAGATCGGCAAGAGCGGCGTGGACCTGACCGACGTGATGGTCGCTTCGCAGAAAGCCACTGTGTCCTTTCAAGCCTTGACCCAGGTGCGCAACAAACTGGTTCAGGCTTATCAAGACATCATGCAGATGCCGGTTTAAGGGCGAGATTTAAGTCATGGCAGAAGCAGTCGTGGACAACGTACCCGCCAAGGCAGACGGCAAGCCGCCGCTGTTTGGCCTGTCGTTCCTGGAAAACCTCTCGGAAATGACCATGCTGCGTCAGGTGGGCCTGATGGTCGGCCTGGCTGCCAGCGTGGCGATTGGTTTTGCCGTGGTGCTGTGGTCGCAGCAACCCGATTACCGGCCGCTGTACGGCAGCCTGGCCGGTATGGATTCCAAGCAGATCATGGAAACCCTGGCCGCCGCCGACATTGCCTACACCGTGGAGCCCAACTCCGGGGCGCTGCTGGTCAAGGCCGATGATGTCGCCCGTGCCCGCATGAAGCTGGCCGCCGCCGGCGTGACCCCGTCCGACAGCAATATCGGTTTTGAGATCCTCGACAAGGACCAGGGCCTGGGCACCAGCCAGTTCATGGAAGCGACCCGCTACCGTCGTGGCCTGGAAGGCGAACTGGCGCGGACCATCTCCAGCCTCAACAACGTCAAGGGCGCCCGTGTTCACCTGGCGATTCCGAAGAGCTCGGTGTTTGTGCGTGATGAGCGCAAGCCAAGTGCCTCGGTATTGGTCGAACTGTTTTCCGGCCGCTCCCTGGAGCCTGGCCAAGTGTTGGCGATCATCAACCTGGTGGCCACCAGCGTTCCCGAATTGAGCAAGTCGCAAATCACCGTAGTCGACCAGAAGGGCAACCTGCTGTCCGATATGGCGGAAAACTCTTCGCTGACCCAGGCCGGCAAGCAGTTCGACTACAGCCGCCGCATGGAAAGCATGCTCACCCAGCGTGTCCACAACATCCTGCAACCGGTGCTGGGTAACGATCGCTACAAGGCTGAAGTGTCCGCCGACGTGGATTTCAGCGCCGTCGAATCGACCTCCGAGCAGTTCAACCCGGACCAGCCGGCCCTGCGCAGCGAGCAATCGACCAGCGAACAACGCACCGCCAGCAGCGGCCCACAAGGTGTGCCGGGTGCCCTGAGCAATCAGCCGCCAGCCCCTGCTTCAGCCCCGCAGACCACCGGCGGTGCCGCCGCGACCGCTGGCGCCATTGCCGCTGGCCAGCCACTGCTGGACGCCAACGGTCAGCAGATCATGGACCCGGCCACCGGCCAGCCGATGCTCGCTCCCTACCCGGCGGACAAGCGTAACCAGTCGACCAAGAACTTCGAACTCGACCGTTCCATCAGCCACACCAAGCAGCAACAGGGCCGGATCAATCGCCTGTCGGTGTCGGTGGTGGTCGATGACCAGGTCAAGATCGCCGCCGCTGATGGCGCCGTCACCCGCGCGCCGTGGAGCGCCGACGAATTGGCACGCTTCACTCGCCTGGTGCAGGATGCCGTCGGTTTCGACGCCAGCCGTGGTGACAGCGTCAGCGTGATCAACATGCCGTTCTCCGCCGAGCGTGGCGAAGTCATCGCTGAAGCGGCGTTCTACACCCAACCGTGGTTCTGGGACATCGTCAAGCAAGTGCTGGGCGTGTTGTTCATCGTAGTGCTGGTGTTCGGCGTGCTGCGTCCGGTGCTCAACAACATCACCGGCAATGGTAAGAAACAACTGGCAACCTTCGGTGGCAGCGATGTCGAGTTGGGTGGCATGGGCGGCCTGGATGGCGAACTGGCCAACGACCGCGTCAGCCTCGGCGGCCCGCAAAGCATCCTGTTGCCAAGCCCGAGCGAAGGCTATGACGCTCAGTTGAACGCAATCAAGAGTCTGGTGGCAGAAGACCCGGGCCGTGTGGCCCAGGTCGTGAAAGAGTGGATTAACGCAGATGAGTGATAGTCGAGCCGCTGTTGCCAAGCTCACCAAGGTCGACAAAGCCGCAGTCCTGCTGCTGTCCCTGGGTGAAACCGACGCCGCACAAGTGCTGCGCCACATGGGGCCCAAAGAGGTCCAGCGCGTGGGCGTGGCCATGGCGCAGATGCGCAACGTTCACCGAGAGCAGGTCGAACAGGTGATGAGCGAGTTCGTCGAGATCGTCGGCGACCAGACCAGCCTGGGCGTCGGCTCCGACAGCTACATCCGCAAGATGCTCACCTCGGCCCTCGGCGAAGACAAGGCCAACGGCCTGATCGACCGCATCCTGTTGGGCGGCAACACCAGCGGCCTCGACAGCCTGAAATGGATGGAGCCGCGCGCCGTCGCCGACGTGATCCGCTACGAGCACCCGCAGATCCAGGCGATCGTGGTGGCGTACCTCGACCCCGACCAGGCCGGCGAAGTGCTCGGCCACTTCGACCATAAAGTGCGCCTGGACATCATCCTGCGCGTGTCGTCGTTGAACACCGTGCAGCCGGCGGCCCTGAAAGAACTCAACACGATTCTCGAGAAGCAGTTCTCGGGCAACTCGAATGCTTCGCGTACCACCTTGGGCGGTATCAAGCGCGCAGCCGACATCATGAACTTCCTCGACAGCTCGGTCGAAGGCCAGTTGATGGACTCGATCCGCGAGATCGACGACACCCTGTCCGGCCAGATCGAAGACCTCATGTTCGTGTTCAACAACCTCTCCGACGTCGACGACCGTGGCATCCAGGCGCTGTTGCGCGAAGTCTCCTCTGACGTGCTGGTACTGGCCCTCAAGGGTTCGGACGAAGGCGTCAAGGAAAAGATCTTCAAGAACATGTCCAAGCGCGCCTCCGAACTGTTGCGCGACGACCTGGAAGCCAAAGGCCCGGTACGCGTCAGCGACGTGGAAACCGCGCAGAAGGAAATCCTCACGATTGCCCGCCGTATGGCCGAAGCCGGAGAAATCGTTCTCGGTGGGAAGGGCGGCGAAGAAATGATCTAAGGCGCCTCGCATGTCGAACAAAGATGAAGCGCCCAGCGACCTGATTCGCGCGCGGGACGTGGGCGGGTTCGACATCTGGTCGTTGCCCAGCTTCGATCCGCATGTGCCGGAGCCCGAACCTGAGCCTGTGGAAGAACTGCCGGCGGAAATGGAAGAAGTGCCGCTGGAAGAAGTCCAGCCGCTGACCCTGGAAGAGTTGGAAAGCATTCGCCAGGAGGCCTACAACGAAGGCTTCGCCGCTGGCGAAAAAGATGGTTTTCGCAGCACCACGCTCAAGGTTCGCCAGGAAGCCGAGGCTGCCTTGAACGTCAAGCTGGCCAGCCTGGAACGCCTGATGGGCAGCCTGTTCGAGCCCATCGCCGAGCAGGATTCGCAGATCGAAAAAGCCATGGTCGGGTTGGTCGAACACATCGCCCGCCAGGTGATCCAGCGTGAGCTGGTGCTGGACTCCAGTCAGATCGAAAGCGTCATGCGTGAAGCCCTCAAGCTGCTGCCCCTGGGTGTCGGCAATGTGCGGCTGCACATCAACCCGCAGGATTTCGAACAGGTCAAAGCCCTGCGCGAGCGCCATGAAGAAACCTGGCGCATCGTCGAAGATGCAGCGCTGCAGCCCGGTGGTTGCCGCGTCGAGACCGAATACAGCCGCATCGACGCCACGGTGGAAACGCGCATCAGCCAGATCATGGCCCAGTTGCTGGACCAGGTGCACGAGCAGGTCCTGAACCCGGCCGAACCTGACATGAGCGTGGACCTGGACGCCCCCGATGCGCCTTGATCGCACCAGTTTCGCCAAGCGTCTGAGCGGGTATGCCGAGGCCACCAAGTTGCCCGGCCAGCCGATCCTCGAAGGGCGCTTGCTGCGCATGGTTGGCCTGACCCTCGAAGCCGAAGGCCTGCGCGCCGCCATGGGCAGCCGCTGCCTGGTGATCAACGACGACAGTTACCACCCGGTGCAGGTCGAAGCCGAGGTGATGGGCTTTTCCGGCAGCAAGATTTTCCTGATGCCGGTTGGCAGCCTGGCGGGCATCGCCCCCGGCGCCCGCGTGGTGCCGCTGGCCGATACCGGCCGCCTGCCCATGGGCATGAGCATGCTCGGTCGCGTGCTGGACGGTGCCGGTCGTGCGCTGGACGGCAAGGGCGGCATGAAAGCCGAAGACTGGGTGCCGATGGATGGCCCCACCATCAACCCGCTCAAGCGCAACCCCATCAGCCAGCCGCTTGACGTGGGCATTCGCAGCATCAACGGTTTATTGACGGTCGGTCGCGGCCAGCGCCTCGGCCTGTTTGCCGGTACCGGCGTGGGTAAGTCGGTGTTGCTGGGCATGATGACCCGTTTTACCGAGGCCGACATCATCGTGGTGGGGCTGATCGGCGAACGGGGCCGGGAAGTGAAGGAGTTCATCGAGCACAGCCTCGGTGAAGAAGGCCTCAAGCGTTCCGTCGTCGTTGCGTCCCCGGCCGACGATGCGCCGCTGATGCGTTTACGCGCCGCCATGTACTGCACGCGCATCGCCGAATATTTTCGCGACAAGGGCAAGAACGTCCTATTGCTGATGGACTCCCTCACGCGTTTCGCCCAGGCCCAGCGGGAAATCGCCCTGGCCATCGGCGAGCCGCCGGCCACCAAGGGCTATCCGCCGTCGGTGTTCGCCAAGTTGCCCAAGCTGGTGGAGCGCGCCGGTAATGCCGAGGCGGGGGGTGGGTCGATCACCGCGTTTTACACCGTGTTGTCTGAAGGCGATGACCAGCAAGACCCGATCGCCGACTCGGCGCGGGGCGTGCTCGACGGTCACATCGTGCTGTCGCGGCGCCTGGCGGAGGAGGGGCACTACCCGGCCATCGACATCGAAGCGTCCATCAGCCGGGTGATGCCGTCGGTGGTCACGCCGGAGCACATGGCCCGTGCCCAGCAGTTCAAGCAGTTGTGGTCGCGCTACCAGCAAAGTCGCGACCTGATCAGCGTTGGCGCCTATGTGGCCGGCGGCGATCGTGAGACTGACCTGGCGATTGCCCTGCAACCGCAATTGGTCACCTACCTGCGCCAAGGCCTCAACGACAACATCAGCATGGGCGAAAGCGAAGCGCACCTGCAGTCCATCTTCGCCCCCGCGCCAGGCGGCTAAGCCATGGCCAGCAGCCGCTCCTCACGCTTGGCCCCGGTGGTGGACATGGCCGAAAAGGCCGAAAAAACCGCCGTCCAGCGCCTGGGTTACTTCCAGGGCCAGGTGCGCCTGGCGGAAAGTAAGCTCGGCGACCTGGAGCGCTTTCGCGGCGAGTACCAGCAGCAGTGGATCGAGCGCGGCACCAAAGGCGTGTCCGGCCAGTGGCTGATGGGCTACCAGGGCTTTCTCAACCAGCTTGAAACCGCTGTCGGCCAGCAGCGCCAGAGCCTGGCCTGGCACCAGAACAACCTCGACAAGGCCCGCGAAAGCTGGCAGCAGGCGTATGCCCGGGTCGAAGGGTTGCGCAAGCTGGTGCAGCGCTATATCGATGAGGCGCGGGCGCTTGAGGATAAGCGCGAGCAAAAACTGCTCGATGAGTTGTCCCAGCGCCTGCCGCGCCAGAATCCCTACTAGCGCCAAGCTCCGGACTCAATGTGGGAGGGAGCAAGCCCCCTCCCACATTTGCTTCGCTGTGTTGCCCACATCCGGTTAGCCTGCTACACCTTGTATCTAGACCCATGACAAGGAAGCAGTCACATGTCAGTCGAGTCAGAAGTATCCCTGGATGGGAAGAAGTTGACGATCGCAATCAAGGGCCGGTTCGATTTCGGCAGCCACCAGCTCTTTCGTGACGCCTACGAGCGTTTCTACAAGGTGCCAGACGTATACATCGTCGACCTGAAAGAAACCACCTACATGGACAGCTCCGCCCTGGGCATGCTCCTGCTGCTGCGCGATCATGCCGGGGGAGATAACTCGGAAATCCAGGTGATCAACAGCAGTTCCGACGTGCGCAAGATCCTCGCGATTTCCAATTTCGACAAACTGTTCGACATCAATTGAGCGCGCTGGCTCCGGTCCTCGAACCGCTGACCATCCTGATCGCCGAAGACAGCGCCGCCGACCTGCTGTTGCTGTCGACCATCGTCCGGCGCCAGGGCCACCAGGTGCTCACCGCCAGCAACGGCGCACAAGCCGTCGAGCTGTTTGCCCGCGAACGTCCACAACTGGTGCTGATGGACGCCCTGATGCCGGTGATGGATGGCTTTGAGGCCGCGCGGCGGATCAAGCAACTGGCGGGTGAGGCCCTGGTGCCGATCATCTTCCTCACCTCGCTGCGCCAAAGCGAAGCCCTGGCCCAGTGCCTGGATGCCGGTGGCGATGACTTCTTGCCCAAGCCCTATAACCCGCTGATTCTCGCGGCCAAGATCAATGCGATGGATCGCCTGCGCCGCCTGCAGGCCACGGTGTTGCAGCAGCGTGACCTGATCGCCAAGCACCATGACTACCTGCTGCATGAGCAGCGCGTGGCCAAGGCGGTGTTCGACAAGGTCGCCCATTCGGGTTGCATCAACGCGGCGCCGAACATTCGCTACCTGCAATCGCCCTATGCGCTGTTCAACGGCGACTTGTTGTTGGCAGCCTACACGCCGGCGGGTGACATGCATGTGCTGCTCGGCGACTTCACCGGGCACGGCCTGCCAGCGGCGGTCGGCGCCATGCCGTTGGCCGAAGTGTTCTATGGCATGACGGCCAAGGGCTACGGGTTGACGCAGATCCTGCGGGAGATGAACGCCAAGCTCAAACGCATCCTGCCGGTGGACATGTTCTGCTGCGCGACGCTGTTGTGCCTGAGTGCGCAACGGCGTGCGGTGGAAGTCTGGAATGGCGGCATGCCCGAGGGCTATGTGCATGAAGTCGCCACGGGTAAGCGCACGCCGCTGATATCACGGCACTTGCCGTTGGGCGTGCTGTCGGCGCAGGCGTTCGATGATCGCACCGAAGTCTGGCCGATGGCCCTGGGCGACCGCGTATTTCTGCTCTCCGATGGCGTGCTGGATACCGCCGATGCCAACGAACAATTGTTCGGCGCCGAGCGCTTGCAGCAGGTGTTTGCCGCCAATCGTGAGCCCGACCGCTTGTTCGAGGATATCGAGCAGGCCCTGGCGGCGTTTCGCGGTGAGGCGCGGGATGACGTGAGCATGCTCGAAATTACCCTGCAGGCCGGCCAGTCGATGCGTGCGACGGGGCCGATGTATGCCGACAGTGGCCAGTCGTGCCCGTTGGATTGGTCGGTGAGTTTCGAGTTTCGCGCCGAGACCCTCAAACGCTACAACCCGTTGCCCTATCTGTTGCAACTGCTGCTGGAGATCCACGGCTTGCGCGAGCAGAGCGGGGCGCTCTACAGCGTGATGGCCGAACTGTATTCCAACGCCCTGGAGCATGGCGTGCTGGGCCTGGACTCGCGGCTCAAGCGCAATGCTGAAGGTTTTGCGCAGTATTACCGCCAGCGCAATGAGCGGCTGGTGCAACTCAACAGCGGTTATGTGCGCGTGCATGTGCAGGTAGAGCCCACCGCTACGGGCGGCAGGATGACCTTGCGCATCGAAGACAGCGGCCCCGGGTTCGATGTGGAACAGGTACTGGCTCGCCCGCTGGATCTCGACCGTCTGTCTGGTCGCGGCTTGGGCCTGGTGCGTCAACTGAGTAGCGATGTACGCTGGTCCGACGGCGGGCGCAGTGTCTGCGTGGAGTTTTGCTGGGAGGCTCTGGCATAATCCGCCGATTCTTGATCAAGGAGCGAACAAGTGGTTGAGGTTCATCTGGACCCGGACGTGTTATCGGGTTTGCAGGAAGTCATGGAAGGCGAGTACCCCAAATTGCTCGATACCTTTCTCGATGATTCGCAAAAGCGCGTCGAAGCGCTGCGCAAAGCTCGCGACGATGCCAAGGCGTTGGCGCGCATCGCCCATAGTTTCAAGGGCAGCAGTGGTAACCTCGGTGCAGTGCGGTTGGCGCACTTGTGCCAGCGCTTGGAGGTTGAGTCTGTCGAGGCTGCGGCGGACCTGGGGGCCTTGGTCGATCAGATCGACCATGAGTTTGCGCTGGTCAAGCCGCTGTATGAGTCGGAGCGCCAGCGCTTCCAGCTTTAATTTCAGGTCCCACACCGCTTTTCCGCAGAGCTGGCCCGACTCTTGCTCTATCTCCTGATACTGCATCCCCGATTCCCATGCAGTGGAGACCTTACCTATGCCAGTCGCCCCTAATTCGCTCCTTCAGGCTGCCCCTGCGGCCAAGCCTCAAGCGCCTGCCGCCAATCCACCGGCGGCGGCCGCGGAGCCGCGGGACAAGGGCCCTGGCTTTGCTCAGGTGTTCGCCAGCCAAGGTTCGAAGCCCTCGGCCAAGGCCGACGACAACTCGGCCAAGCCCGCGCGCGACAAGCCTGCTGACGCGAGTGCCAAGCCTGTTGCTGGCAACGATAAGCCTGTCGCGAACAACGATAAACCTGCCGCCAACAACGATAAGCCTGCCGCCGGTACGCCAGCGGTTGCCGATAGCGGCAAACCCTTGCCAGCCGACCCGCCGGCCAAACCCGCCGACAGCGCCAGCAGTGATCAAACCCCGCCCGCCGACCCAGCCCTGGCGCAGCAGCCGGCGGTAGACCCAGTGGTTGCCCCGGTGGTTGATCCGGCCCTGATTGTCACGGTCACGCCGGTTGCTGTGCCAGTGCCGGTGCCGGTGGAAACGCCAGCCCCGGCTGCTGCTGCCAAGGATGACAAGGCCCAGCCGGTGGTCACGGCACCGCTGGCAGCGACCGATGTGGCCAAGCCGGCCTTCGATCCCACGGCAGACCCTCTGGACGCGATGCCGGCGGTACGCCTGGCGATGGAGCAGGGCGGTCATGTGTCGGCCAGCAGTCAGGCCCCGCAGAGCGCCGCGCCGCCGTCCCAGGACCAGCCGACCGCTGCGCAGAACTTCGCCACGGGCCTGGCTAACATGGTGGACCAGCAAGCCAGCAAGGACAGCACCGACCAGGGCGGCGACAAAGCCTTTGGCGGGTTGATCGAAGGCGGCCTCAAGGATTTGAAGAGCGCCAGCAGCGACACGCGTGTCGATGACTTCGCCAACCGCCTGGCCGCACTGACCCAGGCCGCCACGCCGAAAACCGCCAATGCTTTGCCGCCGGTCGCCAACGCACCGCTGGCCATGCACCAGAGCGGCTGGACCGAGGAAGTGGTCAACCGCGTGATGTACCTGTCCAGCGCCAACCTCAAGTCGGCAGAGATCCAGCTACAGCCGGCCGAACTCGGGCGCCTGGATATCAAGGTCAACATGACGGCCGACCAGCAGGCCCAGGTCACCTTCATGAGTGGTCACGCCGTTGTGCGTGAAGCACTGGAAACCCAGTCCGGCCGTTTGCGCGAGATGTTTGCCCAGCAGGGCATGGGGCAGGTCGACGTCAATGTGTCCGACCAGTCCCGTGGTTGGCAGGGCCAGGGTCAACAGCAACAGAACCAGAACCAGGCGAACGGTGTCAGTGGTCGTGGCGGTCGGGGTGACAGCGGCGACGTTGCCGATCATGCCGAAGTGGCCGCGGCCGTCGCGCCGGTGACGGCCACCGTGATTGGCTCCAGCGCCGTTGACTATTACGCCTGATCCCAAGCCTGGCACCGGCTCAAGTGTGGGAGGGGGCTTGCTCCAGATCGGAAGAGCGTCGTGTAGGGAAAGAGTGTTCGCAGGGTGTAGATC
>ERZ1463034.377-NODE-377-length-10595-cov-66.351518_pt1 | contig 10595 bp, 12 predicted proteins | sample MGYA00564480_ERZ1463034 | MGnify/ENA primary metagenome ERZ1463034 (study PRJEB39244, sample SAMEA3635122) | Helicobacter pylori | study: EMG produced TPA metagenomics assembly of PRJEB11511 data set (Assembly of a 5300-year-old Helicobacter pylori...
GAGGTCGCCGTGCGCGATGGAATCCGGGTTAAGTTTGCTGACAAAGAGATGGAAGCCCATAGATTGAATCTTGAAAAGCAGAAACAGGCAGCGCGGCAGAACGTGGCCCGGCCGCCAGTCGAGCAGAAGCCGACTGAGAAACAGAAACAACCCGAGAAACAGCCGAGCAAGGCGCGTAAGCCGAACAAAGGCATAGAGCTTTAACACCAAAAGGAGATTGAGCTTTGACTGATGGATTTGGCACAACCCTAGCTGTGTCGATGTGATTAGGCGCTGGTCGGGGTGGCAACCGCGATCAGTGCCGAGTTTTTACTACCCTTTTCGGGTAAACAATGGCCGTCGCCACCAAGGCGCAGGCTTGTCGGGTGGCACACTTTCAGGCGTGTCAGGCTGTGCCGGCTCCGGCTTGTGCTCGATCAGGCGCATCGCCTGGCGAAGCTCGGCTACTTCCTCCCTCAATGCCTTCAGTTCGGCCAAGATCAAGGCCGTATCCTGTGTGCCATTGGCTGTGTCGCTATGTGCCGTTTTCTCGGCTTCTGGCTGTGCCATGGGCAGAAGTGCGCCATAAACACGTATCAGCTCTGACGTCTCAAGGCGCCGAGCGCTATCGCCCTCAGGTGCCCATGATAGACGGCCCGCAGCCATATCACGGTAGAGCGTTCTACGGCTCTTTCCGGTCAACTGTTGCGCCTCCTGAATGGTGTGCCAGGCCATGTGTCACGTCTCCTTGATCTTGTGTGCCACTTACTTGCTGTCAGCCTGCTCGTTTACCCAATCCAAAGTATTTGGATCACGGGCATCTGCAACAGCTTGAGACTCACGACTACCAGATGTTCGGGGGAATTCGTGCGGCTCGGGTGGCAATAGGTCCTTCTGATCAGGAGGAGGAAGATCGGCCCCATCATCTATAACGTTTTCTCCTGCGTGCAGGACAGGAACGTGGCGTAATTCGACGTTGTCCCAGTCCTCGACTGGACGGCCTTGGTCGCTTTCGCTGACCACCACCTCCGCGTAGAAAGACGCGTAGCGCTTGCCGCTGTGGTCCCTCCAGACAACCTTTGAATTGATCACGTAGCCGTTGGCTGTCCCAATCTTCACGATCTGAAGCCACCGCTCGGACTCCAGCAGACGGATGGCATTGTGTATTGCCGTCCTGCCGTAGCTCAGGATTTGGCACAGAGTTGATTGGCTGATGACAATCGCGTTCGTCTTGTTCATCCGCTCAGTTAGCAGCATGAACACTTGGAAAGCGCTCGGGCTACGTCGGGAAAGCTCCCGGATATCGCGTATGTATCCACGGGTTAGCATGGCGAAATCGGCAGGGTCTTTTTTGATCGGTTTCAAAGTGAACATATCCGTTCGGCTGAGTGAACACGATGTTCAGTATATATGAACGCCGTGTGCGCACAAGACGTTCAATCAGACGGTATATGTTCACTCAGTTAGTGAACATATATGTTCGCTCTAGAGTGAACATACCAAGATGGGTAAAAACGGCCTACAAGCCGCGTAGTTACTGGCTCTCAGCGTTTGGAGGACGGAAACGTCCTCTTTATCTATTAGGGTTCTCCCTAAAACGGCTCGGTGGTGCCGCCTGCGGCGCCCCGCTTGCGGCCTTGCAGGCTGCGATAAACGCAGCCGCCGGCCTTGGTCCCGTATTCGCCTGTGCCGTTGATGTTGCTTAGAGAAAAGTCAAAGACGGCTGTGCTTACGATGCCGAGGTCGAGCTAAATCGCTGGTCGGGTGCTTTTCCCGGCCAGGGATTTAGATCGGCCGGACAACGAGCGAAGCGAGGCGTCAGTAACTGACAGTTATCCACGGAGCGAGCGAAGCGAGGGAGGTGGGTAACTGTCCCAGGCGCCTCGGTGTGACTCTTTGCAACGTAACGGCGCTTAGCGCCGGGCGGCCATAGGCCGCCTGCACTTGATGGTTTTAAAACGAAGACCGCCGCGTTTTAAACAGCGCAAGGCAGGATCAGGCGCCGCTCCAGTCGCTGTGCGCCCTACAGACACCGTGACCAAACCTCAGGTCCTGCACGGGCTGCTTCGCTCCTTCACTGCGCTGGCTACGCCCTGCGCGCTCCGCTTGCGCGTAATCCAGATAAGCGCTTGCCAAAGCCAAAACCGTTTGACACCAAAAGGAAAGGGCGGGGGGCATCATCGACAAAAAAGCCCCGCATTGCGGGGCATGGGTTTAACAGGGTAGATGAGTTGAGATTACTTGCTGCTGTCCTGCATGGCAGTACGCACCCGATCAAGCTCTGCAGCTTGTCGTTTGCTGCCAAACAGAGGCAGTCGGTTGTAGGATTGGGCCGCACCTAACACGCCTTTAGCCATAGGTGTGGCGAAAGTGCTCATACGGTACTGCAACGCATAGTAATACTTCCCGATAGTTTCCAGTTTTGCACCATGGCCATGAGAACGCAGCCAGCGGCCAAGGAACTGCATCCCAAAAGCGTAAGCAGTGGCAAATACACAAAAAAGAATGAACTCGATCATTGGGAAATCTCCGGTTTATTAGTGTCGTTTGGGGATTGCGTAGGTGCCACCGCTGGCTCAAGAGCCGGACGAATGATATTAGGTGTTTCGCTTGCTTCAATGCTGTTATTACTGCCGCTGCTGTTGCCAGTGGAATCGCTATCGACCTGGCTTTGACCACCGCCGAACTCGCCGCTCATGTTCGCTGCGCTTTCCATGCCGGGCACGGATATAGCCGACAGAATGCCAGCGCCTCGTGTCAACCCGTTGGCCACCTGATGCGCGGTGATACCGCCGCTCTCCTGTTGGGAGGCTTGCGGCTGCGCGCTGGCCTCACCTTTGGATTCGTCGCTGTTACCCTGCGCCGCCTTTCCGGCTTGTTTGGTCGCCTGTTGCACGCCTTGGCTTGGCTGCGGAGCTGGGCCGCTGCTGATTGGGCCACCGGAGGCGCTGCCGCCACCGACTTTGGCCCCTGCCGTCTGCGCCGCCGCGCTACCGCCAGTGCTTGCGCCGAGGCCCGCACTACTCGCACCGCTACCGGCCGCCGACGCGCCGCCTCCTGCACCGGCAAAGCTGGAGTTGATCGCGTTCGCCAGCCCACCGCCCGCGCTTGCTGCACTTGCACCTGCCCCGCTGGCACCGGCGCTAAGCGCCCCAGCCGCTGCTGGAGCTGCTGCGCCTGCTGTCACAATGGCTGCTGCTGCTGTTGCCGCCGCCGCTACACCCGCCGCAGCCATACCTCCAATAGAGCTGCCGCCGCCCATTGAGGAACCGCTAATCATGCCTGCTATCAAGTCAGGGATGGATTTTGTCAGGTAAGCACAGACCAACGACAACCCCACCAAAGTCATCAGAGATGCTTCATCATTGGTATAAGCAGCCCGCCACTGCTCTGAGACTGTAATAATCAAACCAACTATCAGCGTCACTATAAATAACTTTGCACCAACAGCAACGGTGTAGCGAGCAACGGCCATAGTATATTCACGCGTCCATTGCGATGCGCCAAAGGCCATAAACAAAACAGAGGCATTTATAACAACGTAAGCCTCGACCAAAGTCACAAAGACGAACAGCGCAACGAAGGTAAAAGACAGCAAAACGAGAATGGCAGCCAACGCAACAACGATATTTAGCGCTCCATTAAATAGGCTTATTCCCGCCAGAATCGCCCGCGAAAACTCGACCGCCATAGAAAACATATCACCAGGCATTAGATCAGCAGATGGCAAGTTTGCTGCATATGCCCCCGCTTGCCTGAAACTATTAATAATGTACCCAGCCCACTCCGTTGAGTGGTCAAGGAGGATATTGAAAAAACCGATAATCATAATGAATCGTATCAGTTCTCCGAATAGCTCGCCAAAATCCGACTGCTTGAATACCAGCGGGACGAATGTCCAAATAAATTGGATAAGGGCCAAGCTCCAAAATACAGTAACTGCATAACCATGAAGGCGCGGCCCCCAAGCATTAGAGGCATCTCGTATTAAAGATAAAAGCCCCCCCATTGATGTGTTGCTCTGCGCTAAATCAAGCCCCGCAGCCATTGCGCTTCCGAAAGGCAGCAATAGTGACACTAAGACTAGTGTGAGAATAGCTGAGCGCCTCATACTTAGAATCCCTGAGATGGGCCGCGAGTGTTCGGGCGTGATTGGAATGATTGAGTAGCTGCATCAGATTGCTTAATTTTTTCGGCAACTGTTGTTGCGCACTCATTCTTGGCAGAAGCAACATTATTTAAAACCGCACCGCTTACTCCAGACACAGCGAGCAGCGCAACCAGAAGCCATTTTGAAATCATCATGTTTAGAATCCTTGAGATGGGCCGCGAGTGTTCGGGCGTGATTGAAATTGTTCGGTAGCGGCGTCACTGGTCGCTTGCCGATCAGTTGACTGAGCCATGTAGTTGCCCTGCATCTGCATTTGCGTTGCCAGCAAATCGCGTAATTTCTGGAGTTGCTGCACGTTGGACGCCGCAATCTCATTGCCCGCTTGAATGGCCTGTTGTCGGCCGACTGCCGACTGTGAGCGGGCCACCATCTGGCTAAGCTGGTCGTTCTCATCAGCAAACGTACTGGTGTTCATGTTCGCCGCTTCCATTGAGGTCTGGACGTTAGCTCTGCCATTGTCTGACCATTTTTGGTAGCGATCCGGCGTCGAGTTGGTGGCCGTGCCGCTGCTCTGGACGAAATTTTGAAGGTAGGTCTGATAGCTCGGATATTGTGTATTGAACTGTGAATCAAGGTTAGAGATGTTTCGACCTAGCACCTGCGAACGGTTGTAGATACTGGCCACACGCTGCATGTCCGCCGTAATGCTGCTGTACATGCTGCTAGGCAGGCCGGTGCCTTGTTGCACCATGTTGTTGTACTGCTGGATTTGCGTCGAGAGTTGCTCGGCCGTGTTCAAAGCCGTGTTGACCTCTTCGGCATACTGAAACATCTGTTGAAAGAACGTCGAGCAGTTTGCGCAGAAAATTGCATTAGCATTAGGGGTATAAAGGACAGTTGCCGCACCGCCGAAACTTGTAGCTATAGCAACAAATAATGCCGCAGGGGTAATCTTTTTAAGGTTCATAAACATGATGACTTCCCTTTCGGTGTGAGCGAATGGATATTGTACTACGTTCATGGAATAAATCATTAGCGGATAATCCGTTAGCAGTCTATTCCCTTATGCCAATTTATTACTTTAAAGTTGCGAAACGATTTTAATGGAAACTGCCGACGCCCTGTTTTTTTTCGATAAATGGATTATCGCAACGGTAGACCGACCGATCAGATTCCGGGATGTGCAAAAGGTGCAGATGCCAGTCTTCCAGATCGTAGTCCATCTTGGCAGCTAGCAATTGTGCAGCGTTCAGTTCTTTAGTATTACGCACCGAACGTACCGAACGCACCGACAGGCGGCCAAGATGCGCTTGCAATTCTTCGAGTTGACGGGACATTTCTTGAATTCTCTTCCTTGTTTCGCGATTCATTGTCTGCCTCATATTCAGGATCGGTTAGGTAGTTGATGCGTTGCAGAACATAAGATGGCTAGGGCTGAGACGATCCAGGGGAGTAACCACGGCTCGCTATTCGAGCCGGGTACTCTAGGAGAGGAGGGTCAGCCATTTAACTTTCAGGGTTATTTCTTTGTGGCGGCGTCCATTGCGCCTTGGATACGGGAACGGGTCGGTTCATCGAGCTTGTTCCACGCCTGTTCCAAGGCCGCCCCGAGTTGTTGCTGTTCATATGCCGTTGCGGACAACAACGTAGACGGCTTGATGACGAGAAGGAGTCCCACGAACACAATCGAAACCGTGAGAGCCGACAGCCCGGCCGCAATTGCGCCAAGACGCCACGCGAAAGCGTTTCTACCCTTTACCCATTGCGCTTCATGGTTCAAATGACTGGCAGCGCTTCTAAGTTGCGAGATGGACGAGGTAACCGCCTGGGCCGTTTCGTCCATTACTTCGTTTAATGCCTTGCTTGTTACTGATTTAGTTTCAGATTTAATAGCAGCCAAAAATCGTTCGATCATTTGATCGCCCGAAGTTGTTGATACAGCACGAGCGGATTTTTCGATTTGCTCGACCGCCCCTTCTTGAACCGAAGCAATTGCTTTGGGCATTAATCTAACTTCGGTATGGAGTTTTGCAAACTCATCACGAAGAAATCCAATCGTATCGAGTGCTGGTGATAGCGCTTCTTTTAGACCATCTGGCAAAGCCTTTATCTTGTCATCCAGTCGCCCAATGTCGCCCATCAGTTCAATCGTGAGGGCGTCCCTTGTGGTACGAGGTTTGTTCGCCGCGTCCATGGTTCACCCTTATTTGAATAATGTGGAGAATACTGAGTCGAGGTTTCGGTTCACGCTGCGCGCCAAAGCTTTGAGGCCGTGCATATCACCCCAAACATTTTTTTCTCTTTCGCTGGCTTCCGGGTTGCTTTTAAGCAGTGCTTTGTAATCTGTTTCATCTTTCAGCAGCGCTTCAACGGTCAACTTTTTAACGCCGAGCGCATCGAACAATTCACTCTCAAAAATTGCTGCGTCAGTGTTGGCCGTGGCGTTTTTTTCTTTCTTTACATAATTGACAACGTGTGTGAACTCATCGGCCACATCAGCATCAACACGATTGAACACAAGTCTGATTTTTTCGGCAGGAATGCCGAAATCTGAAAGTGTCCCAATCATCGAGATAGTTTCTTTTTGTTCTTTGGTGCCGCTCGTCAATGGAATAAGGAAGTAATCAAACTCGAGGTGCGATTCATCGAACTTAACCATACCATCTAGGAAGTCTTCGATATTGGACGCGCCCACGTCAATGATTGCGTCATCGAGAGCAAAGAGCTTACGGAACAATTCACGGAATTTGTCCCCCTTAATTTGCTCAACATTGACACCCAACCCAGCCGCCGTTTCGTTGATCGACTCGATAGCAAAGATTGGAGCATTGCCCATTCGAGGGGAAAGCAGATGTGCTGCAATAGTGGTTTTGCCAACGGTGCCGGTGTAGTTGACGATTGCAATTTTCATAAAGTTATTCCTTGTCGGATAGGTCATCTAGATCAATTTCCCGGCGCCTGGACTTACGAATATCAGCCGGATTTGCAATGCGCGTCTGAGGGTCTTGCTGTAATGATTTGGTTGGCTGGCTGGCCGATTCTGCCGTTTGGTCATGACCAATTTTCACGGCCGCCTTCGCCGGTTGAGTTCGTTTTTTCCTGATGCGATATAGGGCGCTCTCAAAGCTCTTTAGCGTCATCGTGAAGCCTTGAGCGTTCAGCGCTTCAAGGACAGCCGCACGACTTACACCCGCAGATAAAGCCGCTTCTACCTCGGCCACTATGTCCCGCAGTCTGGCAGTCTCTGAGCGGCTTTTGTCGCCGCTGGCGAGTGCGCGCAGTTCGTCGGCCACACTGTCTTTTGTCATGCTTTCACCTTTTCGCGTTATGGGCATAGCCCTCTGCCGCGATATTGCCGTCTATTTGCAGTGCGATCAATGCTTTTCGCCGTGTTGGTGCAATTATTATGCAGTGTGTGTGCAGTGTCAAGCCATTTTGTGCAGTGCGAAAGCAGTGCATGTGCAGTATTGTAAGGGTGCGATTGGTGGGCTATAGTCTGATCTTTAATAATACAGGCACGTCGGATATGTTTACGAAAACTACGTTTTCTCCACCATATCGACTGTGCCTAAGGGTTCCACCCTTAGAAACCCGCGCCGCCCTTTGGGCAGCTTGGAAAGGCCCCCGCTACGGCGGGTCATTGCACCAAAAGGGGATGCAAGGTGGATAACGAACACTCCGCGTCGAGTACGAAAACCCCCAACAAGGGTGGTCGTCCGCGAAAGCATGAGGACGGGTTGGCCCCGGCCGTCAGCTTTCGATTGCCCAAGGCGGAACGCGCAATATGGGATGAAAAAGTGGCGGCCTCGGGTCTCACTGCATCCGAGTTTTTTCGTGAGCTGGTGTTGAAGAACCGCACCCAGGTCGTGGCCCGCGCGAGGCCGAATGCCGACGCTAAACGCATGCTGTACCTGTTCAATAAGGCAAGTAACAACATGAACCAGCTCGCGCACCGGGCGAACCAAGATCACCGCGCCGGGCTAGTTAGTGAATCAACGTATGCCGGTATATTGGCCGAGCTTTCAGAGCTGCGCCGACTGATGCTTGCCGATATAGAGAGGTAGGCATAATGTTGATGCGAATTAGTGGCGGAAGTGAAGGAATCCGCGATTATCTAATCACAGGTCGCAAAGCTGACCGGGCTTTCTCACGCGACGAACTAGATACCCGCGTACCTTTGATGGGTGATCTAGACTTTGCCGACCACGTTATAAATTCGATGCCCGGCGAGGGGGAACGATACTTACACATCACCCTTTCTTTCCGAGAGGATGAAGTCAGCACAGAAACAATGTCGTCGATCATGGATGACTTTAAGGCGTTCGCTTTTTCGGCCTATGACGATGACGAATACACCTGTTATGCCGAAGCCCATTTACCCCGTCGCACCAGTTACACCGATGCAAAGACCGGCGAACTGATCGAGCGTAAGCCGCATATTCATATTGTGGTGCCAGAAGTTAACTTGATGACCGGGCAGCAGTTGAATCCTTTCGGTCGGGTCGAACACCAGACCGGATTCCTAGAGGCGTTCCAGGAACAAACAAATGCCAAGTACGGGCTTGCCAGTCCAAAAGATAACCGCCGCACAGAGCTAACACCCGCAAGTGAACTCATAAGCCGATATAAGGGCGACGTGTTCAAGGGGGTAGGCCATGAAATTAAAACAGAACTTCTGGACGCGATGCTGTCGCGAAACGTCCAAACCATGGCGGCATTTGAGGGGCTTCTATCAAACCATGGTGAGATACGAACCCGCAATGCTGGTAAGAGCAGTGAATATAGAAACGTAAAGCTTGAGGGTGCCGCCAAGGGCGTTAACCTCAAGGACTATGTTTTCTCAAAGGACTTTATCGAATTACCGACCGCTGAAAAGCGAGAGCGCTTGTCGCGGGAGGCTGCAACGCACTATGCGACCGCTAAAGAGCGACGGGCAACACCGGCTGAATATGCCGCTAAAGTTGATGAGTGGCACGACCGCAGAGCGCTTGAAGTCAAATATCTGAATAGCGGCAATCGCAAGTATTATGCTGCTTACCGCGCCGCTGAACCCGATCAGCAAAAGGCTATGTTGGACGAGCGCAAGGCGGCGTTTTACAGCCGGTGGCGGCCTGCTGATGAACCTATGCAGGAAATGCCACGCGACCAGGGCGAACCTATCCGGCTGCAACCGAACGAACGACCAGGGCAACGAGACGCTACACAGCGCCGCCAGTTGCGCAGCGCCCATGATCTTACGTTTGACGAACCACCGGAGGCTAAAACCCTCGACGGGTTGCGGAAGTTGTCAGACTGCCATGAGCCTGCCACCCCCAAGGCCATCGAGCCGCTGACCTGCCAGCCTAACAGCGTCATCGAGCGGCTAACGGGCGAGCTGGACGAGCAGCGCAAGACCCAATCAGCCGACCGTGAACAACTGGCCAAGATCAGGCGCGACCTTGATGCCACGCAGTTGCTGGCCCAGCTCAGCCACAGCCACGGTGTTATCCCGGAAAAATACGCCATCACCAAGGGCAAGGATGGCGGCGACCGCCTGCAATGCGGATCGAGAAACCTAAACGTGTCCGACTTTCTCACCAAGGAGTTGAACCTACCCTGGAGCAGCGCCGAGGCCATTTTGCATGAGTGCTACGGCCGCCAGAAGGGCAACCAGACGCCACAAAACCGGACGCAGCCAAGCCGTGGCCTATGGGATCAATTTCACGCAGAGCGGCCCAAGCTGCGCGAGCGCCGAGAAACAGCATGGGGCGACCAGATTGAGACGGAGAAGAAACGCCGCCACGCCATCCGGGTTACGTTCCTGGCCCAGCGGGGCAAGGTGCAGGGCGACCGAAGTCAGAAATCGGCCGAGCGCAAGGCCGCTATATCGGTCAACCGCATGGAGCGGATCGCGGCCGAGCAGGCTTTGCGTGGCGTGATCGCCAAGGAACGCGAAGCGCTCAAAGCGGACAATCCCACCGGCATTGAGGCGCAGTATTCCGCCTGGCTGAAACAGCAGGCCGAGACGGGCAGCACGCCTGCCCTGGACGAGCTACGCCGCCGTGAGCATTACAGCAATAAGAAGCGTGAAGACGAGACGTCACACGTTGCAACGCTGCAATCTGAATCAGCCGCCTCGCCTGTGCCTTACTTGCCGTTCCGATACGAGGTTAGCCGCATTGGCGAGGTCACATATTCCGACCATCACGGCAGCCTTTTGCGTGATGGCCACGACCGCATATCTATGTTGAGAACGGACGATAACGCCGTTGCGATCGGTCTTAAACTGGCTTCTCAGAAGTTCTACAATTCAAAGCATGGCACTGTCACAGAACTTACGGTAAATGGGTCGGCCGAGTTCAAGCGTCAGGCTGTAGAGGTCGCCGTGCGCGATGGAATCCGGGTTAAGTTTGCTGACAAAGAGATGGAAGCCCATAGATTGAATCTTGAAAAGCAGAAACAGGCAGCGCGGCAGAACGTGGCCCGGCCGCCAGTCGAGCAGAAGCCGACTGAGAAACAGAAACAA
>ERZ1463034.378-NODE-378-length-10449-cov-5.500385_pt1 | contig 10449 bp, 17 predicted proteins | sample MGYA00564480_ERZ1463034 | MGnify/ENA primary metagenome ERZ1463034 (study PRJEB39244, sample SAMEA3635122) | Helicobacter pylori | study: EMG produced TPA metagenomics assembly of PRJEB11511 data set (Assembly of a 5300-year-old Helicobacter pylori...
AGGTGATCGGAGAGGCGGTCGACCTCTTGGAGGCAGGCGATGTCGGGGGCGTAGTGAAGGAATCTGGGGAGAGGGTTCAGCACGGGCGAGAGGGAATATATGGCAGTGACTCACTCTTGCATGAGCGTAGGGATCCGATCCTTGACCTGAGCGAGAAGTCAATGTCACGCGGTGCGATGAGAGAGGAAGCGACTCGCCTTCAGGAAGTTGCTGTTCGGGAAAAGCTCCCTCCGTACAAGAGCTTGAGCAAGCATCTGTGGGTCGAGGAGAATCAGCGCTGCTTGACGGAGCGAAAGCTGGCAGTGTCGAGGCTGACAAGACGGCTGGAAGGCGTTGCGACCCTTCCGCGCAAGGACCCTGACGCGCCATGGCACGCGCCAAAACGTCCTACGTAAAGGGGATCTGCTGCACACTGCTGGACCTGGAGCTGGCCTGAAGTTGGGACGCGCGCCGACACGTCAGCTGTATGGAGCTCCGCCGGGCCGGCGCCTCAGCTTCCTCCAGAGCTCCGGCAGCAGTGCAGCAATCATTCGCCGCACACCGCGCGTAGGATCCAGAGGACCAAGCAGTAGCTTCCCAGCTTCCCGTCCCCTCCCCACCCCGGACTCATCCTCCAAGTTCAACCTCCGCTCCAGCACCAACCACGAAGCCACTAACGTTCCAGCTCATAATCGAGACCTTTCTCCCCTCCCCTCGCACCTCCTCCCCCTCCAGCGGCTCTACCTTCCCCCACTCCCTCGGCAAGAACCTCAGCGGCGCACTCTGCCTCTCCGGCACGACCTGCGGAACCGCGACGCCCACCTCCGCCTTCTTCGCGTCCTTCTTCGCGTCCTTCTCCGCTTTGCGTTGCTCTTTGAGAAGCTTCTTTTGGAGGGCGAGAGAGGGTAAGGCGGTGGGAGGAGCGGGGGAGGGAGTGGAGATGCGAGAGGGCAGTTCGGAGAGGAGCTCAGCGGTGGCGGGGAAGGAGGACATGCTGTGGGAGATGGAGGGAAATGAGCGCAGGAGGGTGGGCCAGCGGTGTGCCAGCGGGTTGAGTTGAAGGGGCGTGGACGGAGGGAGAGAGTGACTCGATGGCGCGCGCCTTCTTGCGGAGCGCCGCTGGCGTGGAGAGCTGGATCTCAGCAGGTCGGCGAACCAGAAGGCGATCCGTGGTACGCTCTGCGGCAGCACGCCTCGAAGGAATTGTTGCGGTCTCGCTTGAGTTCTCTACGACCTCCCTAGCGAGCTGAGGACGCCAGCAGGATCTGTACGACTGAATTTCGAACAACGCGACACGCCCCTCGCCATCTATCTCACCCGGACCTTCAGGTAAGGAACCTGCACAGCGCGTCGTCAGCTTCCCACACTCGAGCACAAAGCTGGACAAACGCACCTCGACGTCCTCGCCCTCGTCGTCGTTGACCATGACCTCGAAAACGATGTCCTTGACGTGCGGCGGGATGGCCTTCTTCGAAACCGTCTCGACGAGCGTGCTCAGCCTGCGTTCCCACAGCCCATCAGCGACGACGTCAAAGCGAGAAAGCGAGGGACGCACGGCATGCTGAGTCGCTCCTGAACCTTCTTCTTGGGCATGAAGCCCGAGTAGAGCATCGAGACGCCGCTGCTGAGCATCGTGATTTCGAGCTTGTGCTTGTCCTTCATAACGTTGATCAAGTCCTGTAGAGAGATGTCGCCCTCGATGAAGAAGCGGTCCCAGATCGTCCACTCGGTCTCGTAGTACTGCAGGCGCAGGTCAGCGAAGCCGACAAAGGAGGAGCGACGTTGACGTACCTTGTTCTTCGCCATGGCGATGGGTTCGGAGAAGCCGAAGAAGGGAAGGGCGAGGTTGACAAAGCCGTTCTTGTACTGCTCGATATCCTTCTTGCCGTCGATAATCTGTCGCTCCCTCCTCAGCCTCGTCCCGGACCAGCGCGAGATCAGAACGACGCACCTTGTAGAGCTCCAAGCACACCAACCCGGTCGCCAGACTCGTCGTCGTCGCGATCGCAGGGATGATCTTGCCGGCGACCTGCTTCGTGTGGTGACGATCTGCGGCCTTGATCCCATAGTTCATCGCGCGAAGGTTGCTCGCCGCGGTGATAAAGTCCATGTGGAAGTTGGTATCGTCGTCCTTCTCGAATGCAGCAGGGACCATGCGGTATCCGGCGAGGCTGGAGGGCTGGGGCAGGCTCGCGGCGATCGTAGCGAGGTCGTCGTCGTCCGACGAGACGCCCGGAGCGTTGGCGACGGGCTCGTCGTCCTTGATCTGGACCTGGACGCCGGAACGAGGGACGAAGGTCGGGAGGGAGACGGTGTCGAGCGTTCGCTTAAGGACGGCGGGGTCGGTCTCGCCCTTGAGGCCGTAGTTGAAGGCGTGGAGGTTGGCAGCGGCGATGACAAAGTCTATGTGCGCGCTCTGTAGTCGTTTGTCAGAGAGATTTGAGCGAGAACGACGAAGAGATACGCACATTTTCGTAGTCGAACGTCAAAGGCTCAGGCGCGCGCTTCGGTCCCGACCAGAAAGGCACTCCCTCCTTCGTCAACTGCGCGCACCAACGCATCAGCTCCCACTCGCTCAACCTGCAAGGACGCGACTCACCAAGTCCTTCGGCAAACTGTAAAGCAGCTGGCGAATCTCGTTGCTGTACTCAGTCTCAAACTGCTTGCGCGCCCAGACGACGCACTCGTCGAATCCGAGCGGCTTGTCGTCGACAAGGTACGAGCGGATCTTGAGCAGCTGCGCCGTGTCGCCCGAGACCTTGGTCGCCTCCATGAAGTTGGGTTGCGAGAGGTACGAGTTGACGACTTCGGCGGGCTTCTCGAACAGCTCCTCAAAGCGCTCCTTGCTCCACTGTGTGCGCGAGTCAGTGCACGTTCGATGAGCGGGGAGAAAGGGAACGCACGGCGATGGTGTGCTCAATCATGTTGGGGAAGTTCTTGATCGTGCAGCTGGGATGGCTCTTCTCTGGCGGGTCCTGGGACGACGAGTAGGACTCGGTCAAGTGAGGAAGGACAACCTGGACGTTGGCCTTGGTGCCGAGCGTGCCCGACTCGAGGAGAGGCTTCTCGTAGTAAACGCAGCGCTGGTCCATGTATTGACCTGCGCGACGCGTTATTCGATTGGTAACGAACGACAAGGAGGAATAACGTACGCGCAGAGACGTTGTCGAGTGCGTTAGTGACGAGGTCGATGCCGTCGAAGAACGCATCCCCGAAAACGCCTGTCGACCCCTCATAAGCTCGAGCGCATCGAACGCAGCACGAACGAAGGACTCACCCTCCGTCTCGGCCCCAACCGCAAGCTTGAACACCTCGACCTTTCCCTCCAACCTCGGGTTCATCTCCAACAACGCCCTCCTCCCCGCCTCACTCTTGAAGCTCCCGACGTCCCTCGCCCTGAACAAGAACTGGCGATTGAGGTTACTCTTCTCGATCGTGTCCAAATCCGTCACGTAAATCTGCCCCTCCTCCGCGAGCCCCATCATCGCCCAATTCTTGAGCATCTCGCACCCGATCGCTCCAGCTCCAACGAGGAAGACGCGCTGCGCCGCAATCTTCTCCTGGAACTCGCGCCCAAAGACGGCAATCTGACCATCGAGGCGCAAAGGCGGGGAGGACGGAGCGCAATCCGCTTCGGTCGGCTTGGTGTCGGGGAGAGCTTCGAGCGCGTCAAAGTAGAGGTGTTGGTGGAGCGGGCTGAACTTGCCCGTGCAGGCCTTGAGGACTTCCTGTGCGACGAACGCGCCGATGACAGCGTTGATAGGGCTGAGGTCTCCGGTCGCTTGGTACGCCAGCTCGGTGAGGACGGCGGCGTCGAGTTCGGTGTCCGGGGAGAGGGATTTGGCGAGGGCGACGAAGGCGGCTGCGTCGGTGGCGGAGCGAGGAGCGGGGAGGCGGGAGTGAGTGGTAAGGAAGGAGGAGAGGGCTTGGAAGCCGATGTGAAGGGTCGAGGGGCGCTCCCACTTGGCAAAATCGGAGATGAGGAACTCGGGGTCGAGGATCGATTCGCGAAGGGGTTTCTGCGAGCGTCGATTAGCGGAGATTTGAGGAGACAGGGCGAGAAGGGAACTCACAAAGTCGACGAGCTTGGGCATCTTGACCTGGTGGAACCAGCCGCCGCGCCTGTACGATCCGAGGCCGCGCGTGTCCCCAATGGTGAACGTGTAGGGTCCTAGCACGCTCGTCAGCTCCCACTTGCCTCCGTCAGGAAACGTGAACGCACCCTTGACAGTGACCTTCCTCGCTCCCTCGACTCCGACCGCGTTGATCTCCATCCCCTCGACCTCGGAGAACCTCACATAATCCCCATCCTCGAGTCCATGCCTCGTCTCATCCAAGCACGTCACCATCGCCTCCTCGGCCTCCTCAATCTCCACCACCATCCCCGCAAGCGGCGTCTCCCCACTCGTATCGACGACCGGGAACCCGACTCCGAAATCGCAGAACGCGCTCCCGAACAATCCCGCCGTGTTGGCGGCGATGAACTTGATGCCCGCGCCGTGGGTCAAGTTGTTCAACCTGAGCTGCTCCTCGGTCGATCCGTTGACGAGCACGACGACCGTGTACTTCTTGAGCGCGTCCTCGGAGAGCGTCTCGAGGACCGAGACGGGGGTGTAGGCGTTGAGCTCGGCGAGGAGGGGACGCGTAGCCACATCGCGGCGCTGGCCGATGTCGGATTCGCGGAGGAAGAACTGGGTGCCCAGGTCGGGGGTGGTGACGAGGGTAGGGTCGGAGAGGGTGACGGACTTGACGCCGGCGAGGGAGACGTTTTTGGCGATTTCGACACCGAGACCGGAGAGACCGATGATGAGGACGTGCGAGGCGGCCATTCGCTTCATGGCTGCAGGCGTGGAGAGAGAGGCGGGAAGAGAGGCGGAGGAGAGGGGAAGGTGGTGGAACGAGTCGGTGGTCAGCTGTGGCCTAGCGAGCTCGGAAGAGCGCAGATGAACAGAGGGACTGTACCTTCATGTCCTAGAACGTAGCTGGGAAAGGACAAGACGAGTGTCAGCTGCTGTAGCTCTCGTCGAGGGTCTGGGGGCAGTCGATGACCAGCGCGGTGGCGAGACCTCCTCCGTCCCCAGCTCCTGCTGCTGGCCGATCCAAGAAGCTCCACCAACTCTCCAGCGCTCCTCCACTGTCACTATCACCTCTCCCCCAGGATGACGGTCACCACGCCAGGACCACGCGTAAGCTCCGACTCAGTCAAGGCTGGGCTACTCACAGCTGCCTGCTGTACAAGCTCTCGTCGATAGCTTGTTCGCCACCTCCGAGTACTGAATCAACTTCCATCTTGCTGGGAGTCAGACAGAGTCGAGGAGAACGACAACGAGCCGCGTCGGCGGGCAGCGCCTGAGGGTGGGAGCGGGAAAGGTGAGTGTACTGAAGTCGCGTGAAAAGTTCGCTACCGAGCCTGCTTTTTCGACTTCCGCTGGTTGGCTCGACTTGAACAGGTTCGTTCCGCCACGCCGGTTTGGCTTGGTTTTGCTCAACGCAAGCCCGTACTCTGTCATTCTTCGAGCCGAGCGCATTCACTAGGGCGTAGGCTTTCGAGAGAGCCAGCGAGGACGAGGAATACGAAGACGAGAAAGCCAAGCCGCGGCGAGTTCCTGATGAGGACAGCTGGTTGAAGTGCTGAAGGGGATTTTGACTAGATTTCTTGGGATGGAGTGACAAGCAAGGGACGAGGAGCGGCACGTACTTGGGGTCCGAGAACGACGAGAGGGAGCCAAGATGCAGCGGTCCACTTCCCGAAACAAGCGGAGCAGAATACTCGAAGAAGGTTGGTCGTAACGAAGAGCATCAAACTCCTCTACTCCCCACACTCCCTCCCACTCCCATCCCCACCCCTCCGACTCCCCCTCCAGTCCTATTCCTCAACCCCGGTACTCCTCCCCCTCTCTGCGCCCACCTCCCTCTCCGCTCCTCGATTCCGGCCCTATAAAACCCCGGTAAAGTCTCCGTCGGACTCGGCGGCCTGAACCCTCCCTCCCTCTCCCCGAGCGAACTCCTCCTCCGCACCTTGGGGTTAAGCATCACTGACGGCCCCCCGTCCGCATCCATATCCACCGTCGCTTCTTCCCCGTCCTCCTCCGCCTCACGGAACTCGTCCGTCCCCTCCAGCGAATCCTCGACCCATTCCCACCCCTCCAACTCGCCTACGACCCCCGCGACAGTCGGGACGGCCTGCAGAACCCCCGGTAACCCCACCTCCACCCTACCAGGCCAGACGACTCGATCCTGGATCCACGCGCGGATCCTCGCGAGGATGAGCTGCTCGACTTTAGGGATGTCCTGCAGTTTCGCGCGCGAGCCTAGGAGGGAGGTGGTGGAGAGGTCGAGGGTGAAATCGGGGTGGAGGGAGAGATGGAGAGTCGGGTGGGTGGAGGAGGGGGGTGGGAGCTCGAGAGTTAGCGTGCCGGAGAAGTGCTCGAGGGTGAGGGAGAGGGAGAGGGGGAGGACGGCGAAGCGCGGGCGGGGGAAGTTGACGAGGAGCGAAGTGGAGATAGATAGGGAGACGTGGTCAGTGTAATCTACGTCGAGCTCGATGCGCTGCCGTACCGTATCAGCTCCTCCTCCTCCCTTGGCAAGAGCGACTCACCACTCCTCCCTCCCCACTAGGCCTAACCCTCGCATTACTCAACACCGGAAACCCCTCTCCAAGCGCCACGTTCCCCACCTCAATCATATCCATCCCCAGCATCCCCTCGTCCGAACTCGCACGGCTCAACACCTCCTCCATCAACCCCCTCGCCCCCCCTCCCCCCGCCGTAGACCCCTCCACGAGCGCGCGGTACGCTCCTAGTGTCTGAGCGAGGAGCACGTTTAGCCAGTCGAGCGTTTCGGGAGCGTGCGTTGGGAGGTCGTAGGCGACGGAGTGGAGGATCGAAGAGGGGGAGACGAGGGGCGGGGCGAGGGGTCGCTGTGCGCCTTGATCAACATGTTGCCTCTGTGTAGAAAGGAGGAACTCACCTTGGGGCGTGGAGTGGGCGGAGGGCGTGGTGAGGGCGTCTCGAAGACGATGTATTTTAGAATGAGGAGGACGAGCAGGAAGCTGCGTCTCGTCAGCTCCCGCTCCTATGATCGCATAGAGGAACGTACATGGAAGCTTGTCCAATGAGTACACCCTGCGTGAAGCTCCACCGCGGCACAGGAGGGCAGTCGGAGAGCGATGGCATTCGGCCGGCTGAGGGAGGGAGCCTTGGGGGATGGAGGCCCGGCGGAGTGAGTCGAGCGCTTGGGTACTTTTCAGGAAGGCTGGCAGTTCGTCTGAGTGATAAGAAGGCGAAACGACAGGTGATACAGACAGGAAAGGAGGAATGGAGCGAGAAAGGCGTCGCGGCGCGCTCAAGCTCTTGCCGAACCTGGCTTCGAAAGCTGGAGTAGCTGGGTCGGGCTGCGACGACGACGAGAAAGGCGAAGACTGGACACAGCGTTGATGTTTGATTTCTAGCTAAACGAGGAGGAGGTTGAGGGGCGCGCGAGAGGAGGGGAGCTAAGGGGGGGATCACCGTCTCGCCCGACGTGCTCTCGCCGAACGATGGTATAAGCGCCGTGCAAAGGAGGAGTAGGAGGGAGTCCGATAAAGGTAGGGTTGACGAAAGGAAGGGCGAAATGCGAAGGAGGGGAGGGGGCGAAGGAGCGAGCCTCAGAAGGTCTCCTCCTCGCTGCCCAGTGCTTCCTCGCCTTCTGGGACTTCAAAGCCGTCCTGCGGATGAGTGACGTCAGTAACAAGAAGGGGGAAGAGGAGAGAGCGAACATACCTCGGTGGAATACAGGATAGCCTGCATCTGCAACAGCTGCTCCCTCTCGATCTCCGTCATCCCAGTGTCCCCACTCTCCAGCCTCGCGCCAATGATAATCTCGATATCCCTCAGCTGCAAGACATCCAACATCAGCTCTCGTTCTTCCCTCTCTCCCTCTCCCTTCCCCTCCCCTCGTTGCGAGACTCCCTCCTCCCTAAAGCAACTCTCCTCTCCCTGCACTCCCCCCTCCAGCCACACACAAAGACGCAGGGAAAGAACCGCACCTTGTTAAAGTAGAAATCCCTCTCCTTCTCCAACCCCTCGACGCTAACCTTCATCTCATCCATCTGGGCCGTAAGCGCCTGCAGCGCCTGATCCGGCACAGCCGGCACCATACGCGCTCCAGGACGAGCCGCTGCGTACGGGTGCGTTAGCTCTCGAGTAGTACGAGGGGCAGGAGGGACTGACCGAGTCCACCGCGCTTGGCGGGACCGGTTGAGGCGCCCGCTGAGCGGACGGGAGGAGGGACGGGGGAGCGGGCGGGCCGGGTTGTGGATGCTGGCGAGAGATGCGTTAGCTTGCGTCCTTGCTCTAGGCTTCGGAGAGCTGAGCCGGAGAGGAAGGAGGGGAGGAGAGGAGGGACGTACGCTCTCCTCCGAGTCCCTTCCGCCGGGACGCGGCGTCGTACTCTCCCCCCGGGAAGTTCATGTCCCACCATTTCTTGAGCCATTGGAGGAACTCGAGATTGTCCTGCATCTTGCAGCGCACCAAGCGGTCGACGGGGATGGGCTGTCGTTCCATCAGCTCCTGCCCATCCTCGCCACAGAGCCCCGAAGACCGACCTTGTCGATCCCGTGCGACTTGAAGACGTTCTGAAGGACCTTGAAGTTGGCCAGGTACTCGTACTCCTGCCTTTGTTGCCGCGCGCACGCCGTCAGCTGCTCGTCCTCCTCGAGCGGGGGAAGGGACAGACTTGGTGTTCATCTTGACGCGTCCCATCGGGATATCACCATACACGCTGTCGATCACCTGGCAGTAGGCCGCGCCGGTTCCTGCCAGTTAAGGAGGAGGAAGCGTCAGTGAACAGGTTCCGCCTTTTGTTGTCGCTCGTGGTGCCTCAGGAGAGGGAGCGTACCGCATTGCTCGACCTGTGAGTGTGTTCGCCGATTAAAAAGGGCTGCTCAGGAGCGAGTGAGTGAGCGTACCTTTGTGTAGTTGATCTGGAGGAGGTCGTTCAGCCAAGCGATGAGCTCAGTCCTGGATTCTCCTGCCACTGCGAGAGAGGGTTGGCGTCAGGGTCAGCAGCCACGGAGCAGCGGATTGTAAGAGAAACTTACTCGTGAGCAGGGCGAGTTTGAAGAGAGTAAAGGAAGAGAGTAAGCGGATCTTAACTGTCGCTAACTCGTCATTACAGATTTTTGTAATGGACAATTCGAGATGAAGTAAAGTTCCTAACAAAGATGTCGCTGCTCTTGCTGAACACTGTACTTTGTGTAATCCACCTAAATTTACTGAATAGAAACAGCTACTGCCTTCGTAGTCTCTCCCCCCTTCTCCTTCTTCACCGCGCTCGCCGACTCGTTCGCAAACTCCTTTCCCTTGTCAAGGTCTAGCAGCCGCTGCCTCTCCATTCGAACCACCACCAGCTCATCACCAAGCGCCTTCTTGCGCTCGAGGTCGTTGTCGCTTTCGAGAGACCACAGCATGACAAGGGCCTTCTGCAACTGAACAGACGGCGAGAGGTCAGCCGGCGTCGCGATGGTTGGAAAAGGCGCGTTAACGAACCTTGACAACTTGATCTATCTTGCGAGAAAGGTGCGACTCGTCGCCGAGGATCGTAGTGAGGCTCTTGTTGTATTTGACGGCTGCGGAGCAGGGTTAGCCCGATTCTAGCGAAAACAAGGCGAGACGACCAGGACGCACCTCGCTCCCCGAGCAGCTTGACCTCGTCCACCTCCATAAACGTCGCACACAGCGCCGGCAAGTTCGCCTTGGCCGCCCTCCGTCGTTGCTGCACCTCCCTACTCCCAATCTCAAACCCTAGCACCGCCGCCCTCTCCAACAACTGCTCCACCTCCCACACCACCGCGTCCCGTCCCTCCTGCTCGACCCAGCTCTTCCCTTTCCTCCCTTCCTCCCTCCCCGCAAACCGGGCCAAATCCCCCTCGAACCACTCGACGACGTTCCCCAACTCTTCGCACCTCTTTCCCGCTCCCACTCCCTCCCCGAGCGCGCTCACAAGCTCCACCAACCCGTTCATAGCCCTCACCAACCCCTCCCACGCGTCCCCATACTCGGCGTTCATATCCATCAACCCCACCTCTTTCATCTGCGCCTTCCCACCCCTCCTCACCAGCTCCTTGAACGCCTCTACACTCCTCGCCAGCACGCGCGACAGCCGCGCCAAGCCCGCCAGCGCACCGGGGGTATCCCCGTTCGCTAGGAGACTCCGCGCGTGCGAGGCGAGTGCGCGCGCGATGTCGGAGAGGAGGGGGATAGCGAGAGCGTTAGGGAGGGGCGGCGCGTCGAGGAGGGATAGAGCGGTGCTGTAGTGCTCCAAGGCCCTGGCGAGGGATTCGGTAGGGTCCAGTTTCCGCTTCTTCGTCGCTGGGCCTTCGGCGGGGTGGGGGCCGAGGAGGGCGGTGGAGTGGAGAGAGAAGGCTTGGAGCCAGTGGGAGGAGAGGGAGGGGGGGAGATCGGAAGAGCGTCGTGTAGGGAAAGAGTGTTC
>ERZ1463034.380-NODE-380-length-10390-cov-38.585873_pt1 | contig 10390 bp, 6 predicted proteins | sample MGYA00564480_ERZ1463034 | MGnify/ENA primary metagenome ERZ1463034 (study PRJEB39244, sample SAMEA3635122) | Helicobacter pylori | study: EMG produced TPA metagenomics assembly of PRJEB11511 data set (Assembly of a 5300-year-old Helicobacter pylori...
GAATGAAAACGCTTTCTGGGCGCGGGTGAGCGCGGAAAAAATATCCTCATCGAGAGTTTTTATATCGAGAGTGAAGGGCGAGTTCCCTTGTTTGTCGGCAGCGTCCAGATACGACGCGAGCCAGGGCGACGTGTTCAACGCGTCGAGGAGTTTTTGCCTCATTAACTCAGGGTTGTCGCTGATGTATTCGAAAACGGCAGGTTTTTGACCGGTGATGTGAATAAAACTGTGCGATGTATTTTTTGAGGTCAGCTGAAAGATGCCCGGCAGGATTTGGTCATTCAGCAGCACTACACGGACGACCGTGCGCTCGCCTTTGGCTGATGTTTCCAGGGTTTCAACGGTGGTGGTGAACCGGTCGAGTCCCATGGCTTCAAGCGTCAGGTTATAACCGTCCAGGCTGATCATTTTACGCGTGTGGTACCGGCCCAGCGTGTCGAGAAATGAAAGTTTGGCGAGGGTGCGATACGTCAGTTCATGCCTGGCCCAGAAGACGGCAAGTAGGGTCTCGTAGTGTCGAGGCCAGTCCGCCTTGTCGATCAGCGTGAGGACCAGGGTTGTGCTCAGCGAAGGTGTTGCCTCATCAAACAGGCGCTCAGGTTCAGCGCTCTGCATCAGGGCATAAAAACTGGCTGCATCGAAAGAGGTAACCGCCACGTCGGTGAGGGACAGACGCCGCGTGTAAAGTTCTTGCCCATCGACAAAGACGGCCGGACGCGTATCGGTCGTGAAGTTCATGTAAATATGGTCCGGCAGGGAGGGCTTACCGGTCTGCTCAAATAAAAGCCGAGTCAGTTGTTCGTTGACATAGGCGTGCACTCCCGGCGGGCAGTCCATGTCCATCTGCCAGGCTTTCAAACTCAAGGGCGACATGGCGAGCAGTCTGGCGGCGCGGTTCTTTCTGAGCGTGGCGAGTTGTTTGTGGTTTAGCGCTGTGGCGGGTGGCGGTTCCTGCGACAGTCCCTCCAGATGATCGTCGGGCGTTGCGTAATAAAACGGCGACAGCGCAAAGGCTCCAGAGGAAGGTAGGGTATCGCTCTGTTCACTGTGGTTGCCGGTCAGGTGCGTAAGTGCGGGGTGTTCGAGGCTGTATGTTGGGGCGGGTGCAGTGCGTGCTGGAACAGGGGGGACTGGATTTTCTGGGTCATTCATGTGGATGGCTGAACGTGATGAGGGGCGCGTCACTGTGTCATCAGGGATCTCTTCATGTCGTACATCTATGTAACGACGGGGTGCGTGTAAACAGGGGTATGCAGGACGCTGTGGCTGCGCACTGAAACGTGCGCAGCCACGTTCGTCGTCGGGCTACTTAATGGTTGGGTCAGGCACTCAAATAGGCGCGCCATCCGCCTAGGTGGCTGATATCTGTCGCGCCCTCCAGGCCATAAGGTTCGCAGATGAAACCGCTTTCCCAGCGTCCGTCGGCCAACTGAACCTTGCCCAGGCCCAAGGGTGCCGGAATGCCGGAGAGGAATGACCCCAGTTCGCGGCTTGGCAGTTCCCAGACTTCCACGGCAATCGCTACGCCGCCTTGCGCGACCCGCAGCATGCCGGGCCGAAACGGTGGTCCACCGGCCAATGCGTAGAGCTGGTAATCCGCCGAGCTTTGGGTGACCTCCAGCAAGCGGCCACCGCGCTGCTTGAGTTGCCAGTTCAGCGCCAGGCCATCCAGGTGCGCGCCGCACACCACTAAGCGTGCCATGTCGTTGCGGGCGACAGTGGTCGGTGCTGACAGGTTGGGTGCGTGGCCGCCGATCACCGGCAGGCCGGTATGGCGTTGCAGGGCGTCGGCCAGGCTGAGCAGATAGTGATCAGTGAAGACCCGACCGAACAGGGTCACGCCCCACGGCAGGCCGTTGTCCATGAAGGCACTCGGTACGGCGACGGCGGCGTAGTCCAGCAGGTTCATGAAATTGGTGTAGTAACCCAATTCCGAGTTGCGCAGCACCGGTTCAGCCTCCAGTTCGGCGAGGGTCACCGGGCGACCGATGGAGGGCGTCACTACGCAGTCGAGACCTTCAAGGGCTTTGTCGCACAGGGCTTTGAGTGCTTGCAGGCGGTAGTGCGCACGGAACGTTTGCACGCCGGTCACGGCCGGTGCTTTCGACAGTACTGCGCGGATCACCGGCAATACCGCTTCTGGGTTGTGCTCCATCAGTTCGCCCGCAACGCTGTAGCGTTCGGCAACCCATGGGCCGTCATACAGCAGGCGCGCAGCTTCGAGGAAGGGTGACAGGTCCAGCGTCACTGCTTCGCCGCCCATCGCGGTCAGACGGTCGATGGCATCGCCGAACAGCAGGGGCCCTTGCTCGCAGCCGAAGAACGCCAGGTCCTGCGCACGGGGTACGCCGAAACGAAACGGGCGGGGCGCACCGAACGCAGAGGCGTCGTTCCACAGCGGGTTGCTGCGGCTGTATTCGTCACGCGAATCGAGTCGGGCTACCAGACCGAGCAACTGGCTGGCTTCGCGCGCGGTGGCGGTGAAAGTGGTCACGCAATCAAGGGTGCGGCAGGCGGGCACCACCCCGGCAGTGGAGATCAGGCCCTTACTGGCCTTGAGTCCCACCAGATTGTTCAGTGCTGCGGGCACTCGGCCGGACCCGGCGGTGTCGGTGCCGAGGGCGAAGCTGGCGACGCCGAGCGCCACGGCCAACGATGATCCTGCGCTGGAGCCGCCTGACGGGTACTCGGCCAGCACACTGTTCGGGCAGGCCCCATAGGGGGAGCGGCTGCCATTCAGCCCGGTGGCAAACTGGTCGAGGTTGGTTTTGCCCAACGGAATTGCGCCGAGGCCGATCAACTGCTCGACGATGGTCGCCGAGCGCTCCGGGGTATAGGTGAATGCCGGGCAGGCGGCGGTCGTGGGGATGCCGGCCAGGTCGATGTTGTCTTTGATCGCGAACGGCACGCCATACAGCGGCAGGTCGTTGAGGTCGCTGTTTTCCAGCGCGGCCAGATAGGGTTCCAGCTCGGTAGCACTCAGCAGATGGATGAACAGGTGATAGTCCGGGTTCAACGCAGCGGCTTTTTCGCGCAGGGCGAGGATCAGTTGCCGAGGTGTCTGGCGACCGTCTTGATACGCGGCGCGAACGCTGTCGAGGCGCAGGTCGCTTGAATGCAGGTCATGGCTCATGGCGTAATTCCGTCAAAAAAATAAGTAAGTTCAGTCAGCTTCAAGCACCACGACCCGCTGCCCGGCGCGCACCGCCGAGCCGGGCTGCACCCTTACTTCAAGCACGGTGCCAGCCAGGGTTGCCAGTAGCGGAATTTCCATCTTCATCGACTCCAGAATCACCAGCACATCGCCCACTTCAACCCGATGGCCGACCTCGACCTGCACCTGCCACAGGTTGCCGGCGATATGGCTGTCGATGCCGTGCTGGCCTGCGTCAAGAGGGGCGTCGTCGGTGGCTGGGATAGCGGCTTCGTCGCTTTCAAAATGTGCCTGACCGCTGGCGATCCAACGTTCGCGTTCGGCGTTGAAGGCCCCTTGCTGCTGAGCACGAAATGCGGCGATACCCTCGGCTTCACGGGCGAGAAAAGCCTGATAGTCAGCCAGGTTCAAGGTGCTGTGCTCGATGCTTAGCGGGTACCGGCCCAAGGGAAAATCGCGGCGGATGCGCAGCAGCTCTTCGGCGCTGACCGGGTAAAAACGAATCTGATCGAAGAAGCGCAGCAGCCACGGTTTGCCATCGAACGCCGCGACTTCGCGGTAGCGGTTCCACATCTGCAACGTGCGCCCGACAAACTGATAACCACCGGGGCCTTCCATGCCGTACACGCACATATAGGCGCCACCGATGCCGACCGAGTTCTCTGCCGTCCAGGTCCGTGCCGGGTTGTACTTGGTCGTCACCAGCCGGTGCCGTGGGTCGAGCGGGGTGGCGACAGGCGCGCCGAGGTACACGTCGCCCAGGCCCATCACCAAGTAGCTGGCGTCGAACACCGTGCGCTGCACTTGGTCGAGGTTGGGCAGGTCGTTGATGCGGCGGATGAACTCCAGGTTGCTTGGGCACCACGGGGCGTCCTTGCGCACGGTAGTCATGTATTTCTCGATGGCCAACTGGCACGCCGGATCATCCCAGGACAGCGGCAAGTGCACGATTCGCGACGGCACTTGCAGGTCTTTGGCGGCGCACACGGCGTCCCATTCGCCGACGACGATATCCAGTAAATCCGCAAGCGGCAGTTGTTCGGGCTGGTAATGCACTTGCAGGGAACGAATGCCCGGCGTCAGGTCGATCACGCCCTGTAGCGCTTTGGCTTCGAGGGCCTGCATCAGCGCATGACCGCGAAAGCGCAGTACCAGGTCCAGCTCGGGTGCGCCGATTTCCAGGAGCAAATGAGTGTCGCCAGACAGACGCGCCATCAGCCGTGTGTCGTCCTGGCCGATGTCCAATACAACAGGTGAAATTAACCCTTGTGCTAGCGAGCTCATTCGCGATGAGGCCAGATCTGGCACCGCGTCGCTTTCCTCGTGAGCACGTTCGCTCATGCAGAAGATCGCGCGTGCAGCATCGATACTGACCGGATGGAACTGCACGTTGTCGCCGGCCTTGAGTTGCCCCAGTTGCCAGAGGTCGGCTTCGATGATGGTCACCGGGCAGACGAAACCGCCCAGGCTCGGGCCATCCGGGCCAAGGATGACCGGCATGTCGCCAGTGAAATCCACGGCGCCGATGGCGTACGGGTTGTCGTGGATGTTCGAGGGGTGCAAGCCCGCTTCGCCACCGTCGGCGCGGACCCATTCCGGCTTGGGACCAATCAGGCGGACGCCTGTACGGCTGGAGTTGAAATGCACTTCCCATTGGGTGGCGAAGAAGGTCTCGATGTAGCGCTCGGTGAAATATTCCGGCGCGCCATGGGGGCCGTAAATGACCCGGATCTGACGCACGGCAGGCAAGGCGTGAAGCTGGTCGTCCGGTACGCGCTGACCGATGCTGCGGTCACTCAGGGCTGGAATGTGCAGCACGTCGCCAGCCCGCAAAGCGCGGCCGCCATGCCCGCCAAATTGACCCAGGGTGAACGTGCTTTTGCTGCCCAGATAGTCCGGCAGCTCCAACCCGCCGCGCACACAGAGGTAGCTTCGTGCACCGGCGCCCGCGATGGTGCCCAGCGCCAGGGTTGAACCGGCGGGTACCAGCAACGCGGTATTCAGCGCCTGAGGCTGACCGTCCAGGGTCAGCGGAATCGGCGCGCCGGTGATGGCAACCACGGCGTCGGTGTTGAAGCGCAGCAGCGGGCCGCTCATGGTGATTTCCAGCGCGGCACAGCCTTCGGCGTTGCCCAGCAGGCGGTTGCCCAGACGCAGTGCGCGACTGTCCATTGGCCCGGACGGCGGCACACCGACCGCCCAGTAACCGAGACGCCCGGGATAGTCCTGCACGCTGGTCTGGGTACCGCCACTCAGCACTTCAAAGGTGTTGGCGCGATACACCAGACCTTCCAGGCACCGAGTCCATGGCTGGCCACTGGCAAAGGGCGCGTCGAGCAGAATCTGCCGCAGGTAATCGCGGTTGGTTTCCACGCCATACAGGTGGCTGTCGCTCAGCGCTTGAGCAAGTCCGGCGCTGGCCTGCTCACGGGTTGGCGCCCAACTGATCAGCTTGGCAATCATGGGGTCGAAGAACGGCGGGATCTCGCAACCGGCTTCGACCCAGGTGTCGATGCGCAAGGTCTTGCCATCGGCGGTCGGGAAATTCACCGCCGTCAGCAAGCCGGGGCAGGGCTGGAAATCCCGGCCCGGGTCTTCGGCATACAGCCGCGCCTGAATCGCATGACCGTTCGCCTGCAAGCCCGTGCGCAACTGACTGAGTGGCGGTAGATCACCCGCTGCCAGCTGGACCATCCAGCTGACCAGATCGACGCCCCACACTTGTTCAGTGACCCCGTGCTCGACCTGCAAGCGGGTGTTCACTTCGAGGAAATAGAAACGCTGGTCCTCGCTGTCGAACACGAACTCCACGGTCCCGGCGCTGCGGTAATTGACCGCTTTGGCCAGCTTGATCGCTGCCGCACACAGTTCGTCGGCCATGCCGTCTGGCAGGTTCGGCGCCGGGGTTTCTTCGAGGACTTTCTGGTTGCGCCGTTGTACCGAGCAATCACGCACACCGAGGGCGATAACGTCGCCCTGGCCGTCGCCGAACACCTGTACTTCCAAGTGCCGGGCGCGCTGGATGTACTTCTCGATAAAGACGCCAGCGTCGCTGAAGTTGTTCTGTCCCAGACGTTTCACCGCGTCGAACGATTCGCTCAGTTCGAGCGCACTGCGGCACACGCGCATGCCGATCCCGCCACCGCCTGCTGTGCTTTTCAGCATCACCGGGTAGCCGATCTGTTCGCCCGCGTTGAGGGCGTCGTCGAGGCTGTCGAGCAGTTCGGTGCCCTCAAGCATCGGCACGCCGTGTTGCTTGGCCAGTGCGCGTGCCGTGTGTTTGAGGCCGAACACCCGAAGCTGGTCGGGTGTCGGGCCGACGAAGGCGATGCCAGCGTCTTCGCAGGCTTGGGCGAACGCGGCGTTTTCGGAGAGGAAGCCGTAACCGGGATGGATCGCCGTGGCGCCGCTGGCTTTGGCGATGGCGAGTATTTTATCCACCGCCAAATAGGTCCCGGCTGCGCCACCTTCACCCAGGCTATGGGCTTCATCGGCTTGAAGAATATGCAGGCTGGCGGCATCGGCTTCGGAATAGACCGCCACGCCCTTGACCTGCAAGGCGCGCAAGGTACGCAGGATGCGGCAGGCAATGGCGCCACGGTTGGCGATCAGCAGTGTCTTGAACATGGCATAAACCCCAGAAACCGATGGCTGATCGGTTTCTTGCCGGGAAGCGGGCCGTCCCGCTGTTTTCGTAGTGCCTCGAGGCCGTCCCCGATGGCGAAACCTGGTGCTCTTACAGGGGAGGCTGGCGCTTTGACGCCACGCACTGCCCGGAGCGGCTTTGGCACAGGCTGAATAACCAGCTGCGTAGCTTCAAAAGATTCAGTTCCATATCAGCAACTGCGCAGGTGTCGGGTTGTAGGCGTTGCACGGGTTGTTCAGTTGCGGGCAGTTGGAAATCAGCACGATCACGTCCATTTCCGCGCGCAGTTCGACGTATTTACCGGGCGCCGAGATGCCATCTTCGAAGGTCAGGCCGCCGTCTGCGGTGACCGGCACGTTCATGAAGAAATTGATGTTCGGGCCGATGTCACCTTTGCTCAGGCGACCGTCATGGGCACAGGCGCGCAGGTAGTTGTCGCGGCAACTGTGCATGTGACGTTTTTCCAGAGAGTAGCGCACGGTGTTGCTCTCCTGCGCGCAAGCGCCGCCGAGGGTGTCATGGCGTCCGCAGGTGTCTTCGACGATGGTCAGCATCGGTTTGCCGAGGTTGGAATACAGCACGCTGCCGGTGGTCAGGTACACGCTGTTCTGCCGCCGCAAGGTACGCTGCACGTCATACCGTTCGCGGGGGTTGGCCAGGCTGTAGAACAGCGTATCGACTGCTTGATTGCCTTCCAGGTCGAGGATGCGCAGGGTTTGTCCGGCCTTGACTTCGCTCAGCCAGGGCTCGCCTGCGGGGATGGTCGCGTTGTAGATCGCCGCTTCCGGCTGTTTGGAGAGTGTGGTCATGGCAGCGATCCTCAGGCGAACAGGCGATCAGTGTTGATAAAACCGCGCTCGTTTTCCGGGCGCGAGGTACGGCAGTACTCGGCGATGCTGGGATCGGCGTTCATCCAGCCGAGCTTGAGCGGTTTGGGGGCGTACTGTGGATCAGGGTCCATCGGGTGCTGCAGGGCGGTCAGCACCACCAGGGTGTCCATCGGCGCATACAGCTCGATGTAGTCACCGGCTTTGGAGTTGTTCGCAACGAAGTGAAAGTGTCCGTCTTCGTCGACCCGGACTTTGCTGAACAGGTTCAGGGTCATCAGCAGGTCGGACAGGCCCAGGCCCCATTTACCCAGTTCCACCAGCAGGTTATCGGTGCCGTTGCGAAAGAAGCCGTTGCGCAGTTCCTGATAGCGGCCTTGGCCATATTTTTCCGCGACCTCTTCAGCGCACAGCACCCCACCGAAGCTGTCGCTCCAGCCGCAGGTGTCCGCCGTGATCGCTGCCAGCACCCGGCCCATGTCCGAGTACAGGCAGTGGCCGGTGGTCAGTTTTGCGGTGTGTTGGCATTTGAGGCTGTCCGGCAGGTTCAGCCGTTCGGTTTTCTCGTTGGCGTTAAGCAGGGTCAGGCTGACGTTGGCGCCGCCACGGACGTCGGTCAGGCGCAGCAGTTGGCCGCGCTTGAGCACGAACGAACGGTGGCCGCCGCCGGGCAGGATTTCTTCAGCAAAGACGGGGAACAGGGATGTTGAGTCGGTCATGTGCGCGTTCATAAAAAAGATCCTCTAAACCGTTTGCAGCGAATCAATGGCGGCGCGTGCGGCGCGGCGATCGCTGTTCAAGGGAATGTCGTAGGTGATGCGGGCGCCATAAGCGCCGGGCGCATGGGGGTCATGGCGAACCTTGTCGAACACCAGCAGACGGGTGCCGAGGTTGAAACCCTCGGACAGGTCGTGGGTGACCATGAACACAGTCAGGCGAGTCTCGCGCCACAGCTCCAGCAACAAGACATGCATGTCCTTGCGGATACCCGGATCGAGCGCGCCGAAGGGCTCGTCCAGCAGCAACACGCGCGGTTTCATGATCAGCGCTTGAGCGATGGCCAGCCGTTGCTGCATGCCGCCCGACAATTGCGTCGGGTACTTGTCCTGCGCATGGGCCAGGCCCACTTTGCTCAGCAGGGCCGCGGCCTGTTCCCGAGCCTCGCGTTTGGCCGTGCCGAACAGGCGTCCAAGCAGTGGCGAGCGTGGCAATTCCAGACCCAGAGCAACGTTGTCCAGCACTGACAGATGCGGAAACACTGAGTAGCGCTGAAACACCACGCCACGGCTGGCGTCCGGTTCGCCAGCCAGCGGCTTGCCGTCGAGATGGATCTGGCCGCGACTGGGCACTTCCTGGCCGAGCAGCAAGCGCAAGAAAGTGGATTTGCCGCAGCCCGAGGCGCCGACCAAGGTGCAGAACTCACCTTCGTTGACGCTCAGGTTCAGGCCTTCGAGCACCACTTGATCGTCGTACTGTTGCCAGACGTTTTTCACCGAAATAAAGCTCATCCGCGTGCCCCTTCATACCAGGGGAATGCACGCCGGGTCAGGGCCTTGAGCCCCCAATCCATCAGCCAGGCGAGCAGGGTGATCCAGACCACGTAGGGCAGGATCACGTCCATGGCCAGGTAGCGTCGTACCAGAAAAATCCGATACCCCAAGCCGTCGGTGGAGGCAATGGCTTCGGCCGCGATCAGGAACAACCAAGCCGAACCCAGCACCAGACGCAAGGCAATCAGCAGGCGTGGCAGCAGTTGCGGCAGGATCACCCGCAGGACCAAGGTCCAGGTCGAGGCGCCGAGGGTCTGCGCCTTGATCAGCAGCTCGACCGGAATCTCCCGGGCGCGCTGCTCCAGATCCCGCGCCAGGATCGGTGTAATGCCAATCACAATCAGCATGACTTTCGACAGCTCACCTAAGCCAAACACGATGAACAGGATCGGCAGAATCGCCAGCGGCGGGACCATCGACAACACCGTCAGCAGCGGTGACAACGGTGCGCCGAACAGCGGCAGAATCCCCGACGCGATACCCAGGCACAAGCCGAGCAGGGCGCTGATGCCAAGACCAATCGCCAGGCGTTGCAGGCTGGAGGCAGTGTCTTGCCACAGTAGATAACCGCCGCTGCGTTGGTCTTCGGTAAAGGCCATGCGCTTGACCGCATCGGTCATCTGCACCGCGCTGGGCAGCAGTTTGTCGTTGGGGTTTTCCGTCAGCCGAGTCGCCGATCCCATGAAATAGGCGAACAGCAACAAGGCGAACGGCAGGATCACCAAAATCAGACGGCTGGCGCGATCCGGGCGGCGGTTTATCAAGCGCATGGCAATAACCTTTGGGCTGGAACGCGATTACAATTTGCCTTCGGCAGCCATCTGTACGTAGCTCGGGTCGAAGCGCAGCTTGAGGTTGGTCTTGTCGCCGCTGGTCACGCCGTTGGCGAAAGACATGCCGATTGCACTGGTGTCCTTGGCGCCCTCACCAAGCAGCCCATGTTGAAAGGAGAACTCAGCGACCTTGCGCATGGTCTGTGGCAGTTGAGCGCTGGTGGCGAAGTCGAGCGCTTCCTTGGGGGTCGCGAACAGCTTGGTGGTGTTCAGCTGCGACTGGAAGCCAGCCAGGTCGGTGCCCGAGGCTTTGGCCATGTGCTCCAGCGCGGCGGTGCTTGCGGCGGACTTGCTGTTCATCAGTGCGACCACTTCGAACCAGGCGCCGGTCAGGGCCTTGCCCAGTGCCGGGTTGTCTTTCAGGGTCTGGGTGTTGACCA
>ERZ1463034.381-NODE-381-length-10349-cov-6.243054_pt1 | contig 10349 bp, 17 predicted proteins | sample MGYA00564480_ERZ1463034 | MGnify/ENA primary metagenome ERZ1463034 (study PRJEB39244, sample SAMEA3635122) | Helicobacter pylori | study: EMG produced TPA metagenomics assembly of PRJEB11511 data set (Assembly of a 5300-year-old Helicobacter pylori...
TCCTGCCGCCTCTCCCATCTCCACGCCACGAACCCCTTCCGCACCTCTCCCATCCCCAACTCCCTCCCCCCAATCCTCCCCACCCAAAGGTTTCCCTCCACGCTCTGAAGAAGGACACACCGCACGTCTTCCTCGATCTTGTACCGCCGCCAGACCTCCTCGTACGGCTGCACTGCGCCTCCTGCGTCGGGGTTCGCCATGGACCCGGTCTCGAGGACGTCGCCGTTTGGAAGCGTCTCGAAGAGGCCTTCGTCAGACGGAGGAGGGGAGGAGGAGGAGGAGGAGGAGGAGGGAGGAGTACGGTTATCCAGCAGGGCAACGAATTGGGCTCTGGGGCGTTCTGCGAGGAGAGATCAGGAGAGAGGATAAGGATGTGGGGAAGACGCGCACCTGGGGTCGAGTCAGGGAGGTAGGTTTTCTTCCCCGCTGTTGCCCAGTCGATAGTGCCTCTTCTGGGACCAGAGATGAAGACGCGCAGATCGAGAAAGGTGCCTGTTCGACCGGTGAGGACGAGCGTGTCGGTGGTCTCGGAGGGCGGGGAGGGAGGCCATCTGAGCGAGACGCGGGTGGAGACGAGGGGAGGAGTCATTGCGAGCGTTGTGGCTGATTACTCCTAGAATATGGGTGGAGCAGAGGCGCGTTAGGAACGTGCCGGGTGTTGGAGAAGGAGAAGAGCGGCCCGTCGCGCGTCGAGACTGCTCCTTCACCCTTTAAGCAGCGGCTCTGATCCGTTGCCGTGAGCCACCATATAGGGCTTGCTGTAAAAAGCTCCGGCTCATCCATTCCTACACTCGCCAAATCATCTCGTCCCCTATCGAATCGCCAATCCTTCCGTCGCGCTCTCCAACCCTCCCTTGTTCCTAAACGGGTCCTGCACGCTTCCCGTCTTCTCGCGCCAGATGTAGCGATAGTCGTCCTTGAGCTGCCGGAGCTGCGCGTCTAGAGAGGCGACGGAGGAGGCGAGGGCCATGAAGGAGGAGTGTTGGGCTTTGAGGGTGGGGACGATTGCTATGGGAAGAGAAAGGTCAGATGATGCGATAAAGATGGAGCGAGGAGGCGAACCGGAGGGGTTGCGGGCGAGGCCGTAGGAGGAGTCGACCTGATGTTGGATTTGCTGCGAAAGAAGTCAGGGTCAATGAGCGCAGCAGGGAGACAAGAGAGCGAGAACGTACATCCATAGTTGAACGGTATCGTCCTAATCGCTCTCTGAACTCGTCAGCCTTGCGTGAGAAGAACCTGCGTACGCCGAAATCCTATCAGCTTCTCCGCAAGCCAAAGTAGAGCAGGACGCACTCGTAAGGGAAGTTAGCCACGGCCTTTGCTGCTGCACCCTTCACCTGAGGGCTCTTGAATCCCTCGATGATCGCAGTAGCCTTCGCCAAATCGGAGAGGTCCGTCTCGAGCTTCGTGCGGAGCTCAGCAACCAGTCGGCCGTCCTGAGCGAGCATGTTCGACACCGCGGTCGCTTCCTGCAGGTAACAAAGCGTCAGCTTTTCCCCTTTCTCAGCAAAGTAACGACGTACTGCCGAGTACTGCTCATACAGCTCGCTCGTCTTGCTGATCTCTCCTCCTAGGTCCCTCGTCTTGATCTCCTCCGACACCTGAATCTGACTCCGGATGAACGCACTGAAGCCACACACCGTCAGCTAATCTTCCGTCTCCTACCGATCCACCTCCACGTACTCGATCGACTCAATCTCTGTCCGCACCGCGTCGGGCAAGTCATTGAACTTGGACAGCTTGGACATCGCAGGGCCTTGTGGCTGCTGGAGCTGCGGTGCCGGCTGTGACCTGATTGTCTAGCGTCAGCTCTTCCCTTCCCTCGCCTCGCCCTCTTTCCTAGGCCCAGCGCCAAAGCGTCAAACGCACCCTAGCAAACTCCCCCCGGGCTGCGCTCCCAAGCCTGCAAACAGACTACCCCCCGCCGCTGGCTGCGTCTGACCAAACAAGCCTCCCCCAGCAGCAGGCTGCGACGCCCCAAACAATCCTCCGGCCGCCGGGGCCGCGCTCGCTGCCGGGGTACCAAAGCTGAAGAGAGGTTTTGACGCCGCTGCTGCTGGTGCGGCGCCAAAGAGGCCTCCACTGGAGGGTGCGCTCGAGGAAGTGCTGAAGAGGGAGGAAGAGGCGGGAGTGGCGGGGGCAGCGTAGAGGGAGGGAGCGGGTTGGGAGGCTCCGAAGAGGGAAGTGGACGCGGCGGGTTGGGAGGAGGGGTGAGCGCCGAAGCTGAAGCCACTGGTGGAGTGAGATGTTAGTTGAGGGCGCTGGTGAAGCTGGGGGAGACTGACCCAAAGGACATCCTGCGTCGAAGATGGAGAAGGGGGAAGAGGAAAGACGCGAACGCGAGCGGCTTGAGAGCTCTCCAGACCAGCTCCCGTACGGTTCTGAGAAAGCGAACGTGCGTGTATAGCAGAAGTTAAACATGTACAGAACAGGTAATCATGGCCTCCCTCGGTGTACGAGATCCTACAGCAACAGCCCTCCGGCATAGTCCTCCCAGCTCAACCCCGCAGTTGACCCCGCCCAACACTCCCCTCATCCCCTTCCAGAGTCTCCCACCCCCCTTCACTCAAGCTCCCCACGCTCGTCGCTCCCCTCCACTGATCCAACTCGATCCCCTCGACCATGTCCCACTGCGGACTCCCCGGGTCCTCCACGATGAGCATCGGAGAGCTCATAGGGCTGAAGAGGTCGGTGGTAGAGCAGCTGGAAGGTGACTGCGCTCCGAGAGTTGGGCTGACGGATCGGGAGGAGAGGCCGAGGGACGGTCTGAGAGCGCTGGAAGACGCTTGGTGGGGATCCTGTTCGCTGTCTTCGCCGACAGTGAAAGGGTCCTTGTCGAGAACGCGGAGCGTCTGCGATTCCTCCCCAGTCAGCTGCGGAAGTACAGGAAAGGGAGGGACGACGCACCTCCGACCCGCCACCGCGGCGCCGCCGCAGGAACGGAGCTGGGGTGACCCTGACGGCGGAGGAGTGCGCCTCTTCCCGCCGCCGCCGTTCTGTTGAAGGCCGCTCCCGTTCAGTGTGCTGATTGTAGGCGTCCAGGAGAGCTGGGAGGGCCATGGAGAGAGCCACACAAGTTCCCACTCCGAGAACCACCACCCCGACGAGGAGGAGCGTAGGGATCGGCAGGTTGGGCGAAGGCTATTGAAGTGCGAAGCCGTGCAGGGCTCAAGGGAAGAAGGGAGGGAGCAAGGCGGCTGTTCCTCGCTACTTCCCTCTCGTCGGCGTCTTGGACGCGTCCTTAGCTTCTTCTCGTCCCCTCCGCCCAGACTACGTTATAAGAGCTTGGCCTAGCCTGTTCCTTTCCCTTTCCGGGACGGCTCCTTGTCCCGCTCTCGCCGTCTCTCTCCCTCCCCTCTCCCCGCGCGTTCGCGTCTTCCCGCCGCCATGTCATCCTCAAGCAGCGCGACCTCTGCCCTCTTGAGGACCTTCACCGCCACCGCCACCGCAGGGATCGACTTCACCACGGCCTTCAGCCCCGTGGAGACTGGGACGACCCTCCGCGCCGCCTCCATCCTCGACCCTTCTCACCCAGATCCCACTAGCTTTAATGCGCACAAGTACGTGTGGACCCAGAAGTGCTGGAAAGCTGTCAGAGATGCTCTGTTCGACGGCAGATGGGCGCGTGTCTTTGCAGGAACCAGAGGAGGGAGACAGGGGCAGCAAGGCTAACCTCTTTCCCCTCAGTCCACTCGTTCTGTTCATCATCCAAGTTGTACGCCCCCGTAGCATCATACGAAGGCGTTTCAGCTGACCTTCTTCGCAGTTCGTGATCATCGGCTTCGCTCGCGTCTTGAACATCCCTCTTTCAAAGCTCCGCCAGCCTCGAGTTATTAGCGAGGTTCTCGGAGGAATCATTCGTCCGTCCTGGTATGCCAGTGCGACGCAACAAGCTGAACTCTCTGTCGCAGTGGGCCCAACGGCGTTTGGCAGGATCCCTGGCTTCACCGAGCACATCTTCCCCGAGCCCAGCTTGCCGTTCCTCAGCCTCGTTTCAGAGCTGGGTCTGGTGCTCTTTCTCTTCTTGGTCGGTCTCGAGTACGTCATCCTCCATTCACGAAATGCGCGCAAAGTTGAACTGATGCGCAACCACGCAGGGTCGACTTTGCGCTTTTTCGCAAGAACATGCGGGTCTCGCTCAGCGTGGCGGGAGTGGGGACGCTCATCCCCTTTGCGCTGGGGACAGCTGTCAGCGTGGGTCTCTTCAACGAGTTCGTAGGAGAGGGGATCAAGTTGTGAGTTCGCCTTGACTGCAATCGACGCGTTTTCTGTCGCTAACTGCTCACAAACAGCCAACACTTCCTGCTCTTCATCGGCACATCTATGTCCATCACAGGTGCTTCCTTATACCCTAGCGGTGGTGCCACCCGCCTCGCTGACTCCAGGCCGTACAGCTTTCCCGGTTCTCGCACGCATCCTCACCGAGCTCGACCTTCTCCGCGACCGGGTCGGCGTCGTGGTTCTCTCCGCAGGCGTAGCCAACGATGTGATCGGCTGGATTTTGCTTGCCCTCACCATCGCGCTCGTCAACGCTGGCTCGGGTTTGATCGTGCTCTACATCTTTCTCTGCACAATGGGATGGTGCGTTCATCTCTTCCAGGCGTCCCTCGTCTCCTCTAACTCTCTCTTCTCTTAGGGCCCTCACGCTTTTCTTCATTATCCGACCTCTTTTCCGGTGGGCGGCGCGCAAGAGCGGCAGGTATGCTTTCGACGCTGCTCTCGCGTGGTCCCCAGAGCTGATGATCGCTTTCGCAGCCTCGACGGGAACGGACCTACTCAGAGCATCGTCTGCCTGTCGCTCATGCTGGTCCTCATCAGTGCTTGGGTCACTGACCAGATCGGAGTGTAAGGCTTGCGATCCCAGAACCCGAGCTTCGCTGACATGGCTATCCAGGAACGCCATCTTTGGTGAGCCGACCTGCGACATGGGAAGAAGGCTTTACAGGCACTGACCAATCCTGCAGGTGGCTTCATGGCGGGCTTGATTCTTCCTCACGACCATGGCTTCGCCGCGCATCTCACCGAAAAGATCGAGGTGTGTCTGCCTTCGTCCTGTCGCTCGCTCTCTCCGAGGCTGATCTCGCCCGCAGGACCTCGTCGTGACGCTCTTCGTACCCATCTACTTTGCTCTTTCCGGACTTCGCACGAATCTGGGGCTTCTCAACACCGCGATCACTTGGGTGAGAGCGCGCGTCTCCGTCTCCTTCCTTTGACGCCTGCTGAGTCGTCGTCCTCCCAGGCTTGGGCCATTTGTGTCATCGTTGTGGCCTTTTTGGGTAAGTTTATTGGCGCTGCAGGAATGGCGAAGATCAACGGCTACTCTTGGCGAGAGAGTGGTGCTGTCGGCGCTTTGATGTGTGAGCTGCGTTTCGGAGCTGTCGTTCCTCTTACTTGCTGACAGCTTCTTCGACTGCAGCGTGCAAAGGTACGATCTCGGCAATGTTGACGTGGAGCGATGGTTGCTGACACGGGCCTTTCGACGTCTTTCAGGCTTGATCGAGGTATGTCGTTTGCTGGCTTTCCTCCCGCGACCGCTGCTCACACTGTAGCAGCTCATCGTCCTCAACATTGGCTTCACTGCTGGGATAATCACGGATCGCGTCTTTGCGATCTTCATTCTCGAAGCTCTGTCAGTTGATTCCCCTCGTCTGCTCCTGTCGCAGCTAAACAGCTTCGCACCGTAGGACTTTGACGATTTTGACGACGCCTCTCACGCTCGCTTTCTACCCTCCGCACCTGCGAACTCCCGCCGTCGTTATAGGATCGGCACGAAAAGAGACTGGTGCCTCCGGAGACCCTGTCTCCTCCGATGGCAAAACGCGCTCGAAGTTCCTTGTCGTCCTCGAGAATATCGACAACCTCTCGGCCGGTGAGTTCGAGGTTACTTTCGTGCTACTCGTCCTTTCTAACGCGCCTGTTCTCAGTCTTGATCTTCACGCGGCTCCTCGCCTCGCCTCCAAGGTACACTTCCGACGACCCGACCTCAATCCAGTCCCCTACCATCGACTCTTACACCGAGAAGGCCACCGCTACAACTTCAGCCACAGGCAGTACACAACCGGACGTTTCGATCGACGTCGTTCGCTTTGTCGAGCTCACGGATCGCACGTCTGCGGTCATGCAGGCGTCAGAAACGGAGGAGAACCTGCGACGCGACCCACTCGGCGTCCTCTTTTCGACGTTCGCCTCCCTTAACGGCCTTCCCATCACCTCATCGTTCCTCGCCGTCATCCCCTATGTCTCCTTTCCGGAGACCGTCGTCGGCAGAGCCCACGTCGTCTCGAGCGATTTCATTCTGGTCCCGTGGAATCTCGGCAAGGCGGTCGCTGAGGAAAGTGCTGTTGCCTCTCTGAGTAAGGCTCTACTTTCCTTTCGCAAGCCGGCGTTGAGCTCGCTAACCTCTTTCTCCAGTCCCGAATCCCTTCGAGGCCCTTTTCGACCGCACCGTCGGCAAGCACAGCAGCCCTCAGTACGCCTCCTTCGTCCGCCAGCTCTTCGCTGAAGCGAACACCGACGTCGGCCTCTTCATCGATCGCGATCACCACAAGCCTACTTCCTCCAAGACTAAAGTCGGCCACGCCCACCTCTTCCTCCCCTTCCACGGCGGCGCAGACGATCGCACTTGCCTCGACTTTGTCCTTCAACTCGTTCGAGGTCATCGAGGGATCACGGCGACGGTAATCCAGTTCACGCGCGCGCCGGAGCCGACGACTGAGGACCAGACGAGCAAGGTCGAATCGAAGCTCAGCAGCGCCACCTCCTCCCCCGACATCCCCTCTCTCCAGCCGGCTCAGCTCACAGTCGACAGCCACACCGGCCGCGCGGGAGACACGATTTACCCGACTCAGCACCACGGTCTCGCGTCCGAGACAGCGGACGAGATCTCGCTCGAGCAGGCGAGGACGACGGTGGCGGAACAGCGCCTCTCCATTTCCATCGAGATGTGTCATACGGCTTTCCCTCTTCGGTCGTCGATCTTGCGAGGGCAGGTCGCAGCGGCGGGGACGGACTCGAGGTTCATCAGCGTCGTCGGGAGGGGGAGGAGGGACGCGGCGTCGCATCGCGTCGAGTCGGCGGCGTTGCTCAGTTTGCACTCCAGTAAGCCTGGATTTCCGTCGCTTGCTGTGCGGACGTCGTTGGGAGAGCTAGGGACGGCGCTGTTCGTGTCGGACGTTTCGAACAACGTGCTCGTTATTCAGAGCCGCGCGACGGGGGGAGTCAGGCAGAGGGACGCCTGAAGGACGGTCTGTGGCGTGTAGATCTGCACATACGCAACATGTAGCATTGAGTCATTCGCAGCTTGTACCTGGACGCGTCGTGGCTGGGAGCTTTCGACAGACCGGAGTCCGAGGCCAAGAACCTCAGCAGCTCTAGGCTGCGTAAAAAAGAGCGTGCGCCGCGGGTTGCTACTCAAGCAAACCTCTCGCGCAAGAGTCTCTGCCATTGCAAGCTACGCGTCGTGTTCAAACAGATGCGGAACGATCTCCTCGATGCGAGGCAGAACTCGACCCGTCCAGAGCCCCATCAGAACCGGATACGTCCCCGCCTTGCTCCATTTTTCGAACCCGAGCTTGGCCCAGTATTGCTCGAGGTGCATGCTCGCGTACTCGATCTCCGTCGGCGACATTCCTTTCGCCTCGGTCGTGAGGAGGGCGGGAGAGAGAACGACGGTGTTTATGTTGAAGCTCGGGAGGCTGCGGGACAGGGAATGCAACGCCAGCGGCCCGATCCCATGTCCTGGTTGAGCGAGTAGCCATCGGCGTCAGATTTAAAGCGGGATCGAGGAGGAGAGGGAAACGAACCGCGATAGGCCCGCTCGAGGGAGACTTCGTCGATGTACAAGAGGTCGCCTGCACCGCCCAACGGGTCAGACGGGACCTACATTCTCCCAGAGTGCTGCTTACCTGGGGGATCGTCTAACTTCTTGCACTCGCCTTCAGGAGTGAACAGTGTTGAGGCCACCGCTTCGAGCTCGCGAGTGTCGATGTCACAGATCTCCCTGGTGCCGGTGTTAGCTCGGCTGAGCACTCGACTCCAGGTGCGACGAGCTTACCATATTCAAGTCCTGCGTCATCAGGTCTCCAGCGAGAACGAGCTTCCCCCGCAAGCAGCCAATCTTAGTCTCGACCTCCTCGTCCTCCTCGTCGGCGATCATGGTGTCGGCTCAGATGGGGAGTATGTAGTCGCTATCCTGCAAACGGAGCCTTTGCTTGAGCTCGAGCAGCTTCCAGTCTGGGCAGGAGAGACCGCACCGGGTCCGCTGCTTTGCCCATCCTGCGCGTCTGACCTGCGATCTTGAGGACGAGATCTCCTCCTGGGAGCGGTGTTGCCGACTTCTTGCGCACGTAGGGAAGGTGGGAAACGCGGTACATCGTCAAGTGTGAGAGCAGACGGTGGCAGCAGGAAGAGAGTGAGAGGCTCGAGGACCGCGCCTCTTTGCTCCTGCACATAATGTCGGTCGCAACAGGCTCAAAACCGACGCCTAAAACTGCAGCTCAAGCTCAGCAGACCGAGCAGGGTGCGACCTTCGAGCCCCTCCGCAAACACGAGCTGATCCCGTCGCGCAGAGCTCACGTCCATCTTCAGGGCGCGCCAGAGCGAGCTGCAGGCGCTCGTCAACGTGCGTTCCACTTTCCTGCCCTAGGGACCCGCTGTTTATGCTTCGTGACCCCCGCAGAAGATCGGCGAGCTCGAGCGCGAAGCGGAGGAGCATGTGTAGGTCCCCTCTCTGCTCCTGCCCGACTTTCGCTGACAGAGCTACGTGCAGGCTGGTGATTGAGACACTACGAGATGCGTTCGAGACGGAGCCTACGCGGAAGTGCTTCAGGCTAGTAGGCGGAGTCCTGGTGGAGCGGACGGTGGCGGACGTGCTGCCGGAGCTGGAGAGTCAGCATCAGCAGGTGCGTTTAAGGTTGCTACAGGACAAGGCAAGCACTGACTGATGGAGGTATTGCAGATCAAGTCGATTATGGAGACGCTACTGAAGGAGTACAAGAAGAAGGTGCGTGGTGAGGGGAGGTCGGCAGGGGAAGGAGAGCTGACGCGCGTTGTGCGCTGCAGGAGGTCGACTTTGGGGAGTGGCAGCGGGCGAACAACAGTACGTTGAGCGTCCGATTGGGCGTGAGCGTCCTGACGGGCGTGTGTTCTCTCGCAGTTGTCGTGAAGCAGCGATGAGAAAGTGCGGTTGCGAATGGAAGCGGGTCTTTCTTCCTCTGCAGGATTGTCAGGTCATCAAGGGGACCGACGGAGGTCTCGGACGGAACGCTAGAACTTCGCACTGCTCGCGTCGCCGCTGGAATGGCCATGGAGCTCCAGTTCGGAGGGGGACCTCTCTGCTTCCGCCCTTCCCAGAGGACCTCTAGTTGACCGTCTGCTCTTCGTACCCGACTCCAGTACAACAGATCTCTCATTCAGTTTTGATCTGAGGATGTCTGCCCGTGGTGCCAGCCGCTCTTCGCCAGCGACCCTGTCGCTGCGCGCTCCGAGCACGCTCGCCCAAAGCTCTTTCTCCCCACCATCCTCTCTCGCACCGTATAAGGCAGCTGTCTCTGAATTACCCGGCAGAGCAGCTCTTCCTGACAAGCTCCAGGGTGCCGTGCTGCAGGAGGCGGCTGTCAGCCGTCCGTTCGTCTCTGTTGTGTTATTCCTTTCTGTTCCTCTCCCCCCGCAGTGTTCTGCACAAGTAGATCAACCTGTACAGTGTACGCTATACATAGAAAGGAGATAAAGTCAGTCGGCTGCTCTGCGAGAAAAAGGCTCCATCGCTTGGCGGAGGGCCGACCCGGCAGCCAGAGAGAGATTGCTTCCGCTCGTCGGCGCTTCGCCTCCTTTCAAACCGCCGCCGGTCCAACCAAACAACCAAAGGTAAGTCAACTCAACAGTCAGGAGCAGCCCAAGCTCTCCATAACCCCGCCTTTTCCCCTTCTACCCCACACAGCAGCTGACGTTCCGCTCCCTTGTCCATTGCAGCTTTGTCACGATGCGGCCCCGTACGTCCAGGACGAGTGCTTGCAGGGGACACCACTTACACCGCTTCCTATAGCTCTTGCTTCCCGTTCCGCCGTGCAGTCGCTCATGCGAGCTACGCACAAGACCCATTGCGGTTGTCCGGTGTGTTCGACCGTCGGCCATGCTCCGGCAGACATCTTCGCTGCTGCCAACGCTTTGCGTTCGGGTGGACGGTCGAAGCAGGCAGCTGGCACGAGGAGCTACGCTACCCCGGTCGATCTCGCGCAGCAGAAGGAGTATGCCTTCGAGGTCTCCGCTTCCAACTTGCGGTTTGGTGAGGGAGTGACGAGGGTGAGTGGGCACCGGCGGGAGACGGCAGGGAGGAAGCTGATAGGAGATGA
>ERZ1463034.383-NODE-383-length-10282-cov-40.407940_pt1 | contig 10282 bp, 6 predicted proteins | sample MGYA00564480_ERZ1463034 | MGnify/ENA primary metagenome ERZ1463034 (study PRJEB39244, sample SAMEA3635122) | Helicobacter pylori | study: EMG produced TPA metagenomics assembly of PRJEB11511 data set (Assembly of a 5300-year-old Helicobacter pylori...
TATTGCCTATTGCCTATTGCCTATTGCTCAGTGCAGTTAGCGTGCCGTACCTGTATGTACAACCTGAGATGAGCTTCAGCCGAGTATTTTCCCCGGATTGAGAATGCCGTTGGGGTCATAGCAATCCTTGAGCTGCTGCATCGCCTGACGCGCTTCATGGCTGACCGAGTGATGAAGAAATTCACGCTTGAGCAGGCCGATGCCATGTTCAGCGGACACCGATCCGCCCAACTCGCCGACAGCGGTATAGACCAGTTCTTCAATCTCGAAAACAGGCGCTGGCTGTGGCAATGAATCGCAGTCCACGGTCAGGTGCAGGTTGCTGTCGCCGATGTGGCCGAAGTACACGCTGCGGTTACCCGGCCAGCGTTGCTCAAGGCGCTGCCGACACAGCTCGGCGAAGTCGCCGATCTGGCCAATGGGTAAGCTTACGTCGAAATTCAACGGCGTCATGCGCAACGGAAATTCACCGGTCGCTTCGCGAATCTTCCACAGTGCGCGGGCTTGGGCCTGTGAGCTGGCCAGCACTGCATCCACCACTTCGCCAGCGTTGATGGCATCTTCCAGGGCCTGTTCCAACCGCTCGCGGGCGGCGGCGGATTCCAGCAGCACGTACAGTGGATAATCCCGCGACATCGGCGCTACCGGACTTTCCAGCCAGGAAACGCCCAAGCAGAAGAAGTCCTGCCACATCAGCTCATAGGCTTGCGGTGTGCCAACGCTGCGTTGCACTCGCCGCAGCAGGCTCACCGCGCTGGCGTAGTCGGGCAGGGCGCACAGCAGGGTCGTGGTTTCACCGGGTAATGGCGCGAGCTTCAAGATGGCGCGGGTGATTACCCCAAGGGTGCCTTCGCTGCCGATGAAGCACTGTTTCAGGTCATAACCGCAGTTGTTCTTGATCATCTTGTTCAGCAGATTGAGCACGCGGCCATCGGCCAAAACCACTTCCAGGCCGAGCACCAAGTCTCGGGTCATGCCATAGCGGATCACGGCATTGCCACCCGCGTTGGTCGCGATATTGCCGCCGATCTGGCATGAGCCTCGGGCACCCAGGTCCAGCGGAAATAGAAAGCCTGCGTCGAGCGCCGCGTGTTGAATTTCTTGCAGGGTGGTGCCTGCCCAGACACTGATGGTGGCGGCGGCGGGGTCGATTTCCTCGATGCCGTGCATCCGCTCCAGGGACAGGGCGATGTCGGTTTCCCGAGGCACCGCGCCGCCGGCCAGCCCGGTCATTCCCCCTTGAGGCACGATCGTTTGCCGCGCTGCGTTGCAAATACGCAAGGCGGCGGCGACGTCCTCAGTGCTCCTTGGCAGCAACACCGCCGCCGGACAGGCAGGTGCGTGGCCGGTCCAGTCGCTGTAGTGCCGTTGATTGATCGCGGCGCCCGTGACTACCGCCGCGTCACCCAATGCTGCGCGCAATTGCTCGAGGGTCTGTTGCAAATGAGGCATCGGCCTAGCTCACGGTAAGAGAAGAAAGAGGATTCAGGCGCAACCCGCGACTGTCGAGTTGGCTCAAGTCCGGTTGACCGAGCAACGACAGGGCCAGACGTAACTCTTGTGTCAGCAGATCAAGAGCATGCCCTGCACCGGCCTGGCCGCCGACGGCCACTCCATACAAGGTAGCGCGTCCCAGCAGAACCGCATCCGCAGCAATCGTTGGCAAGCCATATGCTCTTGTCTATACAGGTAAGGCAAGATGCAGGCCAATGCGTCGATTGCAAATCATGAGGGTCGTTCCTTCGCCTGTGTTTATAGAATCAAACAGGATTGCCGGGGTATTCCTGGCAGCTGCTGTCACCGAAAGTTGCACCCATTGAGGTCGTTCCGCCCACTGATGAGGCAAAGGGAAACCAGGTAATTGCTGATGACAAGGCGGCGTTGGTCGTTAGAAAAACAGGCGGTCAGCGTGAGCATGAGGGTTTGCGGAAAAGGACAATGTCGGCGGCACAGTAAATGCTTACACCTGTATATACCGCGCATTCTGCTGTTCGATTGATCCCTCCATTCCAGCCCGGTATAACCCCTGTAAACAGGAGCGAGCATGACCTCTAGCGCTAATCTGCCCTTGATCGATATGTCCGGTGTTCGTGAAGGTGACCAGGCGAGTATTCGCCGGGCCGGTGAGGCCATTCGCGTGGCCTGCAGCGAAACCGGCTTCTTCTACATCATCAATCACGGTGTGCCGCAGGAGGTGATTGATCGGGCGATGGCGGCGGCAGCGCAGTTCTTTGCCTACCCGGCCGAGGTCAAGCGGCAGGTGGCGGTGAATAAGCGGCACCGAGGCTGGCATGCGTTGGGCGGGGCGACCATGTATGAGGCGACCAAGCCTGATTTCAAGGAGTTCTTCAGCATCGGGCTGGAACTGCCTGAAGACGATCCGTGTGTGGTAGCTGGAGAGGCTTTACGCGGACCGAACCAATGGCCGGCATTTATGCCGGGGCTGCGCACTGCGCTGGCTGAGTATTACGTCGAAATCGGCAAGGCCGGGGCCGATCTGTTGAAAGCGGTGGCAGCGGGTCTGGGCATAGAACAGGATTTCTTCAACAGCAAGTACCACACACCGCTGCAACGGACTCAGATGGTGTATTATCCACCCCATCCGCCGATGGCCGAAGCCGATCAATTCGGGGTTGCACCGCACACGGATTACGGCTGCATTACGTTGCTGTATCAGGACAACAGCGGGGGCTTGCAGGTGCGTGAGCTGGGCTCTAACCGCTGGATCGATGCCACGCCGATCCCTGGCAGTCTGGTGGTCAACGTCGGCGACCTGCTGGCGCATTGGTCCAACAACCGTTTCCGCTCGACCTTGCATCGAGTGATCAATAAGTCAGGTCATGAACGCTATTCCATCGCGACCTTTTACGACCCGACCTACAGCGCGGTGGTCGATCCCTGTGATTTAGGTATCGATTCGGCATCGAGCCTGTACCCACCCGTCGCAGCGGGGGATTACATCCTCAAGCGGATTGATGATTCGATGGCGTATCGCAAAAAAGCGCAGTAAATCACGTGCCTTTGACGGGTGTCTGGCTTACATAAAAAAGGGGAGTCAGCTCACGCTGACTCCCCTTTGTCTACCGCCAACGACCGTCAGATCACCTGAACAATCGCCTTGGTCACGACGTCGATGTTGCTCTGGTTCAGTGCGGCAACGCAGATCCGGCCGGTGTCGAGGGCGTAGATGCCGAATTCATTGCGCAGGCGATGAACCTGTTCGGTGGTCAGTCCGGAGTAGGAGAACATGCCGCGTTGACGACCGACGAAGCTGAAGTCGTGATCGGTCTGGGCCGCCAGCTTCTCGACCATGGCCTTGCGCATGCCACGAATCCGCAGACGCATTTCGCCCAGTTCCTGCTCCCACATCTCGCGCAGCTCAGGGTTGTTGAGCACCGCAGCGACGATGGTTGCGCCGTGGGTTGGCGGGTTGGAGTAGTTGGTGCGGATTACGCGTTTGACCTGTGACAGAACCCGTGCGGTTTCGTCTTTCGATTCAGTGACGATCGACAACGCGCCAACGCGTTCGCCATACAGCGAGAACGATTTGGAGAACGAGCTGGAGGCGAAAAAGGTCAGGCCCGACTCGGCAAACAGGCGCACTGCGGCGGCGTCTTCTTCGATGCCGTCGCCGAAGCCTTGATACGCCATGTCCAGGAACGGCACGTGGCCTTTGGCTTTGAGCACGTCGAGGACATTTTTCCAGTCCTCAGGGCTCAGGTCGACACCTGTCGGGTTATGGCAGCAGGCGTGCAGGACCACGATCGAACCTGACGGCAGGTTCTGTAAATCTTCGAGCATGCCTGAACGGTTCACGTCATGGCTGGTCGCATCGTAATAACGGTAGTTCTGAACCGGGAAACCAGCGGTCTCGAACAGCGCACGGTGGTTTTCCCAGCTTGGATCGCTGATGGCCACGATCGCGTCGGGCTTGAGTTGCTTGAGGAAGTCGGCACCGATTTTCAATGCACCGGTACCGCCCACGGCCTGAACAGTCAGGGCGCGCCCGGAATCCAGCAACGGCGACTCGGCACCGAACAACAGTTTCTGCACGGCCAGGTCGTAAGCGGCGATGCCATCGATCGGCAAGTAACCGCGTGCGACGTGTTGAGCCACGCGAATGCTCTCAGCTTCGGCGACGGCACGCAGGAGTGGAATTCGCCCCTCTTCGTTGCAGTACACCCCGACCCCCAGGTTGACCTTAAAGGTACGGGTATCGGCATTGAATGCTTCGTTGAGGCCCAGGATTGGATCGCGTGGTGCCATTTCGACAGCGGAGAACAGGCTCATTTTTACGGCAGCTCTGAATGGAGGATTGAAGAGGTACAACGCTCCGGCCGAGTGCACTAGAGCGGTGCGCAAACGGGGACCTAGTATAGAGAGCATCGTTCAGCGCTGCGACAGGCTGAAGCGCGTTTTTCAGAGTTTTTTAGGGTTTTCCACGTTTATTTTTCGACCGTTAGTCAAATTGCAACCGCAATTGTTTTGGGCTTGTAGGATGGGTCGCTTGAAAGGTGATGTCTTTGACTCCATTTATAGTCTCTTCATGTCTTTTCCCGGCGGCATCGGTCGTTCGCGGTTTTCTCGTTTCAGCGCTGTTTTGCAGGCCGGAATGAACCCAGAGGTAGCGTATGTCTGAGTTTGAGCTCGTAACCCGTTTCCAGCCGGCCGGTGATCAGCCGGAAGCTATTCGCTTGATGGTCGAAGGGATCGAGGCCGGGCTGGCGCACCAGACATTGCTCGGCGTAACCGGTTCGGGCAAGACCTTCAGCATCGCCAACGTGATCGCGCAAGTGCAGCGTCCGACCCTGGTGCTGGCGCCGAACAAAACCTTGGCAGCGCAGTTGTATGGTGAGTTCAAGGCGTTCTTTCCGAACAACGCAGTCGAGTATTTCGTTTCTTACTACGATTACTACCAGCCAGAAGCATACGTGCCGTCGTCGGATACGTTTATCGAGAAGGATGCTTCGATCAATGACCACATCGAGCAGATGCGGTTGTCGGCGACCAAGGCGTTGCTGGAGCGCAAGGACGCGATCATCGTCACCACGGTGTCGTGCATCTACGGTTTGGGCAGCCCCGAGACGTATTTGAAGATGGTGCTGCACGTCGATCGTGGTGACAAACTCGATCAGCGCGAGCTGCTTCGGCGTCTGGCTGACTTGCAATACACTCGCAACGACGTGGACTTTGCTCGTGCGACGTTTCGCGTGCGCGGGGACGTGATCGACATCCACCCGGCTGAATCGGACTTCGAAGCGATCCGCATCGAGCTGTTCGACGACGAGGTCGAGAACATTTCGGCCTTCGACCCGCTGACGGGCGCAGTGATTCGCAAACTGCCACGCTTTACGTTCTATCCGAAGAGTCACTACGTAACGCCGCGCGAAACACTGCTGGATGCGATGGAAGGGATCAAGGTCGAGCTTCAGGAGCGGCTGGAGTACCTGCGCAGCAATAACAAGCTGGTGGAAGCGCAACGGCTGGAGCAGCGCACCCGCTTCGATCTGGAGATGATCCTGGAACTGGGCTACTGCAACGGTATCGAAAACTACTCACGCTACCTGTCTGGACGACCTTCCGGTGCGCCGCCGCCGACGTTGTATGACTACTTGCCGGCCGATGCATTGCTGGTGATTGACGAATCCCACGTCAGCGTGCCGCAGGTGGGCGCGATGTATAAGGGGGACCGCTCTCGAAAGGAAACCCTGGTCGAGTATGGCTTCCGTCTGCCGTCGGCTCTGGATAACCGGCCGATGCGCTTCGATGAGTGGGAAAGCGTCAGTCCGCAGACGATTTTCGTCTCGGCCACCCCCGGCAACTATGAGGCGGAGCATGCCGGTCGAGTGATTGAGCAGTTGGTGCGACCTACTGGTCTGGTCGACCCGCAGATCGAGATTCGCCCGGCACTGACTCAGGTCGATGACCTGCTGTCAGAGATCGGCAAGCGTGTGGCCGTGGGGGAACGGGTATTGGTGACCACCTTGACCAAGCGCATGTCCGAAGACCTGACCGATTACCTGGCCGACCATGGTGTTCGGGTGCGTTACCTGCATTCGGATATCGAAACCGTGGAACGGGTCGAAATCATCCGCGATCTGCGTTTGGGTACGTTCGATGTACTCGTGGGCATCAACCTGCTGCGCGAAGGCCTGGACATGCCTGAGGTGTCGCTGGTGGCGATTCTCGACGCTGACAAGGAAGGCTTCCTGCGTTCAGAACGCTCGCTGATTCAGACCATTGGCCGCGCCGCGCGTAACCTCAATGGACGGGCGATTTTGTACGCCGACCGTATCACCGGCTCCATGGAGCGGGCGATTGGCGAAACCGACCGTCGGCGTGACAAGCAGATTGCCTACAACCTGGAACACGGCATCACCCCTAAAGGCGTGTTCAAGGACGTTGCCGACATCATGGAGGGCGCCGTCGTGCCGGGTTCGCGCAGCAAGAAGCGCAAAGGCATGGCCAAGGCCGCCGAAGAGAACGCCAAGTACGAAGCCGAATTGCGCACGCCGGGCGAGATCGGCAAGCGTATTCGTCAATTGGAAGAGAAGATGTACCAACTGGCCCGCGACCTCGAGTTCGAGGCCGCGGCACAGATGCGCGACGAGATCGGCAAGCTGCGTGAGCGGTTGTTGACGGTTTGATGTTGCCCCGGGTCAATGCAGGTGCTGGCACTCTTTAATGCGCCGCCCCGCCCTTGACGCCAACAGGCAGCGCTTTGGTCAGCAGCACGGCGATCATGCTTATCCCTAGTGCGATACCGACGAAATGGAAGGCGTCGTTGTAGGCCATGATGGATGCCTGCTGGTGCGTGATCTCACTGAGTCTGGCCAAGGCGGCTTGTTCGTTGCCCAGCTTGTCGGTGAGCAAGGCCATGCGCTCGGCGACTTGCGGGTTGCTCGGGACAATGGCTTCGCGCAAATAGTCGAAATAGGTCTTGGTCTTGGCATCAAGCAGGGTGGAGAGCAGGGCGATACCAACGGCGCCTCCCAGGTTTCGCAGGATGTTGAACAGGCTCGAGGCTGAGCCCGCGTCCTTCGGCTGGATATAGACGGTGGCGATCAACGAAATGGTAACCATGATCATCGGTTGGCCGAGGGCGCGCACGATCTGGATCTGATTGAGCTGCGGTCCTGCGAAGTCCAGGTTGAGTGCTCCGGACGCGAAGCTGGCAAACCCGAACAGCCCGAAACCGATGGCGCACAGGAGCTTCGGCGGTATCACTTTCATCAGTTGTGGCACCAGCGGGATCAAAAACAACTGCGGAATGCCCATCCACATGATCACTTCGCCGATCTGCTGCGCGTTGTAGCCTTGAATTTGCGCGAGGTACAGCGGCAACAGATAGATCGAACCGTACAAGCCCACACCCATCCCCACGCTGGAGATACTCGACAGGCCAAAATTGCGTTCTCCTAAAATACGCAGGTTGATCAGTGGCTCGGGTTTGGACAGTTGCAGAATCACGAAGGTGATCAGGCTGACCAGGGCGATGCTGCCCAGGCTGACAATCAGGTGGGATTCGAGCCAGTCCTTGCGATGACCTTCCTCCAGAAACACCTGCAGGCAGCCTAGGCCGACCCCCAGGGTAACGATGCCCGCGTAGTCGGTGCTTTTCAGCAGTTCCCAGTGCGAAGCTTTCTTTTCCAGGCCGTAGAGCAAGCCGGCGATCATCAGCAGGCCGGGCGGTATGTTGATGTAGAAAATGTACTGCCAGCCATAGTTCTCTGTCAGCCAGCCGCCCAGTGTCGGGCCGATCGAGGGCGCGAATGTCGCTGTCATCGCAAACAGGGCCATCCCTTTGGCACGATGATGCTCGGGCAGTTTGATCAGGGTCATGGTGAACGCCAGCGGGATCAGCGCGCCACCGGTGAAGCCCTGCAAGGCGCGGAACACGATCATGCTGTCCAGACTCCAGGCCATGGAGCAGAGCATGGAGGACAGCAGAAACCCGCCCGAAACCCAGACCGCCAGGCGTCGCGCTGAGAGCAACTGCACCAGCCAGGCGGTGAGCGGAATCATAATAATTTCCGCCACCAGGTACGAGGTGGAAATCCACGAGCCTTCTTCAAGGGTCGCCGACAGCGCGCCCTGAATGTCCTTGAGCGAAGAGTTGGTGATCTGGATGTCCAGCACCGCCATAAAAGCGCCCAGCATCACGCTCATGACCGCGATCCAGTCCCGTCGGCTTGGCTCGCCAGCGGGGCGGATCAGTTGATCACCGGCCACTGTCAGCGCCGTTTGCCTTGATGTTGACCTTGACTGTCACCGACATGCCGGGGCGGATTTTGCCGTGCAACGGGTTATCGGCGGCAAAGGTCAGCTTCACTGGAATACGCTGTACCACCTTGGTGAAGTTGCCGGTGGCGTTGTCCGGCGGCAGCAGGCTGAATTGCGCACCGGAGGCGGCGAACAGGCTTTCCACCCTGGCGTTGATGGGGGTGTCGGAATAGGCGTCGAAAATCAGTTCGGCTGCTTGTCCTGGCGCCATATGGCCGATCTGGGTTTCCTTGAAGTTGGCCTGAATCCAGATGTCTTCATCCGGCACGATAGACAGCAGGTACGCGCCGACCTGTACATATTGGCCGTTGCGCGCCCCGCGTTGGCCTATCATCCCGCTGAGTGGCGCACGAATCTCGCTGCGTTGCAGGTTGAGTTCAGCTTGGGCAAGGTCGGTGCGGGCATTGGCGATCTGCGCGTCGAGGCGTTTGATTTCCGCCGAAAGGGCGACCACCTGTTGCCGCTGGCCTTGTACTTCGGCCTGGGCCTTGGTGACCTGCGAACGTGCGATATGGCTGTCGGCAGACAGGGTGGTGACGCGCTCTTCGGAAATGTAGCCGGGTTTGCGCAAAGTCTCTGCGCGGTTTAAATCGATTTGTGTGCGTCCGAAGGTTGCTTGACTGGCTGCCACTTGGGCTTCGGCGGACGCAATCATGCTGGCTTGCTGGGTCAACTTGCTGTTTGCCTGAATCCGCTCGGCTTCACGGGTATCGAGCATGGCCTTCGCCCGGTCAACGGCCAGATGGAAGTCAGCGGCATCTAGCTTCACCAACAGTTGACCTTTTTCGACGTGCTGGTTGTCCTGGACCAGAACTTCGTCGACGCGCGCGGCGAGCTGGCTGGAAATTCGGGTGATTTCGCCCTGTACATAGGCGTTGTCGGTGGTTTCATAGAAGCGGCCCTTGAAGTACCACTGGGCAAAAAAGGCGAGGGCGATCAGTAGGGCAATCGTGAAGAAGATGTACAGGCGGCGTTTAAGTTGGGCGGGCATGGGCGTTCTAAATTATTTGAAATGTAAGCAAACTTATCAGTGTTTAATTCTGGCATATAGCCATACGCCAGAATAATGACTGCAGGTGATGTTTGGGTATTCATTTAGTCCGTTATGCCTTGTATCTACCTTCTATGAGGTATGCAGGCGCTCGGCCGTACGTTGATTACGCCCCTGCGCTGGAGCCATGGGGGGTGCGCCTGTTAAGATTCGACGCTTGTTCGACCTATTCGAGATCTTTCATGACCACCGTCCGCACCCGCATCGCGCCATCGCCCACTGGCGACCCCCACGTTGGCACTGCCTACATCGCATTGTTCAATTATTGCTTTGCCAAGCAACACGGTGGCGAGTTCATCCTGCGCATCGAAGACACTGACCAAGTGCGCTCGACACGTGAGTCTGAACAGCAGATTTTCGATGCGTTGCGCTGGTTGGGAATCGAGTGGAGCGAAGGCCCGGATGTCGGTGGTCCTCACGGCCCGTATCGGCAGAGCGAGCGGGGCGACATTTACCAGAAGTATTCCAAGCAGCTGGTCGAGATGGGCTACGCGTTCCCGTGCTTCTGCACCGCGGAAGAGCTCGATCAGATGCGTGCCGAACAGATGGCCCGGGGCGAAACCCCGCGCTACGACGGCCGTGCACTGTTGCTGTCGAAGGAAGAGGTTCAGCGTCGACTGGACGCTGGCGAACCGCATGTAATCCGCATGAAAGTGCCAAGCGAAGGCGTTTGCGTGGTGCCGGACATGCTGCGTGGCGACGTCGAGATCCCGTGGGATCGCATGGACATGCAAGTGTTGATGAAGACCGATGGGTTGCCGACCTATTTTCTGGCCAACGTCGTCGACGACCATCTGATGGGTATCACCCATGTCCTGCGCGGCGAAGAGTGGCTGCCGTCGGCACCTAAACTGATCCTGCTGTACGAGTATTTCGGTTGGGATCAGCCGGAGCTGTGCTACATGCCGCTGCTGCGTAACCCGGACAAGAGCAAGCTGTCCAAGCGCA
>ERZ1463034.384-NODE-384-length-10278-cov-43.768757_pt1 | contig 10278 bp, 12 predicted proteins | sample MGYA00564480_ERZ1463034 | MGnify/ENA primary metagenome ERZ1463034 (study PRJEB39244, sample SAMEA3635122) | Helicobacter pylori | study: EMG produced TPA metagenomics assembly of PRJEB11511 data set (Assembly of a 5300-year-old Helicobacter pylori...
CGTACACTTCAAAGCTATCGAAAGCGACGGTTTCAAAAGCCTGAAAGAAGGCCAAGCCGTTTCCTTCGTACCTGAAAAAGGCCAGAAGGGCATGCAAGCTGCTCAGGTTCGCGCGGAGTAATTTCCCCGGACTAAAAAAACCCCGTCCATGTGACGGGGTTTTTTATGGGCAAGACAAAGGTCTCGTGCATTCAGCCGCAGTTGACTCGAGTGATTATCGAGCGGTCATCTGCGTTCAGATTCAAGCGATCCGACCTGTATTCCAGCGTGACCATGTCACTGGGCTTAAGCACGCGGGCATTCTGCGCACCCGACTTGACGCGAGCCTGCTCCAGCAGTTCCGCGGAGGCCTTCTGACCAATGGCAAATTCTGCTGCAGCTGCATTGCATCGGCCAGCCCCTGCTTCAGCCGCCGAAACCACAGGCTCTTTGGGCTCGGACATACTGCTGCACCCAGACAGCACGAGCGCAGCGATAACGGAACCCAATGATGCGAACTTCCAAGGCATATGCGACCTCCTCACTAAATAAATATTAACCAGAACATGTGCGACAACGGTTGCGATGCGTTTGTTGCAACGGTTACCCGCGACCCCGCTCCGACAGTGGATCAGTGGATCAGTGGATCAGTGGATCAGTGGAAGTCTGCCCCAGTCGACAAACAGGCGCGCAGCCAAATCATGTCAAAACGTTTTCAGTACACGTCTACATAATCAAAACGTGGGTTAGCCCAGTTGTCTTTGAGTGCATTGAATATCTGCATGACCCAGACACTATCACTGGCCGCCACCGGACCAACGCACCCGGAGCCTGCCGACCAGGTCTCCAAACGAAACAGCAGCCCGTCAATGGCTACGCCACCCACATGGGAAGATGAAATCCAGGCAATACCCGCCTTGCTCACACGCAGCTGGTTGTGGACATCATCGTTGGCTGCAGCAATAAGCTGGCGCACAGCATCAAGGGTAAAGCTAACGGAGTTGTTCAGATCAATTTGCACGTCGGCGTCCTCGGAAATTTGTCGACAAGTTTGGCATGAGCGTCGGCCCATGCCTAAGTCGCAGTGCCAAATGATGTCGGAAATGGTTTACTTGCCCGCCGCTGCGCAACAGCTCACCGATGGGTGCCACACGCGCAATGGCTTTTTTTCGGACAATACGGGACACAAATGGCAATCGTATCAATCGACGCTGACATCAAGGCCAAATGGCCCCAAGGGCAATGTTCTTACAGTCCGGGCAGCCCGGAAGAACTGGCAATCATAGCGATAGACTTGCTGTTCAAAGCATTGGGCACCGCAGCCGCCCAGGCATTCGTCAGCCAGGTCTTCGAAAAATACCCGCACGACCATTCCGCTGCCGATAGCAGCGAGTGAGGACTTGCGGCGACCTGAGCGGGACTTACTTCAAGCGACTCAGACGCGCGGTCAGCAGGTTGAAGAACCCTTGGGCGTCGCCATTTTTGACCCAGAACACGTTCTTATCTTGCTTGAGCGTGTCGTACCAATCGGCAAGCGTCTGACCGAAGGTGATGCCTTCGCGACTATCGATGACCACATTGATCTGCTTCCCGGTAAACAACTCCGGTTTTAGCAAGTAAGCGATCACACTGGCGTCATGTACCGGCCCACCGGGCAAACCGTAATGCGCCATGTCCGCTTTGACATACTCATTGAGAATGCCGCAGACCAGCATGCCCGCCTGATTATTCAAACCCGCGATCTGCTTGAGCCTTTGTTCGCTGGTGAGGATTTTATGGGTCACGTCCAGCGGGATGTAGGTCAGTTTTACGCCGCTGGCAAGTACGATTTGTGCGGCATGAGGGTCGGCATAGATATTGAACTCGGCCACCGGACTCATGTTGCCGCCATTGAAATGCGCGCCCCCCATGACCACTATTTCTTTGATACCTTGCGTGATTTCCGGCGCCTGCATCAGAGCCAACGCCATGTTGGTCTGCGGTCCAAGCATTGCGAGGGTGATGCTGTGCGGGGCTGCCTTGCTCAAGGTTTCGATCAGGTAATCCACCGCATTGCCCTTGGCCATGCCCACCTTCGGCTCATGCACAGCAACACCCGGCAACCCCTCCTTACCGTGCATGTTCTCGGCATAAATCGGTGTCCGCACCAGCGGTTTTGACGCCCCGGCGTATACCGGCACCTCTTCGCGCCCAGCCCATTCACGCGCAAGCCGGGCATTGCGCGAGGTTTTATCAAGACGCACATTGCCCGCCACAGTTGTGATTGCCAGTACGTTCAGCTCATCAGGCGATGCAAGGGCCAGCAGCAGCGCTACCACATCGTCGGCCCCAGGATCGGTGTCAATAATCAGGTCATGCCTTTCGACAATTTGAACGACAGCGGCACTTAGTAAAGACACGAATATCACGCTCCGAAGCTGGTGCAGGTATTGGCATCGCCGCGCACAGGAAACTTCCGGTTCCGAAAGTGATGCACTTAGAACGTTACCCCAGCGACCAAAGCAATGTTGGTGTAGGGCTTACATTCGCCCGTCCGCACGATGGCCCGGGCCTTGCAACTCAGGTTCTTCAGTTCGTCATGGCTGACAAGGCACTGCTGGCCCAGCTCGCCCTGCAAACTCAAACCTTCAATGACCACCAATGCCGGTGGCTGTTTGAGCAGCATTTCCTCAGCCAGTACATGTCTCTCGACCTGCATTTCCGTAAGCACCACGCGCAACACGCTGACAAAGTCCGGGGTTCCTTGTGTGAGTGCAAGATCAATAAGCTCGACACCCGGCGGCACCGGCATTCCGGCGTCGACGATCATGACAATGTCGCCATGGCCGAGGGAAGCAATCAACCGCGACAGGGCGATGTTTAGCAAAGGTTTTTTTTTCATGGCTGATGGAAGCCCTGTACGTCATTAAGAGTAGGAATAGAGGGCTGAGCACCGGCACGAGTAACCGATAGCGCGCCTGCAATCTGACCAAACCGAATCGCTTCCACCTCGCTTTTTCCTTGCGCCAATGCCGCGGCAAACCCGCCCACAAAGGTATCGCCAGCGGCGGTGGTATCCGCCGCTTGAACCCTGGGCGCAGGAAAATGCTCGATGCGCTGACCGTCGGCGAAGAGTGAGCCTTGGGCGCCCAGCGTAATGATGACTTTTGTGGCGCCAGCTGCCAGAAGCCGGGTCGCGGCAGCTTCCGCCGATGCCAGCGAATCAACCGGTAAACCGCTCAACGCAGCCGCCTCGCTTTCGTTGGGAATCAGATAATCGATCAGCGAATACCAGTCAGCAGGCAACGGCGCGTTGGCTGGCGCAGGGTTAAGGATGACAATTTTGCCCAACTCGCGGCCGCGCTTGAGGGCATAGGCCACCGTATCCATCGGCACTTCAAGCTGACAGATGATCACATCGGCTTCAGCCAGCTTCGCATCAAATGCTGCAACGATATCCGGCGAAAGCCGACCATTGCCCCCGGCCACGATGACAATGGCGTTCTGACTGCTGGCATCTACCACGATCAGCGCAACACCACTTGAAACATCGGTCACCGTGGTTACGGCCTGACAATCGATGCGCTCGACCAACAGGCCTGCACGCAGTTGCTCGCCATAGGCGTCATCGCCAACGCAACCTATCATGGCGACACTCGCCCCCAGGCGCGCAGCGGCTACGGCTTGATTGGCGCCCTTGCCTCCCGGCACAATCGCGAACGAGTCACCCGCTAATGTTTCCCCAGCACGAGGCAGGCGCTCGGCACGGGTGACCAGGTCCATATTCAAGCTGCCCACTACCACTACTTTTGCTTGCATGCGTCAGCACTCTTTAATCTGTTTCAGCGAAAGGCGTTGAAGATATTGGCTGGGGGTGCCGTGGACTCGCGAAGGACAATGTCGGGCTTCACGATCCGATGCTCGACAGCCGTGGCAGCGGGCGCAGCGATACGCCGCAACAATATCTCGGCGGCCATTTCACCCAATTTCAGGATCGACTGCCCAACAGTGGTCAGCGCTGGATACACGTAGCGACTCATCTGAATATCGTCGAACCCAATAACCGACAAATCACAGGGGACGCGAATGTTGCGCTCGGCGGCAGCGCGCAAAACGCCGATGCCAATCATGTCGTTACCGGCAAATATCGCGGTCGGCGAATTTTGCGTCAGGAGTCCCACTGCAGCCTGATAACCAGCGGGACTGGTGAAGTCGCTTTCCACCACCCACTCGTTCGGTACAGGCACCTGAGCTTCATGCATGGCGCGACGGTAACCCGCCAGGCGCATCTGGGCGACGCTCGTTTCCGCTGGCCCACAAATGCAGGCAATATGCCGATGACCGAGCTCAAGCAAGTGGCAGGTCGCCAGGTACGCGCCCAGCTCATGATCGATGCGCACCAGATCGGCAACAATGCCTTCCAGATCTCGGTCGACAATAACCATCGGCGTACGCACGGCGGCTAATCCAGCCGCCAATCCTGGATCGCCACCCACCGACGAGACAATCAAACCATCGACACGTTTTTCCAGGAGCACGCGCAGGTAACTGCGTTGTTTTTCCGGGTTGTCATCGGAGTTGCACAAGATCACGCAAAACCCGTTGCGCTCGCAGTAGTCCTCAATCCCCCGCGCCAACTCGGCAAAGTACGGGTTGATACCGTTAGGAATCAGCAGGCCGATGGTCGACGTCGCCCTGGCTTTAAGGGATCGAGCCACGGCACTCGGCACATAGTCGAGTTGAATGATCGCCGCCTCGACCTTCCGGCGGACGTCGTCGCTGACCGGGCGCGACTTGTTCAGCACATGGGACACCGTCGTGTAGGAAATTCCTGCCAGCGCGGCTACATCTTTGATCGTGGACATATCAAGCCTTCCGACGTGCGCGATTGCTGCGATAAGTATCAAGCACCACGGCGACAACGATTACCGCGCCCGTGATGATGCGTTTGGTCGGTTCGGTCGCTCCGATCTGTGCCAATCCAGCAGCAAGTACCGAGATAATCAGGACCCCGAAGAACGTACTGATCACGGAGCCGCGCCCACCCATCAGGCTGGTGCCCCCAATAACGACCGCCGCGATCACCTGCAATTCCAGACCGGAGCCAGCGTTAGGGTCTGCGGCTTCCAGACGCGAGATCTGGAACAACGCTGCGACCCCGGCCAGCAGCCCCATCAGCGAAAACACCATAATCTTGTAGGGTTTTGGATTGATGCCGGCCAGACGAACCGCTTCTTCATTAGTGCCAATACCGATCAGGTAACGGCCGAACACGGTGCGGGTCAGCACGGCTTGGGCGATGAAGATGATCAGCAGCGCAATGATGAAGGACGGAGAGATCCCGAAAGCGACCGGGTTCGATAGCCACGCGAATGCATCACCGATATAAGCGGTTCGCGACCCCGTCATCTGGTAGGCCACACCACGGGCCATTTCCAGCACGCCGAGGGAAACGATAAACGATGGAATGCGCCAAGCCACCGTGATCGAACCGGTGATGGTGCCCGCGACGGCCGCGCAGGTCATGCCCAGCAAGGCTGCTGGCACGACGCCCCAGCCCCAGCCGAGGATTGCCACACTGACTGCAGAAGCTGCAAGTGCCAGAACAGATCCCACCGACAAGTCGATGCCGCCGATGATCAGGATGAAAGTCATGCCCACCGCCAGCACCATCAAGTCCGGTATCTGGTTGGCCAGGGTGCTGAAAGTCTCATAAGACAGGAAGTGATCACTGAGCACGGAAAACAACGCAATCATTGCGAATAACGCACCGGCCAGTCCCAGGTAGGTGCCGAGTCCGAAATAATGACCGCTGCGCTTGCCCGACGAAGGCAATGTTTGGGGTGCGGCTGAAGTTTTCATCAGTTATTCCTGGGAGCGACTTCAGTGAGCCGCGTATCACGTTTTGGGTAGCCGGCAAACGCGGCGGCAAGCAATTCATCCTGGGTCCAAGTGTCGCGTTCGAAGGTATCGATCAAACGCCCGGCCGATAGCACCCCGATACGATCACAGATCAGCATCAACTCACGCAGATCACTCGACACGACGACCAGCGCCCTGCCCTGGCGTGTCAACTCTCCCAGCAACGCATAGATATCGAATTTGGCGCCAACATCAATGCCTCGGGTCGGCTCATCGAACAGCATCACTGTGCAGTCACGCTCAAGCCAGCGACCGATGACGACTTTTTGCTGATTGCCACCAGACAACTCGGAGACACATTGCATCGGACTGGCGCTGCGAATGCGCATGGCATCGACCTGACGCTGGGCCAGACGCAGTTCATCATGACGATTGACCACGCCGGCTTTGGAAATTGCCGGCATATTGCCCAGCGCGATATTGGCGCTGATCGATTGGGTCAGTAGCAGACCTTCGCCCTTGCGATCCTCGGTAATCAGCGCAATACCCTGCTTGACGGCATCGACTGGCGAATGGATGGTCACCGACTGCAGGGGACTGCCAATCTCGATACCGCCCGTGTCGGCGATGTCAGCACCGTAGATCAGGCGCAGAAGCTCGGTGCGCCCGGCGCCGATCAATCCGGAAATACCGAAAATCTCGCCGCTACGCACCTCGAAAGAGACATCACGCACCTTGTCCGCGCGACCCAGGCCTTTAACCGCCAGGGCAACGTCGCCAATCTGACGTGGACCGAGGTCGATCTGCTCACCCAGTTCACGCCCGACCATCAGCGTGACCAGTTGCTCGCTGCTGTAGTCAGCCATCGGTTCGATACACACCAACCGGCCGTCACGCAGCACGGCAATACGCTGTGCAACCTGGGCCAGTTCTTCCAGCCGATGAGAGATATAAATGATCGACACCCCGCGGGCTTGCAGGCGAGTGATCTGCTCGAACAGCATCTCGACTTCTCGAGACGTCAACATCGCGGTGGGTTCGTCGAGAATCAGGACATGGCAGTCACCGATCAGGTTACGGGCAATCTCGATCATCTGTTGATGCCCAATCCCCAACTCGCCGACCAGCGTGTCTGGGTCGATAGCATCCAGCCCGACCTGAGCCATGGCCTGAATAGCATCAGCGCGCAGTTGCTTGCGATTGATCCAGCCCGCGCGACTCGGCAGGTTGTCCAAGAATAGATTTTCCGCCACGGACAACGTGGGCAGCAGATTCAACTCCTGCATGACCATGCGAATACCCAGCTTTTCCGCCTGGGTTCGACTGCCGGGTTCGTAGGCCTGTCCCTGAAATTGCATCTGCCCGGTTGTGGGCGAGACCAGCCCGCCGATAATCTTCGACAGGGTACTTTTACCGGCGCCATTTTCGCCCGTCAGGGCCAGCACTTCCCCGCGCAGAAGCGTCAGGTCGATGTCGCTGAGAACCGGTTGGGCGTAGGTTTTACCGACGCCGCTGACAGATAGAACAGCCGCCTGAGCAGACACAGACATAACACTCTCCACGCGCCCGCCACGATGAGCGAACGCTGCATGCGGGAAACTACTTCTTGGTGATCAGTTCAACTGGCGTTTCGATCACGCCATTGGCGGCGCCCTCGACAGTTTCACCCTTGAGCATTTTCAGCGCAGTCTGGATACCGAACACCGCCTGTCTGGCCGCGAACTGATCGGCAGTGGCCAATATGCGGCCGTCCTGCAGCATGGGCTTGATGGCGTTGATGTTGTCGTAACCAACCACTTTTACTTTACCTGCCTTACCTGCCGCCCGAATCGCCGAGACCGCGCCCAGCGCCATGCTGTCGTTACCGGCCAGCAATGCCTTGAGATTCGGGTACTCGTTGAGCATGGCCGAAGCTACGGCGTTGCCTTTATCGATTTCCCAGTTACCCGATTGCGTGGAGACAATATTCATCTGCGCGGCATCCATGGCATCCTTGAAACCCGCTGTGCGTTGCTGGGCATTAGTGGTGGTCGAAACGCCTTCGATAATGCCGACTTCATCGCCAGCTGCTAACTGCTTGGCCAGGTAGTCACCCACCAGACGTGCACCTTTGTGGTTGTCCGGGCCTACGAACGGCACGCTGATGCCTTTGCTTTTCAGCACATCGACATCCAGTTGGTTATCAATGTTAACCACGATAATACCGGCATCCCTAGCCCTCTTGATCACCGTCACCAGCGCCTTGGAGTCCGCAGGAGCAATGACCAGCGCATTGACTTTCTGCACGATCATCTGGTCGACGATAGCGATCTGGGCACTGGTGTCCGACTCATTTTTGATGCCATTGGAGATGAGATCAAAATCAGCCGAATGCTCTTTCTGGTAGGCCTTGGCGCCGTCTTCCATGGTCAGGAAGAACTCATTGGCCAACGACTTCATCACCAGCGCGACTTTGGGCTTTTCCGTGGTTTGAGCATGCGCAGCAGAAAGCGGCAGGATGGCAGAGGCTGCGGTGAGCATAGCGACAGCGAGAAGACGTGCAGCGAATGGCAGCTTCATGAGTTCACTCCGATCTTATGATTATTTTTGCATCGATTGCGCGCACGCAAACGTTTGCTTTGCCGGACTATGAGAACGGCGGCCATTTTTGTCAACCGCCACGGCGCGCCGCCATACGGGATAATAAAGTTGCAGAGCGCTATTCCTCCATTCTGCTTTCGGATAGCCGAACAGCAAAGTCTCCAATGTTCGGAAAGCCGAATACCAACACACCCACCTATAAAAATAAATAGTTATAAATCAGTATCTTAGATCAATACATAATGATCAATTCTGTTGGTATAGATCATGCTCTTGTCTAGTGCGGCCCGGGTCAGGTGAGCCTGCATCAGGTTCGCAAGGCTCATGAATCAAGCACTCCCATAACAAGAGAAATAAAAATTGAAAACTATATTCCATAGCTTTGTACCGAGCGCCCTTGCGCTGATGCTGCTGTTGCCGACAGGCGTTTCAGCCAAAGAAGCAGAACAACAACAAAAGCTCGCTAACGTCGTCATTCTTGCCACTGGCGGCACCATCGCTGGCGCTGGCGCGAGCGCTGCCAACAGCGCGACTTACCAGGCGGCCAAGGTCGGTATTGATAAATTGATTGCGGGTGTGCCGGAGCTGAGTGCACTGGCCAATGTGCGCGGCGAACAAGTCATGCAAATCGCGTCGGAAAGCATCACCAACGAAAACCTGCTGCAACTGGGTAGACGTGTCGCCGAACTGGCCGACAGCAAAGATGTGGACGGCATCGTAATCACCCACGGCACCGATACCCTGGAAGAAACGGCCTACTTTCTCAATCTGGTAGAGAAGACCGACAAGCCCATCGTTGTCGTAGGCTCCATGCGTCCAGGGACAGCGATGTCTGCGGATGGCATGTTGAACCTGTACAACGCGGTTGCCGTTGCGGGCAGCAAAGAGGCACGTGGCAAGGGTGTTCTAGTGACGATGAACGACGAGATTCAGTCGGGTCGCGACGTCAGCAAAATGATCAATATCAAGACCGAAGCCTTTAAAAGCGCATGGGGTCCGTTAGGCATGGTAGTCGAAGGCAAGTCCTACTGGTTCCGCTTGCCCGCCAAGCGTCACACCATGGATTCGGAATTCGACATCAAGCAAATCAGCACGCTGCCTAAAGTCGATATTGCCTACTCCTATGGAAATGTCTCGGACACTGCTTACAAGGCACTGGCTCAGGCAGGCGCAAAAGCGATCATCCACGCAGGCACTGGCAACGGCTCGGTATCGTCCAACGTAGTGCCCACCCTGCAGGCCTTGCGCAAAGACGGGATCCAGATCATCCGTTCATCCCACGTTAACGCTGGCGGTTTCGTACTGCGCAATGCGGAACAACCTGATGACAAATACGATTGGGTCGTCGCCCACGATCTGAACCCTCAAAAAGCCCGCATTCTTGCAATGGTCGCGCTGACCAAGACCAACGACAGCAAAGAGCTGCAACGGATTTTCTGGGAGTATTGATCATTCCTGCACCTGCCCGCTCTGCGGCACCGCGCAGAGCGGGCAGGTGCGACTGCATCTTGCCGCCAGACCTTAGCGCGCTTTGTTCCTACACTTCAAGACAGAGACTCGACAAACAGTTGCGAAAATTCTTACGCTGAAATACTGTATGCACATACAGCAAACCAAGGATCTCCTCCGTGGCAAAGAATTCTGCAGCAGCACCTTCAGCCCCCAGCTCCTACGAACGACTCGGCATCCGGGTTCAGAAAGTGATCAACTCACCAACCGCGCAAAAGGCCCGGGCAGCACTGATATACCGATTGACCGACGAGGTAGAAGACGAGTGGAATCAGTTACTTGAAGAAATAGCGGAGAACGACAACGTCACCCTCGCCTACCGCGATGACGGTGGCGTGCAGATATTCTGGACCGTGCCGAAGGAAGATT
>ERZ1463034.385-NODE-385-length-10257-cov-41.160655_pt1 | contig 10257 bp, 5 predicted proteins | sample MGYA00564480_ERZ1463034 | MGnify/ENA primary metagenome ERZ1463034 (study PRJEB39244, sample SAMEA3635122) | Helicobacter pylori | study: EMG produced TPA metagenomics assembly of PRJEB11511 data set (Assembly of a 5300-year-old Helicobacter pylori...
CTGACGAGGATCAGGAAGAACTCGATCTGGGCACTGGCTTCACTCGCCTTACGCCCGATGGCTTTGCCGAAGCGTGGAAGGGCGACGCACCATCGCACCCGGCGCTCGACGCGATGCTCGAACTCAAGGCCAGTCTCGACACCTTACCCACGCCCGATGCTGCCGTGCTTGAACACGCCGCGCAATGGGTGGGCGCGCGCTTCGAAGAAGAGAAGCGTCGGCGGGCAGAGATGGGTTTCGACGACATGCTGCTCAGGCTCGATGCGGCATTGGGCAGCGCCGGGGGCGAGCGTCTGGCGACCTTGATTCGTGAACAGTTCCCCGTCGCTCTGATCGATGAGTTCCAGGACACCGACCCCGTGCAGTACCGGATTTTCGAGCGCATCTACCGACTCGAAGAGAACAGCCGCGAGACCGGGCTGTTCCTGATCGGCGACCCCAAGCAGGCGATTTATGCGTTCCGTGGCGCTGACATCTACACCTACCTGCGCGCGCGCTCTGCCACCACTGGGCGCTGGCACACGCTGGATAAAAACTTTCGCTCCAGTCACGCCATGGTCGAGGCCGTCAATCATGTATTCGAACGCGCCGAGCAACGTGAGCAGGGGCGTGGCGCCTTTCTGTTCCGTGACGGCGCTGACAATCAGGTGCCGTTCGGACCTGCCAAATCCCAAGGGCGCAAAGAACTGTTCCAGGTCAATGGTCATGCCCCCGCCGCGCTGAATGTCTGGCAGCTGGAAAGTGATCAGCCGGTCTCCGGTGCGACCTATCGACAACAGCTGGCCGCCAGTTGTGCCAGCGAAATCGTGCGCCTGCTCAATGAAGGCCAGCAAGGTCTCACCGGGTTCGGCCTGCAGGGTAAAGCGCTGCGCGGTTTACTGCCCGCCGATATCGCGATCCTGGTGCGCGACGGTAAAGAGGCGCAGGCCGTGCGCGGAGAGCTGTCGGCCCGTGGTGTGCGCAGTGTTTATCTGTCGGACAAGGATTCGGTGTTCGCCGCCCAGGAAGCCCACGACGTCCTGAGCTGGCTCAAAGCCTGCGCCGAACCGGACTCCGAACGCACCCTGCGCGCCGCCTTGGCCTGCATCACTCTGAACCTGTCACTGGCCGAGCTTGAGCGTCTGAATCAGGACGAATTGGCGTGGGAAGCACGCGTCATGCAGTTCCGTGGTTATCGTGCGATCTGGCGCAGCCAAGGTGTGCTGCCGATGCTGAGACGCTTGTTGCACGACTTTCAATTGCCGCAGGCGTTGATCAGCCGCAACGACGGCGAGCGCGTGCTGACCAACTTGCTGCACTTGTCTGAACTGCTGCAACAAGCCGCTGCCGAACTGGATGGCGAACAAGCACTGATTCGCCATCTAGGCGAGCATCTGGCGTTGTCCGGTCAGGCCGGTGAAGAACAGATCCTGCGCCTGGAAAGCGACGAGCAATTGGTCAAAGTGGTGACCATCCACAAGTCCAAAGGCCTGCAATACCCGTTGGTGTTCCTGCCGTTCATCTGCTCCTCAAAACCGGTGGATGGCAGCCGTTTGCCGTTGCACTTTCATGATGCGGACGGAAGGGCACAGATCAGTCTGAAGCCCACGGCGGCCTTGATCGAACAAGCAGATAACGAGCGTCTCGCAGAAGATTTACGCCTGCTCTACGTCGCCCTCACACGAGCAGAATTCGTCTGCTGGTTGGGTGTGGCGGACCTCAAGCGTGGCAACGCTAACAGCTCGACGCTGCACCGCTCTGCGCTGGGTTATTTGCTGGGTGGCGGGACGCCGTTGACCGAATCCGCAGGGCTGAGCCAATGGCTGCACCAACTGAAAGAACACTGCACGGCCCTCAGCGTCGAAGCCATGCCTGCGCCGACGAACATCACGTTCAGTCCGCCGCGCAACGAAGCCGTATTGCTTAAACCACGCCTGCCAAAACGCCGCGCGGCCGAAAACTGGTGGATTGCGTCTTACAGCGCCTTGCGTATTGGCGACACCCTCACCGCAGGCAGCGACGAATCCCCGGACAGCCCGCAGGCGCAAAAACTGTTCGACGACGAACGACTCGATCCCGATGCACCTCGCGAGGTGCTGGTCAGTGGTGGCGACATCCATCGGTTCCCGCGCGGACCTAATCCCGGGACCTTTCTGCACGGCTTGCTGGAGTGGGCCGGGCGTGAAGGTTTTGCCGCAGCGGCAGCCGACCCGGTCAAGCTGGAAAAAGCCATCGGCAGCCGCTGCAATCGGCGTGGCTGGCAGGGCTGGATTCCGACGCTCACCGACTGGATGACGCACTTGCTCAATGTGCCGTTGTGTCTGGAGGCTAATGACCAGCCTATGTCGCTGGGGCAGTTGGGTCAGTATCAGGTCGAAATGGAGTTCTGGTTCGCCTGTCACAAGGTCGACGTGGCACGGATGGATGCGCTGGTTCGGCGCTACACCCATGACGGCGCGCCGCGAGCACCGGCGGAAGCGGCATCGCTCAACGGCATGTTCAAAGGGTTTATCGACCTGACGTTCGAGCACCAGGGTCGTTATTACGTGGCTGACTACAAGTCCAACTGGCTGGGCGTTGATGAAGAGGCCTACACCGAGCAAGCGATGACCGCCTCGATTCTGGACAACCGTTACGACCTGCAATACGTGCTGTACCTGTTGGCCCTGCACCGCCAGCTCAAGGCGCGTCTGCCTGACTACGATTACGACCGGCATATGGGCGGCGCGCTGTACCTGTTCCTGCGCGGCACCCGTGCGCCGAGTCAGGGCGCCTACTTCACCCGTCCGCCGCGTGAGCTGATCGAGCGTCTGGATCGACTGTTTCAAGGCAAGTCGTTGCCCCAGGAAGATGTGCTGTCAGGAGAGCCCGCATGAGTCGTTCATTCGCTGAACTGTTGCCCACACCGCTGGATGCACAAAGCCTGGCCGAGCTGACGCCGCTGAGTCGTGTCGACGATCTGCTGCTGTTGCTTGAACGCTGGGTCGAACGTGGCTGGCTGCGGGCGCTGGATCGGGCCTTTGTCGCGTTCCTCAGTGAACTGGACCCGCAGGCGGATTCGCTGGTGCTGCTGGCAGCGGCCTTGACCAGCCATCAACTGGGTCATGGGCACGTCTGCCTGGACCTGCATGAAACACTGAAGGAGCCGGACTTCGCCCTGTCGTTGCCACCTGAGGGCGATCTGCAGTCAGGTCCGATGCTGTTGCCCTCGCAATTGCTGGTGGCGCTGGACGGTGGCGCCTGGTGTCAGGCGTTGGCTGGCAGTGCCTTGGTGGCGCAGGCCGATGATCACAGCGAGGCCGCTGCGCACAGGCCATTGGTGCTGTCGGGTCGGCGTCTGTATTTGCGTCGTTACTGGAGCTACGAAAGACGTATCGCCGCTGCATTGCGTCAGCGTCTGGCGCAACAGGAAGCCGCGCCCACAGATCTGGCGCAACGACTCGATGCGTTGTTCGGCAAGGCCAATCCGGCTCCTGATGCGCTGATCGACTGGCAAAAGCTGGCGTGCGCGCTGGCGACACGCGGCGCCTTCAGCATCATCACAGGTGGCCCTGGTACCGGTAAAACCACGACTGTGGTGCGGCTGTTGGCGTTGTTGCAGGCGCCTGCCGTGGAGAGCGGCCAGCCGTTGCGCATTCGTCTGGCGGCACCCACCGGTAAAGCGGCTGCGCGGTTGACCGAGTCCATCAGTCATCAAGTGCAGTCCCTTGAAGTGGCTGAAAACGTGCGGCAAAAAATCCCCAGCGACGTGACCACCGTGCACCGTCTGCTGGGCAGCCGTCCGGGCACTCGTCATTTCCGCCATCACGCGGGTAATCCGCTACCGCTGGACGTGTTGGTGGTCGATGAGGCTTCCATGATCGACCTGGAAATGATGGCCAATCTACTGGCTGCGTTGCCGGCCCATGCGCGCCTGATTTTGCTTGGTGACAAAGACCAGTTGGCCTCGGTGGAAGCCGGTGCCGTGTTGGGTGATTTGTGCCGCGATGCGGAGGCGGGCCTCTACAGCCCGCAAACCCAAGCCTGGCTGCAAGCGGTCAGCGGCGAAGACCTGGGCAAAAGCGGACTGCAGCAAGGTGACGCCACGCAATTCCCGTTGGCCCAACAAGTGGTGATGCTGCGCCATTCCCGGCGTTTTGTGCAGGGCAGCGGTATCGGCCAGTTGGCCCGGCTGGTCAATCAACAACAGGCCGAAGACGCACGGGCATTGCTAGCCGCGCGCAGCCACAATGACTTATTCGCACTGGCGCTCAAGGGTGAGCAGGACCGCTCGCTGGAGCGCTTGCTGCTGGAGGGGTTGGGACAGGGCACCGAAGGCCCGCAAGGTTATCGGCATTATCTGGGTGTGCTGGCCGATCAGCGGCCAGCCGCAGGGGCCGCGCTTGAAGATCCATGCTGGACACTCTGGGCGCGTTCGGTGCTGGAAGCGTTCGATTCGTTCCAGTTGCTGTGCGCGGTGCGGAAAGGCCCGTGGGGTGTTGAAGGGCTGAATCAACGCATCACTCAGGCGCTGTTCAACGCGGGCCTGATCGAAAGCGACCAGCACTGGTATGAAGGTCGTCCGGTATTGATGACGCGCAATGATTACGGGTTGGGCTTGATGAACGGCGACATCGGCATCGCCCTGCGCTTGCCTGAACGCAGCACCGAGGAGGCGGGACGCCAGGTGCTGCGCGTCGCGTTTCCGCGCAATGACGGCAGTGGCGGCGTGCGTTTCGTGCTGCCCAGCCGGCTCAACGATGTTGAAACCGTGTACGCGATGACCGTACACAAATCTCAAGGCTCGGAGTTCGCCCACACCGCGCTGATCCTGCCTGAGTCCTTGAATCCGGTACTGACCAAAGAGCTAATCTACACCGGCATCACGCGGGCCAAGCACTGGTTCAGCCTGATCGAGCCGCGCCAGGGCATTTTCGACGAGGCGCTCAGGCGCAAGGTCAAGCGCCTGAGCGGTTTGATGCTGGGGTTATAGCGGATGTAACCCCATAAACCGCCTGACCCGCTCACCCGCGTCATGCGCCCTGATCACTTGCGGCGTGGCGTCGACCTGGATGAGCCCGTCCTCCATAAAAATTATCCGGTCGGAGATCGACAGGGCAAAGTCCATTTCGTGGGTGACGATGAGCATGGTCATGCCCTCTTTGGCCAGGTCGCGGATGACGTTGAGCACGTCGCCCACCAACTCTGGATCAAGGGCGGAGGTGGGTTCGTCGAACAGCATGATCTGCGGGTCCATCGCCAAGGCACGAGCAATGGCGACGCGCTGTTGTTGACCGCCAGACAGCTGATGCGGGTATTTGTGGGCGTGGGCCAGCAGGCCGACTTTGTCCAGCAGTGCATAGGCGCGCTGTTCGCTCGGTGGCTGTTCGCGGCCGTGGTAGAACGGTGCGAGGGTGATGTTGTCGACGATGGTGCGGTGCGGGAACAGGTTGAAACTCTGAAAAACCATACCGATGCGCTGCACGCCGTAACGGATCTGGGCGCTGTTAAGGTTGTCGCCGGCATGGATGAAGCTTTCGCCGAACAGGATGATCTCGCCCTGATCAATGCTCTCCAGGCTGTTGATGGTGCGGATCAGTGAGGTCTTGCCCGAGCCGGACGGGCCGATGATGGAAATCACCTGGCCGGCGTTCACGTCCAGATCGATGCCTTTGAGCACGTCATGCTGACCATAACTTTTGTGGATGTTATGCAGCTGTAGCGCGGGTGCGGCACCGATGCCGTTTTGCGGACGGACGACGCTGGATGTCGGTATCAGGCTGGCGCGCAATTGAGCGACGCCGGCCGCGTCGAGGGTTTGTGGCGTGCGGTTGTTCAATTCCAGATGTTGCTCAAGCCGCTGCAGCAACCAGCCGAACAGGCTGACGATCAACACGTAGTACACCGCCACGGCTGACAGGGTTTCCATCACCAGAAAGTTCTGCGCGTAGAGGCGCTGGCCGACAGTCAGCAGCTCGGTCAGCGAGATGACCGAGACCAGTGACGTCAGTTTCACCACGGTGATGTATTCGTTGATCAGGGTTGGCAGGGAAATCCGAAAAGCTTGTGGGATCACGATCAGCCGTTGCATGCCAATCAGACCAATACCCAGTGCCCGACCGGCTTCCTTCTGCCCTTTGGCGACTGAAATCAGGCCGCCACGATGAATCTCCGCCATGTACGCCGCCTCGGTCACCACCAAGGCGAACAAGCCGGAATAGAAGGGGTTGGACAGCACTTCGCGGGTGAACGGAAACAGTTGGGGCAGGTTGTAGACGAACACCACCAACACCAGCAGCGGGATGCTGCGAAAGAACCAGATATAAATCGACGCGGGCACACTCAACCAGCGTGAGGTCGAGAGTTTGGCCGAGGCCAGCAGAAAACCGAGCAGCATGCCGATGAACCAGGCCAAGGCACTGAGCTCGATCACCGTGATGCAGGCTTCCCAGAAATCCGACACGGAGAACAGAGAAAAAAAGTACGACCATTCAAATTGCATGTACACCTCAAGCTGCCGGCCTCACAGGGGGCCGGCAGGTCACACAGGGAAAAATCAGTGGGTGGGTTCTTCTAGGTTGTATTTCTTCAACAGGGCCGCGTATTCGCCGCTTTTCTTGCTGTCGTCGAAGGCTTTAAGCAACGCCTGATACAGCGCTTCGTTACCCTTTTTGACGAAGATGCCCAGGGTCTGTTGATAGATGGAATGCTCGGTGCTGACCACCACACGGCCTTTGGTGCGCTCGGCGATCATGCCGGCCGCGCCATCGATTTCAACCTGAGTCTGGACGTTGCCGGACAGCAGCGCCTGGGTCACTTCCGGTGCTGACGGAAATTCGCTGACCGCGATGACGCCTTTGTTGTTCGGCACGCAGTAGTCAGTGGACAGCTTGTTGAACTGCGCCACCCAGGTCGTGCCTTTTTCCAGGCCGACTTTCAGGCCGCACAGGTCTTCCGGGGTTTTCGGTTTCAGCGGGCTGTCCTTGAGCACCATGATCGCAGCGCCGGTTTTGGCGTAGGGGATGGTTTGGGCCTGGGTTTGGCGCTCAGGGGTGATGTACATCCCGGAGATGATCGCATCGTAGTGGCCGGAGTTGAGGCCAAGGATCAGGCTCGGAAACTTGGTGTCGACGAATTCGGTCTTGAGGTCCATGTGCCTGGCCAGCAGTTTGGCCAGCTCGGGGTCGGAGCCAACCACGTTCTTGTCTTTGTCATAGGACTCGAACGGCGGGTAAGTAATCTCCATACCCACCTTGAACTGCCCCGGCGTCACCGTTGTAGCGGCGTGGGCCAGGGTGGCGCCAAACACGGCGGCGGCAAGTACGGTCAAGCGAACAGCGGTGTTGTTTTTGTTGCGCATCGTCGGTGACTCCACAGTAGAAAAAAGGCGACATGGGTTAACGGGATCGTGACAGGACTGCATTTAGGGAGCGTCCGGGGTCTGGTTTTTCAGGTGCCCGAAGCTCGACGGTTTGCGGGCTTTTTCCGGCAGTGCTATCTCGCCGTTTTCTACCCGTTTGCGCAGGTATTGGTAGGTCTGCAGGGCCTGGCCGAACATGTGTTCACCGATGGCGATTTCCTCGTAGTCTTTGCCGGCCTGAGCGAAGCTGGGCAGCGGCTTGATCTGGGTGTGGAAGTCGCAGGCGTAGAACAGCGGGAAGGAGTAACGCTCCTCACTCACCGTTCTGACCCGATGAGCCGTAGCAACGAACGTACCAGCGGTCATGACCTCGAGCATGTCGCCGATGTTGACCACAAAGGCGCCCTCAATGGGCGGCGCATCGATCCACAGGCCCAGATCGTTCATGACTTCCAGACCCGGCTTGTCGGCAAGCAATATTGTGAAGCACTCGTAATCGGTGTGTGCACCAATACCGGGCGCGTCCTGCGCAGCGTCGTCGAACGGGTAATGGATCAGCCGCAGCTTGGACGGTGGGCGCGTGACCATCGCGTCGAAGTAGTCTTCTTCCAGGCCCAATGCCAGGGCGAAGCCACCGAACAGCCTGCGGCCAAGGGCGAAAATTGCGGCGTAATAGGCTTGCACCGACGTTTTGAAACCGGGCAGCAGCGGCCACTCGTTGGGCCCCAGCAGCGGCGTATTGGCCAGCACCAACGGGTCATCGGCGGGTACTTCGAAGCCGATGTCGAAGGCTTCTTTATGGTCGGGCTTGCCCTTGGCGTAAACCTCTTCACCTTCGGGCACGAAGCCTTTATGGGTCTTTGAGGTGCCAATGTAGTGCTGCATCTTGGTGTCGAAGGGCTGGTCGAAAAAATCCTTGGCCGCTTGATACAGGCCAGTGATCAGCTGCGCGTCGATGCCGTGGTTTTTGATGTACAGAAAACCGACCTCGCGGGCGGCAGCACCTAGCGCTGCGGCGACGGCCTGACGCTGAGCGACGTCGGTGCTGAACAACCCGGCAATGTCCACCACGGGGATGCTGCTGAAGTTGGCCGCGACCGAGGGTGCCGAGGTTTGGGAGAGATCAGGCATAACGAAAACGCTCCTTCAAAGACAAGTCGATTGAGTGAAACGCTGGAAGTGCTCGCGCTCGGTCTGGCCCATCCACACGTTCAGCGACCACAGATCGGCCACGGGCACGTTGGTGAAGGGCAGGTGATGCAAGTAACCGTCGGCGCCGAATTCCGGGGTCAGAGTGCTAACCTGATAGCCGCGTCTTTTTTGCGAGTGCCAGATCGCTTCCCAATGCTGCTGATGGAAGGCCAGCTCCTTGGCGTATTCCGGCGCGGCCGGGTGCGGGACCTGTGGGCCCTGGTCATAGCCGACCCGGGCTTGAATGTGATGCACGCGATCAACGAACGCGCTGAGGTCGTCCTCGGGGTCGTTGAGCAGGCGCTCGCAGGTGACGATCCAATGGCTGATGTCGCTGGTGAACAACAGATCAGGCAGTTGGCGGATCAGTTCGAGGGTAATCCACGGATTGAACAGCGAGCGCGAGCGATGGGTTTCGAAGCTGCACACTTGACCGTGTTTGCGTGCCAGTTCCAGCGCCCGACCGAAAAAGTCGACCTGCTGTGGCAACTGCCAGCGGTCATTGCCGGCGAGCACATTGACGAAGCGCGGCGACAGTTCGGCGGCCCAGGCGAGTTTTTTGTCCAGGTCGACCAAGTGTTCAGTGACTGGTGCCGCCTGCTCGGGCAAGACGTTGTAGGCGGTGAAAACGGTGCTGATATAGCCGAGTTGGTTGGCCCTTAGAAACGCCGAGAACTCTGCACGCTCGCTGGCTTCCAGCGGCAGACGCGCTTCCATACCGTCGAAGCCAGCATCCAGCAGCTCTTCCAGCGCCTGGGTTTTGCTCGCGGTATAGCCCCAGAGTGTGCGGAAAATATCCAGTTTCATTGATGACCTCAAAGATTCCTCGGGCTACGGCACAGCGCGACGACGGCATAAGCCGGGTCGGCAACGATGGGCAGTAGCGAAGGGGTAATCTTTAGGCCGAATCTCTGGGTATCCGGTCCCTTGGTGGAATGGATCTTAGGGGTGGCGCGGGAGTGGGAAGAATAGGAAAGCTCAAATCCATAGTTCAGAGATTTCTAAACTATCTAGACACAGATCAACTGTAGGAGTGGGCTTGCCCGCGATCCGCCGTGAGCCCGGCTTATCGCGGGCAAGCCCGCTCCTACACAGGGTTAGTGTTCACCCGGCTGGTCTGCAAACAGCATTTTCTTCGTTTCACCCAGTAAAAGCTGGCTGTTTTTCTCGGTCACCGCCCGGATGTAATCCCACAACAGGGTGATCCGCTTGAGCTTCCTCAGGTCTTCGCGGCAGTACATCCAGAATTGTCGTGTGATCTTCACTTCGCTTTCCAGAACGGGCAGCAGGCGCGGGTCTTGTGCTGCCAGGAAGCACGGCAGGATCGCCAGTGACCGACCTTGCAGCGCCGCTACGTACTGGGCAATGACGCTGGTGCTGCGCAGATGCGCGTTGGCGCCGGGGAGTAAATTGCTTAGATAAAGCAGCTCCGAGCTGAAGGCCAGGTCGTCGACGTAACTGATGAACTGATGGTCAGCCAGGTCTGCGCTGCGCCGGATCGGTGGATGGCGGTCGAGGTATTCCTGGGTGGCATATAGGCGCAGGCTGTAGTCGCACAGCTTGCAGCAGACATACGGTCCATGTTCGGGGCGCTCCAGGGCGATGACGATGTCGGCTTCGCGCTTGGACAGGCTGATGAAGTGTGGCAGCGGCAGGATATCCACCGAAATAGCCGGGTACGCGTCGAGAAAGTGCGTCAGCTGTGGCGTGATGAAAAAGCTGCCAAACCCTTCGGTGCAACCCATGCG
>ERZ1463034.386-NODE-386-length-10254-cov-13.810374_pt1 | contig 10254 bp, 10 predicted proteins | sample MGYA00564480_ERZ1463034 | MGnify/ENA primary metagenome ERZ1463034 (study PRJEB39244, sample SAMEA3635122) | Helicobacter pylori | study: EMG produced TPA metagenomics assembly of PRJEB11511 data set (Assembly of a 5300-year-old Helicobacter pylori...
TCTACACCCTGCGAACACTCTTTCCCTACACGACGCTCTTCCGATCTGTACCAGAACCGCTTGAACAAGCACGCCCAGGAAGGCAAGCGCGACCCCCAGCTAACGCTCTACCGCTGGTGGTTGGAGGAATATCGGGTGTCGTTGTTTGCCCAGCAGTTGGGCACCAAGGTACCGATTTCGGACAAGCGCCTGAGCAAGCAATGGAGCCTGGTGGAGGCTTGATCACACTAATGGGCAATGGTGCTTATCCGGGATATGGCGCCAAATCCCCAGGGTTGTGGCAAACTTCGCGGTTATAAATGCCGGGATCGTCGTGATGGGCTGGTGTGCAGCCGCGGCGCGATGGAATAAAGCGTTGCCAGTTTGAAGCCCGCTGGATGGCCTCAAACGACCTACAGTTTGGTACGACGGTACCAATATCTTCTGCCTGACAGATTTAGAGGAACGACCGTGCATAACGTCGTCATCAGCGGCACTGGCCTGTACACCCCGGCCAACAGCATCTCCAACGAAGAGCTGGTGCAGTCTTTCAATACCTACGTGCAGCAGTTCAACACGAAGAACGCCGCTGCCATCGAACGCGGTGACGTGCAGGCGCTGACCGAGTCCAGCGCGGCCTTCATCGAGAAGGCGTCGGGCATCAAGAGCCGATTTGTGATGGACAAGGACGGCATTCTTGACCCGCAGCGCATGACTCCGCGCCTGCCCGAGCGCAGCAACGACGAGTGGTCGGTGCTCTGCCAGATGGCCGTCGGCGCCGCCGAACAGGCCCTGCAGCGCGCCGGCAAGACCGCCGCCGACATCGACGGGGTGATCGTCGCCTGCTCCAACCTGCAACGTGCCTACCCGGCCATCGCCATCGAAGTCCAGGAAGCCCTCGGCATCGCAGGTTTCGGTTTCGACATGAACGTGGCGTGTTCCTCGGCAACCTTCGGCATCCAGAACGCCGCCAACAGCATCAAGCTGGGTCAGGCGCGGGCAATCCTGATGGTCAACCCGGAAGTCTGCACTGGCCACTTGAACTTCCGCGACCGCGACAGCCACTTCATTTTCGGTGACGCGGCCACTGCGGTGATCCTCGAACGCGCCGACCTGGCAACCTCCGAGCACCAGTTCGACGTGGTGAGCACCAAGCTGCTGACCAAGTTCTCGAATACCATCCGCAACAACTTCGGCTTCCTCAACCGCGCGGCGGAAGAGGGCATCGGTGCGCCCGACAAACTGTTCGTGCAGGAAGGCCGCAAAGTCTTCCGCGACGTCTGCCCGATGGTCGCAGAGTTGATCGGCGCGCACCTGGCGCAAAACCAGTTGAACGTGAACGACGTGAAGCGCTTCTGGCTGCACCAGGCCAACCTGAGCATGAACCACCTGATCGTGAAGAAGCTGCTGGGGCGTGAAGCCACGCTGGTAGAAGCGCCGGTGATTCTCGACACCTACGCCAACACCAGCTCGGCGGGATCGGTGATTGCGTTCCATACTTACCAGGACGACTTGCCCAAAGGCGCCGTGGCGGTACTTAGCTCGTTCGGCGCGGGCTACTCGATCGGCAGCGTGATCCTGCGCAAACGCTGATTCTGCGGCTCGCCGCGGTCAAATGTGGGAGCTGGCAAGCCAGCCCCCACACAGATCGCGTTCTCACTTGGAAACCGAGGTCTCGAATGGCAGCAGCGGACGACGCGCACCTGCTTGAACGCTTGCTCAAGGGCGAGCAGCGGGCCTACAAGGAATTGGTCACGCAATACCAAAGCGCAATGCGCGCGGTGGCTTATGCGATTGTCGGCCAGCGCCATGCCGACGAAGTGGTGCAGGACGCCTGGCTCTCAGTGGTGCGCAACCTGGCCAAGTTCGAAGGGCGCTCCAGCCTCAAGACCTGGCTGCTGACCATCACCGCCAATGCCGCCAAGGGCCGCTACAAGCAGAATCGTCGCGAAGTATTGCTCGATGATTTGCCCTCGCCCCACGGTACGATCGGGGATGAGCGTTTCATGCCGGATGATGGCCACTGGGCTGTCGCCCCCTTTGCCTGGCATCAGGACACCCCGGAAGCCCTGCTCACTGAGGATGAGCTGCGCAAATGCCTGGAGCATACGTTGCTGAATTTGTCGGAATTGCAAAGCAGCGTCCTGGTGCTGCGTGAACGTCAGGGTCTGGAGCTGGAGGAAATTTGTAATCTTCTGACGCTTTCGCTCTCCAATGTACGGGTGCTGTTGCATCGTGCGCGGCTTAAAGTCTTCGCCACGGTGGAGCATTTTGAGGAAACCGGCGAATGTTGACGTGTAAAGAGCAAGTGGCACATTCCAGTGACTTTCTCGATGGGCAGTTGACCTTTCGCGAGCGGCTGCTGGTGCGTCATCACTTGATGTTCTGCCCCAATTGCCGGCGTTTTATCCGTCAGATGCGCCTGATGCAGGCCACGTTGCGGATCATGCCGCAGGCGCCGGTACAGGGTGTGGATGCCTTGGCTGAACGGCTGGCCGCCGAGCGGCGCAAGGATCAGTAACGGCGGGGGAAAGGCAGACTCGCGCGGGGGAATCGGACGGATGATGGGGACCGACTCACCCACGCCAGGCTGTTAAAGCCACCCAGGGCCATCCTGGCCCCAGGCGTGTCGCACTTACATTTAGAACTTGGCTTCAGCATCCAACTGCAGGGTGTTGGTGTTGGCATCACGCTGCGTGCGGCTGGCGTAGTCAGCCTTGGTCAGGTAGTACGTGGCGCCGACGGCGAAGTTCTTATCGATGTCGTAGCTGACCTTCATCTTATGGCCGCGCGAACCGGTGGTGCCGTTGGCGAAGTCCGAATCGGTGAAGGCGCCGACTACAGCGTTACGTTGCGTATCGCGGTAGTTGTAGTCCAGGTTGAACCCGAACACCTTGGACTTGGCACCCAGCAACCAGGCGGTGTCCTGATCGTTGGACGCATCGTTGTTCTTCACGTACTGGCCGTAGAACGCGAGTGGCACGGCCAGGCCACCGATGTCGGCCTGGGCAAAACCTTCATACAGACGGAATTGTTCGTTCGCCGAGTTGCCGTTGACTGCCAGTGCGCAAGGCGTGGTGCTGCTCGTACAGGCGCTGCTCTGGTCGTTCTGGTAGGCGTAGATACTGCCGCCCAGGGTCATTTTCAGGTTGTCGGTCACCGAGAAACGCGTACCCAACTGGCCGGAAGTCAGGCGCAGGTCGTTGCGAAATTGCACGCCGTCGCCGTCGACGTTGTCCTTGAGGTTGTAGTTACCGAGGCTGCCGAACAGCTCGGCGCTGCTACCCAGCGGGTATTTGTAGGTCAGTGCCAGACCTTCCGGGTTGATATCGCTATCCCAGATTATGTCGCCCATGCTCACCCACGGCTGGAGCATCTTGCCGCCGATGACGTGCAGGTTCTTGATCTGGTCCGGGTGGTAGTCGATGTAGCCAAGGTCCAGCCAGATCGACTTCTTGTTGAAGTAGTTGTCCTGATCCTGGTTGGTGGAGCGTGCGTCGTCGCTGCTGCCGGTGGAGATACGAATGCCGGTGTCGACTTGGTTGTTGATCTCGGTGTAGGCGCCCAGGCGGGCACGGATGCGCTGACGGTCCTTGTCACGGCCACCGTTGTTGGATTCGCCCTGGATCTTCACGGTTTCCTGGCGGAAACGCACGTCACCCTTGAACTGGGTCCTGGCGGCCCAGGCGAGTTTCTGGTCGAACACGCTCAGGTCGTTGGTTTTTTTCGCGGTGGCCGCGATCTGTTCGTTGGTCTCTTGTTGAGCTTGCTGTGCGATCTGCTTTTCTTTCTGATCCTTGGCCAGCTCAGCTTGCAGTTCAGTGTACTGCGAACCGGTGATCTGACCGTTGGCCTTGAGCATGTCGAGCAATTTAGCGTCGACTGCAGCGCTGGCCGGAACGCTCAGGGCCAGCAACAAGCCGCCACATAGGGCCGCCGCAGTTTTAGTGGAAGCAAGACGCATATCAATCTCCGAAAGTGAGGAGGGATGGCAAACCATCCAGGACACAACCGACCGATGACGGACGGAAAAATAACCGCCCGGGTAGAACCAGGCGCGCTAAAAACAGGCGTTAGTATCACGATCGTTTATGACGAAGAGGTGGCGAACTGATGTCATGAAGATGACAAATTATTTAGAATGGAACTATTGGTTTAGAGCCTTGTCCTTCGATTCGGGGGTGTGTTGGGAGTGGCGATAAGCGATACTCGCGAGGCTTTCACGCCCTGAAGTAGTGAGGATGCCGATGCCGCTGCAACGCCTGGACAGCCTGTCCGAAATCGCCCCGCAGGTCTGGGACGCCCTGGTGCCGCAGGCCCAACCCTTTGTGCGACATGCGTTCCTGAGCGCGCTGGAAGACAGCGCCAGCCTGGGCCCGCATTCGGGCTGGCAGCCCGAGCATTTATTGCACTGGGAAGGCGATCGGCTGGTGGCGGCTTTGCCCGGTTATCGCAAATGGCACTCCTCCGGCGAGTACGTCTTCGACCACGGTTGGGCGGATGCCTGCCAGCGGGCCGGTATCGATTACTACCCCAAGCTGTTGGTCGCCGTGCCGTTCAGCCCGGTCAGCGGCCCGCGCTTGCTGGCCGCCAGCGCTGAAGAGGCTTTCGAGCTGCTCAACAGCCTGCCGGGCTACCTGGAAATCGAAGGGCTCTCCAGCGCGCATATCAACTTCACCGATCCGCTGGCGGATGGCGCCCTCGCCCAACAGCCGGGCTGGTTGCAGCGCCTGGGTTGTCAGTTTCACTGGCAGAACCGTGGCTACCGAGACTTTCAGGACTTCCTCGACGCCTTGAGTTCGCGCAAGCGCAAACAGATGCGCAAGGAACGCGAACAGGTGGCGGGGCAGGGCATCGAGTTCGAATGGTTGCAAGGCCATGAACTCGGCGAGGCGCAGTGGGATTTTGTCTACGCCTGCTACGCCAACACTTACGCGGTGCGCCGCCAAGCGCCGTACCTGACCCGCGCGTTTTTCAGCCTGCTGGCCGAACGCATGCCCGAAGCGATCCGCGTGGTGCTGGCTAAACAAGGCACACGCCCGGTGGCCATGGCGTTCAGCCTGATCGGCGGCGACAGCTTCTATGGTCGTTACTGGGGCTGCCTGGCGGAATTCGACCGCTTGCATTTCGAAACCTGCTTCTACCAAGGCATGGATTACGCCATTGCCCACGGCTTGCAACGCTTCGATGCCGGCGCCCAGGGCGAACATAAATTGATTCGCGGGTTCGAACCGGTGATCACCCGGTCGTGGCATTACCTGCGCCATCCGGGGTTGAAGAATGCGGTTGAGGATTTCCTGGCGCGCGAGCGGGTGGGGATTCTGGCGTATGCCGAAGAGGCGAGGGCAGCCCTGCCGTATCGACAGGGCTGAACCCGTTTTGCTTCAGGCCGGCTCCTCCTTGCCCAGCCATCGATAGACCACGCCGCCGATCACCGCGCCAAGGATCGGCGCGAGCCAGAACATCCACAATTGCTGGATCGCCCACCCGCCCACGATCAGCGCCGGCCCCGTACTGCGGGCCGGGTTGACCGAGGTGTTGGTCACGGGAATCGAGATCAGGTGGATCAAGGTCAGCGCCAGGCCGATGGCGATGGGTGCGAGGCCCTTCGGGGCACGGTGGTCGGTGGCGCCGAGGATGATCAGCACGAACATCGCTGTCATCACCAGCTCACAGACGAACCCCGCCGCCAATGAATAACCGCCAGGCGAATGCTCGCCATAGCCGTTGGACGCCAAGCCTGACGCCAGTTCGAACCCCGGTTTGCCGCTGGCGATCACATACAACAGCGCAGCCGCGACAGTGCCACCAATGACCTGGGCCACGATGTACGCCGGTAACTCCCTGGCCGGAAACCTGCCGCCCACGACCAACCCCACCGATACCGCCGGGTTGAGGTGACAACCGCTGATGTGCCCGATGGCGACTGCCATGGTCAGCACCGTGAGCCCGAAGGCCAGGGCCACCCCCAACAACCCGATGCCGACTGCGGGAAACGCTGCGGCCAACACCGCACTCCCGCAGCCGCCCAACACCAGCCAAAACGTACCTAAACCCTCTGTGACTGAACGCTTGAACAAAGACATGCCACACGTCCTTGATAGATCGCTCTACCGAATCAGTAAATCAGTGATGCTCCCTGCAGATTTACTTCAGCGCCCGTCTGGGCACTGCACTGATTACAGCAGGGTTGTGGCACAAATCCAGGCCACCCATGTGGGAGGGGGCTTGCTCCCACATGTTGAGTTGCGTAGGGCCGGCAGTTTTCAGTCGATGCCGACAAAACCTCCGGTCTGGTGCTGCCATAGCCGCGCATACAACCCGCCGTGGGCGAGCAACTCGGCATGGCTGCCCGTCTCGGCGATCTGGCCTTTCTCCAGCACCACCAGGCGGTCCATCCGCGCGATGGTCGACAACCGGTGCGCAATCGCAATCACCGTCTTGCCTTGCATCAGGGTTTCCAGGCTTTCCTGGATCGCCGCTTCGACTTCCGAGTCCAGCGCCGAGGTGGCTTCGTCCATGATCAGGATCGGCGCATCCTTGAGCAGCACCCGCGCGATAGCGATGCGCTGGCGTTGCCCGCCCGACAGTTTGACCCCGCGCTCGCCCACATGGGCATCCAGCCCGGTGCGGCCTTCGGCGTCTGACAGCAGCGGGATGAACTCATCGGCACGCGCCTTGTGTATGGCTGCCCAGAGTTCTTCGTCGCTGGCGTCCGGCTTGCCATACAGCAGGTTTTCGCGGATCGAGCGGTGCAGCAGCGAGGTGTCCTGGGTGATCATGCCGATCTGTTCGCGCAGGGTTTCCTGGGCGACCTCGGCGATGTTCTGGCCATCGATCAGGATGCGCCCGCCTTGCAGGTCGTATAGGCGCAACAGCAGGTTGACCAGGGTCGATTTGCCCGCGCCGGAGGGGCCGATCAGGCCGATTTTTTCACCGGCCTTGATGTTCAGGTTCAGGCCGCCAATGATCCCGCTCTTCTTGCCGTAGTGGAAATCCACCTGCTCGAAGCGCACTTCGCCATGGGGTACGGTTAGGCGTGGAGCGTTGTCGCGGTCGACCACGGCCAGCGGCTGGGCGATGGTTTTCAGGCCGTCCTGCACCATGCCGATGTTTTCGAAAATGCCATTGACCACCCACATGATCCAACCGGACATGTTGACGATGCGAATCACCAGGCCGGTCGCCAGGGCAATTGCGCCCACGGAAATCAGCGAGTGGGTCCACAGCCACAGGGCCAGGCCGGTGGTGGTGACGATCAGCAGGCCGTTCATGGTAGTGATCACCACGTCCATGCTGGTCACCACACGGCTGGCCAACTGGGTTTTTTCGGTCTGCTCGATGATCGCTTCCTTGGCGTATTCCTGCTCGGACTGGGTATGGGCGAACAGCTTCAAGGTGGTGATGTTGGTGTAGCCATCGACGATGCGCCCCATCAACTTGGAGCGTGCCTCGGAGGAAATCACCGAACGCTCTTTCACCCGTGGCACGAAGTAGCCCAATGCCAGGCTGTAGCAGACGATCCAGCTCACCAACGGGATCATCAGGCGCCAGTCGGCCTCGGCAAACAGCACCAGGGAACTGATGGCGTAGATCGCCACGTGCCAGATCGCATCCACGGCCGCCACGGCGGAGTCGCGCAGGGAGTTGCCGGTTTGCATGATGCGCTGGGCGATACGCCCGGCGAAGTCGTTCTGGAAGAAATTCAGGCTCTGCTTGAGCACGTAGCTGTGGTTCTGCCAACGGATCAGGCTGGTCATGCCGGGGCTGATGGTCTGGTGGACCAGCAAGTCATGCAGGGCGCCGAAGATCGGACGCAGCAGCAGGGCGACCACGGCCATCCAGATCAGCTCGGTGCTGTGAACCTGGAAGAAATTCGCCGGTGGTGTGCCCTGGGCCAGGTCGATGATGCGGCTCAGGTAGCTGAACAGCGCGACTTCGATCAGTGCGCCGATCAGGCCCACCACCAACAGTGCGGCAAAACACGGCCACACCTGACGCAAGTAGTAGAGGTAGAAGGGCAGGACTTTGTCGGGAGGGGCGGCGCTGGGCGCGTCGCGGAAAATATCGATCAGTTGTTCGAAACGACGATAGAGCATTAGGGTTGACGCCCGCCCGGCGGGCTCTCCTGTTCAAATGCGCACGGCGCCTTGTGAGCGCCGCGCGAAACTACCTGCAGACCTCAGTCGATGCGCTTGGCCGACTTGATCAGGACAGGATCGATGGGCACGTTTTGCATGCCTTGTTTGGTGGTGGTCTGCGAGTTGACGATGATGTCGACGACGTCCATGCCCTTGACCACTTTGGCGAACACGGCATAACCGGCATCGCGACCTGGGTCGAGGAAGGCGTTGTCCGCGACGTTGATGAAGAATTGGCTGGTGGCCGAATCCGGGTTCGAGGTGCGGGCCATCGACAGCGTGCCACGCACGTTATGCAGGCCATTGCTGGCTTCGTTCTTGATCGGTGGATTGGTGTCTTTTTGCGCCATCTGCGTGGTGAACCCGCCGCCCTGGACCATGAAGCCCGGGATCACACGGTGGAAAATCGTGTTGGTGTAGAAACCCTTGTCGACGTAGGCCAGGAAGTTCTTGGTACTGATCGGCGCCTTGACCGGGTCCAGTTCGATTTCAATGTCGCCGTTGGTGGTGGAGATCAATACGTGGGGCGCCTTGGCAGGCTCGGCCGCCATCAGGTTGGCAGCGAACAGCACGGAACCGGCAAAGAAGGCGATTTTTTTCAGCATGGGTCAGTGATCCTGGGTAGTGGTTTCGACTGTCTTTAGAAAATCGAGAAGGGTAGCGTTAAAGACTTCGGGTTGATCTAAGGGCGTGGCGTGGCGGGAATCTTCGATCACCACCAGCCGCGCATCGGGCAGCAGTTTTACATAGATTTCTTTCTGCGCCACTGGGGTGTAGTCGTGGTCGGCGCTGATGACCAGGGTTGGACAGGTAATTCTGCAAAGTTGTTCCTGCACGCCCCAGCCCACAATCGCATCGAAGCTGGCGAGATAAGCACGTTTGTCGTTTGTTGCCCAGCGCTCGGCCATCTTGCGGCGCAGGTCGGCTTGCTGCGGTTTGGGAAACAGCCGGTCGCCCAGGGCCTTGCCGATGGTGCCCAGGCTGAGGACGCGCGCCAGGGTCCAGCGCTTGGCCCATTGCCAGTAATCGTCGGCGCTGCGCACCTTGACCTCGGGCGCGCTGTTGACGATGCACAGGCTCTTGACCCGCGCCGGTTCGTCCACCGCCAGTTGAAACGCGATCATGCCGCCCATGGACAAGCCCACCACATGGGCGGGAGGCAGGTCCAGGTGTTCGATCAGGGCGATTAGGTCGAAGGTGAAACCTTTGATGCTGTAGCGCTCCCGGGGTTTGTCCGAGCGCCCATGGCCGCGCACATCCACCACGATCAGCCGGTAATGCCTGGCCAGCACCGGAATCTGCAGTTCCCAATCCTGGCTGCTGGAGCCCAGGCCGTGGATCAAAATCAGTGGGGCGCCGTGGCCATATTCCTCGTAATGCAGGCTGCACCCTTCATGTTCGAACCAGGCCATGCATGAACTCCGTTTCAGGCTTGCTGCGGGGCGGCGAAAGGCGCATCCAGGGGCGCGGTGTCAAATGTGCGTAGCAGTTCCACGAGGATCTGCGTCGCCGGCCCCAGGGGTTTGTCCTTGTTCGAGTACAGGTAGAACGTGGGGTGGCGGCTGCCGCCCTGTTCCAAGGGTAGCTGCTTGAGCACGCCCTCGGCGAGTTCGCGCTCGATCATGTGCCGGGGCAACCAGGCAAAGCCCAGGCCGCTGCCGACGAAACTGCTGGCCGTGGCGAGGCTGCCGACGGTCCAGCGCTGTTCCGCGCCGAGCCAGCCGACATCGCGCGGCTGTTGGCGCCCGGAGTCGCGGATCACCACTTGCATCTGGCTTTCCAGGTCCTGGAAGCTCAGTTCGCGGTTCATACGGTGCAGGGCATGCTCTGGATGAGCGACGGCGACAAATTCCACGTTGCTCATCTCCGTGCCGAGGTAACCGGGGATGCTGAAGCCGCTGATCGCCAGGTCGGCCACGCCTTCGATCAACAGCTCTTCAACGCCCGACAGCACCTCCTCGCGCAGGCGCACGCGACAGCCACGGCTCTGCGGCATAAAGGCGGTCAGGGCGCGCACCAGGCGCGCATTCGGGTAGGCGGCATCGACCACCAGGCGCACCTCGGCTTCCCAGCCTTGTTCCATATGATGGGCGAGGTCTTCGAGTTGGCTGGCGTTTTTCACCAACTGCCGGGA
>ERZ1463034.388-NODE-388-length-10177-cov-6.021537_pt1 | contig 10177 bp, 17 predicted proteins | sample MGYA00564480_ERZ1463034 | MGnify/ENA primary metagenome ERZ1463034 (study PRJEB39244, sample SAMEA3635122) | Helicobacter pylori | study: EMG produced TPA metagenomics assembly of PRJEB11511 data set (Assembly of a 5300-year-old Helicobacter pylori...
ATAACCTGGGTGACTTGAGTTCAGACGTGTGCTCTTCCGATCTGTTCGCTAGTCGACTCCATCGTTCGTCTCCCCCTCCCTTCCCACCGCTCGCGGCTAAGATCCTACGTAGAAATCCACCAACGCCCGCATCGCATCCATCACGCGCCAACTCGAGAACTCGTCGACTACGATCGCCGACATCACGCTCAAGGAGGGCATGCTGTCCGAGGAGAAGCAGCGCAAGAAGGATACGGAGGAGAGCGTGCGCAAGGCCAACTTCCAGCAGCAGGTGTCGGTCGAGAATCGGAGGTTGCGCGATCTGGAGGAGAGGAGGGAGGGACTGCATGCGGAGCTTACGGGGTTGAACACCCAGGCGGACGTTCGGGCCAAGCTCCAGCTCAAGCGGACCGAGACGAAGAGGAAGGACGAGGCGATTCAGAGTCTGTGCGTGTTTCGCTACTCGTTCGTGCGCGGGAACTGATGCGGAACCTAGGCTCGATAAACACGCGGCTAGTTTCCGCCGCTTCACCAAGGCTGATCCAGTGCGCGAGACGATGGAAGCCGAAGTCAACGCCGTCTTTGCGTACGTCCTCCGCTTCGGCTCCCCCTGCTCAATAGGCTGACCATTATTCTCAGTCAATTCGAAGTCGAGCTCAACGTCGCTGAACGGGCGTCCAAGGACGCTGCGAGGGAGTTGCAGAGCGTCGAGACGAGCGTCGACTTTACCAAAAACAAGCTCAAGGAGTTGCTGCAGGCTGAGACGGGTACGTCGGCGCGTGGGGCTCGTGGGCAGCCGTGCTGATTACGGAGCAGATGCGAAGAGGAAGATCGCGGAGGGACTCAGGGCGCTCGAGTCGGAGCTGTCGACGGTCGAGGAGTCGATCAAGGAGGCTGAAGAGGAAGTCGCTTATCGTCGAGAGTGAGTTTGGGTTGGAAGGACGTGCGGCGCGGGAGCTAATCGTGCTGGGGGTCCGTAGCGCCGTCGCCAACGCTCAGGGCTTTGGACAGTTCTACGAAAAGCTCCTCGCCGACGGACGCAAGAAGCACATCTGCGAAGGCTGCAACCGAGGCCTGTCCGGCGCCGAGCTCGTCGAGTTTGAGAAGTTCGTGAGTGGTCCCAGGGCTGCGACGAGGAGCGTGACTGACGCATGGGGTGGGCAGTGCAAGAGGCAGCAGGAGCGCGCGCCGGCGAAGCTGAGGGAGGAGACGGAGGAGCTCAAGCAGTGGGAGGCTCAGCTCGCTAACCTCAAGCGCCTTATTCCCATCGAGGTCGCTTACAACAAGCTCGTCCTCGAGGACATCCCGGCCGCCAAGAAGTCTGCGACGTCGTACAGCGACAAGCTTCCGGGAGCGAGGACCAACGCGGAGGAGGTTCGTTTTGCTTTTGTCCGTTCTGTGCGCTGTAGACTGATGGTGTTGTGCAGGCCGGCAAGCGAACGACGGAGGTCAAGAACCAGCTTTCGGACCTCCAGGAGCTCCGCAAAGTGGCTGGAGACGTTATGCGAATGCACCGCGAGTGCGAGGACATTGCGCGCGATATCGTCAGGCTCGAGTCAGAGCTCTCTGCTTCTGGATCGACCGCGACGTCCGACGAGATTCAGGCGCAGCTGGCGGAGCTTGGTGACCAGATGTGAGCTTCCTTTCGCGGTAAGGGTTGGGTGGAGCTGACGGCTGCGCGCAGGCGAGCGATCAAGACTGGCGTGGAGAAGATTCGCACCGAGCAGCAGAAGCAGAACAGCTTGATCCAGTCGCTGTCTGAGTCGATCCACTCGAACGAGATGGAGCTGCAGAACAAGCGGCAGGAGCTGAGGGAGAAGGAGGCGCTCGAGAAGCAGAAGGAGGCGGCACGGGAGGAGATCGGTCAGTCGGAGAAGGAGCTCAAGGTCCGTCGTACTCGTGGGCTGTACGCCCGTTCGCACACCGTTGACGTCGCTGCAGGAACTCGAGATCAAGGTTCGCGACAGTGCTGCTCCACCTCGCAAGCTCGAGGCCGAGCTCTCGCAGCTGCGCCATGAGTTCACTCAAGCCGAGGCGACCGCCAGTCGACAGCTTCAGAGCTACAACAAGAGTTTCGAGCAGCTCGAGCTGAACTTGCGCGAGCTCAACAGGTGCGTCCGGCTTTCCACTCCTTGCCGCCGGGACTGATTTTGTCGACCTCAGCTACGCGAGTCGTGGCACCGAGGCGGAGCTGGCCAAGTGCGAGCGCGATCTCACCCAGCACGAGAAGGTCATCGCCGACACCAAGGCGCGCATCGTCGACTTCCAGACCAAGACCGCCCGGCACGACAAGCAGCTCTCCGAGTCGGCCACGATCCTCCGCAACTTCGAGGACAACCTTCGTCTGCGAAAGGCTCGTCGCGATATCGAGCACATCGACACGCAGATCGACGCGCTCGACGAGGAGGGCGCGAAGAAGGCGTACCGCAAGTTCGACCAGGACTACAACAATCGGCGGAGGCGACAGACGGAGAAGCAGGCGCAGGTGCGTCGTTCCTGCGATTCAGTCTCGCGAGGGGTGGCTGATGGCGCGTTGGGCGACAGCAAGCGAAGCTCGGAGGAGAGATCGAAACAATGAAGGCCGACCTTGACAGCAAGCGCGAGGAGATGGTGACCGAGTACGACAACATCGAGGTCAAGTACAAGACGGAGCTCATTAAGGTCAAAGTGAGTCGAACCTCGGCCACGTCTCTGCCCGATCCTTGGCTGAGCCCGCTTCGCAGACTGCTCAGGTCGCCAACGAAGACTTGGAGAAGTACGGGAAGGCCCTGGACAGGTGATTCGTCGTTCTCGCTTCTACGCTCACGAGCGGCCGGCTCAATCTTCGACTTTACAGCGCGATCATGTCGTTCCACGGTCACAAGATGAAGGAGATCAACGACACTATCGCGGACTTGTGGGTCAAGACGTATCAAGGCGTCGGTTCGTCGAGCTTCTGCTTCCTCTGCGTTCCCCTACTCATCCGCTCTCCGTGCATGCAGACATTGACAAAATCATGATCAAGTCCGACGCCGAGGGCAAAGGCGTCGGGGGTCGTACGTACAATTACCGCGTGCGTGCTCCCTCCGCGATCCACGCTCGTCGCTCACACGAAACCTCGCAGGTCGTCATGATCAAGGACAAGACCGAAATGGACATGCGCGGTCGCTGCAGTGCTGGGCAGAAGGTTCTCGCGTGCATCATTATCCGTCTCGCTCTCGCCGAATCGTTTGGAGTCAACTGCGGCATCCTCGCCCTGGATGAGCCGACGACGAATCTCGACAAGGAGAACATTGAGGCTTTGGCTGCTTCCCTGTCTGAGTGAGTGGCTTTGGCTTCGTTGCGTGGGCTGCGACTGACCTTTCTCGGTCCCTAGGCTGATCAAGGATCACCGCGCACAGTCCAATGTGCGTTCGCTTGACTCGCTTGACGACCGCAGACTAACGGAGCTCTCCTCGCTCATAGTTCCAGCTCATTGTCATCGTGAGCTCTCCAGCTGCCTCGCTACAACCTCCGCTGACTCGCTTTCGCAGACGCACGACGAGAGCTTCCTCCAGACTCTCGGTGGCTCCGGCGTTCTCGACAAGTCAGTCCTTCCACCTCGTCCACGCAAGTCCCGTCGCTGATACCTTCTTCGCAGGTACTGGAGGATCTCTCGAGGAGACGGAGGCCAGGTCTCGACCATCAGTCGCCAGCGGCTCAGCTAGGTGAGCTTTGCTCGAGGACCTCGAGGCTCGCCGGCGCTTTGGACTGATCCTCGTCCTCACTCTCAGATCCCCCACCCCTGTATAGTACTCTTCATACCTGCTGGCTATCCAATACCCTCTTCGCAATTCACCAGATACGTAGTTACCACATGTTGTCGCTGTGTCGCTGTGTAATGACCGTGCGCTCGTTCTCGCGGAGGCTAGCCCTGACTCGGCGTTCGCGAGGCCATTCTCCTCCTGTCCTCTCCCTTCTCGCAATCCGGGCGAAGCGGCTTTGGCAGCGCAGTCTCGTAAACAGTATTCCCAGTAAAACGTGCGGTGCATGAGATTACAGATGATGGCATGAAGGAGGGACCGGCTACGAAAGGTCGAAGCCTGCGCCAGAGTTGATGGCGTATAGAAGCTTCCTGTAGAGGGGCGAGCGGCGTCAGAGATGTGGAGAGGGAGGTGAGAAGCGAGGACGCACGATCGCAACGTCGCGGGGGAGGAGAACTCGGGAAGTTTGAGCAGATTCACACACGTCGAGCTGCAGGATAGCATCAGCGACACGTCTCCCGACACGCAGAGGGCCACTCACCTCGTTGGCAGCCTCGTCTCGTCCTTTCCCGCCGCCCGAATCGCGAACCTCGGATTGAGTTCGCGGAACCCCAGCAGCGGCGGTCGTGCGCACGACGTGACGAACTTGACGAGCTTGCTGCGTTCCTCCTTGTTGAAGCTCTCGACGACGGACCAGAAGGCTACGATCGTTTCGTTCGCTTCTTCGAGAGGCCAGCCGCCGTAGACCGTGTTGGCCTTCAGGTCCTCGAGATCGATTGCTTGATCAGCGCCGCCTGCGCTGCGTCAGACTTGTCCAAAGGCCAGAGAGGAGAAGGGAGGACGAACCGACGAGAATACGCAGCTCGTCCTGGTTGAACGGCCGCAGGAATCGCTCGGGGATGATCTCTGACAGTCCGGCGAAGAAGGCTCGGCTCTGACGCTCCATCTGGATGTTGAGGCGATAGCGGGAGATGAGGAAGATGTACTGGATGCGGTTCTCGTTCGTGACGGCGATCTCGCTGCCGCCAGGAATGAGGTCGACCGTTCGCGAGACGCCGAAATCTGGCGTTGCTGGGTCAGCGTCGCTCGCGCGCGAGGACGAAGAAGGGCTTACCCTCTTCTGTGACGGTAAAGTTCAGCGAGAGGTCCTCCTCGACGTTGCCGACGTAGTTCTTGAGCACAAGAAGTCCCTTGTAGAGGTCAGGATCCAGCGAGCTGAGATCGTCCACTGCAAAGTCACTCGATCAGCTCACGCTCCAAGTTCGCCATCGCTGGTACGCACGATAGCTCTGTCGCCCTAGCCACTTGGCCAAGAAGAATCCAGCGAACCGAACGTCGACGAGGATGCCTTCGTAGAGAGCCTTGCCGAGGATCCTACCGATGAACTGGTACCAGGACAGCTGGCGACTCTCTCGAGCGTACGCATGCGGGTTCGGGTAGAGCTCCTGTTCGTTCGTCGCGAGCCACAGCCCTCGGTCCGTGTCGAAGATTTCGCGGGACAGGCTGCGAGCGAGGTCAACGACGTTCCCGGAGACCACTGTGAGCGGAAAGCAACGCACCTCGTCAAAAGCTCCTTGAACAACCCTCCGCCGTCAATCCCACTCTCCTCCATCCCATGCTCGTCGACAAAGACGATCTCAATCGTGTTCTTCAGCGCTGGTCCGAGCCCGTTCAGCTGTGCAAAGCTGTCCTCGGCAAGGTGATCCCTCCGGACAACTGCACGGTGGCGCCTTGCGCGGTCGTAACGATGTCGCTCGATCCCAAGGCGCTTGCGGTCGTTCTCGACGAACTGGCGGAACATGGCGACGCGCGTGTCGAAGGGGATGACGAAGGGGACTGTCGAAAGCGGTCAGCTTAGGAACGAGCAGAGCGAAGGAAGGAACGCACTGTTGTCGAGTACTCCGAGGCGGGGACTGACAAACGCCATTTGATGCTTCGTCAGAGGACGTAGGTGCTGCTGCTCTTCTTCGGCGTCTGGGCGAGGCTGTTCGTAGCCCTCTGAACCGAGCTGCTCGTCCTCGTAGCTGGGGCCAAAGAGCGTGAGCGAACGCTCGACGAGGAGGAGCTCTACAGGGGACTCACACGACGGTTTGGATGAACGACGCCAGATCAAACTGCGAAGTCATGAGCCAGTGACACGGCGGCGTGAACGCCCTCCTCGAGCTGCGCAGAAACGGTCTCGTCAGTCCAGCCCTTCTTGCACAGCTCAGACAGATTACTCACTCCCTCGCATGAATCTGCTGCAGAAGCGTCGTCGCCAGGTTCCTCAGTATGACCGCCCCCATCCTCGTCCCTCCCACCCCCCGCTCGTCCTTCTCCGTCCCGACTCCCAACGCCCCCTCTTGCCAATATAGAGCGAACGCCAAGTTCCTCAGCAGCCCCGACAGCCCAATAACCTCATCCAGCGAAAGCGGGTTCTTCGTCGAATGGAACTCGTCGTCCCCAAGCGTGAGGAGGCAGCGCGAGTACAACTCGGCAAGGAGGATCAGCGCGGGCCAATCCATCGCGAGCTTCGCCTCCCCCAGCGCATTGAGCACCGCTCCTCCATGGTCCTTGTCCCCGCTCCCAAGCAGCTTCCCCAGCGCTCCAGCGCGGACGTACCCCCTCCAAATCTCGCGCAGGAGTCCTCCGCCCCGTTCGCCTGCTGCGCTGGTCGAGGAGGAGGGACCATACATGATTGTGTTGAGCACTTCATCGCGCTTCGAGTGCCAGGAGTGGAGGAGGGAGACGAGGAAGGCGCATAGTGCTGGGCGGGTGGAGGCGGAGAATCGAGTGGAGAGAGTGAGGAGGGAGATGAGGTGTGGTCGCGAGGGAAGGATGGCGAGGGAGGCGAGGGTGCGGGGGTCGAGAGTGAGAGGTGGAGGAGGGGCAGAAGGAGTGGGGTCCATCTGGACGTCCCCGTCGGCATCGTGGCGAGGTGCGCTTGTCCCGACCCGTTCGCGAGCACGCTGGACGACCTCGTCGTCGCTACTCCCTTCTTCGTCCGAGTCCTCGCCGTCCAGGAGAATAACTTCTACCTCCTTCCCCTTCCCCTCCGGATCGTCCTTTTCGGCTAGCAGGCTCGGAGGCAAGCGGTTCAGAAGGATCCTCAGCACGTCCAAGTACGCGGCGAGGATCTTCCCACTCGCGAGGCTTGGCACGCGCGGAGCCCCAAAGGCGAGGACATTGGCGAGAAGGTGAGCTGCGTCCTCAGTCGATAGCCCGTCGAGGAGGGGCGTCGAGGAGCTGGCGTTCAGAAGGAGGGGTTCGAGGGGGAGATTGGCGAAGGAGGTAAGAGAGGGACAGGGAATCCGTTGTGGGAGGAGTGGGATCGAGAGGATGGAGACGGTGAAGGCGGAGAGGGCTGCGGCTTGTTCGGGGGAGGCGGTGGGGAACGCCTTGAAGGGGAGGAGCGAGATGGAAACCGCGGCGTTGAGTGCGGGATGTGTACGATTTGTCGGGGACTGAATCGAGACGGCGTTAGCCGAGCTTCACGCCAGAGAAGGGAGAACGTACGATACTGAGGATGAGAGCTCGCAGTCGAGGGTAGAGATCGCGCGCGAGGAGGTACTGGAGCGGCGTTTTGCCTCGCAGGCTGATAACCTTCCATTTGGTGTAGGAAGCCAGATCGCAGAGCATCTTGGTGATCTCGAGGAAGAGCGGAGCTTGCGGCAGTCTATCGTCGAGGTCAGCTCCAGCCAACGGCAGCGCGGACGCCAGCGGACTCACGAGGGATGAAGCGAGGCTTGCGAGAGCAGGATCCAGCTAATCTGCCGCACCAGCACCGACCAGCTGGCAGGGCTAAGCGCGTACAACGAGAACAGCAGCGGCCTCTTGTCTGCACCAGCTCCACCTCATCAGCTCCCCATTCCCCCTCTCGGCTCCGTGACACTCACCTCCTGGAGCACTTCCCAGTACAGCTCTGCACCACACCGCCGCCCGCTTAACATCCCCCGCATTCCGATCCACGGACAACAGCGCCAGGAGCCTCGACGCCTCAAGCAACGCCGCCGGTTCCACCTGCTTGACAGCGAGGAGCTCGTCGAACCTTGCGCGTAGAATCTTGCGGCTCTTGCCAGCTTCGAAACGGCCTTTGCAGAAGGCCTGCAAAGGCGGGAGCGGAGTCAGCTCCGCCACTCGGTCGGGGAATGGAGCCCAGCATCGAACACCGAGCTTCTCCTCTCCACCCTGATGAATGCACACACCTGAATCTTGGCAGCCGCTCTCTCCCGCACTCGTTGCTCCTCCCTCTCCTCCCGCTGCCGCTTCGCGCGCTTGATGAGGTCGTTCTGAGAGGTGCCTTCGGGACGGGTGGCACCTCCTAGGTTGATCGTCCGCCTGGAGACGTGGCTGCCACTGAAGATGGGACTGGGCCTGCTCATGGCGGGGCCGTGGTTGAAGCAGGCGTAGGCGGAGAGAGGCAGAGAGAGGCAGTAAGCTGGCGCTTTCAGCTTTGAGAGCTTCGTAAGTGCGGCGGGCCCCTCTTCGCTCGTCCGTTCTTTCCAGCAGCTTCTCTCACAACCGAACAGGAACGACTGCAGCGAACCCCTCAGATTCAAGCACGCACACGCCTCTCCTAATTCTCGTCCGACTCGTCCACCTCCATCGCCGCCGCTCCCCTGGGCTCCTCCCTCCCCTCCTCAGCCCTCTTCACCATCTTGCCCAACATCCACCCCGCGCGATCCAGCAAATCCCTCTGTCCTGCCATCTCGATCGGCCACGCCAGTCCCTTCGCTTCGATCTCGAGGCAGCACCCCACGAACGGGATCATCCGGCGGCGCGGAGCGAGGTAGCTCCCGTGGAGGTTGCCTTTGATCGCCTGTGAGGATTGGGTTAGCAGGGAAACGAGAGAGGGGGGAGAATGTACGGTCGCGTCGCCGGTGGGGAGGCGGTACTGGATGAGGAGGATCTGGAGAGGGGAAGCGAGGTCGACGTCGATGTCGCTCAGGCTGGACGGACTGGTGGGAGGAAGAGGCGCGTCCGAGTCGATGGAAGTGGTGCTCTCGTCGTGCCTCGGTGGATCGACGGCGAGGTCGATGAGCGAGTGGAAGAAGGCGAACGTTATGTGGTCGGAACGAAGGTGCAGAGTTTCGAGGTTCGGGCACAGCTGCGAAAGCATCAGCGAGTGAGGTCGCTGGGCAGCGAGACGACATGCACCTTCAGGATGTCGTCAAACGTCCCTCGAGTGGAGAAGTGAGTCGTCCCGACGATCGTGAGCGCCGTAAGCTGCGTTCCCCAATCCTGAGCTCATCCTCGAAGATCAAACGGCTGCTGTCCCGCCGCACTTGAATCCGCAAGAATCGAGACACCCGTCTTGATATGAAGCCTGCACAGCACAACAATCAGCCAGCTCATCAGGATCCCGCGAGAAACAACGTACTTCCTCAAACGCGGCATCGACTCGACGAGGCCCCGCAAGAACGACACCGGAATCGAGCTCCCCGGACCCAGGTAAAGCTCCTTCAACCCCTCCCCCATCGCCCCACTCTTCTCATGCTTCAGCCTCGCGTTCAGCTTCCACACAAACGCCACCCGCTTCGCATACGCCTCGGACAGCACGAGTCCCTGCGCTCCGAACCGCTCCAAATTCGGCGCATGATTAAACAGCTTCAGCAAGCGCTCCACCCGCGTCGAATTTTCCTCCGTCAAGTTGAACGCAAGTCGCTCGAGCGTGCGGAGCGTCGGAGTGGCGCCGAGGGCGAGGGATTCGAGCTCGGGGGTGCGAAGGTATTTCTGGGAGAGGAGGAAAATGGACGAGAGATTGGGCAGGTGGGGAAGGAGAGAGGAGTGGAAGAAGGTGGTGCAAGAATCGCTGCCGGTCGTGAAGCTCTTGACGAAGGTGGCGAAGGTCGGTTCAGCTGAGGAAGGCTTGGATTCGATCGTCGCAGAGGGAGAGGCGTTGAGAATGAAGACCGCAGCAGCTTTTGGATTAGACGAAGTAGTGGAGGTCGCTGCCAGCTTCGGGATGAGAGGCGAGGTAGGGATCGTGCACGAGCGAGTAAGCTGCGTCGCCGGCGAGCTCATGAGTCCCTGCGAGAACGTCGCTCCAGAGAAATCGAGGTGCGTCCAAAGCCAAGAGAGGGCGATATGGTACCACGCTCGACAGACGCCCTGAAGGATCTTGAGAGCTCGATACCGCTGCCTCCTGAGCTCAGAGCGGCTAGCGAGGAGTCAGCTCGTCCCCTCTCCGACAGCATGAGCAACGTACAAGTACCGCATACGGTCCGTACTCAACCACCCAGTCCTCCTACTATCGCTCTCCTCCAGCGCCTTCCTCGACCCAGCAACCTGCAGCTCGAAGACCCACTCGAGCACCCTGACGACCGTCTCTCTCGGGAGCGCCTTGAACGCGTCCTCCTTAAGCTCGACGGGCTCCTCGACGACCTTGGCCTTCTGAGCTTCCTCCGCTGCAGTCTCGGGCGAGAAGTGGGTCCCGATGGAGCGGTACGTCTTGTGGTCTCGCGCGAAGGTGGTGGTGGCGGAGGGAGCCGCCAGGG
>ERZ1463034.389-NODE-389-length-10172-cov-9.024414_pt1 | contig 10172 bp, 16 predicted proteins | sample MGYA00564480_ERZ1463034 | MGnify/ENA primary metagenome ERZ1463034 (study PRJEB39244, sample SAMEA3635122) | Helicobacter pylori | study: EMG produced TPA metagenomics assembly of PRJEB11511 data set (Assembly of a 5300-year-old Helicobacter pylori...
TCTCTCAACAGGAGGCGCGAGGGAGGGATGCAGCGCTGCCAATCCCAATCCGCCGAACAAGCCGGCAGGAGAGAAGGACGACGCCGTTGCCAGCGAGCGGACGATCTCGTCTCCCGCTTCGCCAAAAACGGGAAAGTAGTCCGGACCGCGGACCTTCTCTTCGAGCTGTAGCGAGTGCTGAGAGGAGGGAGAGGTCGGAGGAGAGTCGGAGGAGAGGGAGGGGTCCAGGGACGACTTGCTGGAATCGGCGAGCTCGTTCGAGTCAAAGAGGGGAGGGCGAAGTCGAGGTGGATGATTAGAGGCCGTCCCGTCGTCGTAGCCGTCTGTCAAAGTCCTGTACTCGAGAGCCGGCGCGAGAGCAAGGACAGGTGGGAAGGCCTCTTCCAGCGCATCGTCGTCCCTCCTGTCCCTCTTCGCCACGCCCTGCGCCGCCGTTCCCCGTTCCTCCACCTTAGGCTCCCCCTCCTCCGAATCGACAAGGCGCTGCCGCTTCGGCAAGGGACGAATGGCCCGCTCCCTATCTGAGCCGAGAGCGGAGCTGTGGCTGCAGCCATCCCACTCGACGTCGTCCCGATCTTGCGAGTAGTAGTTAAGGCGGCTGGGAGACTGAGGGGAGGCCATGGGTGAGGAAGGGTGGTGCGGAGAGCTGCGTCGTGGCGGGGCCGGTGCAGGGATGTCGAGGGGAAGCGTCCTGCGGTTCGGGCTTGCCATCGAGGACGGCGAGTCTGGCAAAGGCCTTTGAAGGTGCAGAGCCAAGCTAAACGTGGTGTGGTGCGTGGAGCTAAAGGGGAGAACGAAGGGAGCGAGTCACCCGCCGGGGCAGCAGGTAACTGCCTCGAGCGGATCAATCCCTCGATTTCCGGGGGCCAACACGAGATTGCGTTGTTCGCTTTGTGTAGTGAATGATGCGATGATTGCAATGTAACGACGACTGCTCCGCCAACGATACAAAAAAGTTCCGTCCTCCTCAGGTGGGCTTCGGCCGCTGCTTCTTCTGCCCCTCGCTCCGCTTCTTGAACAGCTTGTTCCTGCTCTTCGCCTGATCCTTCGCGAGCTGCTTATTGGCGCTCTGATTGCGCTCGACGTACGCCATCGACTGAGCCCTGTACGACACCCTCAAGTCAGTGCCAATCCTCGCAAGTCGGCGAACGTCGACGCACCCGCTCAAAGCGTTCAAGCTGCCCGTCACCCGAGTCGCCTTGGCCGCACCATCCCGCCTGCCCGAAGGTCCTGCAGAGCTTCTGCCAGCGTTCGACGCCGTGAGATCTCCTTCGTCGGCCCTGACGTCGGTTCCCAGGTCGGCCTCCGACTCGTTCGCAAGCAGGACCGACTGGAGTAGCTCGATCTGCTCCGCTTTCGTAGGGTAGACGAGACCGGGAAGGCTCTCGAGACCTTCGAGGGCGGTGATGACCTTGAAAGCGTATCCTTGGCTGCGGAGAGAACGGGGTCAGCGAGGTCTTGTCGCCGAATTGCGACGATCTCACTCGACGAGGAAGCCTTGACGCTTCGACGAGTAGTAAATCTCCTGCGTGCTGCGAGAAACGGAAGAGGTTAGCAACAGAACGATTCTGATAGCAATCGCGGGAGGCAGGACTCACTCCTTGGAGACGAGCGAGTAGAAGAACGCGTTGAACCCCTCGTCATTCCTCCGCTTCGCCCTCAAGATCCGCCCAAGCCTCTGCGCCTCCTGCCTTCGACTTCCGAAATGGCTACTGATCTGAATCAAGCACGTCGCCTCGGGGAGATCAATCGAAGTGTCCCCGACTTTCGAGAGGAAGATCGTGTTGACGATGGGGTTGTGCTGGAAGTTCTGGAGGATGCGCATGCGTTCGACTTGAGGCGTCCCACCATGGATGTAGAGCTTGCCGAGCTTCTTAGCGTACGCCTGTCAAGGAACGGCACCGTCAGCGGGGGAGCGAGAAGCATGCGACCTGCAAAGACTCGCCTCGAGCGAATAGACGTTATCGGAGAAAACGATGATCTTGTCCCCGCGGTCCTCGTGATAGCGAATGAGGAACTGGCACGCCTGGAACTTCTTCGGGTTCATACAGTAGAGCAGCATGCGCTTCCTCGACTTCTCGCGCAGGTACTCGCGGTAGAACTCGGGCGTCATCGGGCACCAGACTTCTGCGCACTGTCGAGGGGCAGCATCAGCGAGAACCCTTGCTGTGACGAGATGAATGAACGCACCTGGACGTTGGCGATGTGCCCGTTCGCGGCCAGGTCCATCCAGTTCGCCTCGTATAGCTTGGGCCCGATGAGGAAGTTGAGATCGTCAATCTTGTCGTCCTCTCGCACGAGCGTCGCTGCAAAATTCTCGTCAATTGAGATCCTCGCGAACTGGTCGGGAAGCAACGACTCACCGGTCAGCCCCAGCTTGGTGTGCGCCTTGATTGTCGTAACGACCCGTCGGAACATCGCCGCAGGCACGACGTGTACCTCGTCGAGCAGAACGAATCCCCATTCGCGCGAGGTGAGGAAGTCCATCATCTTTTGCGAGTCGTGCGAGCGTTTTTGGCGGTTAGCGACCATCGAGTAGGTCGAGACGACGATTCCTGCGTCGCCGATGAACTGGCGCAGAAGCCGGCGTGAGTCTCGGCACACAAGCGGAGGCTCGAAAGCAGACGCACCTTCTCCTTCTGGTCCGCCGTAAAGACTGAAATCGACTGATCCTTGATCGTGCTCCACTGAAGGAACTGCTGCTTCCACTGCATGACGCTCACGCCGCTCGTGCAGAGAACGATGCACGACTTGCGAATCGTGCAGGCGGCGGTGATACCGACGAGGGTCTTGCCGGCTCCGCAAGGAAGTACGATGATTCCAGAGCGAGCTCGTCTGCGATGCAAAGGAGGTTAGCGGCGCCTCAGGACGAAGGAGGAGTGCGAGACGCACCCGTTCCCGAACATCTTGCCGAGACTCTTCTCCTGGTAAGGTCGAATCGTCGTCGAAGGCTTAAGATCGATCTCAAGAACCGCGTTCATCTCGTCGTTCCGGAAGTCGTACTCCTCCATCATCGGATGATCGAGGTCGAGGCAGCGACGCTTGACGGTCTCAATCTCGGACTCCTGGATCTCGAACGCGTGCACTTCGTCGTCGTCGTCAATGTTGTCCTCTGTTTACGCGATCAGCCAGCTTCGCGAGCGACGGACAGCAACGAAGCTCCACGCACCCTTCTCCAGCCCAATCACCGCTGTAAAGAGGTCGTCCTCGACTGCCCGCTCCTTCCCCTTCCCCTTGCCAGTCTCCTCGTCCTCCGTCCCCGGCGCTCCAGCAGCCTTCGTTCCCGGAATGATCAGCCCAGCCTTCTTCGGCGCCTTGTCCTTCTCGAGCCCGTACGTCGCCGTCTCGCCCTTCCCTCCCGCCGCATCCGCTTCCTCGCCTTCGACGTGCATAACGCGCGCCTTGGAGATGATGTCGTCCTGGAGGAGCTGGCGGAGTGTCTCGGCGTGCCCCGACTCGACGTAGTGCTTGTTCTTCTTGAGCACGAGCTTGACCTTGCCGTACGAGACGGTGCAGAGACGAATAAAGTCGCTCGTCTCGTCGGGAACGGGGACCTTGGAAAGGCGGTTGAGAACCTCGATGATATCCTCCGTCTTGAGTCCGACCGAGACGGCGGCGTAGAGGGAGTGGGTTGTGAGCTTGTACTCGTGGATGTGGGAGGGACGGGAGACGGGTTCGGCGATGGCGATGAGGAAGTCAGTCGCTTGGGCGGCGAGGGGATGGAAGGCTTCGAGGATGATATTGCGCGAGACGGGAGCGATGTAGCAGGGACGATTCGCGTGGTCGGGCTTGAGAGGAAGGAAGGTGAAGTCGCGGTCGTCCGGAAAGACGGAAGAGACAAGATCCCCTCCACTCCCTGATGCGACGGGTAATCGAGCCGAGGGTCCAGCATCCGACGAGTACAGCGCTTTCGAAGCGCCGGAGAGCTTGAAGCCGCCACCGCCCTTGCGAGGAGCAGCCTTCTTCGCGACGGCCTTCGCGACAGCCTTGGTCGGAACGTCCTTCTCCGGGACAAACTCCTCGTCCGAGCTGTCGGGCGCCTCAGCTGCGTAGGCGTAGCTGTCCGACTCGCCGGAGGAGCGGAAGCCGTCTCCAAGATCGTCGTCCGAGTCGAAGTCGACTGGCACGACGGAGGCAGCGCGAGAGGTGCGCTTTGCACGCTTGGGCGCTGGGCTAGTGTCGAAGTCACCTGTTGCAGCAGGAAGGTTAGCATGCTTGCTGCTGGAGGTGCTTGCTGTTGCGCTGTCATCCCGAGTGGCGGCCAAGTTCTCTCCCGTCGCTCCTGCTTCCACGCCCGTTGACGCGTACGTTCCGGAACCTCCAGCTGCTTCCACCTTCTTCCCCAGCTCCCTCTTGCAGTGCTGGCCCCGGCCCCCTAGCCACCAGCGTCCCAACTCTGCTCCTCCTCCTGTGGATGGACTGACCTCCTCTACTTGAGAGCCCCTGGCCGCGCTTCGACATGCTGGACAAGGTTTGGCGGAAGGTGTGGAGGAACTGCGAGAAGTTGGCGGTGTGGGAGGTGGACGAGAGAGGAGGATGGCCGACGAGTCAGTTTGGCTAGGCTTGCGGAGGTTGCTCTTCAACCTCACTCCTCCTCGCAGCGATGGCAGCGGCGGCGCCAGCTTCGATCCCTCAGCTCATCGGGCTACCAACCCCGTCGACGTCCAAGCCAACTCGGGTCTGCTCAGATCACTCCAGCTAGTCACGGCCGCGCTGACGGCTCCCTCTCTCCAGGTCTCCCTTGCCACAGCTTCACGCGTAGATCCAGATGGTCAGTAGCTCAGATGGATTGAAGCCGCGCGGCTGGGCTAACTCAAGCTTGCAGACTACCCCGAGCTTGCCAGCGCAGCGCGCGAACTGGGCACGGACATTCGGTTGGCGTATGCAGACGCGCTGGGAGAGAAGGAGCAGGAGGAATGGGAGCAGGACCAGTACTGTACGTGCAGGATGCCGATGTCAGGCAGGGCGAGGCGAGGAGCTGATGCGGCGCGTTGTGAACAGTCTTGGAACGGGCGCGAGACTATGTGGAGCTCAACGAGCAGGTCGAGGTGCGCTGCTTCGGGGTTCGGGGTTCGGGGAGTACGGTGGAGCTGATGGTGAGTACAGACGAGTATTGCTCTCTTGACCGATCTCTCGTCGTTCCTGTGGACCTTCCAACATGACCTTTCCGCTGTCTCCGGGCACATCTCCGAGCTCCAAGGACGCAGCAGGATCATCGAGGGCCGGCTGGAGTCCCGCAAGGTGAGATGTGGGCTTAGCTCACCCCAGCACTACCCGCTAAACTCTTCCAGGCCGTCGAACGATCCCTCCACCCTCTTCTCAGCTCCATCGTCATCTCCCCCTCCCTCGTGCGAATAATCGTCGACACGGAAGTGGACGACAGCTGGATTCCCGCGGTTACAGAGCTCGACGCCAAGCTCGGTGCGATCCGAAGTGGTCCACGACTCGAAAGCCGCAAGACTCTCGACGAAGCCGCCGAATCCTTGCGGATCAAGGTCCGCTTCTGCTTCGCGCTTTGCGTGCCGTCCCTTCTCACCCTCTTTGCAGGCAGCCCAAAAGATTCTCTCACATCTCGTCTCCCTCCTCAAGCCCTACTCCCTCTCCGTCACTTCCTCCCTCCCCGCCCTCCAAACCACCTCGCTCCTGCCTCTTAAACCCCTCTTCGACTTTCTCCGGCGCCATGCCGCAAGACAGGCCCACGAGTTCCAGAAGGCGTACGTCAGTACGATCAGGTGGTACTACGAGACAGGCTTCCGGCGATATGTGCGTGGATTGGAGAAGGTCAGATTGAGGTCGCTGGGGCGGGTCGAAGCGCTTGGGGTGGTCGTGCCAGGATCGGAGAGCGCACTGGGTGAGCTTTGCTCCGAAGAGTGAATACGGAGGAGCTAACTAATGATGTATCCTGCAGCTTTGCTGTCGAAAAAGAATCACGTCGCATCTGGAGGTCCAGTGGGTGACGACCCAGTCTCGAGTCCGCTGGACCATTCGCAGCTTGACGGCCCCGGTGTTGCTCTTGCCTTTATGGCTTCCGACAAAGCCTTTGTGCGTCCTCTCGTCTTAGCCTTAGCCACTAGATCCTAACGCCCTCGTCGACTCAGCGACCCTCTCCCGAAGCCCTCTTCCGGTCCGCCTCTCTCGTCCTTATGGACAACGCCGAAACTGAACACACTTTTATCTCGACCTTCTTCGGCCAGCATTCGTCGCTCCCAGTCCTCCCCACCTCCTCCCCGACACTTTTCTCCGAGCCCTCATCAGAAACACCCAGCGAAGCCTCGGTCCGCGCACCCTCAATACGAGAACCTTCGGCACTGGATCGGGATCGACAAAGCAGTGTAGACGGAGAAAGCATTTTCGGGAGTGAGTCGGGGAGAAGTGTCGGGGGGACGCCGGCGACGAAGAAGGAGCGAGGCGAGAAGCTACGCAAGGCGGTCGTGGACGGGATCTGGAAGAGCATCTTGGAGCCTGCGCAGGAATACGTTCGCGTGCGTCGTCTTTCTCTTGAGTTCGCTCGCTGGGGACGACGCTCATACCTCGCTTTTGCAGAACTTTGCCGAAGCCCTCCTCGATCCTACACCTCCCTCTCCCGTCTCCCTCCTCACCATGGTCCGCCTCAACGAAAGCGTGATCGACAACGTCGTTACCTCCTCCGCCTGCCCACCGATGGAGAACCACCTCATCGGTCTGCGCCTTCTGCTCTGGCCCGTCTTCGCCAAGGTCATGACGGTCCAGATTGAGAGCGTGCGCAAGATCAACGGGACCTTGCCGACCGGAGGAGTTTTCGGGGGGAGAAACACGAACGTCGAGGTCAAGGATTCAGTGGTGCAGGTCGTGGGACTGCGGTACACGGAGCTGTTCAACTCTTGCGTCGCGCTGAGCGGGGAGCAGGACGAGGAGATGGTCTTCTCGAGGTGCGCTTTCTCGCTTCCCAGTCTCAAGACGTCGCTGACTTCGTTCAGTCTGTTGCGATTACGACACGAGCTCGACAACCTCTTCACGAACCAGGCGGAGAAGATGGCGGACCCTGCGAAGCAACGCGCTTTCCTGTCGACTCATTACGAGGAGATGCTTCAGGGACTGAGCGTGAGTTCTTCGCTTCTGGCAGTCTCGTCTCGCAGCTGATCCGATCCGTTCAGGCTGGACTGTCCCGGCATCCTCGTTCGCAGAGCGAAGTCGCGCATTGGCGGGAGCTCGCGCGGAGACTGAGATGAGGACCTCTCTCTAGCTGTTGGAACCTCAGAAGCTGGTTTCTCAATACTTCGTGTTTTGTCCGAGAGAGCTGCACAGGTACAGGAGAGGAAAGGAGCGATGAAGTCGAGTTGAGTCGAGGAGTCGGGGCGAACGTTCCGAACGCGCGAAGTTGCGGCTCTGCCTTTCGCTCCTTCCGATCCGTTCACAATCACAAGCCGCTTGCTCGGGGAGCTATGGCGCCCTACGCCAGCTCTTATCGCGCTCCACCAGACGCAACGAGGGGACCTGTGCTTGTTACTCTTCAACGCGGACCGCGCGATAACGTCGAGTTCCTCATGGACACCGACGAGGACGACGAGGTGGTGACGGCGGTGCGGGAGCTGCGGGAGAAGGGGAATGAGATGGACGAGGATCTGCCGTGGGAGCTGTGGGAGGGGACAGAGGGAGGCACAGGAGCGATCGTGGTCGTCGGTGAGCTCCGTTTGTGTTGGCAAGGCGGGAGAGAGCTAACTAGACTGCCAGACACGAACGTTCTTATCAAGCACCTTGCACTCCTGCGCTCGCTCGTCACGCTACTCGCAGCCAGCGAGCAGGAGGGCCGACCCACCCTCCTCATCCCCCACATCGTCCTCTCCGAGCTCGACGGTCTCAAGAACTCCACACATTTGGCCGACACCTCTACGCGCCCTTCTTCATTCTCCCAGCATTCCTCCCACCGACTGGCGCAGGCTAGCATCGGATCCCTTGCGAGAGCCGCCTCGGCTTGGCTGCTGTCCGCGCTTCCTGGGACGACGGGAGCCAGCAAGGAGGTTCCCGTTGTACGAGGGCAGCGCCTCAAGGAAACCTTGATCTTAAAGAACGACAGGCTGTACGTCGGGGACAACGACACGCGGGTCCTCGACGCGTGCCTGTTTTTCCGCGATTGCGAGCCGCGGACGCGCGTGATCCTCCTGTCGGACGACAAGAACCTCTGCCTGCGAGCAAGGTTCGAGGAGGTGCTCGCGATGAGCCTGGGCGACGTCGAGGACCCTCGAACGCTTCTCGAACGCCTGGATCCGACCCTCGCGCCGGCCTTTAACCCTCGGACTTCCTCTCCCATCGCGTCCCTCCCCCCTTCCTCGTCACAAACTCATCAGCTATCCGACCCCACCACCTCAATCCAGAACTCGGCACGAGATCCTCCTCAGTGGCAGGCGTCCTGGAATCACGATCGCCCTCTCGCTCCACCCTTCGCGACTTCTCGACCGCAACCACAGCCCACCCACTCCAATCCAGGCTGCGGCACGTCGATGGAGCTCGACAAACCCCTCCCTCCCTCTTCCTCACCTTCTCCTCCTCCCGACCTCTTCCCCATTCACGACCCCTCGGACGTCTACCGCAACCTCTCCCTCCTCATTCCCCACTTCCTCGCCCTCCCCCTCTTCCGCCACATCTTCCTCCATCTTCAGCAAGCTCCTTCATCTTCTCAGTCCTGGCGCGAAGAGCCAGGAGAATACAGCTGCTGGGACGCCGCGACGTGCGTGCGGATAGCGAGGCGATGGTGGACGGACGGAGACGTGCGAGGAGCATGCCTTCGTGGCTTCGAGCGAGCCGTAGTCGACGGAGGAAGATCGCGCAAGTCATCGACTAGCGGCTCGAGCTCGGCAAGAGCGGATCAAACGACAACTCCCTCGCGCTGGGCTCAGGGCTCCGAGCGAGTGCAGTCGACCAGGGAGGAGAAGCCAGCAGCTACGAAGCGAGTCGAGAGCTTGTACCGCTCGCTTCCTGCCCTCGCCGACACCCTCGCCACGCCTGCACAAACGACGACGAGCTGGTCGGCGCCGCGATTCGAGGTGCTGCTCGAGTCGGTCAGCGAGCTCCTCTGCGCGGTGCTGGCAGGAACGCTGATTGGGGAGGGGGTGGAGCGAGATGTCAAGGCAGTCGTCAAGGGCTGGGCGGAGGATTTGGGAGGTGTAGGAGTTGAGATAGATCCAACGACGTTTCCGTAGCAACTCGCAATCCGATACCCAGGAATCAACACCTCGTTGCGTATCCTCGTGGACGACTACGCTACGACAGGAGTCCTCTTGCTCCTCGGCATCGGCCTCCCCTTCTCTCCTCCCGCTTTCTTCGCTCCCATCCCGTTCCTCGGCGTCCAATCTCCCATCGACTGATCCGCATAAAAGTCCATCGGGTAGTCGTCCTCGCTCTCCATGATCGTTCCCTGCATGACCGCTGGCAGCCCCATCCCTCCCCAGCCTTTCGCACCCGTGACGCCGAGCGCGACGCTGGCTTCGTAGGGCGAGAGCAGCGGCTTTGGGAAAGCGTAGCCCCAGTCGATGGAGAGGCGTGGGCAGGAAGTTTGGACGAACGTCGAGATGCCGGTGAAGAGGGAGAGTTTGGAAGGGGAGAGCTCGGAGAGGAGCATGGGGATGAAGGGGGTTGAGGAGGAGGTAGTGGCGGAGGTTGCTGAGGACGTAGTTGCTGGAGCGAGGTGCCGAGTGACGGACTGCGAAGGGCGAGTCAGCATGGCGCACCTCTAAAACGAGAACGAGCCTACCCTCAGCACCCTCAGATTTCCTTGCCGACCTAGCGTTCCCAACACCACGGCCCAAATCTCGCCCTTCCAGTCCGCCGAGTCCTTCTTGCTGACCGTGAGGCTGTCTCTAGCTTCTCGAACCGCCTGTCCCCGAAGTCGACGCATCTCGTCGTGCTCGTACAGCTCCCGAGTGAGTCGCTTAGTGTAGGGGTCGTATCGAAAGGCGGGGATGAGGGGGTTGGCGATCATGACAGACTCGAGATGGAAGCGACCGTCGCCGACGTAGCTGGGGGTTGTGGATCAGTGCTGAACTCCGCACGAACGTGTAGAGAAGACACATACATCAGAGCTTCGGTGTCGGGAGCAAGTCGAGGCGCAGTGCAGCCCAGGATCTCTCCAGGACTGAGGGGCTTGACCTGAGGAGATCGGAAGAGCACACGTCTGAACTCCAGTCACCCAGGTTATC
>ERZ1463034.390-NODE-390-length-10104-cov-5.913524_pt1 | contig 10104 bp, 12 predicted proteins | sample MGYA00564480_ERZ1463034 | MGnify/ENA primary metagenome ERZ1463034 (study PRJEB39244, sample SAMEA3635122) | Helicobacter pylori | study: EMG produced TPA metagenomics assembly of PRJEB11511 data set (Assembly of a 5300-year-old Helicobacter pylori...
TACCGATAGCTAGAAAAGTCAATTCTTTCACGATGAACATTGATCTCGCCCGTTCCCGCCATGACCATCGAAAGCGAGACGGCGACGACGCTGAGGCAGCAGCGAATGGCGTGACGCTTGCTCTTGCCCTGGACGGTCGAAGCTGGCACGAAGGGGACATTAGCTGCTGCTTCCAAGTCGAGACCGAAGCACGCACTCTTGACATAGGCAGCTCGAGTCAGGCGATCGAGGTAGTGGATCAGCGTAGCGTGCGCTTCCGCTGCTGCCGTCCCTGCAAACTTGAGGCCCATCGCGAAGCACGCTCCAGCGATGATATTCCAGCGCGCGATGTCCATGTCCGCGTCGATCCCCTTCGTGGGGCCCTTCGAGAGGAGAGCAGCGCTGATGAACGCCGGGACGTGGGATTCGACCCAGGCCCTGGACAATGCGACGCTCTCCCACATGATCATCGACCGAGCGAGGGTACGGAGGAGGAGGAGGTCGAATCGCACGTAGTCGAGCCTTCGCGCGGTATCGGGGATCTCGAGGATGTCGGCGACGTCCTGGCGTTCGGTGCGGAGGAACATGAGCCCGACGGCGATGGTCGCGGCGGAAGAGGTGATGTTGACGTCGGTAACGTGGAGCGAGGGGGCGGCGCCAGGTAGAGGGTGGTTGCTTTCGCCCAAAATGAGAGCACGGAACGTCCTGAGGAGTCCCACCTCGCCCGAAGTCGCCGAAGCCTCCTTCCCCTTCGCCAGCATGATCATCCCGAATGCAAAGCCCGCCGAAAGCGCGTACGCCTCGCGACAGGCTGTCGGGTCCTCGATACTCTTAACCTTGATCCCGCATAGTTCTCTGACCATGATGTCGGCGAGCGAGCGTCGCTGAGTCCCGAGGTAGAGTAGGCCGATGCCGACGAGTCCTGCGGCCTGGGTGATGCCCGAGACGTTGAGGAGGGACGAGTAGGACGGATGGAGGGCGGCGAGGTGGACGGAGAGGAGGGAAGTGACCTTGGCGTCGCCCGTTCCGACGTACGTGACGGCGAGGCCGAGAAGAAGGCCGATCGAGGTTGGATCGTGCTTCATCTTGAGGTACTCGTACGCCTGGTTGAAGACCATCGCGCCGATGTGGCCGACCAGCCCGAGCCCCAAGAGGAACCCGGCATGGCGCGCGTCGAGTTCGGCAGGCTTATTGAACGAGATCTGCGAGCTGTCGAAGCTACTGCTGCCCGAGTGGAGCTGGAGAGCCGCTGCGACGCCGCTGTGGAACTCGGGCCACTCGAGTCGATCCGGCGTTCCAGGAATGTCGCGGTGATCCTTGTCGACGAGCGCGACGGGCGAGGGCATGGGGAGGATGCGCGCCGACGTGTTGATCCGGGGAATGGAGACGGTTTCGGCAGCGGGGCGGATGCGCGAGCCGTAGTTGAACATGGCGAAGCTGATAGGGAGGGCGAGGGTGCGACTCGAGAGGGCGGTGAGGATGCTTTGCTGGACTTGAGGCGTGAGTTGGTCCCTGCGCGCGCAAAGAGGAGCGTCAGCAGAGAAGTGCTGGTGGCGGGGGATCTTTGCTCACAGAGTGCGGTCGCCAGCACCGATGGTGACGGGCTCTGAGTACTGGAGCATGCGCCCGACCTCCTCAAGCCTTCGATCCTCGTTGAACCGCGTTGCCTTCGGGATATGAACGACCTCCTTCGACTCGCTCTCACCCCCCGGCCCAGCAGCCTGCAAGACACGCTCATCAGTCCCAGTCATCCCACTTCGCAAACCGCAAACTCACCAAAGGCAGCGGTGGTGCTTCCTTCCTCTTCTCTCCCCCAATCTGCTGTGCCAGATCCGGCCTCCTCACAAGCTCATACGCGCTCGGAGGCCAGTTCTCCGGTGCCTCCAGCTGGCAAAGCCTGATCGCTTCTCGCAGCGGCAACGCGACTCCAAACGCGACCTTCTCCAGCCGCTCGATCGTCCATCCTCGTCGGTCCATCTCGAGGACGGCATTCTGCGCGCGAAGGGAGGGCGACTCGGAGGCGTGGAAGTGCGGAGACAGGCGTTCGTAGATCTCGAGGATGTCGGCGGTCGTGCGGCAGGGATCGACGGTGCCGTAGAAGGAGGAGGGGGAGAAATCGAGGTGGGCGGCGAGATCGTGAGGAGGTACCCAGGGGCCTGTGCTGCGGCCAGCGAGGAGGGAGGCGAGGCGGTGAAGAATGTTGGGAGGGTGCGAGGGGAGATTCGAGGGCGAGGACGGTTGGACTGGCGAGAGCTGAATCAGTGGGTGCACCGACGAAGGGAAGGCACGACGAACCAGATGGGTGAGCTACAGGACCTCCTGCACTGATCCGCCGGTACGAATCGACCCAGTTGACGAGATTAAGCGTTGCCGCTAGAGGAAGGAGGAGCGAGACGAGGGTCGAGTAGTCCTGATGCCTCTCCGCGACGAGCTTGCAGTCCTCGGCAAGGAGATGGAACCCCCAAACAATCGTCTCGAGGAACTTCCTTTCCGTCAGTACCACAGTCGCCCCTCTCGTCGCCGCCTGCGTCGTCCCCGATGACCGCAAGTTCGCGAGGAGCGGATCACGCGCCGTCCTGTCCGCCGTCGCTCGAGCGAAATGCGCCCAGGGCTTCTCGGGCGGTGGTTCGGGCGTTATGCCGAGGAAGAGGGCCTTGAGGACTCCTGCGATAGCGTCCATGTCGGACGAGCCTGCGACGCTTTGCTTCCACTGCGTCATCGTGCGGAGGAAGCTTGCGAAGTCGTCCGCTGGGAGGAGGAGAGAGAGGGTATGGAGGCAGCGAAGTGCGAGGCCGGTGGGGAAGAGTGGTGCCGTTGTCGTATACCGCGATCTGTCGTCGAGTGTCAGAACGACTTCCCTCGACCCGTCCCCTTCTACACGCGCGATTGTCCTGCCCTCGGGGATCGCAGGTCTTCCGATGCGGTCTGCCCGACCGGCGGCGGTAACGAGTCCCCAGTCACCCGAAGGCTCGTGGACGAGAAGGTCGAGGACTTGCGCGCGCGATGCGAGGATGGGGGTGGCGAATGTGGCGGCGATTTGGCTGAGGGGAGCGACGAGGAGGGACCCTCCGGGAGAGCCGGATAATGTGAGGATGAGAAGGTTCGAGGATAAAGGGAGGTGGATCGCGAGGGTGGAGGAGGGGAGGGAGGAAGGGGAGGTCGTGCGGGAGTCAAAAGTGTGCGCCGTGATGCCTTCGAAGACGCTTGGCCTGGAAAGCAAGAAGAGTCAATCAGCCAAGTCCGTCACTTTGTGCGCACCCCAGAGAGATATGCTCACCCTCCTTGAGCGAGATCAATCTCCCAGACCTTGGACAGCAGCACGTCGCTCGCCATCCTCGTCTCCTCATGCTCCGTCACAAAGAAGGTTGCCTCCCTATCCATATCCCCCAGCATCCCCACTCCCAGCGCCATGCGATCCATCGTAATGCTCAACTCGTTCCTCGTCACCGACCCCCTTCGGTCCACCGCCGCGAGCGCAGACATCGCCGAAGCAGTCCTCTTTACCCCAGCTCCTGCACCCATCGACTCCCCGAGGGCCTCGAGAAGGTCCGCTTCCTCCGTGCCTCCATTCGTCGCTCCCACCGCCAGCGAGATCGATCCTGGCCCCGCTCCTCCGGCCCCTCCAACACCCGACGGCCTGCGCTGAAGCCTATCGCGGTCTCCGAGCGAGATGGACGCCGAAGAAGCGTTTGCGAAAGAAGAGCGCTTCCGCTTCCCGCTCGAGAGGCTTCGGTCGCCACCTACTCCGAGCGCGGGCAGGGGCTTGGCAGCGGCCTTCTCCTTCCCTTTCCCCTTTTCTGCCGTCGTCGAGGCCGGTTCGTCGAGCGCGTCCTCGAGTTGCGCGTACGCCCAGATGCTGATCTTGCCCGTCGAAGCGTTCGCACTGACGAGAACGGGTTCGGACCCGTCTGTTCGGGAGGAGACGAAGATGATGCGGTCTTGGAGGTCCTGGATGGGCTCGGTCGGGCCGGTCGCGATAGGTTGGGCGGGAGGGGAGGCGGTGGAGGTGGTACGGGACGGAAAGAGCTGGGAGAGGCTGCAAGTGGTTGAGACGACCTTCATCTCTTCTGAAGGGTCGAGGAGGCTGTAGAGCGTCGCCATCTCCGCTTGGTCGCCCTCCCCTCCCTCCTCTGCGCGCTCTAGTAGGATTCCCCTGTCCATAGCCCAGGCTCGCCGGAGGTGGAAGGGCAGCTGGAACGGCACTGACCCGCCGGACGGGGAGTAGGCGAACGCGATGTCGGAGAGGAAGATGACGAGGTGCCGTTCGAGTGAGGGAGGCGCCGAGGGGAGGGATGGAGTAGGGTGGATAGGGAGGGCGAGGGGGTCGTCGGTCCATGCTGGAGGTGGAGGCCGGCGGAAGGGACTGAAGGTCGCGTCGTCCGTTCTGATGGCAGAGGTCGAAGCGACGGGGGAGGAAGGCTCGGAAGGGACGGGAAAGTAGGCGAAGAGAGCTTGGGAGACGTCCTGCCCTTGTGAGGCGAAGGTGTAGGTGCGAACGACTGTCCCTCCGCGAGCCCATACGACGCTTGAACCTGTCCAGCTTAGCTCCTCGAGAGGCGGCGCGGGAGCTCCTTCCGCCCGGGAGGGATCGAAGGAGGAGACGAGGAAGGTGGAAGGAGCTTGTTGAGCTGTGCGAGTGCGGCGGGAGAGTTTGGAGAGGGAGTCGAGGAAGGGGGACGACGAGGGGATGAGGGAGGGAGGGATCGCAAAGGGCGGCTGAGTCTTTGATCCTGCTGGGTGATAGTCCGTCTGAAAAGGGACTAGGCTGGAGAGCTGGGCGAGCATCCTTTCCAGAGCTGTCGACCAGCGACGGGGGCGGGCGGCAGGAACAAGAGGAGCGGAGGCCGCGTTCTCGCGCCTGAGGCGTAGCTCACAGCAACAGGTGCTCAAGCCAAGGCTGGATACATCAAAGAAGCTCTCAGTGTAGCTCGAAAGAAGGCGTCGAAGCTGGCAAAAGAGGACAACTACTCCAGGCCGAGAGAAGAACACCGATCCTCCTGCTACGACGTCCTCTCCTCTCGCGGTAGCTCCTCCCCAGCTTCCTTGACCTCTCTGCGTCGCCGAGGGATCCCACTGAAATCATTACATCCCCCCATCTCTCCACCCAGCTTAACCCTCCCTCCGAAGCTTCTGCAGCTGCACGCGAACAAGGCATCAGTCCTTGCCCGAAGCCATTCTTCGCTGGAGCGCCAACGTACCAGCTCCCGATGTGAGCTTCTAACGCCAGCGTACTCCTTCTTCTTTGGCACAAACTCCTCGATCCGGAGGTTGGGCGGCAGCAGGCTCTCGACCGCGATATCCGTCTCCGCGTCTTCGACCGCCGCGCCAACGAGGTTCCCTAGCCCCCGACCAGACCCTGCAAGGCCAGAGGGTGTTCGTCGCTTGGTGGCGAGGGACTTGATGAGGCGGTCGATCGTGGGGGAGGTGGTGGAGGAGGCTTTGAGCGCGAGGGAAGGCTTGGGAGGGAGGCGAAGGAGGGCGGAAGGGATGTCGGAGAGGGGGATAGGAACGGTCTTGCGTAGGATTTGAGAAGTGCGCATCGCTGTTAGGCTGGTGTGGGTTGACTTGAGCTGGGCGAGTGTGGTGGCGGAAGCTGAACCTCCTCCGAGGTCGTCGAGACAGAGTCGGACGTCGAACTCCCTCCGCTGGTGAGCTCGTCCCCCTTCCCTCAACTCAACGCTTAACGCGACTTGTTCTTCCTTGGATCCTCTCAGTCGAAACACCTCATCCTCGAAGGGCTGCCACGATGCACTCCGCTTTCCAACGGGCAAACAACGTCTCGTACCTCCCTCTCGTTCCCAGTTCCTCACTCGCACCGCTGACCTCTCCCCTCGCTCAACAGGGCTCTAGTCACCACCGTCCTCCTCACCCTCCTCGCCCTCATCTCCCTAACAACCTTTGTCATTCCCTCCACCCTCGACCCTGCAAGCCTCAAGATGAACCACCTGAACGTGTGAGTTCTGGCCTCGAGCTGACGACCTGGCTGCAGCTGCCGGAGAGCGAGGAGCTGATGCGTCCGCGTAGGGTTATGGGGAGATCAGGTCATGAGCGGAGACCTCGTCTGCGCGAGTTTGCGTTCGCCAAGTTCGACGTCGTAGCAGGTGCGTTTCGCGACGTGTCCGTCCTCAGCTCCTCGCTCACCACGTCGACGCAGACCTGACACCGCTGTTCAACTGGAACACAAAGCAAGTCTTCGTGTACCTCGTTGCGGACTACTCGACGGAGAAATACGTTCGTCTCTCGCCGCCGACGCGCTGCCGACCTCGAAGCTGATCCCGCAACGCAGCCTCGAAACTCTGTCGTGCTCTGGGACCGCATCATTCGCAGCCCAAAGTACGCCAAGATCAACGTCAGTGGAGGGAAGCAGAAGTACGAGTTCAAGGAGATTGCCGACAGCTTCAGGTGCGTCGTGTTCTCCTTCCCTGTCTCGCGTCTTGTGCTGAACACGACTGCAGGAACGTGTCGGCAGTGTTCTCGATGCGGTACGACGTGCACCCGCATGTCGGAGTGCTAACGAGTGGAGAAGTGGTGCGGACGGAGGTGATGCAGTTTCCTCCGGTGACTCGAAGAGTGTAATGGGAGCCGGGAGAGTGCGATAGTCAGGACTGCTTCTGCTCGGTAAAATTGAAGGCTGATCTGCTTCTTCTTCTTGTTTCGGCCCGTGCGCGTGTTCGCCGCCCTTGAGACGGACGCGAGCCTCACATCCCTGTTCGGCAGCTGCGATGGTCTCCCTCTCAGGTACCTGTTCGAAACGCAGGCGACGACAGTAAAGCAAGCTTGCAGGTTCATTCTCATCTACTCCTCACGAAAGCATCAGGACGGCACTCGGCACCAGTCCGAGCTCCTCCATCGACCGCCCTTCGTCCGCAGCTCCAAACGTTTTTCTGCGCAGCGAAGCGTGCGATACCGTCAGCCTCTGCCCTTTCGATGCGAACAGAACAAGAAGAACGCACCTCGGGAACGCACTGCTGAACACAATGCTCTCCAACTCGCTCGCCGCGTCCTGGCTCCTCACCCAGCTCGCCAGCTCTCCCAACGTACTCTTCGCCCCCACAGTCGTCGTCATCGGCTGTCCTCCTCCGGGCAAGCGGATCTGCAACCTCGTTTCCGTGTATACCTTCTTCTCTCCCGGCGCGGTAGTCCTAGGCGCAGGCGTCGGGTCGGCAGCGACGGGGGGAGGAGCGTTTCCTTCACGCAGGGCCTTCTCACGCGCGGCCTTGTCGGCGCGGGCGCGCTTGTCGGCTTCGATTTGCGCACGAACGGAGGCTTTGGCTTTGGCGTCGTCGAGCTTGTCTGCGCATTTATCGGGATCAGCGAAGTTGGCGGAGGTGTGGAGGAGGACGCACCCTTCTTGCGCTGGATGGCGTCCTTGTTCGCTTCCTTGAGAGCGAGATCGGCCTTAATCTGGGACTGCGAAGGCGGAAGGACTGGGTTAGACCGGGAAAGGCTGAGCAATGCGAACAGCAACGCACCTGATCCTGTCCTCCCTTGCGCCTGATACTCTCGTTGACCTTGGCATCCTCCGCCTCCCTCTTAGCGTTGAGCTTCTTCTTCTCCAGCATCCTCATCCTCAACTACTAGCCCGTTAGCTGCCGCTTTCTCCCCTCCGATCACGAGAGTACTCACCTCCTCGAGCTTCGCGGCCTTCTCCTCCTCCGTGAGCGGCTTGATCTCCTCGGTCGACTCCTCAAACTGGTCGTGCCCAGACTTCTCCCCGTGGTAGGAAGCGAGTGCGTTGTTGCGGAAGACCTCTGAAAAGGAGGGGGGTTAGCTGGTGAGCCAGGCGAGAGGTGGACAGGAGACGCACTGCCGCAGATCAAGCACTTGAGACTCTGTGGGCAAACACTGAATTAGCTACGTCCTACGACACTCCGTTGCAGCGTCTTGATCCCCCGCTCCCAGCATGCCGCACGACCGAACCCCTCCCCAAGAGGAGCAACGCACCTTGGCCTCAGCAAGTCCCCCGGGTCCTCCTTCCTCATCTCCCTCCTCATGCCCTCCCGCTGTCTCAGCCGCCTCCTCCTCGGGTGTGGGGTCGGGGTCGTCGGCGTGGTCGGCGAGCCAATCGAGTGCTGGTTGGAGGCCGGCGTTCTTCGTCACGCGAAGCGCTCGCTCGATTTTCGGAAGGGAGAAGCCAAAGTCGAGGAGGGTTGCTTTGTCGCCGCTCATCTGGGACGGGTAGGGCGGGGTGTGGAGAAGGGAGAGCTCGGATGACGAGGCTCGTCGTGAGGCTCGTCGACTTCATCGACTTCGACTCTCACCCTCTGCTTGTCCCGAGTTCGTTTTCGCAGGCTTTACTGCGTGGGATTGCAAGCGTGGTGCAGAAAGGCGACTGGTTCTCGCGGAGCTGACTATTGCAGCTGGCACACTGGACGAGTTGGCGTTTGGAGGTCCACCGGAGCTCCATCTGCGTACTTGCTCTGTCAGGAACGACGGCCGCAGTGCTACGAGAAGCTTTTCCGAGCTAGGGAACCGCTTCCCTGTCGACGCAGGTAGCGAGAACCTGGCCATCCTTGCTCTGCTTTCTCCTTCGAGTTGACTCCTTCTTCGACCTGTCAAGACTGCTGCACAAGGAGCGTTGCCAGAGCTAGGCTCTATATGCAGCAGTGAGTGACGGATACGGTCCTGCGTGCTCCTGCGTGCTCCTGCGCACCTCGCGCGAGACCTCGCAAATCTCGCAAGTCGTGCTCTCGTCTCCGGACTCCTCCCTCTCTTCACTCGGCGACGTTCCTCATAGCCCACGGATACGTGGAACAGCTGGCCTACGCTGCGTACTGCTCCTGAGTGAAGGCGAAGCTGCTCACGCAGTACTCGCTTCTCCTTGCGAAGGGCCCATCTTGCCTTGTCGCCTTTTTCCTCAATTGCACGCTGCGGGGCCTGGCTCTTCAATCCTTATATCGTGCAGGACGCTTCTCCGCCACTTCTACGGGCGCCAATTTGGCCCTCTTCACCGACGCATATTGTGCTGCATAGCCAAGTGCCGTTGCTGCTTCTTCTTTTCCTTCCTTCAAGCACACGAGGTCGCCTGTCTCTCCTCGATACTTCCTGCTCTCGTTTCGCATACGAACCGTACCGGGCATTTCAGACCTCCTGGAGCTGCTTGCTCTTCGTGATTCTGCTTCCTGCGAAGAGCGTCCGGCGAGGGGTATTCTCAAAGCTCGCAACGTCGCGCAGGTCCGCCTCCCTCCTTCATTGCCTCGCATAGCAGGCGTCTTGATTTGTTAGCTGTGTGTTGCGCGAGCACGAGGATGGGCCTGGTAAAGGATCGGCGCGAGGTGTGGTATCGAGCTTCGCAGGAAACGGCGGGGGGGAGGCGAGCTGATGATCACGGCTTTCAGCGGCATTCAGGCTTGTCTTCTGCGGCAGTGGGAAAGCTCCGACGAGTCTCCTTGCCAGGAACAATACGAGCATCGCGAGCGAAGGGTGCGAGCAGGTCGATTTGACTGCGTTGGTGCGCTCGGTCGTAGAGAGACCGATTTGGGTGACTACGTCTGCTTGTAAGCGCTTGACTGACTGCAAGGTCAGCCGAGTTTTACTCTGAGAAGTGGACTTGAACTCACCAGCTGGTCCCTCGAGGGAAACGATCTGCGTGGCACAGGAGTCCTGTTCTTGACGACTCTTCTCCCCTCTCCTCGCCGCCTCCAGTCTCCACGAGCTCCACGCCGCACGCCGACACACTCGCAAGGCTCTTCAAAAGTCAGATCAACCCGCCGGGCGCTCACGGACCGTTACAAACGCTCACCATCTTCAGCATTCCTCACATCTCAGCTCCTCCGACGCCCTCTCCTCAAGACCCCCGCCTCTCTCCGCCTCAGCTCGTGATGCACAGTGGCCTCTTTGGACGTGTACAGTCAGGCGGTGCGCAAGGCAGAGGCGCTCCCACCCCCGTTCGACCCAACGCCTCTCAGCTCTCCCGCCCAGCTCCTGCGACCACATCTCGAGGTCCCTGTAGTCTCCCACCCCCTCTCGCTGGTCCTCACGCTCCTCTCGCCTTCTCCTCGAATCCCCGGTCGGCGCGTCTCCGTTGGAAGACTTCATCCAGCTCACCCTCTCCCGGCGAATCGGCATCCTCATCAACTCGCCCTACGTCAGATCGGAAGAGCACACGTCTGAACTCCAGTCACC
>ERZ1463034.391-NODE-391-length-10100-cov-6.037332_pt1 | contig 10100 bp, 20 predicted proteins | sample MGYA00564480_ERZ1463034 | MGnify/ENA primary metagenome ERZ1463034 (study PRJEB39244, sample SAMEA3635122) | Helicobacter pylori | study: EMG produced TPA metagenomics assembly of PRJEB11511 data set (Assembly of a 5300-year-old Helicobacter pylori...
CCCCCGCCACCTCGGGCGTCGAATGCCCATGCTCCTTCGCTTTCTCCCGCACGCTCTCCGCCGTAGCCCCCTTTGCAGGCCCCTGGCTCTCGTCCAGCGTCGGGAGGAAAGCGTTCGTAGACTCGTGCACGAGCAGGTCCGCTCCTTCCGCCAAGCCGGCACACCCACTCGCATCGTACGTGTCCCCCAAAACGACAATCTTGCGCCCTGGGCCGCCGAGAGGAGGCGGGTGGAGGATCGTGCCGTCCGGGAGGGTGAGAGGGAGACGCTTGGAGGTCAGGGTCGAGAGGAGGGAGAGGGGGTTGCGGATGCCTTGGGAGAGGAGGGCGGCGACGTTGGAGGGGGATTGGAGGTGCGGGAGGAGGGAGGGAAGGTCGAGTGGGAGGGGACGGGGGAGCTCGTGGAAGATGTAGCCGAGGCAGTTGACTGCGTCAATGGTTAGACGAGAACAGGGAGGAGGAGGGACGCACTGGTGTGAAGGATTGGGCCCGCGCTGACTTGGATCCCTTCGCTCGTGACGAAGTCTTTCCAGATGCCGGACGATTGGCGGATGTTGGAGCCGGATCGCTCGCTCTCGTGTAGGTTCGTCGTCGTGTCCGCCTCTTCGCCGTCGAAGAGTAGCTCGTGCACGACGTAAGGGCGCGTGAGGATCGATTGCGTGAGGCGGAGGTTCACGCGAAGAAACTCTCGCAGGCCGGAGGGGCCGTAGATCTCGGTTGCGGGCTATGATACAGTCAGTAGAGCTCTTATCAGGTAAAGCGATGACGTACGGCGGCGGCGGGCATCTTCGTGCGAGGATCGATCATTCCGGGAAGAACTCCTCCCTCTCCTGCGCTGATGGTGCAGAGTAGTCCCGCGAGGCCGTTGATGTGGTCGCCTGAGATGAAAGAGAGGATCAGAAGGGGGTGGGAACGCGTGCAGGGGAGCAGCGTACCGTGCATATGCGTTACGAAGATCTTCCACACGGCACTCATCTTGAGGTTGCTCTTCATGAACTGGTGTTGTGTTCCTTCGCCGGCGTCCACGACCCAGCTGTAGAAACGAGCGTTAGCACGCTCGAGGGCGCTGCACGAGAACGAAAGGCGCACATGCGAGAGTCCAGCTTGAGCGCGAGCGAGGAGACATTGCGGCTTTCGCAAGGCCTTCCTGCCGCCGTTCCGAGAAACTGCCAGCCCCAAAGATCAGGATTTGAGCCACGAACCAAACGGTTTCACGCACTGTGAGAGAGATATGATCGGGCATGGAGGAGCGGCGCCTAGGTCGAGGGTCTTGTGCAGGAGGAGGCGAGGAAGGTCGAGGCGTGGACGAGACGCTACGCCGGGTGGAGTGGAGACGTAGGGCGTAACTGGAAGAGTATTGCTGAGTCGGCTGAAGTGGTCGCAGCGAGTGAATCGGTGGGCGAACTGAACGAGCGAAGAGCATCCACCGTCGAGTCGAGCAGGCGACGAAGACGGACTGAGGCAAGACCTAGGGCTGGTTCCTGCTTCTTCTGAACTCGGCGTGAGTAGCTCTCGGGTTAATACGAGCAGAGTTTCCTTCCAAGAAGGTGATGGCAGGAGAGGAACAGATCTTGGATCTTGACTCCGAGCTGCTGTTGCCGGATGACTTGGCTTCGAACCTCTGACTCCTCCCAACCACCGCTCTCCGAAGACCTCAACCGCCACGCCCTGAACCTTTCCCTACCGCCCCGTCGACTACGCTTGAGCAGCATCCCCAGAGCCGTCTCTTCGAATCGGTCAACACGGGAACAGGTTCACTCAGGCACCTTCCCTCTCCCCACGCGCACGCCTCTGCCGACGCTCGCCAGTCTCTGTAGAAGTTTCTGAAGTTTCCGGCTTGAAGGAGGATCTTTGCGGTCGACCGAGGCAGCCAGAGCTAGGTGAGTGAGTGCGGGCCTCTTCTCAGCTGTCGCGTGGTCTCCTGCTCTGGGTCCGGAGGAGCAGGGTACCGCAGGGCATCTCAAGGCAGCTGGTGAATCTTCAAAGCTCAGCGACGTTCGCAGCTCACGCGGGCAGCTTCTCCGAGTGCGGCTTATCGGCATCGTCTGCGCACCGCACGACACGCTCTAGCTCGGCGTGGCGGGCAGCTCTACTTGGCTTGAGCGAGTAGCTAAGAAGATGCTGGGCGTCGCTGACTCTGTTTCTGTCTGCGCAGGCACCAGGTAGCCTTCGACGCGAGCGAGTTGCCCTCGAACAGCCATGTCCCTCCGACCTCCCACCACTCCGCGCCAACCTACCTCCCTCCCCACTTCTCGCCGCAAATCCATGGTCGGCCAAGCGCCCCCCTCCGCCTCCCTCCTTTTCCCCCGCGCGACCGACGAACTCGACGCCCTCTCCGAAGCGATGCGCAAGAACAACCCAGCGCGGTACGACTCTCCCGACCCGTACGCACCAGGCCACGGACGCGGGAGCTCGGATACACCTAGTCCGGTGATTAGTCTGCGCGGAGGGATGGGAGCGTCTGGAGCCAACGGAGCTTCGCCGGTCGAGGAGAGGAAGAGGGCGGCGTTGCGTCGGCCGAGCATGATGAACCTCCGTGCGCCGATGGCGAAGAGCGTTTCGAGACCGGGCACTCCGTCGTCTGGAAGTACGCCGAGGACGCCGCAGCTTCCAGCCCGAAGCAAGACCCCGACTGGATTCGGGAGCTCGATTTCGAGCAGGGTCGCGCCGGCAACGCTTAAGATGGCACCACCTCCGAGAGTGCCGAAGCTCGGGGTAGGAGATGCAGTGTTGCTGGAGGTGGGAGGAGTCGCGATGGAGGGAACGGTGCGGTTCTTGGGCGAGGTGGATGGAAAGGAGGGCAACTGGGGTGGAGTCGAGCTGGACGAGGCGTGGGTTGGCAAGGGGAAGAACGACGGAAGCGTCAAGGGGTACGTTCGTCCGAGCTGGACGTGCAAGCAAAGCGGAGGGGAGCTGACGAGTGCGCCGTTCGCAGGACGCAATACTTCGCCTGCCCGCCTCTCTGCGGCCTCTTCCTGCCCCTCTCCAAGATTACGCCGAAACCGATGCCCCCTCCTCCACGACCCTCCTCTTCGACCGACGCTGCCTCTCGCATCACCGCCGGTTCTCGCGCATCGAAATACCTCGGCATGACCGCCAAAGAGCTCGCCAGCAGGCGCCTAGCGACCTCCACCTCGTCGCCCTCCAAAACGACTCCCAAGCGCGCCGCAAGTCCCGAAAAGCTCGCACTGGGTGGCTCGGTCTCCGCTTCCCCCGCCACCCCTCGTCCCGCCCGAGCTCCCCGCCCCACCGGTACTCCCTCCTACGCTACTCCGCGCAAATCTATCGGCACACCGCGCGCATCCCTCGGCGCATCACTCAAACGACCACCCTCCTCACTCCGCACTCACCAGCCCGACGTTCCTCCCGTCCCCTCCACCTTCCACGCTCGCAGCATGACCCCCTCTTCCATCTCCGGGCGTGGGACTCCCTCCATCTCCGGGCGTGGAACGCCTTCCATGTCCGGCCGAGGGACGCCCTCCATCGCAAGTCGCAGGATGAGCATCGCGACCGACTCGTCGCTCATCAGTCGGCCGACAACGCCGAGCGCGCGGAGCCTTTCGCGGCAGTCGTTCGCGTCGAGCGTCTCGAGGCAGTCGCACATATCGTTTGGCGACGAGGGGGAGGACTTGCGCAAGGCGCTCGAGGAGGCGAGGGAGACGAGGGAGAAGGAGGGAGAGGTACGGAGGTTGCTCGAGGGGAGCGAGAGGGTTGGGAGGGAGATGGAGGATAAGCTGGGGGAGAAGGAGCACGAGCTCAAGGAGGTGCGGGAGAGGCTGGCGGGATTGGAGCGGGAGAAGGAGAGGGAGAAGGAGAGAGAGCTTCAGCGGGTCGCCGGGATTGGGGACGAGGAGGGAGCGAAGGAGCGGGAGCAGTTGAGGCTTCGGGAACTAGAGGACCGCGTCGAGGACGCGGCGAGGAGCGAGGCGAGCATCAAGGTGACGGCGGAGAAGCAGGCGCGCGAGTGGGAGAACAAGTTTGCAGCGCGGCAGAGCGAGCTCGAGGCGGTGAGGGAGCGAATGGCGCAGGCGACGAAGGAGGCGGACGAGGAGCGTCTCGACCTCAACTCTCAGATCGAAAAGCTACGCGCAGCGGGACAGGCGCTATGCGAGACGTACGAGGACCGGGTCGCCGACGCCGAGGACCGCCGCCTCCAGAGCGTTGAGCTCGTCGACTCGCTTTCGGCTCAGCTGGCTCGACTGCAGGCCGACCGCCCTGCGACTCCTCCTTCGCCTTCGATGCGCCTCACCTCGTCGCACTCGTCTGCGCACACCTCTGCCGCGGACGTGATCGATGCGGAGAACGCGCTGGCCGACTTGGAGCATATGCGCAAGCAGATGGCGACGTTGGAGGAGCAGCTCGAGGAGACGAGGATGCATCTCGATTCCGAGGTCACCGACGCGCGGAGGAGGAGGCAGAAGAGCGCCGAGGTCGAGACGATCCTCAAGAAGGAGGTCAAGACGCTTCGCGAGACGATCGGTGCGTCCTTCCGTACGTTTGGCGCGCTTTCAACCCTTGCTGACCTCTTATACTGCACCAGAACGATCTACGCTGGCCGAATCTCGAACCGCCGCCCGCATCGAGGAGCTGGAGGAGGCCCTCGTCGAGTCGCAGACGGCGCTGGAGAACGAACGCTCCGAGGTCGAAAATCTCAGGCACGACGCCTCCGGTAGCTCGAGCAAGGAGCTTGCGGACGAGATCAAGCGCGCCAACAAGCAGCTCGCGTCGCTCAAAGCCGAGCGCCAGGCCTCTATTCGCGAACTCGAGGACGCTCGTCGGGAGGCTACGAGGAACGTCGACCTTGTCAACGAGCTGCGCGTGGATCTCCGCGCCGCCGAGAAGGAGATTGACAAGTACCACCGCTCTCCAGGACGCTCGGGCTCGATTGCCAGCGAGTTGGACGCCTACGCCGGCTCGCCTACCGCCAGCCCTAGCGAGGTCCGCACCGACCGTCTTTCGGCCCTCAGACTCAACGCCGCCACTCCCATTCAACAGACCTCCCAGGACACGTCTTCATCGTTCTCCTCGCCTCCGGCACGTCGGGACTCGGCTACGAGCCTCTCGAGCAGGCGGTCAGCGTCGGGCAAGGACGAGCTCACGGCGATGCGCGAGCAGATTGTCGGGCTCAAGGTCATCATCGCGACGTTGACGGAAGAGAACCAGCAGATGGCGGACCGCAACAAGGCGCTCATGAATGAGTCGCTGGAGCTCAAGTGTGTCCTTCTCACTCTTCGCGTCCCGATTGCCGCTGACTTTTGGTCGCAGGGACGCTCAACGATCGCTCGAAGCCACCGTCAACAAGTCCGTTCGATCCTTCTCGAGCTTTCCTCTCCGTTGTTGACTCTCTTTCCTGCAGCTTGATGACCGAGATGTCCTCTGGATCAAATGCCCCCAGCCCTGCCGTCAACGAAGGACGAGAGTCTGCGCAGCTCCTCAGCGCCGTCCCTCTCCAGCGCGAAGTCGACGAGCTCAAGACTAAGCTCAAAGAGGCGGAGAAGCGCTCAGAGCGCGAGATTAAAGCGCTCAACCAGGAGGTACGTCGCTGTGTCGCGAGGTTGCGAGGAGGAGGAGCTGACTTGGCATCTCCCAGGTCACCGAGCTCGAATCGCTCGTCGAGTCCAAGATCTACCGCGAGGACGAACTCGAGTCGGAGCTCGAGAAGTACAAGGGTCTGGCGGCCAAGGCGCCGGCTGCCTCGAGCGAGACGAACAGCTCGAAATCGGTCGCCGACGACGTCTGTGACATGTGCGGAGAAGCGGGCCACGACCTCGACTCCTGTCCCATTTGTACGGCCCTTTTCTCGCAGCTGTAGAGTCTCTACTCACTCCTTCCTCCACAGTCGGGAATCTGGCGGCGAGCCCGACTAAGGGGAAGAAGTCGCCGGTCCTGATTCCGCAAAACGGAGCCGACTTCTGCGATGATTGCGAGGTGAGCTCGCATCTTTCGGCCTCGACAGCTTCGCACTGACGAGATTTCGCGCGCAGGAGTACGGCCACTCGCTCGAAGACTGCCCTCTCGCCAACGAGATCTTCTAGATTCCCCAACGTCGTTTGATAACCCTCTCGCATCTTCGACTTTCCCTCTCTCCCTTCTTTAATCGAAGTTTTTGTAGTAATTTCCTGCATTTGTGAACACCATTTCCGACGTGGCTGAGCTCGTAAAACTGAGGCTGTCGTCGTCGGTCTCGGGTGTTGGGCGACTCGCTCGGGGCTATCAACGCGGCTCTTCGTCTCTGTTCTCTCAGGACCAAGAAGAGCTGCGTCTAATCGGAAATGTTTATTGCGCAGCGACTCCTTGTATCCGAATATCGTGTCCGTCCGTCGAAGACTCTGCCGACAGCTTGCACGTAACGATGCTGCGACAGAAGCGTGTTAGCAGCCGCCCTTCTCCCGTCTCGAAACCGACTCACTGATCCCCATGTGGTAGATCGGCTCCCACCACCGCCCACCTGCGCTCCGCATCGTCAGCCAACTCTTCGGCAAAAGAGCGAGAACGAAACGCACAGCGAGCTCCCGATCGGATCATACTTGTACGCATCCACCACCGCCACCTTGCCCACGTTACCATCAATCCAGCACCCCATCCTCCCCGGCGCGATCGTATGCCCGACCCCGTTCGAGCTCCAGACGAACAAGCCCACACGCGTCCCGACGAACGCGAACGAGATGGTCGCGCCCACTTCGTCGGTTTGGTACGCCGACTTGCCGTTCCAGTCGATGATGGACCAGGATGAGGACGTGTCCGAGGGGATCGGGCGGAGAGGGTGGGTTTTGGAAAAGGCGAAATCGCATGAGGGGGTGACGGGGGGCTGGACGGAGGGGTTCGTGTACTGCGCGAAAACGGTGTTATAGTGAGGGAGCGGGAAAGGGCGCAGGACGTACGGTATCCCAGAGGAAGATGGCAGGGACTTTGCCGAGGATGTCGTGCCCCGGCCAGATGCCGACGTGCGCGTGAGGAGGGTAGGAGAGACGACGCTGAGCTTCGCACGTCTGTTCGCGCATGTAGAGCGTCAGCATGTCGCCTAGCGCTTTGTGCGAGTTGGCGGAGATGTGTCGCTGGTTCGGAACAGGTTAGCGGAACTTCTGGAGAGAAGGAGGAGGACGAACGAGGTCGATTCCCCCGGTGTCGTCGGCGGCGAAAAAGTTGGTGGTTTGGTCGCGGTGAAGGATGAGATGGGGAAGGAGAAAGTTGCGGATGGAGATCACGGGGACATCAAAGAACTCTGACATGATTCTGCGCGGGTTTACGGGGTCAGCAGCGAGTCGAGGGAGAGTGAGCGAGAGGAAGGAGGAGGAGGAGAGGTCGAATTAGGACGGAGGTGAGAGCGCGTACAGGGATGAGACAAGTCCTCGTGCTAGATCGGGGAAGGCCAGCGCAAAGACTGAGGCGCGGAGAACGGCAGGCTCTTGGGGGAGGTTGAGGAGCAGGCGGAAGAGGGTATCGTCGGCCTTGTACGTCGCGTCGCTGGCTTCGTTGTTGATGTCCTGCGCTTCAGAGATGAGCCCGGCTTAGGACATGCCAGGGAGAACGCACGAGCTCTACAATGTACATGTCTAGGTCGGTCGGCAGTACTGTGTGGAAGCTGGAGGATAGCTGCCGTTAGCGACTCGCTCTCAAGACCGCACCTGATGACGCCGAGCTCAGCTCTCAGCGCTTGCACGTACCAGTAGCCATAGAACTCGCCTGCAAACACGCGCATCAGCTCCCTCCACTAGCTCACGCGCCTCAGACCGCGACTCACTATTCATCCCCGCCGAGCTCCCATCAAACCGCTTGACCTGGCCCGGAAACAACTGCAGCATCCCCTCGAGAAAGTGATCATGGTACGTCGGCTTCCCTCTCAGTCCATGTCCCTGCGTCACGCTCGCCCCAATCACGCCAATCGTAATCTCCTCCCCCCTCAACCCCTTCTCCAGCATTTTGCGCACCCGGTACCCACTCCCTTCGTACGCTCGACTGAGACGGATGTTGTCGATGCCGTATGCGCAGAGAGGGTCGGTCGGGTCGAGGATACATGGCTCGCAGGAGGCGGTGGGAGAGAGGGAGAGGGTCGGGGCGGGGGAGGGGGAGGAGTGTAAGTAGAGGAGGACGAGGGCGTTGAAGATGACTAGGGCGATTAGCGAGAGGGGGAGCTGGCGTGGTGCCATGGTCGCTCGTTTGGAGGGGATGGCGTGAGATGGCGCGCGGAGGTCGTAGACGCCGCTCGTTTGGAGAGAAGGGAGGAACGCGGCAAGGGCGGGTTGGAGTCGATTGCCTGTTCCTTCAGCCACTCAGCTGTCCTGCCGAGCTGGAGGTCGAGTCGAGGTCGAAGTTGAAGGAGAAGAACGCTCGCGAGCTCACCGGATCCGGTTCAATCAATCATTAATTCGACGGGAGTTTTGTAATTGAATGTCAAGCTCAAGCAGGCTCAAGCTCGCACGCCAGCAGCTCCAGTTGAACAAAGGTATCAAGGCACGAACAAGTCGCGGAAGCGCCTCGGAAAAGTGGACAGGACTCCGAACGCGCTCAGGCCACCAGTGGCCTCCGGGGTCCGAAAGCAGCGAAATCGCGTTCTGAGACCTCCTTTGAGGTGGTGCCGACGAGACTAACGGTTCCTAACGAGCGTTTGCGAGGGGCAGATTCGCAGTCGTCGTGCTCCACCTCATACCGACTGGAGGCGCGCGGGGCCACTTCCACGACGCGAACACCTCGACCGAAGCGAAGCCAAAGTTGCCAACAGCCAGCCAAGACCCCCGAGCGTTCGATTCCACCAGCGATCCTACAGTTTGGGTCCGAGCTTCTTGAACGTCGGCGGCTTCTTCGTCGCGAACCTGCGTTCGTGTATTGATTAGCTGCGTGCGTCACAAGATTATGAGGCGAGCGGACGTACGCCTGGAAAGCGGCGGGCAGGTCCTCGGCCTGAAGCATCGCCTCGTCCCTGTGCGTCAGTCCGAGCGTAAGGAGCAAGAAAGGAGGAAGGCGGACCATGTTCCTGCGAAGAGCGGCGTCAGGAAGAGGGGGAGAACGGGAGAGGGAAGGACCCACCAGACTTTGGTGTACTGCAGCCCCTCGTCCACGGTATGATCGCGCGAGTAGTTGAGCAGGTGCTTAGTCCCCAGCGTCGCAATCGGGCTCTTCGCTACCACCACGACCGCATCAGCTCCTTCCCCCCGCACCGAAGGCGCACTCACAGGCAATCACCTTGGCCAACTCCAAACTCGCAGCGAGAACTCCTTCCATCCCGCCAGGAACGACCTTGGACACCAAACCCAGCTGGAGAGCCTCGGTCGTACCAAAGTTGCGAGCGGAGAGGGCGAGCTCGCGCATGAGAGAATCGTTGCCGATCTTGTTGGGGAGGCGCTGGAGGGATCCGACGTCTGCGGCGAGTCCGACGTCGACTTCCTGTCGCAGAACACGAAGTTAGCTCAAGGGGTCGGAAGGGTGCCTCGAAAGACGCACCTTGATGGAGAAGGTGCTCCCCTCCGCCGCGTACCTTACATCACACGCTGAGGTGATGTCGATCCCCGCTCCCAAGCACATCCCATGCACCGCCGCAATCACAGGCTTGTCACACCTCTCAATCGCCGACACGGCGTCCTGCAATTCGCCGATGTGCTGTCCTCCTCCTCAATCAGCTCCCTCCTTCTCCGGCCGAGGGACGGACGAACCTCGCGGAGAATGAGCGCGGTACGACCCGGATCAGTCCCCTGCATGTGCGCGATACCGCTCTCCCTGCTCGTACGCATCAGCTCGTCCCTCCTCCACCGGCAAGAGAGGAACGCACGTGAGATCCAACCCCGCCGTGAACATCTTGACCAGCCCGCTCGCGAGCACCACCACGCGAGCTTCAGGGTCCACGGAAGCGACGTCAAAGTGGGCGGCGAGCTCGAACCAGAGCGCGTTGTTGAAGGCGTTCACGGGGGCTCGTTGCATCGAGAGGAGCAGGACGTAGGGAGATGGGAACGAGGCGGCGACGTGCTCGGTTGGGTAGGTCGAAGGGGACATGCTGAGTTGCTGGCTGTGGTCGTTGAGTTGGCGTGAGGTGATGGCGGGAGTGCGAGAGGAGGGAGGAAGGAAGTTCGCCTACTCGGCCCAGCCGGGCCCTTTTGTTTGTTTACTTTC
>ERZ1463034.392-NODE-392-length-10066-cov-6.156428_pt1 | contig 10066 bp, 15 predicted proteins | sample MGYA00564480_ERZ1463034 | MGnify/ENA primary metagenome ERZ1463034 (study PRJEB39244, sample SAMEA3635122) | Helicobacter pylori | study: EMG produced TPA metagenomics assembly of PRJEB11511 data set (Assembly of a 5300-year-old Helicobacter pylori...
TACGCCAAAGATCAAATCCGTCGAGCAGCCAGTTCAATTCCTGGACAGTTAACACCAACTCGCTCGCTTGAACAAAAATCTTGCCGAGCTCTTCCAACCTTTTGAGTGAGACAGGCGATTCCGACATCGTCTTCTCCAACAGCTCTGCAGTCCCCAGTCAGCTCTGCGCCGAAGTTCCACACAAAGCACTCACCGATTCCAGTGCTCACAGCACCCTGGTACCACTCCCCACCATACTCCCTCACCCACGTCCAGTACGGGTTCCCCTCGCTCTTGTCGACCCCCTCGGTCGCCTCGACCAATCGCTTCCCCACGACGCCGTACCCGATCAAGCACGGCGCAGTCACGACTCGAGTGTCGAGCAAATCTCCCTTGGCGGACGTGTCGAGGACGTAGCGCGTGTACGCGATGTTGGTGACGGATTCGGGGACGGCGAGGAGTTGTTCGCGAGAGATGCCGTAGGTTGCGCAGGTCTTGATGTGGTTTTCCGTCTCGTGGACGATGGCGGCGACGCTAAGACGGGTGTGAAAGGTCAGCTGGGAAGGCAAGACGCAAGGGAATACGCACATGACCATCGAGGAAGCCATGTCCTCAACCGATTCAGTCTTGTACGCTGCGAGTGCGTTCGTCCTTCCGTATTGCTAGAGAACGAGGTCAGCACGAACGCTACGAATGACTCGGAGCAACTCGCCTTGAGGAAATGGTAATCCTGCTCAATAAAGTGGAGGAACGAAGAGAGAGACGCAGTTCCAGCACCGAGAGCGATCGGGAATGGATGGTGAACGTAGCGACGCCAGACATCGGGGTTGTAGTTGATGAGGTAGTCTGTAAAGGGCTGGGGAGAGAAGGAATTGGGCAAGGGTAGGTAGCGAGGGACGAGGGCGTGAAAGTGGTTGACGGGACCTGAACCACCGCCGAGAGGGTAGGAGGATGCGATGGCCGCAGAGACGTAGTCTCCCGCGGAGAGGACGGCCTCGGGGACTGCAGCAAAGACAGGGTCAGCTCTATCTTGCACACTAGCAGCTTCTGGAACGCACCTGTTTTTCCCTTGGCCAACTCAGCTGCGATAGCCGCACTGAGCGTGCACCCCGTTCCGTGAGTGTTGCGTGACGCGAGAAACGGCCGCTCCGCCAACACTTCGAGCTCCTCCTGCGAATCCCACAGCAAATCCAGCACGACCTTTTTCCCACCCCTCTCCAGCGGCATATGCCCACCCTTCAAGTACACCCAGCGCGCACCCATCCCTCCCAGCTTTCGCGCGCAACTCCGCATGTCCTCGAGCGTCTTGATGCTGCCCGGCGCGTCGGCGAGGACTTCTGCCTCAGGGATGTTGGGAGTGATGACGGTGGCCCAGGGGAAGAGGTGGGAGCGGAGGACGTCGACGGCCGAGGAGGGAAGAAGGGAGTGGCCGGAAGTGCTCACGAGGACGGGGTCGACGACGAGAGGAGGGTGTGCGCCGAGGGTGTACAGAGACGCAAGAGTGCTGGTGATGGAGAGGATCGTCTCGGCGTTCGAGAGCATGCCCGTCTTGATCGCATCGACGCCAATGTCGGAGACGACGCTCTTGAGCTGCGCAGAGACGAGAGCCGAGTCGAGGTGGCCCGCAGCTTGAACGCCGAGCGTGTTCTGAGCCGTGATGGCAGTTATAACGCTCATTCCGTAGGTCGAGAAGGCGGCAAAGGTCTTGAGGTCCGCTTGAATGCCCGCACCTCCACCAGAGTCTTGTTGGGGAGCAGGAGGTCAGCTCCGAAACTGTTCTATGCCCGCGGCAAGGACTGACCTGATCCTGCGATAGTTAGTAACCGTGGCGGTGTATCCGCGTGCCGTTCTGGTGTCATCTTGAAGTCGGCGGGGAATCACAAGGAGCGTCTGGCAGGCGAACCGCCTCTTGACTCGCGACCACTTCCTCAGCCATGGCGACTATCGTGGATTCACCTGAACACCTGCAGGTGTTGCTCTCCAAAGACCTCTCCCGAGTCTCCTGCCTTTACTTCAGGGCAGACTGGGCAGAGCCCTGCAGTCAAATGGACTCAGTCATCGTCGAACTCGCCAAACGCTGGCCAGGCGTTCTGTTCCTCTCTGTACGCTCCAGCTCCTCTTTAACCCCACCCTGAACGCCTACTAATCACTCGTGCAACCACCAGATCGAAGCCGAATCTCTCCCTGACATCTCAGAGTCTTTTGAAGTCGACGCAGTCCCCTACTTTATCCTCCTCCGCGTACGCTCCTCTGCCCTCTCCCAGACCACCGTTAACCTTCTGCAGTACACAGGGCCACACCCTTCTCACCCGCCTTTCAGGCGCCCAGCCCTCCGTCCTCTCCGCCGCCCTCACCTCGCATGCCACCAAGCCCGCAGCGCTCTCTTCGACTTCTCAGCGACCGCAGGCTGCGGCAGGGACCTACGTGGCTGAGAAAGAGGAACAGGACGACAAGATGGATGAGGAGGGAGAGGAGGAGTTAGTCGAGAGGTGTAATGCGCTCATGGTGCAGAGCGATATCGTGCTGTTTATGAAGGGGGATCGGGAGACGCCGAGGTGAGTGCCTGTGGTGACTGCTATGGTATGGGGGGAAGTGCGGGAGGCTTCCAAGCCGGAGGAAGGGGCACACAGTGTTCATAGCGTCTGGGTGGAGTGCGTAACCATGTAGCTAACCCCGCTCTCGCCGTTGTCCAGGTGTGGTTTCTCGCAAAAGATCATTGGTATTCTCGAGAAGCAAGGACTCGAGTACACAACCTTTGATATCCTCAGCGACGAGAGCGTGCGGCAGAGTGCGTCCCTCCTTCCCATCGCTTCGCCTTTCGGAGCTGATCTCAGGCGCACGCAGAGCTCAAGGACCTCAACACTTGGCCGACGTTCCCTCAACTCATCATCAAGGGCGAGTTTGTCGGCGGACTGGACGTCGTGCAGGAGATGGTCGACTCGGGGGAGCTGACGGAAATGCTCGCGGCGTGAGGTCGCAGCGGAGGAGCGGTCGAATGTATTGAGGGTTTTTCGGAGTGGGCTGCTGTTGCAGGCTGGGATATACTGTACCAAAAGAGAAGGGGGTGGGCTGGGATCTCGCTCAGAGGGGAGGAGGGACTGCTGTCGCGCCAGCGCGATTGCTGTTACTTGCCAGGGGCTCGCTGGCTTCACCTGGTCTCCACCGTCCTCCTCTGGAGCTGACTTGACGTTCTTGATGGCAGCCCGCGCGTGGGCCGGGATCTGAAGCCTGGCGGTAGTTGGGAACGGAAGGGAAAAGTCTACATCCGCGGACTTGCAGACTTGACTGCCTCCTCCTCCTCCCACCCCACCCCCACGGATAAGACTCTTTCTTCTCTCCCGTCGCCGTGCCCTCAGTCCTCTCGTCCAGCCGCCCTCCTGCCTCCTGATAGCCCGCACCAAAGCCCGTCCTCCCGCCGTCCGCGCTCTCCGATCCTCTTCAACGTCCCCTCTCCCAGGTATCGGCCCACAAGGCGACCGACGGACGAGCCCCCCGCAAGCAGGCCGTCAACCTGGTCACCCACAAGTCCGTCTGCACGCAGTACACACCCAGTCAGAGTCAGATCGCGAATGCCTCTGCCAGGGACACTGCTTCGACTTTTGCGCAGGAGAGGAGGCGAGATCGAAGCACGTACAGGCAGCTCCGCACCTTTCACTCCGAGCCTTTCCTTTCCAGCCGCCGTTAACAGCTGCAGCCCTGCAGCCCGCCCAGCGCAGAAGTGAAAGAGCGAATTCGATCGGCGAGTTCTTCCTCTTCTTCCCCCTCCCAGACTCCCTTCTTCGCTCAGCTTCACGCGCCGCTAGTTGCTCTCGCTGTCTGCGTGTCCCCAGCGAACGAGAGTCAAGACCCAGCGGAAGAACTGCGAAGGCTGGATCGCCAACAACTACTTGGCCAAGCTGACTCAGTACAATCAGTGCCACTGGCCATGGTTCGAGCTCGCCGCCAACGTCTGCTCCTCGTCATTTCGCTTCCCCTCTCGTGCCACCCTTCACTGCTTTGTATAAAGGAGCTCTCAGCTTGCTCTTGTCCTCTTCCCACCTTCATCACCATCAACATGCGTTCCAACACCACCATCTCCCTTCGCTCCATCCTTGCCGGCATCTGCGTCTCGGCCGTCGCAGCTTCGGCTCTCATGGTTCCCCAGTCCAACGCCGGAATGAAGCGCAACATTATCAAGCGTCAGTCTACGACGACCGGCGCCGACGACGCCACGGTTCTCAACGTGCGTCTTTCCTCGACCGGCGACGACGAACTTGGACGAAGCTGACGTCCCGGTACTAGTTTGCTTTGACCCTTGAGCATCTCGAAAATGCTTTCTACGCCCAGGGTGTTGCCAAGTTTACGGAGGCCGACTTTGAGTCTGCCGGGTTCCCTGGCGTCTACGCGCACCTCCAGAAGGTCGCCGAGGATGAGCAGAGCCACGTCGCCTTCCTCTCGACTGCCCTCGCCGCCGCTGGAGCCACCCCTGGTTCGTTTCTTGCACCCTCCCATCCCTTGCCCCCATCTAACCCTCCCCCCGTTCGCAGTCGAGGCCTGCGAGTACAACTTCCCGTATGAGAACGTTTCGGGGTTCCTCGCCCTCTCCCAGGTGCTCGAGGGAGTTGGAACTTCTGCCTACCTTGGCGCTGCTGGCTCGATCGAGAACAAGGACTTCCTCCTCGCTGCGTGCGTCGCACTCTGTTCTCTCAGAGGACGGCCAGCTGACTTTGTTATCCTCCAGCGGCTCGATCTTGACCGTCGAGGCTCGCCACTCCGCCTTCATCCGCCTCCTCAACTCCCGCCTCCCTGCCCCCGCACCCTACGACACTCCCCAGTCCGCCGCCGCCGTCGTCTCCATGGCCACTCGTATGTCTCTCCTCCTCCTTCACGGCATGACATTCCTGACCTACCGATCCTTGGCAGCCTTCTTCGTTAGCTGCCCCGAAGGATCCGCGCCCGCCATCATGGGCCTTCCCGCCCTCGTCATTGGTGGCGACGCCTCCGCCGTCCCCGCCCTCGGAGGGTCCCTCACCCTGGCTCCCGCCGACGCCATGCTCGCCGACTCGTTCCCCGCCGAGGTCTTCTGCGGATTCGCAGCGTTCGTCTTCGTTCCACCGGTTTTCGATTTGGCACCTCGCTGATCCTGGTGTCGTTGTAGTGGGCTCGGAGCTTCGTTCACGCCTTACACCAACGGGACTTGCGCCATCCCCTCCGACATCACCCTCGGACAGACCTGTGCGTCGCTCTCCTCGTGCGCGCCTTGTGCAGCTATTGACGCGCTCGCTCCGCAGACGTCGTCCTTACCAGCGGTCCCTCGGTCGCCGACGCTTCCGTCCTCGCTGGACCCGCCATTATCGAGTTGGGCCCTTCCGATATCAAGGTCACTGTGGCGTAGTCGCGCCGTATGCTCCCTGTTAAACAGTAATGGACCTTTGCTTTGTTGATACAAACTTTCGCTTCGTGTCCGCTGCTTTCGTCTCCTGCTCGTTACGACTTCCCTTGCCATCAGCGCAGGGTGCTGGGACTCTGCGACTCGCTTTCTCGTGCACCGACGAAGCTTTCGTCAACGGAGGGCCGAGCAGTGATCGGGTACGCGAGGGACACGCCGCCAGAGCAGTCATCAAACGGGTTGTTTGCAATGCACAACGAAAGGGGGTATGCAGGAACACCAAGTCCAAAGCGCGCTCGCTCCTAGTGCGCCTGCGGTTTCATCACTCCTCCATCCTGCTTCGCATGTCCAATCGCCACCTTCGCAGGGTTGTGCGTCATCTGCTCCTTTCTATCAGCTTCCCTCCTCTCTTCCTATGTAGTCCCGAAAAACTTACCTCTCCAACCAGCACGTCCATCTTGCCCGAGATCTTCTGCCCCATCGGGACTTTGGGGATCCCCGTCGTGGTGGAGTGAGTGACGGCTCCGTTGGGGTGGTGCGTCGTCGTGTGCTTGTCCGTCGTCTTGAGGTGCGAGTTGTGGTGGCCGGTCTGGTGGTGGCCCAGGAGATCTCCCTGTGACAGTGCTCGTCAGCTTGAATAGGGACGAAAGGGAGGAGAACGTACCCCGGTTGCGCCGGTGGTGGTGTGGCTGGCGTTGTGGTGAGTCATCAGATCGAGGCGGAGGCAGGTAGTAAAGGAGCAGAAGCTGGAGTGGCAGTGAGAGAGCATCTCTGTTGTTGAGAAGGGCACGGGTTCGCCGTCATCCAAGTTCGATTGATCTGACGCGTTCCAGCTGGACGCGTGCTCGTCGCTGTAGCAGTGCGAGACGAGCTAGAGCGCGGCGCGGTGAGAGGGCAGTCCCAGTGACTGGGACGAGACGGAGAGGGAAGGAGGGAGCAGAGGAACGCAAAGAGGAGAGGCTTCCCCCCAAGTGCCTCGAGAGCAGGAGTGCCGGATCTACCGCTGGTGCGGCAGGGGTTTCCAGAGTGTTCTTGAAGTACCAGCGAGAGTAGTTGCGAATCGGAGGATGACGAGGAACTATACACAACACCTGTGAGCTCGCAGAACCCTTCGACCCTTCGAGACGACGGCGGTCTCAGTGGCGGTCTCTCCTCCAACCACATCGACGGCGACGACGACAAACTCGTCCTGAGCACGCCGACTTACCTTCTCCAGCCATGTCGGCCCTCCTACGCCGCGCTAATCGCCCCTCCCTCTTGCGCCACCCTCACTCTCGACTAACGCCCTCACGAAACATGCACGTCCGCTCCGTCTCTCTCCTCAGCGGGATCCTACGTCTAGGAGGAAGGACAGCTTCACGAGGAGTCGTCACGCTGGGCGTTGGAGCGGGAGCGGTCACGTACGCCGAGTACAAAGTCGATGGTGAGTCTGTGCTTCCTTGTGAGGCTTGCAAGGGTCGGCTACTAGTCGGAGGGAGGATTGTGTACCTCCTTGATTTCCCACAGAGCTGGGGAGGGGCTGGCATAGTCGCTACAGAGAGATACGAGCGTGGACCTCAGTGGAGGAGGAGGCTGCGGGCACGCAAGGGGATCGGACTCTTAGACATATCTGGCCTCAAGGACGAACACCTGCTGACGATGCAACTTTACCAGGCTTCCAGCAGAACGCCCGGAACCTCTTCGGCGAGATCAAGGACAAGGTCGGCTCCACCTACGACTCCCTCACCACCACCGCCTCCGGCAGCTACTCCGCGCTCTCGAGCACGGCGTCCGAAGTTTGGACGGACACGGCGATGGGAGTCCAAGGCCGGTTCGCAGCCTTACGGGACAAGATCCGCCAAGCCTTCCCGCCGGGCGAAGGGGAGGAGGGAGCGGTGGCGAGCGGTGGACATGGAGGAGAGGGTGGGAAGAAGAGCGGAGGGGGTGGGGCAGCCTTCAAAACCCCGGCTACAGCAGCTGCGGCGGTTGCGGCGTCGCTGCCGGTGATCGTTGATGCGGAGGAGCAGTCGAAGCCTGGGGACCCGACGGGCGACCTCATGCTCTTGACGAGGCGCTTGATTGAGATCAGGTCGATCTTGATGAGCATTGGCGAGGACGCGGGCTTGACCCTACCAAGCATCGTCGTGATTGGGAGCCAGAGCAGCGGGAAAAGCAGTGTGTTGGAGGCTATCGTCGGGAGAGAGTTCCTGCCCAAGTCCGTACATCTCTTGGTCCCGCTAAAGTACAAACTGATGCTGGAGCTACTGCAGAGGCGACAACATGGTCACTCGCCGACCCATCGAGCTCACCCTCATCCACACCCCTCCCACTCCCTCCGACCCCTCCCCTCAAACCTTTGCCGAATTCCCCTCTCTCGGTCCCGGCCACATCACCGACTTCTCCATCGTCCAGCAGACCCTCCTCGATCTCAACCTCTCCGTCCCCGCCTCCGAATGCGTCTCCGATTCCCCCATCCACCTCCGGATCCACTCGCCCAACGTCCCCGACCTCTCTCTCGTCGACCTCCCCGGTTATGTCCAAATCAGCTCGATGGACCAGCCCGAGGAGCTCAAGGACAAGATCAACAAGCTCTGCGACAAGTACATCCGGTCACCAAACCTCGTCCTCGCCGTCTGCGCCGCCGACGTCGACCTTGCCAACTCGCCCGCTCTTCGTGCGAGCAAGAAGGTCGACCCGCTCGGAATGCGCACGATCGGAGTCGTCACCAAAATGGACCTCGTCGCACCCGAAGTCGGCGCTGCGATCCTCTCGAACGATCGGTACCCGCTCGTCCTCGGCTACGTCGGAGTCGTCTGCAAGGCCGGCTCGAAGGGACGAGGGAAGAAGGACGGCGGGGATCTCGTCGCGCCGATCAAGGCGCAGGAGGATGCTTTCTTCGGATCGAACGGCGACCACTTCTCCCGCGAGGGAATGCTCGTCGGCACGGATACGCTCAAGCGGCGACTCATGCAGGTCCTCGAGGAGTCGATGGCCGCTTCGCTGCATACGATCTCGAACGCCGTCGCACTCGAACTCGAGGAGGCGCGATACCAGTTCAAGGTCCAGTACAATGACCGGTCGATCTCGGCGGAATCCTACGTCGCCGAAACGATGGACGCGCTCAAGGCCCGGATCCACGGACTCAGCAAGGCGTTCAGCAAGGCCGAGGTCCGACGGAGTCTCAAGATGGCGCTCGACGATCAAGTCATGGACCTGCTCGCGCAGCAGTACTGGACCGACCCTCGTACCCCCGAACTCAGCAAACTCGTCAACTCGAAGGTCTCGCCCGATGAGCTCGACCTCTACTACCAACGCAAGCTGGACGCGATCGCTTCGTCGCTGACCAAGTCGGGCGTCGGGCGCGCAGCGACGACTCTCGTCGTCGGCGCGATTCAGAAGAAGCTGGCGAGCCTCTCGGAGGAGGAACCGCTATCGTTCCACCCGTCCGCGTCGGAGAGGATCAGGATGACGGCCGAGGGGATCCTGCATGATCGGTTCTCGCTGACGGCGGATCAAGTGGAGAACTCGGTCAAGCCGCTCAAGTACGAGGTCGAGGTGAACCCGAAGGAGTGGGAGGAGGGGCGCTCGAGGTCGCTCGGGTTGATGCAGCGCGAGTTGACAATGTGCGAGGGGGCGTTGAGCAAGATTCGGGACGCTGTCGGGGGGAGGAAGCTGAGGGGAGCGATGGAGTTTGTCGGAGAGGTGGAAGAGAAGGAGAGGAGGAGGAGGGAGAGGAGGAGGGAGGCGAAAGCGGGTGGGCAGGAGTGGGAGGAGGACGACTCGGATCCGAATAGACCGGCCTACAACCCGGCGCTGCTTGCGAAAGGTAAGTTACCATTCTTGCTGGCTTTGTTGCGAAGGAGCTGATGAGGTTTGGTCCACAGCACGCGAGGCGATGTTCCTTTCGTCTCGAAGCTCGGTTCTACGTCTTCGACTCATGGCGCTCAAGTCGCGGAGATGCAAGGCTGGCCCGGAGGAGAAGGCTTTCTGCCCCGAAGCATTTCTCAACGTCGTCGCCGACAAGCTCTCCGATACGGCGGTGCAGTTTATCAACGTACGCTGACTTTCGTCGGGTCTTTCGTCCGCCGCCTCTGCTGACCTTCTTCCCGCTCAGATCGAGCTCCTTGTCGAGTTCTTCTACCGCGTTTGTGCCTTTCTTTTCGTTGGAACCGCACCGAGCTGACCTCTGGTTCTTAATTCAGTTTCCTCGCGAAATCGACACTCGGCTAGGCTACGATCTCGACCGAGCAGAGGTCGTGCGGTTCGCGCGAGAAAATCCTGTTGTACATCAGCACCTTTCATTACAGGAACGCAAGGAGAAGCTCGAACTCGTGCGGCCCCTCGGTCTGTCGTCTCTCGTGGCCGTAGCTGACCATGTCTCACAGGTCGCAGAAAAGCTCGACTCTCTTGTCAAGCTCCAGCGCGACAAGGCCGCGCGGGATCCCTTGCGACAACGTGATACTCCTCGAGGGCTCTTCGGAATGTTCTGAGGCCATTCGCAGTTTTTGTTTGTGTACGCCCAGCCATTTTCGATACCCCTCCGCCGCTATGTTTTATGGTATTACCCACTCCCGCACGTTTTCTCTGCTGCAAAAGCACGTCTCCTTTCACTTTGTCTGCGGGCTCCCAGGGCGCCGCTAAGGCCAGAACTTGCGTTACGAGCTCACTCGTTCAGCGGTGGGTTCCGTGCAGTGCCTTTGGCGAACGAAGAGCTTTGCAGAACGAATCGCCTCGACCTAG
>ERZ1463034.393-NODE-393-length-10053-cov-35.735047_pt1 | contig 10053 bp, 6 predicted proteins | sample MGYA00564480_ERZ1463034 | MGnify/ENA primary metagenome ERZ1463034 (study PRJEB39244, sample SAMEA3635122) | Helicobacter pylori | study: EMG produced TPA metagenomics assembly of PRJEB11511 data set (Assembly of a 5300-year-old Helicobacter pylori...
TCGGCCTGGGCATCAAGCCTGCCGAGTTGGAGCGCATGGAGCGGCAGTTGTCCGGTCTGGCTCGCGAGCTGAACGCACTGGAGCGCGACCGCGCCAACGGTTTCCCTGTGGAAGACCTGCGCCTGTCAGATATCGCAGACGAACAGGCTGACATTGACGACAGGCGTGCCGTGCTGGAAGCCCGCTGGCTGGCCGAGCGTGATGCAGCGGTACGCGTTCTCGAAGCCCGTAAGCAGCTGACCCTGAAAGAACAGGATCTGCCGACACTGGCTGAGGGCGAAGCTGCTCAGGTACTGGCATCGCTGGGCGAACGTCAGGCCGAGCTGGATCAGGCCCGCGAGGCGCTGGCTGCGCTGCAAGGTGACGAACCGCTGCTGTTCACCGAAGTCAATCCGGATGCGATTGCCAAGGTCGTCTCCGACTGGACCGGCGTGCCGCTGGGCAAAGTGCTGCGCGACGCTGCGGGTGGTGTGCTGGCCTTGGCCGATAACATCAAGACGCGCATTCGCGGTCAGGACACTGCCGTCGAACAGATCGCGGAAATCCTTAAGGCCGCGCAATCCGGCCTGCGCGATCCGCAACAGCCTTTGGGAGTATTCCTGCTGGTCGGTCCATCGGGTGTCGGCAAGACCGAAACCGCCTTGGCCGTGGCCGAACACTTGTTCGGCGGCGAGCAGGCGATGATCTCGGTAAATATGAGCGAGTACCAGGAGAAGCACACCGTCAGCCGTCTGGTGGGTTCGCCTGCCGGTTATGTCGGTTTCGGCGAAGGCGGCATGTTGACTGAGGCGGTGCGCAAGCGTCCGTATTCGGTGGTGCTGCTCGATGAAGTGGAGAAAGCCCACCTGGACGTGGTGAACATTTTCTATCAGGTCTTCGACAAGGGCAGCCTGTCCGACGGCGAAGGACGGCAGATCGACTTCTCCAACACGGTGGTGCTGCTGACCAGTAACCTGGCCACCGAAGAAATCCAGAACCTGTGCATCGATGGGCGTCCAGACCCGGACACCCTGGCGGAAAAGATCCGGCCGACCCTGTCCCGCCATTTCAAACCTGCGTTGTTGGCGCGCATGACCATCGTGCCGTTTTTCACCTTGGGCAGCGAGCAACTGGCAGGCATCGTGCGCCTCAAGCTGGGCCGGCTCAGCGAGCGCCTGCTGGCCTCGTCGAAAGTACGCCTGACGTTTTCGGAGGAGGTCGCCGACGCCATCGCCGCACGCTGCACAGAAGTGGAGAGCGGAGCGCGCAACATCGACTTCATTCTGCGCAAAAGCCTGACGCCGCGTTTGTCCGACGTGTTGCTGGGGGCGATTGCCGATCAGCGCCCGCTGGCCGGGCTACATGTGGCGGTGGGTGGTGGCGGGGAGTGGGTGATTACCCAGGTAGAGGCCGATGCGATCAGGTCTTTACCCGAGGGTGAAGCGCTGCTTGAAACCCTAGAGTGACCGCTCGTTTACCTACTGAAGAACAAGGATTGATTGATGGCTCTCAATGATCACGCGCTCTGTACTTTCGCCAGCCTTGCACCCTCGCTGTTGCTAGAAACGTTGTGGGTGCAGCAGTGGCAGGGCGAGGAAAAGCTCTCTCAGCCGTATCGTTTCGAGGTTCGGCTGGCCACGATCAATCCCTTGTTCGATGACGAAGCGCTACTTGGCAACCGAGCGGTATTGACCCTGAGTGATGCATTGGGTTTGCCGCACCCCTATCAGGGCATGGTAACGGAGGTCGATTATCTCGACGCCGATTCCCTTTATTACTACTACCGTGTGGTGCTGGAACCGCGCTTTGTGCAGTTGCGTCATTTCCGCTTTTCCGAAATCTGGCTGGACAAAAGCCTGCCGGAACTGATTCGCGACGTGCTCAAGCTGGCTGATCTGAATGTCGAAGGGCCGGGTATCAACGGTTTGCCCGGTTCGGCTTATGACTTCGATATCCGCCTGCCTCTGGCTGATGATCCGCTGACACAGGCGACTTTTACCTGCCAGTTCGAAGAAACGAGTTTCGCCTTTATTTCACGTCTTCTTGAATATTTCGGTGTGTATTACTTCTTTGAACAAGGGCCTGACGGAGAGGCGCTGGTGCTGTGTGGCGACAGGCTTTACCAGCCGCAACTCCCCAGTCTTCTGACCTATCGTCGTCAAGATTCGGAACTGGATGTAGGCCGGGTCCTGGCGGTAGCCCGTAGCTTCGAGCGCAAGCTGGTCCGGCAAGCGGCGGGAGTCACGCTACAGGACTTTTCCGCGACCAACGCGCAGTTGAAGTTAGAGGTCAACGCCTCGGTGGCAAGTGCCAGCCTTGGGGCAGATGCCTCACTCGAACAACGCACGGCGGTATCGAGTTCGCCTGTATTTATCGGCGGGCAAGGGCTATATGGCGAGCACTTCGGTTCCCTCGAACAGGGGCAATGGTTGGCCAATCGACGCGCCCAGGCCATCGGTTGTCGTCAACGGGAGTTTCATGGCGCCGGTCGAGCCACGGGGTTGCGCGCAGGCTATCCTATGCTGTTAGTGGGCCATCCGCGTCCGATGTTCAATGCCGGTTATCAAGTTATTGAAGTTCACCATGAGGGTTATCAGCCGTTGCCGGGCCTGGGCTCGGAGGGTGAAGGTCCGGGGCAGGGCATCAACACCCGTTTTATCGCCTTGCCCGGCGATGTGCAATTCCGTGCACTCTGTGTCACGCCCCGGCCTTATGTGCAGGGTGTGCTCAGTGCGGTAGTGGATGGTGATGAAGACACCGGTCGCCCACTGCTTAACGATAAGGGTTGCTACAAAGTCAGCTTTCCGTTTATTCGCGGCGCAAAGAACGCCAACCGTGGCTCGGCCTGGTTGCGCATGGCGACGATATCCAATGGATCAAGTCATGGCATGGCATTTCCGTTATTAAAGGGCACGGAAGTGCTGGTGTCTTTCCTGGGGGGGGACCCTGATCGGCCCGTTATCACCGGCAGCGTACCCAACTCGGAAAACCCAGCGCGAGTCACGATGGCCAATGCGACACAAAGTGGCATTAACACACCGGGTGGTCATTATCTGGCGATGGAAGACAGTGCATCAGGGCCGATGATGAGTATGGGAGCCCCCATCGGCAATACTAAATTGACCCTGGGTGAGGGCAATGTCAGCGGTGCTCATCTGCAAACCGATAATCATATGCGGTTGGCATCCAACTCGTACAAGCACGAAGTCTCCGACATGTACTCTCATAGCATGGGAGGCGGATTCAGCGTTTCGTCAAATGGCTCGCAAAGTAAGCAGAGTGACGCCCCTCCCGCGACTGATTCCACATCCACATCCACGAAGCCGGCGGCATCAGCAAAATCGCATGACGTCTTTCCTGCTTTTTCGCACACCGGGAGATTCCAGGATTATCAGATCGCACCGACTGCGACGTTTACGCCGTCTTGGTCAATAAAAATGGAGGCGACGCTGGAGCAGACCTCTGCGTCGATAGGTTTGCTGAAGCAAAGCTTGAGTGTCATGGGATGGGAGGTTGCCGTCAGTATTGCCGGACCCAAAACGACATACACGCTACATCCGGGAGTAAAAAAGTTTAAACATGGATGTGAAGAGTTACTTGCGGCGAGGGCGGAAAAAGTGCTCAACGCTCAGAAATCCCACGTCAATGAAGCGAAGTTATCAGTGAATTCTACGGTAACGACAGGTACCCACGTTCATAACACAACGGCCTTGGTCACTTTTAGCTGCGGGCCGCACAGTATTTCGTTAACACCGTCCGGGATATCCATTAACTCAGCGATTCCGGTTTCTATTAATGCCGATGTCAATATCAATGGCAGTCTTGTTGTTTCCAATACGGGTATTTTCAAAAACTGCACGACGGAGCTTCTCAAGGTGGGCAAGTCGATAAGCGCTACACAGATCGCATGTTTATCGTTCAAAAGCCTGACCTCCAAACAAGGTGTTCCGTTTGTTCCGAGTGTAGTGGTAGAGGAAGTTGCGATGATAGCGGCCATGAAAGCCGCTGGTCTTGTGCAAAAAGCAACAGAGGCGGCGGCCAAAACAATTAATGCGGCCGCAGCGGCTGAAAATAACGCGGCCCAGATTGTTCGGGCGTTGGCAGCGATAACTCCAGCTCCCTGACCGTGCGGCATTCATTCTCCGAGGACGCCGTATATGAACTATAAGCTGGATGAGCATTGTCTTTTGTTGACCGCCCGCTACCAGGCTCTGAAGGTGCCGTATCTGGTAGCCACTGTTTGCATCTTGATTGATGCCAGCGGAAACCCGTTATCTACCGAGGCTTGTGTTGAGTGGATCAACTCACGATTTTCAGGTAAACCTTTTGATCATGGATTAAAAAAAAGCGTCGGCACTTTTGCCGTTCATGGGCTTGCTTTTTCGCTTAACGAAAAGCAACGCGATGGTATGGCTGTCCGCGTTCGAATAGGGTCTTGCGACAAAACCCTTCACGTTTTCCCTTCTCGAGTGTGGAGGCGCGAATTGACGGGCTGGAGTGGCGTTGCGACGGCTCGGCTTGATGCTGTCGCGCTGGATTTTGAACACGCATTCGGGGGCGCTGGTTTCTCAGATAATCCTGATGGAGTGGGTTACGTAGACGAACCGGATCGGATTGCCGGTAGCGCGCTGGCCCAAATCGAATATCCTTTACCAGGACTTCGAAGCCCTCTAGAGCGTCTACCGCTGGCCAGTTTTCTGCCGCTACCGCCTCAATGCTCAGAACGCCGTTCATTCATCGGGACGGTTGATGAGCGGTGGCAGGCTGACGGTGCTCCATGGTTGCCGGCGGATACCGACGTGCGCTGGTTCAACGAAGTCGCTGAGGATCAATGCCACAATCAATACTGGCGAGGGGATGAGGCATGGTCGGTGATTGGTATGCACGCCCGATTTCCAGAATTGACGGGGACGCTGCCCGGGCTAAGGCCCCGGTTGTTTGTCGAGCATGCGGACTCGGCGCTGAATATTACTGAGGTATTACTCGACCTGGACACCGTCTGGCTGTTTCCAAACGAGGAATATCAGTTGCTGCTGTACCGAGCACAATTGCCGCTTCACGAAACCGATGCGCAAGACATCGCAGCGTTGGGTGTGGGATGTGAGCGGCGCAACGATCCGATTCTGAGTAAGGAAGAATGGGTCGACAAACTGTGGCCACAAGCCGAGGTCGAACCCCTCCAGGCAGCAATGGTTTCACTGCCAGTTGATGACGAAGTTATCTTGAGCGCACTTGAGGCGGATGCAAATATAATTTATGCAGAAGTCGCTAATATGCATCAACAAGGCATCGAGTCAGCAAAGAAAATTGCCAGTCGTTTGGGGCATCCATTTGACCCGTCACAGTATCCGCCTCCGGCTCGCCCTGGTTTTGCCGCCGCCATAAGGCGAGGCGAGATAGCGCCGGTCCCGATTTTCGATGCGGTCGCACTTGAGGCTGATCTTCGCGCATCGGTCGCAGCAGAGCTCGAACGGGCGCACCTTTATGTTGAGCAAATCGCCAAGCGCATGAACCGTAGCGCTGAATCGATTTATGGTCAGGCAGCTTCTGCTGATAGCACAGCTGCGGGCCAACAATTTAATGCGTTCTCGATGGTTTCTCGACTGCCCCTGTCGACCGCTAAAAAGGCTGAATATCAAGCCAAAATTGAAGAAGGGCTTACCCAAGCCAAATCGGTGGAAGCTGAAATCACTCGTGCAATCGCTGAAATGACCTCGCAACTAACTGGGGGAACTGAGTATTTGCCTGAGGTTCTATCGACCTTACCTGCTGTTAGTTGGACTCGCGAGCTTTTGGAGGCCGCTCACTCGGCCTCACAATCGTTGATCGGACAGCGCTTTCTGGATATTGATCTTTCTGGCGTCGACATGAGCGGCGCAGTTTTGAGCGGCGTGTATTTTGAACGTTGCCAACTCAAGGATGCAAAGCTGAACGGTGCCGCGATGAATGATGGAGTATTCATCGATTGTGATCTAACCCGGGTCAATATGTGCGAAGCACACCTAAAAGGTGCGTTCTTCCAACATTGCAATATTGACGACGCGAAGTTCAGTGGCGCGAGGATTAGTGAACTTTACGCCACCGGATGCAGCCTCCTGCGAACACAATTTACAGCGGCCATCCTGCCTCAAGCACAGTTCGTCGACTGTGCATTGGACAACGCCGACTTCACCCGTGCCGGACTGGCCGGTGCAAGCTTTCACACCTGCACGCTGACGGCGGTGAGTGCCGTTGAAGCCGACCTGTCAAAATCCAGCCTGCATGCCTGCGCGGTGGACTGTTTGCAGGTTTCTGGCGCCGATCTTGAGCAAGCGTCCTGGTCGCAAGTGACCGGCACTGCAGTGGATGCCAAAGCCGTGAAGGCAGCTAATTTTCGCCTTGATCAAAGTTGCCAGTTGTCCGGTATCTGCCTGGATGCTGCGCAATTACAGCGGGCCAGTTTTCAAGGCGTGAATCTACGGGGGGCCAGTTTAAAAGGCACGACTCTGAAGAAGGCGCTTATCAGTCGCTGCGATCTGCGAGACAGCGACGGTTACCACCTGAACGCGGTACAGGCTGACTTCACCGGCAGTGATCTCAGGCAGGTCCGTTGGCAAGGAGCAAATCTGATGGAGGCGCGGTTACGTAAAGTGCAACTGGACGCAGCGGACCTGACCGGTAGCAATCTATTCGGTGTCGTGACCGAAGCGGTCCGTGGCAAGGACGTTGTACTGGATCGAGTTCTGCTAGGGCGGTGTCGTCTGAAAGAGGATCTCGCCCATGTCTAAGCAAACATTGACAGCTGACCAGTTGCAAATGCTGGTCGCGGATCATGAACCGTTAGTGGGCCTTGATCTGGAAGGCGGAAACTACCGCGCAATTGATCTTCGCAATGCCCGTTTTGAGCGGGTCAATGCGCGTGGGGCCATCTTTTCCCAGGCGCATCTTGACGGCTGTTCGTGGATATCCAGCGAATTGTCCGCAGCGCAATTCGACGACTGTACGTTTACGGACTCAATGCTGACCGATTGCACGTTAAACGGGGCGAGCCTGCTAGGTGCCCGACTGGATCATGGTCTATGGCTGCGCTGCTGTGGCAATGACTTGGATTTGCGCAAGACCAGAATCAAGGGTCTGTCGGTGATCGAGAGCGTATTTGCCCGCGCGCGTTTCAACGAGGCAACCATGGAGTCCAGTCAGTGGGACACGTGCACCCTGACTGATCTGCAAACCGCTCAAACTCGCTGGTCACAGACACGCTTTATCAATTGTCTGCTGGAGCGGGCGCGTTTCGCCGCAATTGTCCTCCATCAATGCGCCTTTGATCGTTCGACGCTGACGGATGCGGATTTCACGGGGTGCGATGCCCAGTCAGCGTCTTTCTACCAGAGCCAGGGTCAACGAGTGGTGTTCAAAGGCGCACGCCTGGACAAAGCTATTTTTTCCAATGCGCAGATGTCAGGTGCCGATTTCACTGAGGCCAGTCTGAACATGGCGTGTCTCAATAACGCCGATTTATCCGATGCAATGTTGTCCAGGGCTTCGCTTGAGTATGCGCTGTGCGAGGAGCTTCATGCGCCGAAGGCAAGCTTCATCGACGCCAACCTCAACGGTGCCGACTTTCACGGCGCCGACCTCGCCCATTGTGACTGGCGCGGTGCCAACTTAGACGCCATCCGTCCCGAAGACAGCGAGCGCCTGGCGGCGCAACACTGGCTACCAACCCTATAGGAACCAGCGATGCAAGAAGCCCTGAACTTTATCGACACCCCTGCTGTGTTGCGCCATGCACAGATCAATGCGGTCAGCGGCGAACGTTTTGGCGTCGTCAGCACTCAAGGCTATCGCTACTGGTTGAAACCGGCCATGGGTTGCCTGCTTCAGCCTGCCGTCGGCGACACGGTGCTTATTACTCTGGCGGGGGAGGACGGCTACATCCTTAGCGTTCTGGAGCGCACTCAACTGCAACCTGCTCAACTGCGTGTAGAGGGTGACGTGCATTTCAACCTGCCCAGCGGCGCATTGAGCATTGAAGCCCGAGACGGCCTTTCGCTGGATACGGGCCCCATGCTTGCACTGCGTGCCGATCAGGCGGTGGCGCATTTCGCTGAGGCTCAAGTCGGCGTCACGACGCTCAGCGTCACTGGAGAGCGTTCTGACCACTATTGGAGCGAGCGCAACGACAGCGCAATCAGGCATTGCGAAAAAGCTGTGCGACATACCGCTAGCTACATTCAGAGCCGCCGTGAAGTCGAAGGTCATGAGGAACTGACCTCGGGGTCGCTTCGCCAGCGAGTCGACAAAGACTGGAGCCTGCGCGGCGAGACGCTTGATTTGTTTGGCGAAGTCACCGTTGCCGTAAGCGGCGAACGAATCAAACTGGGCTGAAAAGGACGTAGCTATGTACATGCTCAACAATGGCGGAGCGACCGCAAATTCCACGGTGCCTGACATCTGCAAAACGCCTACGCCTGCGGGGCCGATGCCAATGCCTTATCCCAATACGGCTGATACATCCATGGCTGATCCAGGCGGGTTGGTAATGGCGGTTTTGGTCTGTGGTTTGCCTGCAATGAATCTCATGAGCAAGGTCTTGTTGAGCAATGGCGATCAGGCTGGCGCGGCGGGGGGCGTGGTGAGCGGCAAAATAATGGGCTCGATGGCGTTTATTGATGGCAGCGCCACGGTCATGGTTGGTGGCATGCCCGCCGTGCGGCTCACCTCTCAGACAGCTCACAACGGAACCCCGCCCAACACCATGGGCATGGTCTCTGCGCCAAGCCAGACCGTGGTCATGGTCATGTCCTGAGTCAATCACCTTGAAGTAACAGTCGCCCTGATGGCGAATGGATAAAATTGGGTTAGAGGAGTGGTGTGATGAACATGCTTAAAAGTGGAGGGGTGACGACCCGCTTCACTGCTTTCAATAGGTGCAAAGCGCCGACACAAGCACTGGTGCTCGAATGATTAAGGTATTCGCGATACTGCTCACACTCTGTCTGCTGCTCACCGCCTGCAGCAGCCAGGAACTCACCCCCGAGCAAAAGGCCCTCACCGAACTCAAATGGGACTACACCGAGAATGCCATCGAGCTGAGCTTTACCGCCGATAACGACCTCAATCAGTACGACGGCCAGGCGCATAACCTGTTGGTGGTGGTCACGCAGTTCGATCAGATCAGTGCGTTTTCGGCCTACACCGGCAGTTCCCAGCAATTGAGCAGTCTGTTGCTGATGAACAGCGCGCCGACCGGAATGATCGGCCTCACGCGGCTGTTCATCGAGCCGGGTCAGAGCAAGCAGTTGAGTCTGCCTCGGCTCGAGGGCGCGAAGATGGTCGGCATCTCGGCAGGCTACGCCCACCTGGACCCGATGCGCAGCGCCAAGCTGTATCAGATCGGCGTCGACGTTACTTCCACTGGTTTCTTCAGCAAAACCTGGACCGCCACGCCGCGCCCCATCGCCATTGACCTGCTCGTAGGGTCCGAGGCTCTGCTGCGTGGCAAGGAAAGTCGTCTTGCGCTGCCCAAGCCTGTGCAACCCAGAGAAGGCGAGGTGCGCCTGCCGGGCGCACAGGACTGACTTTTTTATCGTGAGCGTTGCAGTCGCCACTTTTTTTCAATCTTTTGCCCGAACGCGAGCCCTATGAATATCGATCAGTTGTTGTATTGGCACCAGGGCTTGTTTCTCCAGCCTCAGCATTTTCAACAGAACGATGCCCGTATCGAGCATCGTCTGACCCGCACCACGGAGTTGAACCATCCTTACCCGTGGGGCTTGATCTCCCTGAAGATCAACGAATCTGCATTGGTTGCCAAACAGTGCCTGCTGGATCAATTGTCGGTGCGCTTCCCCGAAGGCACGTTGGCTGAGTATCCAGGTAATGCGGTGCTGGAGTCGCGTACCCTGGACTTGGGCGACTTCAGTGGCGGCCGCACGCTGTTTGTGGGTCTGCGCCGCTTACTGCCAGGCGATGCCAACGCGCAAGTGTTCGAGACACTGTCCGACGGTTCTCGGGCGGAAGCGCGCTTTGTCGTGGCCGCTGACCCGGAAGTGATCGGTGACCGTCTCGGCAATTCCCCGGAAGCGCGGGTGC
>ERZ1463034.394-NODE-394-length-10050-cov-6.099150_pt1 | contig 10050 bp, 16 predicted proteins | sample MGYA00564480_ERZ1463034 | MGnify/ENA primary metagenome ERZ1463034 (study PRJEB39244, sample SAMEA3635122) | Helicobacter pylori | study: EMG produced TPA metagenomics assembly of PRJEB11511 data set (Assembly of a 5300-year-old Helicobacter pylori...
CCCTCTTCTCACGGAACCTCACGAGCCGGTTTTTCGGAAGCCGGCAGGCTAGGCTGTCAGAGGCTCGCCGAAGACCTGACCAGCTGTTTGATCGCTTCTTCTTACGACTGTTCTGCGCCTACTACACGCTCGTCCACTCTGCCACGAATGGCCCACAGCTCAGCATCCACCATGGTTGACCTTCCTCACCACAGCGGCCCCTTCGGAGACCATGTCGACCTCGAGAAGGTCGCTCAAGTTTTCGACGGAGCGGGAGTGCTTGAGGATCCCTACGTCGTCAAGTTCGTTGGAGGCGACAAGGAGAACCCGATGCATTGGGCGAACGGTCGCAAGTGGGGCATCACGTCTACTATCTCGATCGCCACTCTGTAAGGAGGATCCAGCTGCTGCGTGCGGAGGAGCTAACGGGTCTGCAGCTGTGTCGCATTCGGCAGCTCCATCTTCGCGGGAGGGATCGCTCCCATGGTCGTCTACTTTCAAAAGTCCAGCGAGGTGATGACATTGGGAGTTTCTCTTTGTGAGCATCGCTGGGAAACCTTCTTGCGCTGGCTTCGCTAACGGTTCTTCATGCAGACGTCCTGGGCTTTGCATCCGGTCCCTTGGTGTAGGATAGTCCCTCTTTGACGCTGGGGCGGTGGCTAACGGATTCGTTCTCGCACAGGTGGGCTCCTTTGTCCGAGATCTACGGACGCAGACCTGTCTTCGTCGCCTCCTTCTGGCCCTTCGTTCTCTTCTCGTTCGGGTGAGTTTGCTCCAGTGAATCCTCATCCTCGGTACTCACAATTTTTGCAGAGCGGGAGGGACGAAGAGCATTGAAGCTCTCCTCATCTGTCGATTCTTCGCCGGGTACGTCGTTGTGGGGGAGCTCTCTCTGTACGCTGCGCTAACTTTCTTTTGCAGTCTCTTCGGAAGTAGCGCGTTGACTAACTCGGGTGGCGTCGTCTCCGACATGTTCAACGCGCAAGAGCGAGCTCTTGCCCTGTCCCTTTTCGCGGTGGCGCCTTTCCTAGGTACTCTCTCGCCCGGCTCAACGAGCTGTAACTACCTATCGCCATTAGCTGACGAGTTGCTACCTTCTCAGGACCTGTACTTGTTCGTCCTCGCCTCTATCGTTCCTTCCTTCGCATGGGCTGACTTGTTTCCTCTGCGCAGGGCCCGATGCTGGGAGGCTTTATCGGCGAGTATTCCTCATGGAAAACCCTGTTCTGGGTCCAGGGAGCGTTTGGCGCCGTTATGGGATTGCTGGGCAGCTTCATTCCCGAGACGTGTGAGTTCTCTTTGCGACGAGCTTTCGGCGAGCGTTCGCTAACGATCTACCCGCAGACGCGCCCGTTTTGCTTCGCAAGAAAGCCTCGAAGCTCAGCAAGGAGACTGGGAGGGTGTACATCTCCGAGTTCGACGTGCGCCTGGGTGCCAAGCAGCCTCTTGCGGAGAAGCTGAGGGTCAACATGACTCGCCCGTTCATTCTGCTGTTCAAGGAGCCGATAGTTCTCCTCTTCTCGATCTACGCTGGTGAGCAGCACCTTCAGTACCGTTTTTTCGGATACTGATCTGCCGAAAATCGCGCAGCTATCGTTTGTGCGTTCATCGTCGGCGTCCTCAGTGCTCGGCCTCTGATTGCTCTTCTTTCTCGCTAACCAACAGACGGAACTCTCTACATGTGCTTCGGTGCCTTCCCTATCGTTTTCCAGAAGGGCAGGGGATGGGGTCCAGGCGTCGGCGGACTCGCCTTCATGTACGTGCGACAATCCTGCCCTGACCTCCGCACTCACACCTGTACTCGCTAGTGGCGTTGGGATTGGGATGATTATCGGGGTCGGCATCAGTATCTGGGAGAACAAGCGCGTGCGTTCCTTCTCCTCAGAGCTCCTCTTCGCTCGCTGACTCGAATTGCGTGCAAAGTACGTTCGCATGTCGATCGCAGCTGGAGGACGACTGGCTCCGGAGGCTCGCCTCACTATGACTTGCGTAGGAGGTTGTCTGCTGCCTATCTCGCTGTTCTGGTTCGCCTGGACCGTGCAGCCTAGCGTACACTGGTCAGTTCCTTCCATTACGTCTCGCGCGGTTCAGTTCTGATCTGACCCTCGGTGCAGGATCGTTCCCATCATCGCTTCGACACCGTTCGGAACAGGCATGTTGCTGGTGTTCCTCAGCATGACTTCGTGCGTTGAAAGACGCGCTCTCTTCGGGATTGCGAGCTGACCGACCCTCGTCGCAGGTACCTGATCGATTCCTATCTCATGTTTGCCGCGAGCGCACTTGCGGCAAACGCGGTGCTTCGCTCCCTCTTTGGGGCTGCATTGTAAGTTCTTTTTTTGTTTTTTTGTGTTTTCCCACGCTAATCCAGCTGTACCAGCCCCATGTTCACTGCGAGGCTGTTTGAAGCACTCGGGAACAACTGGGCTCTAACGCTCTTCGCCTTCCTCGCACTAGCGTGCGCACCTATCCCGTTCGCCTTCATCAAGTGGGGTGCCCAACTCCGAGCGCTGTCGACCTTCGCACCGGGTCACCACGCCCCGGCGCCGAAGCTCGAGCGGGTTCCGACTCGCCTTGAGCGCGAGGTGGAGGAGGAGGTTCGCGAGGCGGACCAGGTCGAGGCGGAGGAGGAGGCGGAGGAAGCTCGTGAGATTGCAGCTCGCAAGTTGGAGAAGTGAGCGCGTGCGAAGGGGAGGAGATTAGAGGAATGCGGACACTTTTATAGAACTAGTAGTCTCCAACCGCCACGCTCTAGCGATTCTTTAGTTGTATTCTACGTGTGTTTCCGAAGGCGCCTGCGACTCGGAAACTTGGCCCGACAGATTTCGAGGTCGTCACCCAGCGCTTGGGGCCATCTCTGTCCTCCCCGTTCTCCCTCTTCGTCAAGTCACAGACGAGGAAAGCTATCCTGGCACCCTCCTCGGCCCGCCCCTCTCTAGCCCAGGCTCGCACCACCCCCACTTCTCCCCTTGGAAGCGCCCCTCTCATCGCCCTGCATCGCCCTTCGTCCTCCATCGAAGAGCTCGACCGCCCTCTCCTCCCCGGCCAGGGCAACACTCCTCAGGCCAACAGGACAGGCCTCAGTAGCCCTCGCGCCCAGACCAAGGAGAAGTGGGACAAGTCAAAGGTAAGTGGTGACCCGCTCCCGAGCCCCTCAGCAGCAATTTTTGGCCAGCGCGCGGGAGAGAGAGTTCGTTCCTCCTGCGGGTTGGCAGAGGCTGGTACGCTACCAAGATGAGGGAGGGGCGGCACAGATTCAACTGAGCCATGTGTGACGGCTGGGCGCGTTGTTGAGATCGTTCGACGGCAGCAACGCTGTTTTTCCATTCTCGAGGACGTGGTCGGCTATCTCCTTCCCAACACCTCGCCTACGCTCTATTAGCAGAGCAGCAGGGGTGTCTGACACACTTTCTGACCACGCACGGTCAAGAACTGAGCGCTGACGGGTTCTCCCTCTTCACCGCTACTCAGGACCAACCCCACCCCTCCTCGTCCAGCCCTTCTCCCCTTCCCCCCAAGCCCATGACCACGCCCATTCACGCCCGCTTCTCGTCTGTATCAGACGCCGCCATGCCCGCCAACCCCAACGACTACGATCAGCGCCAATCGCTCGCAGATCCTTACGCCTCGCGCCACGACGACGCCGCTCAGCTCGGCGGCTTCCGTCGTCCTTCGCCCGACATCGAGCCCTCCTCCTCCGACCCTCTCCGCGCCCAGTTTCAAGACTACGACGCCGACTCGAACCCTAGCTCTCGTCGCGAGAGCTTCTTGGAGTCGGACCTCGAGATGCGCAAGTACCAGGGCCTCTCAGCGTCAGGCGTCGCGGGCTACCAGGCCGTCGGTCCAGGAGACGTCTCGGAACCGGGAAGCCCGATTCAGGGAGAGGGCTACGAGCGGAGCAACGAGAGCGGGAGCAGCGGGACCAAGGTCGACCAGGCGGGACGCAGCGTCCGCCCTGTGACGATGAGCAGTGATGGGAGCTACGACGCGAGGGACCGCACGAGCGGACACGCGCATACGGTACGATCCAGTCTATCTCTCGTTGGCGACGGGGCACTGACTTCTCCCCTCTCGCCTTGGCAGTCCGAGTCTGGCCACATCGAAGGCGACTACAACCAACGCAACAACTCGACCGGCTACGCCGATGCAGGCCTCTACCACTCCTCGTCGCCCTCGTCTGGCCGCTACCGCGAAGGCTCCTTCGGCCACGCTTCTGGCATCGAGTCGGGCCGCGCTTCAACCATCGGAACCGACCACGGCGCGCCGAGCATCCCGTTCAACTCGTCCCGCGTCGCGCTCAACAACGACTGGCGCACTTCTTACGACCAAGGGAGCGATATCGGCGGAGGTGGACGCGGGAGGGCGGTCTCGGAGGTCGCTCCGGGCAAGGAGGGCTACGGTCGCGCCGAGGGGAGGCAGTACGACGACGAGATTGAGAAGCAGCCGATGGAGGGAGGCGGGCAGACGTACGCGGCCATCCTACCTCACTCGCCTGCGGTCGGCATGAACGAGAAGTTCCCTGGAGGCGCGAGTGACCCTCCGACCGTCGTCATTAGCAGGACAAACCGCCTCGAGTGGATCGACGGTGTTCGTGGCATCGCCAGTCTCATCATCTTCACTCACCACTTTGCCGATCTCACCTGGTCGGAGCGCTTCCCCAACACTCTTTCCGTCGGAAGCATCGAGGGATTCCTCAGGTACGCTTCTCGTCCTTCCCTCTCCTCCCTTGCGCGTACTGATGTGCTTCTCGCTCACGCAGGAATGGACAACTCGCCGTCGCCATCTACTTCCTCCTCGGTGGTCGAGTCCTCGCCGCGTCCTTCCTCAAATCCGCCTTCACCGTCCCCAAGGCTGCCGTCGTGCACGGAGACGACGAGCCCGAGAAGCCTGCCCCCGTCCTCAAGGTCGCCGGTCCTCGCTGGCTCTCCCTTTCTTCGTCCCTCTTCCGCCGATCGATCCGCCTCGCCTTCCCCGCCATTATCGTCGGCTTCATCCAGTGGAAGGTCTGCGTCGACGGTCTCATGAACACGACGATGCAGGCGCAGGAGCTCGTCCTCGCTCCCTCCGCCCTCTGGGTTCCGAGTTGGTGCCAGATTGGCGACTTCTCCGGCTTCCTCCGGTTCACTCTCGACCTCTTCACCGAGCCGAACCACCAGTACATGCTCGTCGTCGGCAGCGCGCTCTGGACGACCTACGATCAGTTCTGGGGATCCGTCCTCGTCTACATCGTCGCCGCCATGCTCGCCCCTCTCCCCGTCCGCGGTCGATACTCGCTCTACATGGCGATTTGCGTCGCGCTGTGGTGGGTCAGCAGCCCCAACATGCTGTACGTTCCTTCATTCGTTCCTTGTGACTCTTCTGACGACTGGCCACAGGTACATGCTCGGACTCTGGCTCGCTGACGTCCACGCCGTCGGCTACATCCGCAAGATTCAGGACTCGTGGAAGCTCACCGTCTTCATCGAGGTCTGCGTTATGGGCCTCGCCCTGGCGTTTATCGCCGGAGGACGCGAGGTCGCTACTCCCGCCGACCGCGCTCTCGCCAAGATCACCGTCTTCAACGGCAAGTACAGCAACGACGCCGCGCTCCTCTGGCCTCAGTACATGTTGACGAGCAACTGGTGCGTCGCACTTCCTTCTTCTTCCTCGTCGACACTTGCTGACGGCTCGACGACGCGCTTGCAGGATTCCCGCGACGTCCATCCTCGTCTGGGTCGAGCTCAGTCACGCGATGCAGTGGTTCATGAGCTGGGGTATCTTTGTCTGGATCGGAAAGGTCTCGTACGGGTTCTACCTGATGCAGTTCCTGACCATCTACGGCTTGATGCCTCACCTCGTCCTCCATTTCAACAGCAGGGGCTACACGTACTGGGACAACATCATCCCCACGTACATCATCTGCCTCATGTTCAACTTCTTCATCTCCTGGTTCGCCCGTTTCCCCTCCTGCGGAGCCTTGAGCGCTGACCTTTGATTTCGTAGGATCGCCTACCACCTCCTCGACCGCGTCGGACTCAAGCTCGGCAAGGCCATCTGGGACGGTCTCTTCGTCACCAAGCCCAACAACGCCGGCGCCCTTCCGATGAAGCTGGTCCGCCACTTTACCGACATGATCATCCACGGTCCTGGACGCGCGGTTCGCGGCATCGGCAATGGCTCCGTCACGAAGTACACCAACTTCCGCAGCAACCTCCACACTGTTATGAACTGGCGCACGCCGACCACTCGTCCCGCCGTCCCCGATCCCACCGACCCCGAAGTCCTTTCCCAACTCCACTCGACGCGCTGGACGACCGACCTCTCGCCCGACAAGGAGGCCATGCGGACGCGCCGCCTCCTCAACGCGCAGAGCTGGGCTTGGCTCCCCCACATCTTCCTCATCCCCGGACTCACCGTCGTCTGGGTCATCTACCAGCCGACCGGAAGGTGGACGTACGATGCCCTCACGTTCTCGACCCTGTGGCGGTTCATGTGGGTGCTCTCGATTCCCAACTGCCTCTTCGCCTGGTTCGGCTTCATCACGCCCGACTCGGTCTACTCGCAAGAGACGATGGACAAGAAGCCCGTCCACCGCGAGTACATTCGCAACTTCTTCATCGTCCTCGTCACCAAGGGATCGAACGAAGCCGCCGTCCGTCGTGGATACAACAAGCTCCTCAAGCTCGAGAAGTACCACCCCTCCGTCAAGGTCGTCGTCCTCACCGATGAGCCCTACGTCTACCCCGACCTCCAGAACGTCGTCTGCCCCAAGTCGTACAAGTCTCCTCTCGGTGCGTCTTTATCTTTCGCTAGTCTGGCTGAGTTCGTCGCTAACGTTTCCGACGCTCCCAGGCAAGGCCAAGTACAAGGCTCGCGCGCTCGACTACTTCCGTTACCACGTCTCCCTCGGAGTCTACGACTGGATCCTGCACATGTGAGTCTCGCTCGTCGTCCACGTCCGCCTGCCGCACTGACGCTGCGCTCCTTCCCAGGGACGAGGAGTCTGTCACCGACGGCGAATCTCTCCGCCACTGCATCGAGTTCATCCGCTACACGCCTCACCACTTCGGCCAAGGCATCATTCTATACAACGGAGAAGGCTTCTGGGAGAACTGGTACTTTACGGTCGCGGACGGCATCCGAGTCGGAGACGATCTCGCGCGCTTCCACTTCCAGAACTCGGTCGTTCACCGTCCCGTCTTTGGAGTCCACGGATCCTTCCTCATGACGAACGGAGAGATGGAGAACGAGTGCACCTGGTGAGCCATCTCTCGTGCGTTCGTTGGTCGCGATTACTGACAGTCGTTCGCAGGGACTTTGGATCGCTCGCCGAAGATTTCGAGTTCTCGCAGGACGCCTGGCGCCGTGGCTTCACTTCGGGTCGCATTCACGGTATCGTGCGCGAGCAGAGTCCCGTCACGCTCCGCGATTTCCTCAAGCAGCGTCGTCGTTGGTTCATGGGTATTGTGCGTGCGCTGCTTGCGCCTGTTCAGCTGCAGGACTGACCATCTGCACTCTACAGCGTGATATCAAGGGACTTTACGGTCTGCCGCATCTCGCCATCAACCTCTGGATCGTCGGAGTGTAGGTCGAGGTTCTTGCCGCGCGCCGAGACCAGCCGCTGACCCTGCTCCTCCCACCAGGTTTACCCTTTCGGTCACCATCGTCAACTTGCCCCTCGGCTTCATCAACTACACGCTCACGCCGCTGTGGGTTGCCGTCTGCGCCAACTTCTGCTTCATCACGTTCTTCGTGAGTGGCTGGCGATCTTCACGCAGACTGGGCAGTCGCTGATTCGAGCTCTCGTGCAGACGCTGTACCTCTGGGGTATCCTCTTCCAGGGTTCGTCCACCGTTCTCCTCGTTGGCGTGCGCGCTTGCTAACCTCGCTGCCCCCAGAGCTCGACTTCGGACAGACCTGGTGGAAGATCCCGATCCACTTGGTCTGTGCGATCGTGATTCAGCGTGCGTCTTCATTCTCTCAGCGCGAGGACTCTCCAGCTGACGATCTCGTTCATCAGCGTTCGCCTCCGTTGCCGAGGGCCTGAGTGCCATCTGGGCCATGTCGTCCGAGGACTTTGGCAAGGTGCGTCTCGTTGCGTCGTCTCCACTCACGGAACGTTCTCTGACTCGCGCATTCTTTCTTCCCGCAGTTCGAGGTCATCACCAAGAGGTAAAACGAGCGAAGCATTCGCTGCCGGCGTCACTCCTCTCCCCCCTCTTCATTCTTCCGCCTCCCACTTCTCGGACACTTTTATCTCTTTCTCTCTCGTTCTCTTGGACCCAGCTAGATTCCCCTCGTGTCTCTCTTTCTCACTACACAAACACTCCTCTTTTGCCGTCATTTACATCCCAGCTACTGCCAAGAACGCCTTCTCGCATCGTTCGTGCGGTGTTCCTCGCCCCCTCTCTCTCTCTCCGTCTCCCCACCTTTGTTGAGAGCTACGGCGTTAGGGCTTCAGAGGGAACAGGAAAAAACATACGCGCGAAGCGACTGGATCCATGACCGAATCGGGCTAACCGCTGCACGGGGTCGGAAAGTGCTTGCCCTCCTTCACTCTCGCCACCACACCTTCTCACCTGGGATGACAAGCGGTCAGGACAGCGCACGTCTCGCGTCGGGAACGAGCACGCCTCGCAGCATCGACAGCACCATTCAGGGGCGCCCCAACGAAGGCACCTTCCTCTTGGGCATCGCAGCGGTCGAGTCAGACTACGCGGTGGTGGACTATGGGGCGACTGGGAAGGCTTCAAGCTCTGACGGCGCGGGTGCGTTCACGGGAAGAGCTCGAGCGGAGGAGGAGGCGAGCTAAACCCGCAAACGTGCACGCAGCTGCTCTGGCGTCGCTCCCAACACGGTTGGCCCGCTCGGCTTCGATAGCGCGCAAGGCGGAGCGACGGCAGAAGAAGTCTGCGCAGTTCGCGACGCTGCGAACGCGCGCGCTGTATTACATCCCCGTCCTGGATTGGCTGCCGGCGTACACTCTCCAGGCGTTTGCAGGAGACGTCGCGTCAGCGTTTACGGTGAGTCTTTCCTCCTTCCTCTCTCCTACTAGCAGCAGCCGGAGACTCACGAGCACCGCTTTGAAGCTCCGAACCCGGCATGCGAACGACCTCTCGCAGAGCCGCAACTGACTTGTTTCCTTTCGCAGATGACCTCTCTGATCGTTCCTCAATCGATGTCATACGCTACGTACCTGGCCCACCTCACTCCTATCAACGGTCTGTTTGGAGCTGCGATTCCCCCCATGATCTGTGAGTCCTGCGCCAGCACGGGGTGAAGGCCTTTATTGAACGTGCCTTCGCAGATGCGCTGCTCGGTACTTGCAGGCAGCTCAGCGTTGGACCCGAAGCCGCCTTGTCGTTGATCATGGGCGAGGCAGTCAGGAAGTTTGTCGCTGAGGAGGTGCACGCTCATGGATCTCTTTCTGACGCGGAGAAGATGAGGATCTCGCTCACGGTGGCGACGGTGATCACGTTCGAAGCTGGGGTGATTACGTTTGCGTGAGTGCTGTTTCTGGTTGCGGAATTACCGCTAGCTCACCCTGCTGCTGCCACAGGCTCGGCATCTTGCGATTAGGATTCCTAGACGCAGTCCTCAGTCGCGTATGCGAAGCTCTCGATCCCTTGTCCGTCCTCAAGCTCACTTCCTTCCTCTCAGGCTCTTCTTCGAGGATTCATTACGGCGGTCGGCATCGTCATCTTCATCGCCCAGCTCATCCCCATCCTAGGCCTCGAACGCGTGCTCGCCACTTCTCCGCCAGTCGACACGGTCCTGGAGAAGGTCTCGTTCCTCATCAGCAACATCCACCGGGTCCACAAGCTTACGCTGGCCGTCTCTCTGGGCGCCCTCACCATTCTCATCCTCGCTAAACTCTTCAAAGCGAGACTCGTCATGCGAAAGGGCTTCAAGTGGCTGGCCTACGTCCCAGAGGTTCTCGCTGTAGTGATCGCTTCGACCGGTTCGATCCTCCTTCCTTGGCTTTCTTGCGCCGCTGACTTGGTCGCTCTGCAGTTCTCACTTCCGTTTTCGGCTGGGACGAGCAAGGCCTAGATCGGAAGAGCGTCGTGTAGGGAAAGAGTGTTCGCAGGGTGT
>ERZ1463034.395-NODE-395-length-10019-cov-5.592834_pt1 | contig 10019 bp, 12 predicted proteins | sample MGYA00564480_ERZ1463034 | MGnify/ENA primary metagenome ERZ1463034 (study PRJEB39244, sample SAMEA3635122) | Helicobacter pylori | study: EMG produced TPA metagenomics assembly of PRJEB11511 data set (Assembly of a 5300-year-old Helicobacter pylori...
ATCTACACCCTGCGAACACTCTTTCCCTACACGACGCTCTTCCGATCTCCTCGTGCCCCTATCCGCGCTAATCTGCACCTGTAGAAACGACAAGGTCGTTCAGGTGTACGACCGCACGACTAGCAAGATCCTCTCGTCGCTCAAGGGCCACACGAAGAAGGTCACCGCCGTCCTCGCCTCCCCCCTCCTCACCGCCGACTCCCTTCCCACCTTCCTCGTCTCCTCCTCTCTCGACAAGTCTGTCCGCATCTGGACTCCCAACGGAAACAAGACCGTCTACGGCGCTTCGGGCAACCTACCCACCGGCGGAGAAGTCAACGCCCTCTCCCTCCACCCTTCGCACTCCCTCGTCGCCTCCGCCTCCTCGGACGGAACCTGGTCAATCCACGACCTCGGAACCGGCAAGCCCGAGACCCTCCTCACCGTCTCCCTCCCCGCCGACGCCACCGAAGGAACCGCCCTCACCGCCATCTCCTTCCACCCGGACGGCGCGATCCTCGCCGTTGGCTCCTCGGACTCCCTCGTCAGGGTCTTCGATACCGTCACTGGCGCATGCGTCGCCACGTTCCCCGGACACTCGGAGAACGGAGGCGGAGCGATCTCAGACCTCGCCTTTAGCGAGAACGGGTACACGCTCGCTTCGTCGGCGCTCGCGAGTCGTCAGGTCAAGATCTGGGACCTGAGGAAGTTGACCAACTCGCATTCGATCGACTTGGCCGAGGACTCGGTCGTCCACGCGCTCGCGTGGGACGAGAGCGCTCAGTTCCTTGCTGTTGCGGGAACGGATTTGAGGGTTTACCAGAACAAGACGTGGGAGGAACTGTCGGTGAGGGAGGAGAATGCCGGAGAGTTGATGGGCGTCAAGTGGCTTGGAGGAGAGGTCGTGGTGGCCGGCGTGGATAGGGCGGTGCGGTTTGTTGGAGTCAAGAGCGAGGAGTAGTGCTGGATAGCAGTCAAAATGTAGCGAAGAGCGGATTTATACACTTGGGTTCGCGGGCGCTGAGCTCACTCTGCGTGCGGGTGATGAGTTAGGGCGAGGACGAAAGCTGACCTCGCCACCGGTGTTCTCGCAAATGCTGCTCACGAGCTGCTTTTGCAAAGGAGCAACGATATGGATGCATTGCTGGTAAGGACGATACGAAGTAAGGGGATGTGGGATACGAAAAGCGAAGGTGACCAGGAAGGAAGGGGATTCGAGACGCTTCAGCGCCTGCTGAGCGAGCGAATGCTCGCCGACTTAGTGAGCGGCTTGGTCGTCGCAACGACGACGGGAGAGAAGGTCTCGGTAATCAGGTCGAGGTCCTCGACATCCTTGATCTTGTGTCCGTCGAGCTTCCTGCCAAACCAAAGAACGTCAGCAACACGCTCCGACTTCGCACGCACAGAAAGGCACGAACCTCTTCGGCTTCTTGCTCGCTCCAGGACGGATGACAATCGATTTATCCAGCGCCATCTCCTCGACCTCCTCCACCGGCGCGCGCACGACCGTCTTCTTCGCCTTGGACTGGATCTCGACGAGGACGTCGTACTCCGGGCTCGTCGGGACCACCTTCGCCTTCACCTTCGCGACGGACTTGGTCGACGCGGCGGATCCTCGCGCCTTGTGTCCAGCGGTCAAAGCGCGAGGAGCAGGAACGTAGTCGTCCTCCGATGCCTCGTCGTCCTCCTCGACGTAGTCGTCCGATTCCGCCTCCTCCGTCGACCACTCGGCTCGGAGCGGGACGTCGAGCTCTTCCGAGACGCCTTCCTCGTTCTCGTCGTCGTCCTCCTCGAGATCGTCTTCCTCCTGCTCCTCCTCCTCGACGTCGGCTCCGAGCGTCGATACAGCCATCTTCGACGCTGGGAGAGGCGAGTCAAAGTCGCCAGGAGCAGCGCGATCGCTCGTTCGTACCGCCGCCAACGCCGCCGGAGAATCCTCGATCTGCCCTCACTCGTCAGTCCTCTCCCGTCGCCAGAACGGCCTCACTCACCTCAAGCGTCAAAGACCTCTCGACGAGCGAACTCCCCTCCTCCTCCTCAAGCAGCAGCCGCTCGACCTCCTCCTCGCTCTCCTCCCCTTCGCTCTCCTGCTCCTTGTCCGAATCATCGTACATCGTCGACGGCGTCGAAGGCTGCGCGCGAGCCGCGTGTAGGCGGGTGAGGATGTCGAGCTTGGCGTCGAGCTTGATTTCCGCTTCGCGCGCCTGCGACGAGCGTCAGCGTTGCTCAGGCGGTGTGGAAGTAGAGGGCTTACCTGCTCGCGAGAGCATTCCTGGAAGTGACGCTCCATGGCGAGCAGCTTTGCGTCGTATTCTTGGGCGACGCGGGACTTGGTCTGCGATTCGACGAGGACAATTTGCATCTCCGCTTGGTAGAGCTGGCGAGTGACTTCGTCAGCGGGAGACGAGGAGAATCTGGCGAACGAGCTTACGGCGGTTCTCATCACGCTGAGCTCCTCGAGCAGAGCCTTGACGAACTCGTCCTCCTCGTCGTCGTCCTCCATCTCGGCGTCCTCCTCTGCGCAAGCAACGAGATCAGCGAAGCTCCGTCAAACCCGAAGAAAACCACGCACCCTCATAAAACACATCCTCCTCCTCCCCTCCGTCAATCATCGACAGCCTCACCAACCTCGGCTCCTCGACGACAGGAACCACGGGCATCGCCAGCACCGGCACCGGAACATTGTTCTTGATTGTCATCAGCCCCTTGGCGACCGCCGAGAACCTCATGACATGCGAGTTCTCGTCAAAGCCCGTCTCGAACGGGTTGACGTTGACGATCATGACGACCTTACCGTCGCCGACAAAGAAGGACTGGAAGAGCTCTGTGAGCTTCGAGTGGCGGAAGGGGACGATGGCGGGCTGAGAGAGAGGCGGAACGTCAGTGAGGAGAACGAAAGAGGGAGGAAGGACGCACCTTGCGACCCTTCTCGAGCTCCTGGTTCTTGCGAAGGACTTCCATGCATTGCCCGAGCGCCATGAGCGACGTGTTGATGTTTCCCGCTTCCTTCAACCGATCGCCTGATCGCACGACGCATCAGCTTCCACCCACATGCAAGAACGAAGCGCGACGCACCTGAAGCTCCCGTGTTGACGAGCCTCTCACTCCCCGCCAAATCGACGATACTGAACCTGCTCGTCGTGGCCGAAGCAGCGTCCTCCGGACCGGCTCCCTTGAGGATTCGAATGATCTTGATCGTGAAGATGGAGTGCGAGCGGGAGGAAGCGCGGTTGGCGAGGGTGGAGAAGACGCGACGGTGCGCCTGGCCCTTATCGAGGACTGTTCGAGCTTCCTATGGACAGCCTTTGCTTCAGCAAGTCTCGAGGAGGAAGAGAGAAAGGGACGAACAGCGGCACTGTGAACGCGAATCTCGCGCATCCCCGCCACGTACTTGTTCCCAGCGTTGGTGTCGTGCTTGAGACTTAAGGCAGTTCGCTTGACCGTCTGGAAGCTCTTGTTGAGCTTGGCCTTGATCCCGCCGACGCCGAGGAGTCCGAGTCCGGCGTGGAAGACGGAGGAGGTCTGGGAGGAGGCAGAAGATGGAGGCTGGGGAAAAGGAGACTCGAGGAGGTCGTAGATCTTCTCGTTGTAGATCTCGGCGTCTGCGCGAGTTGGGTCAGGTGGAAGGAGGAGAGGAAAGGGCGAGAGGACGTACAGGAGACCCAAACGGAGTACTCGTAGGCGTCGTCGACGGGAACAGCTGTTGACCATCCTCAGCAAGAGATCGAATCGAAGGAGGGAGCTGTTCTAACCATCTGGCACGTCGGCAGAGTCGTTCTGCGCGAACGACTTCCTCAGAATCTCGTCTAGCGACGACTGCTGGATCCCGAGTCCCGTCGCTCCCCTCGTGGGCGTAGAACTTATAGGTGCCCTCCTTCCATCCACTGCAATCCTCATCGACGGCGGCGTCAACTCGACTCCTGCAAGCCTCGACGGACGCAACTGGTGCGAATCATCAGTAAAGATACCGAGAGAAAGCTCAACGACTCACGAGACTCTTGCTCTCCTTTCCCTCCAAGCTCCTCCAGACAACATCCATAACCCTCGGGAGCAATCCTGCGTTCTCCCCCTCCCCACCCTGCACCGTGTGCGTCTTGCCGCTCCCCGACGTGCCGTACGCATACAGGAGGCAGTTCTGTCCCGCCAGGAAGTCGTGCACGAGTGGGAGAGTTGTCTCACGGAAGAAGGAGGCCTGGGTGTCGACGGTGGGGAGGGTGGTGGGGGAGAAGACGCGCGTGAACTTGTAGACTGTCCCGAGGGATTGAGGGTCAGAGGCGAGGGTGGAGCGCAGGAGGGGTGCGCTGAAGAAGGAGGAGGTGGAAGTGGGATTGTGGCGGTGGTCCTGCGTTTTCGATTAGCAGCGGTCGCGAGGGAGGAAGGCGAGGACGCACGACGGGAGGAGCCATTAGGACTTCGCTCGCGTTGAGGACTTGGAGGTAGTTGTCGGCGGAAGGCGCGTTGGGAGGAGGCGGTCGGATTCGGAGGTAGGCCTGTTGCTTCGGGTGAGCTAGCGGTCCTTTACTATCTCTACGAACAGCAACGGAACGTACATGGATCGGCTCGCGAGTCGGATCGTACCCGTCCACTCCACGCTTCTCAAAGTCCACCGTCGTCCTCGTGTCATTCTCCGAGTCGCCAGCACTTGCCCTCAAAGGCTCAGGAGCGATCGCAGCAGCCTTTACGGTCGGCGGCGCGGTCGAGAGCTTGCGCGCCGGCGCATTGTTGTGAGTCCGAGCGGGGGTCGAATCCTGCTCGATGTTGGCCTTGCTGGAGCCCCAGAGCGGCTTGACAGCTGATTTGGGGGCGGTACGAATCGTCTTAACGGAAGCTGCATCGGTGGTGCTGCCGTTCCAGGCGGCCTTGCGCGTTGTTGTTGGTGGAACGTCTACCGCGGCTGTGGGCTTCCGCGAGCGCGTAGCTGGAGCGGATGGGACTGGGATCGCTGTTGAACGTGGCGTTCGTGCTGGCCTCGAGGACGACATCGTTTTGGGAAGGGCGTGGAGTGGAGAGCGAGGCAGGATGTAGGAGAGCAGACGAGGAAAGAAATCGATTATTATATATGCAAATATTTTTAACCCCCCCTGGCAGCACTAACCCGGATTCACAAGGTAGGAAGGGGTTGCCCCCGATGCTAGCCTATATTCAATATTCTGGCTCAGATCTCCCCCGTCACCTCCCAACAACACTGGCCGGTCTTGGTAGGAGTCTGAGGGGATAGTATGAGTACTTTGGGTGACCTCCGAATAGACAGATCTGTGTGAGGGAGATGAGAGAGGCGCGGAAACCGCTGCGTTGAGCGCGAACTTGGAATTGACAAGTCCGATTGAGAGCCCTCACTGGGAAGTCTCTGATGGGCTCCAAACGCGGGGAACATCAGAGCTATACTTATTGATCCTAACCTGAGCTTTTGCAGGCATCTTGCAGCGTAGAGACAGCTCCGAACATCGGCCGGGCCAAGATTATTAAGGAAGGCAACCCCTTCCTACATTGTGCGGGCGAGAATTTCCACTGACCCTTCGCAGTGCGGCACCCGTCGGTCGCGTACGAGGTCTTTGGAGACGTTCGAAGTGCTACGAGGAAGTGAGGAGACTGGACATTGTATGCGAAGAGGATTGGAAGGCGGTGGAGGGCGGGCAGGCGTACAAGGATGTGAAGTAGGCTGCAAAGGGGGAGATGCTGCATTTCGCTGCGGTGGCGGCAGAGCTCTTCCCTGCAATGGATGGAGGGCTTGTAGAGGTCTTTAGTCGGTGGTGGTTGTGGCTTGATAGATGTGTACTCTGAACAAAGCAGGGCTGGCACGAGCAGAAGGACTACCTCGCTACCCTTTCCGCACCTCTGCCTCGGACCTCCTCCATTCCACTATCGCAACATCAACTCATCCTCACTCTCCTCCCCACTCTCCCCCCTCCCCGCCCCATCCATCCCAAACAGCAACGCATCCCCCGCACTCCTCAGCCCCTCTCTCCCTTCCCCCTTCCTCCCGCTCCCCGCTGAGCGAGGCACCTTCGAATACCCCCTCGAAGGAGGCGGCGTCATCGGCAGGCCCAGCTCGGGAGAGATACGCGGGAAGGAGGTAGTGCGACGCGGAGGGGAGGAGAGGGTGGGTTTGGAGGGGGAGGAGAGCTTGAGGGGCGACGAGGCGCGGGTGAAGGGTTTGGTAGGGGAGAATGCGCGCTTCGAAGGCGAGAGAAAGCGTTTCGAGGGGGAAGAGAGAGGCTTGGGGGGCGAGGCGGACTTCGTAGGGGACGAGGCCCTTCGAGCAGGCGGAAGGCTATCGAGCTCGTCCTCGCTCTCCTCCTCAACTACCTCCCTCCCCTTCCCCTTGCCACCACTCCCAGCCACCACGCCCCTCTTCGACACCGGCGGCGTGCTCAACCCCGTCCCACCCTTCGCTCGTTTCTCCACGACGCCGAGCCGGTCCTCCGAATCCGAACCCTCGAGCAGCTGTTCCAGCATCTCAAACGACATCTCCTCAGGCCCCATCAGGTCCGCAGGGTCGGCATCGAGGTTATCTGGCCTGACGAACTGACGACGAGGAGGAAAGGCGAGTGGGGGTTTCTTCGTGGGCGAGGTGAGGGGGAAGGCGGAGGAGGCGCGGGTACTGCGACGCGTGGGGATGATGAGGGAGAAGGAGGGGGTTTTGTGAGGTGCGCGGTCGGGAGGGGAGGGTCGGTGGGAGGGAGGAGAGGCGCGTCGTTTGAGAGGGGAGGAGGACGATTTGGGCGGAGAGGTGGAGAGACCGAGGGAAGAGACGGCTGCGCGGAGAGATTGAGTGGTCGAGGGGGGGTTGGCGCGTCGGGCGGGAGGAGAGCGAGAGTAGGGAGGTGAGACAGGCGCTGCGACCGCAATCCGTTTCGGTGGCGAGGGTCCGATAGCCATCTCGTCGTCGCTCGAATCGTGCTCCTCGTCCCTCTCCTTGACCTGCAGCAGCTCGTTCCCCCTCCTCCCGATCTCCTCGCTCTCGCTCCCACTCTCCTCCGCCGGCCCTCCCTCGACCCTCCTGTTCTCTTCCAAGAACTCCTTCAAGTCCCTCTCCTCCTCCCTCTGCCTCCGTCGTTCCTCCCGAAACTGCACGCTCGGTTGGCCCTCCCTGTCCCCCCAGACGCCCATCACGTCCTCCTCGCTCTCCTCGCCATCCTCCCACGGCGCTCGATCCCCCTCGTCCTCCTCCTGCCCTCTCCTCGCCCTCGTCCCCGGTAGCGAGAACCGTCCAATTGCATAGCTCCCAGGCCGCGAGTTTCTCAGCACCCCTCGGTCGACCACGACTTCCATCGTCCCCAAGTCGATAATGTCGTCCTCGTCCACTGGCAGGGCACGTGTCCCGCTGCTATGCGCCGAGGTGGGTGCGAGGGAACCGTGTCGCTGGAAGATGGAGTCCCAGGCATGGCGGAGGTCTAGGGCCGATTCCTGACGCGACGCGAGGTGGATGGCGTCTGGGTCGAGCGGGGTTTTGGAAGGGGAGACGGACAGGGAGCGGGAGCGTGGACTGGAGAGGTCGCGTGTGTTAGCTCGATCGACCTGGTGGATAGCAACCTAAGGTGAAGAGAGCCCGCCGAGGGAGCAGCTGCCATCGGCGCCAGCAGGTGCCTGTGATGCAGCGTCCACCACCCTCCACTCCGCTTCCTGCTACAGTTGACCAGTGTACACTCACCTAGAAGTCATAGTGGCCCACGGTGAAGCCGCCTTTCGCCCTCTTAGTTCCTCGACGCGTCGCTTTTTTGGCGGGGAAGGAGAGAGACGCGAGGTGGAAGCAGTCGGCGAGGCTTCTTGCAGCTGGAAGGGGAGGGGAAAGAGCTTGGCTGGGTTGAACGCCTTGTTCATCTCGTCGTTGGTCGTACTCGGCTGGGGTGGTGGGGAGAAGGAAGAGCTGAGGCCTGAGGAGGAACGCCCTCGTCGACGTCTCGACGCCGGCTTGCTCTCCAACCATCTCCTTTCCATTCAAAGGCCTCGTTCAGAAGCACCGCCGTACATCTCTAAACCGACCACCGGTCCCCCTCCCTCCAACCTGTCTCCCTCGCCCCCTTCCTTCCATCGCCTTGAGCTCCTACACGCCCTCGACCACACCCTTTACGCCCTCTTCGTTCTCTCCTACCTTCTTTCCCCTTCCCACCGTACGTCCCCCCCTCCCCCACTGACGGCTCTAACCCCCGCTGCAGTCCTCTCCCTCGTCCTCCGCCTCGCATCCCAAGTCCAGTTCGCCTCCCCGCGCCACGTCCACCCCGGCCGGTCATTGCGGTTCTTCCTCTCTGCATGGGCGGTCCTTAATGCTGGGAACGTGTTGGTGCATGCGATAGATGGGAGCAGGGGGACCAAGGGGAGGGGCTGGGCGGGGAGAGGGTTGATGCTGGATTTCGTAGGCCAGGGTGAGTTCCTCCAATTCTGTTGGAGGAGGCGAGCTGATTAGGAGCAGGGCATACGCCTAGTAAGACCCATTTGTTGCTGCTGGACGGGGTGATAGCGGTGCTTCAGTTCCTTCTCGTCGTCATCGCGTATGGCGATAGCACCTCCCATTCTCCCGATGGAGTCGGCTACAGCGTCTTGCTAGGCGAAGATGAGCCCTGGGAAGAGGTAGACTCGGACGCTGAAGGTACCTCCATCGTCGCTTCGCTCGAGTACCTCAGCTAATCGCGTTCGCAGAGTACAAACCCGCTGCGTCGTCCCTTCCTCCGGCCGATCCTATGGCGCAACCGATCCTTAATATCCGGCTACGAGCGGTGTGGAGAGAGCTACGGACTGCAGGTACGGGGGAATTGGATGCGAGTCGGCGGATACGAGGGATGGAGGAGGGGAGGACGGCACCAGGATGAGCTGAGGTCGCGAGGAGGGATCGAGGAATGCATCTTGTTGTTACATGCGAGGTCGTCGAGAGAGTGCCTGCCAGTTGCTGCGATCTGAGAGTGCATAACGAGAGCTCCGGCGAGCAGATTACAAAGTACTCAGTCTTCCTCTTCTACAACCCATCCACACCGACGACCGCGCCCTAATCCGTCTCAATCGCCTCAATCGCCGCCTTCGCCTCCTCCCACAACGCAAGATTCTGCCCACGCACCCCCCATCAGCTCCACTCCTCACGCGAAACGAGGAAAACGGAACGCACCTTCGCAGCCCACTCGCGGTGGAACTTGGCGAAATCAAGGCACATCTCCTTGATGTCCGAGACCTTCTGCCGCTGGAACCGATCGAGGTCGGCCTGGATCGTCTGCGAAGCGAACTTGAGGTCGGCAGTGAGAGCCTTGAGCGCCTCGTCCAGCTAATCACCGCATCAGCTCCACCCTCCGCCAACGACCAAAGCACGGGAGGACGCACCTCGCTGATCGACTCCCTCGTCTTGCCAATCGAGTTCCTCCTCGTCGACTCGGGATCGACATCCACGATCCCATGGAACGTGTGACTCAGCGCTCCCAGCAGCCCTCCCCCACTCCTCCTCGCGACCGGCGCACTCGGCGCCACAGGCTCCACGATAGCCCTTTCCGTCCCTCCATCCTCTCCGACGATCCTCACGCGCTCGAGCGCCTTCTCGAGCCGCTGCGCCTCGAGTTCGCTCCGCTCGAGGTCTTCAAGGACGCCGCGCTTGGACTCGAGGAGCTCGCGCGTCATCTCGTATTGGAGGTGCTTCATGTGGCGGTACTTGAGGAGGGACTTGATGATGGCGCTGAACTGGGTGTACTCGGCAAGAGGTTCGGTGAAAGTGCGTTCCCAAGCTTGGAGCTGCAGAGTCGTCGTCAGCCACGCCCGACCTCCGCAGCGAGAAACTTACCATCGCGTTCGTACTCGTGTACCCTCCATCGACCGCCATCCCCACTTTCTCTGTCGCCTCCTCCAGCCCCCCATTCCCCTCCTCTCCCATCCTCAACGCAAACCCATTCATCCCTCCTCCCAGCTCCCCCCAATCCCCCGCCGTCTCCGTCCACCGCTTCATCAGTCTCCTATTAACCTTCTCCAACGACCTACTGAGGTGACTCGAGAACTTCTGCGTGAACGCCTCGCTGTCGAGGAACCTCTGATCGGGGTTCTAGATCGGAAGAGCACACGTCTGAACT